>Ga0153915_10002439_pt1 | contig 16982 bp, 17 predicted proteins | sample Opewatmetagenome_2_FD_107003 | JGI IMG/M metagenome (GOLD analysis project Ga0153915, IMG submission 107003) | Freshwater wetland microbial communities from Ohio, USA - Open water 3 Core 3 Depth 3 metaG | ecosystem: Environmental > Aquatic > Freshwater > Wetlands | place: USA: Ohio, Lake Erie...
CTGTGTCGCAATTACCGTTTTTGTCATTTCGACCGAAGGGAGAAATCTTGATGTCTATTGATATGAACAACTTAAGATCCCTCACATACGTTCGGAATGACAATTTTTCCTATTACGACACAGTCTCTAAACGGGGAGGAAGGCAGGATTGGGATTTTCCTCTAAGCATACTGAAAGCTTTAAAAACGTCCAAACCCAAGCGCCACAGACTTGAGCCCCTGGGTATCTACGGTTTTTAGGGAAATAACATGATGGGGTGTTGAGAATCGAGTAAAGAAGATCGGGGATAATCTTTTTCTATTCAGGCCCCCGTCCGGCAGGAACTATATCCCTGCCGGATCGCGGCCGGTTTAAATTTTGATGATACGCTGACATACATGCAATTATTGTAAAAAAATTATGCTGATGCAGCAGCCGATGTACTATCACTGTAATTCCCTGAGATAAATTGTCTTAAAAGAATAGAACTCAAGTCTTCAGAAGATGAACTCTCTGCCTCATTTTCCCCGTACATCATAGGAGGTGGTGGCGGTGGAGGAAAGGATGTTGCGGTTGTAGAGGATGCCGTGGATGTAGAAGATGTATTTGTATTATTTTCTATCTCGTCAGCCATATCCTGAATCAATTGCGTCAGATCAATTCCATTAGCCTCTGCCAGTGTTGTTAGTGCATCCGGGGCGCTGGAGGCCATCGTGGCTGCATCAAAGGTCCCGTTGTTCACCGCATCCGTCAATTCCGTTAGAAAGGATTCAAGGCTGGATTTATCAGTGCTGCTCAAATTTTCAAGGGAGGAGAGGTCCAAGCTGGAGGTATCAGACATGCCGGATGTACTGCCCATCATGGGAGGCGGTGGAGGAGGCGCCCCATACACCCCTGGGTCATTTTGTGGACCGTCAGCCAAAGTTTGAACCATCTGTGTCAAATCAATCCCATTCTCTTCCGCATAGGAGGTAAGCGCGCTTGGGGCGCTGGCTGCCATCGTGGATGCATCAAAGGTCCCGTTTTGAACAGAAGAAGTCAGCTCCTCCATAAAGGATTGAACGCTGGACTGGTCACTGCTGCTCATCTGAGAAATGGCATTCATCAAATTGCCGACTGCGCTGATTTCAAGATTTTCTGTGCTGCTTGTACCGCTTACACTGCTATTATTCGTCGTCGTGGACGGGGAATAAGCCGCAGCATAGATGCTCCTCATTATCTCAAGTTCATTCGTACTATTTATTGCGTTAATTGTCATAAGTTTCTCCTTTCTTAATTTGTGTTCAGCGTATCATCAACGTACGATGATAAAGCAATTTAAATGCCAAAAGAGACAGCTTGCTCAGAAAAGAGACTCTTAATTAGAGGGTATAAGTTACTTCAGATTTGTTTTGAGACAAGGCATAGATCATTTCATCAAACCGGGAAGAAGCGTGGGGATTCTTCTGGATTAACACTTTGATCCGCAAATATCATAAGGCTTTCTTTGCCATAATCACATTTGGGTTCTCAGCGCTAAATCCTTTCTTAATAAATTTAAAATTCAATCTATTAATCGATTGAATTAAAGATCAAGACTACCATTTTTGCCATGTCTCCTATCATCAAATATTATGTGAGCTCGTTTCAACAGAAGTGATTTCCAATTTTTAATTTGATTGGGATGGATCTCATAATGATTAGCCAGTTCATTCAACTCTTTCCTGCCCAGGATAAGTTCCGAAATGACTCTTGCCTTAAAAGTCCCGCTATATGTTTTTCTTTTTCTCATGTTACACCAACTAGTCCCTATATTTAAATTATCAGTTCCGGTATTCTTGTGATATCTTAAATAACAAAGGAAATAACTTATTAAATATCTAAAAAAATAACAAGGTTGAGCCTCGCGCCATCAGAACGAGCCGGCAAGAAAAAAGATATCTTGATTTATCTTCCTTCAATGGAAATTATTGCCCTTCAAGCGGAAATAATTGCCCTCTTCCTTTTCGATTTATTCTTTCCAGTAAGGATTGCGCAGAAATTGACACTGCGCAATCCTAAAAAATTTAGTTCGCCTTTTATATCTTTAATAATATCTGGCAACAAATAACCACATGAATTTAAAAAATCTTTACTCATGTCTCAGTGCGATTATGGGATCAACCTCAGCCGCCCTGGCTGCAGGATATAGCCCAAAGACAATGCCGATGGCAACGCTGATAAATAAAGGCAATATTATGCTGAAGGCGGTTATTACCGTCTCCATGCCCGCAAACAATGTTATCAGCAAGGGGATAAAGACCCCAAGGCAAAGCCCTACGATCCCGCCTATGGTTGAAAGAACCACGGTTTCAATAAGAAATTGAACTATTATCTGCTTTCTCTTGGCGCCGATCGCCCGTCTGATGCCGATCTCCCTGGTACGCTCCGTTACTGACGCCAGCATGATGTTCATGATGCCTATCCCTCCGACAAGGAGACTGATGCAGGCGATGGACCCAAGGACAATATTCATGGTCCTTTTTGTTGCCTCAGCCTGCTTCAACAGGGCCAGGGGAACGCTCATTGAGTAATCCACCTTGCTGTGGAATTTTTTGAGCATTGTTTCTATGCCCGTCGAAGTAGCTTCCACATGCGTCATGTCATCTACTTCGACAATAATCTTTTCCAGTTCAACATTCTTTCTCTCGGAGGAACCAGAACTCTGCTTGATGGTTATGTCTCCGTAGTAAAATTTAGCCACGTTTATGGGGATATAGGCATCCACCGCCTGATCAGGCATTTGAACGCCCCCTGATGAGTTAGCGTCCTCGGTGCTCTTGACAATCCCTACCACCTTAAAACTAGTGCCGCCGATGCTGATATCCTGACCGATTGTACTCTTGGTAGCCAAAAGCTTCCTTGCCCCATATTCAGTAAGCACTAAGGCTTTTTGACTATTTTTAGAATCATTTTCAACCAATACACGGCCTGCCACTACATCTCTTTTTACAAGTTTAAACCAATCAGGAGTAGTCCCTACAACCCTCAGGTCCAATGTCCTTCCTGCAAGTTCGCCGCTCTTGGTTACAATCTTAACAGGGACTACCGTTTTTATCGTTGAAAAGGTAGCCTTTATCCTTTCATTGTCGGCATATTTCAGGCCATACACGCTCATAAAAGAAGATGTTGTATTTGTGGTATTCTCCTCTTCAACAGATTTTATGGAGGTTATGATAATATTGTTGCTTCCGATCTTTTTGATCTGTGCAAGCTGATCCTTGCTGGCCCCTTCTCCTACTGAGAGCATCGCCACGACGCTCCCTACGCCAAAGACCACGCCCAGCATGGTTAAAAAAGACCGGAGTTTATGGAGAAGGAGGTTTTCGATCCCCAGCGATATATCTCTAATATGAGCCTTATTTATTATCATTTTAATTGCTCCCTATCCAATCAACGACGCCATCTTTCATATGGAGCCTGTTTTTAGCATACATTGCAATATCCTGCTCATGTGTCACCATGATGATCGTCTTACCCAGCTTATTCAGCTCGACCAGGAGCTCCATTATCTGATCCCCTGTCTGAGAGTCGAGGTTTCCTGTGGGCTCATCGGCCAGAAGAATATCAGGGTCATTAGCCAGTGCCCTGGCTATAGCCACCCTTTGCATCTGGCCTCCGGATAATTCAGTAGGCTTGTGGTCCAGCCTGCCCTCCAACCCCACGCTCATCGCGAGTTCCTTTGCCCGTTTCATGCTATCCTCCGGTTCCCAGCCAAGGTAGTAAAGAGGCAGTTCTATATTCCTTAAAACGGACAACTGCGGGATAAGATTAAAGCTCTGGAATATAAAGCCCAGGTGCCTGAGTCGGAATTCGCTTAAGGCGTCATCATCAAGGCTGCCTACTTCATGGCCTTCAAGGAAATAATTACCGCTTGTCAACCGGTCAAGACAGCCTATAATATTCATCATGGTGCTCTTCCCTGAACCGCTCGGCCCCATTATTGCCCAAAAGCCGCCGCGATCAAAGGATATATTCACACCGTTCAACGCCCTCACCTCGTTTGTTCCGACAAGATAATGCTTGTTCGCATCTTCCAATGTGATGATATGATTATTAGGTGATGACGACACGCTCATGGCATACCTCCACCGCCGCCCATGCCGCCGCCGCCCATGCCGCTGCCTCCTCCGGACCCTGAATCAAGTGAGCCGGAAGTTGAGTACCGGTTGCCCGAACTCTTCTTTTCTGTCTGGCTGCTGGTCTTCTCTTCTGTCTGTCCGGCAGGACGAGCGCCCGCCTTTGGGACTTCATCTTTGCTTATATAACCATCGCCATCTTTATCGATCTGGCTGAAAAAAGTTTCCGGGCCGGAAAACTCGGACTTTGAGACCTTTCCGTCACCGTCCTTGTCAAAGTTTGTTATGAAATCACCGGAAGAAGGCATCCCGCCCTGGCCGCCTGAAGGCATAGCGCCGCTCTTCCCGGCAGGCATATTGCCTCCCTGAGCTGCTGCGCCGGATCCCTGATTATTTGCTCCTGGCATGCCTGGCGCCCCCCCTGCTGCCCCTGTGTTCTGACTCCCGCTTTCAGATGTACCTGATGCAGGTGTGACGGCGCTGGTGGTTGAAGATACATCTGATAACTTCTCAAAGGTCTGTTCAACAGCCGTAGCTTCAGCAAGCGGCGGAGAGAGGGATACGAGTTCGCCCGGTTCCAGACCGCTGGTGATTCTTATGACTATATCATTATCCAGCCCTGTTTCTACCGTCCGCGGTTTAAGCTTATTGCCCTTTACTATATAGACCGTCGGTTTTCCATTCACACTCATCACCGACTGGACCGGTACATAAACGGCATCATTGTATTGCTCCACAATTATCTCTGCCGAGCAACTCATGCCGGAACGAAGAAGTTTCATATCCCCACCGTTCTCTAGTGTAATGACGGTATCATAGACCTTCAGATCAGGATTCATGAAGGCGTTCTGGGCATTAACCACTGATGCAATGGATGTCACACTTCCGGTATACACCACTCCCGGGATGGTATCCACCGTGATCTGGACTGGAAGCCCAATCTTTACCTTCTCAAGACTCCCCTCAGGTATGCTGACAGTTACTTTAAAGCCTTCGGTGCTGGGAAGATGTATCAATTCCTGCCGTTCCTGGACTGTGTTTCCCAGCTTAAGAGGCTCTGTTCGGGATCCGAACCTGCTCATGCTCATGGCCGCGCTTGTTGCATATATAATAGTCCCGTCCGCCGGTGCGTATATTTTGGTCTTTTCAAGCTGGTTTACTATCTTCTGAAGTTTGGCCTGCTGACGCTCGAGTTCAGCCTCCTTTGCTGCTTTAGTGGCCTCTGCCTGCGCAACATTTGCCTTTGCCTTGCGGGTCGTACGCTCAAGCGCAGCCTTGGCCTGGGTCACGTCACTCTGCAGTTCGGCCAATTGCCTCTTATATGTGTAATTCTCCAGCAGGTTTTTGGCGTTTTGTTTCAGTTCCACGGCTATTTTCTTTTGATCATAGGTAAGCTGATCGGTGTTAAGCTCGGACTCTGAGAGATATTTCTCCGCATAAAGTTTCTTTGACCAATCAAGCGTGTCCTTTGCCGATGAAAGTTCTTCTTCAGCCGTTGTAATATTGGATTCTGCCTCCTTAAGTGCGTTGGGATATTCTCCCTCAAGATACTTCTTAAGGTCCTGCTGCGCAAAATCATAGGTCAGTTGTGCCGTTTCGACATCACTCTTTGCCTGATTTTTTGCCACTTCATAATTTTCACTTGCCTCAATATTGGATGCCTCAGCGCTCTGAACCTGTATCTCCTGATCAACCTTACTGTCGGACAAAGTACTCGAGTCCAGTTCAATCATGAGGTCGCCCTTTTTTACCGTGGTTCCTTCATCTACAAGGGATACTACCGTTGTCGACCCATAGACCTCATTTTTTACAATTATCTTATCTTTCGGCGCTATTGTCCCTGTCTCGGTAATACTTATCTTTAAAGGGCCTTTTTTAACCGTATAAGTTGGAATGCTGCTTTCAGCATCCCCTCCGGTCAAAAGAGAGATCCCGCCCCATACCACCAAAACAAGCACTGCAAGTCCGGCTATGGATAAAGCCGGCTTTTTCTTAATAATTTCCTGTAATTTACTGTAATTTAACATTGTTATCCTCCTCGGATCCATACTCTACTAATAAACCTTTATCATCTATTTTCAAAATTCCTGCATCTCTCTGGAATTGAAGTTCTGCCATGCGATAATTAATTACGGCTGATGTCAGGGCGTTCCTTGCAGTAAGCAGGGATGCCTGGGCATCCAACAGGTCGCGCAACTCAGACCTTCCCGCCTCAACAAACAGATTCGTGCTCTTATACCCTGTTTCCGCTACGGAGACGGCCTTTGTCTGTATTCTCAGGCTTTCACGGGCCTCCTGCATTGATCTCAAGTTCTTGCGGATCGCCTGCTTGATATTGTCCTCCTGTGTCTGTACCTCCCTGACGGACTGTTCGAGGGAGATATAACTATTTCTATAGGCGATTCCTTCTGATGTGCGGTCAAAGGGGAGATCAATTGTTAATAAGCCTGTATAGAGACCTGTCTCCTTGTTAAATTTATCATCTTCATCGCCCGAAAATTTCGCCGACCCCAGCAGTGTGAGTTCCGCACCCAATGCATCGGCCTTGATAACCACGGCCCGCTGGGCGTCATAGACCTTTCCTTCCAGTACCTTAAGATCAAGACGATTCTCAAAGGCCAGCTTGATAGCCTTGGTCTCTTCCATCTCCAGCGCCCCGGCATTCTCTTTCCCCGGTTCAACCAGATTTTCGGATGTGGAGGTATCTTCCTTGGCTTTGGCTGCTATCTCCGATGCGCGGGTAGAAAGACTCTCCAACTCAGACCTGTCCAGATCCACGCTGGCGTCAGCCGGAAGCCCTATCAATACCTTAAAGGTATCAACCTGGTTCTTGTAGTTTGACTTTGCCGTAATCCAATTGTTGCGGGCAGTCAATTCTTTCGAAACAGCCTGATTGAGCTCAACCTCTGTCGCGCGTCCCGCCTCAGCCAGTCGACTCGTGCGATCGGCGGAGACTATTAGATTTTTATAGTTCTCGGCGGCATTCTTGACCTGATCCTCTTGTGAAAGTACATTCATATAGCTTTGTACTACCTCCACGGCAAAGGTGCCTTTATACCTCTCAAAGGTATAAAGGCTATATATAAGATCTCGCTCTGCCTGGGTTAAGGACTCTGACGCTACATATGCACCTGCCCCCCTTAACAAAGGGATTGAAATGGATGCATCGCTGCTAAATGTCTTTGTCGAAACCCCTTCCGTAAGCAGATTGACGATGTCAACGCCAACCGAAGTGACGATCTTGGCCCCATTTTTGAATGTCTTGCTTAATGAAAGTGCATTGCTGTTCTTGTCCGATTTCACTGTTGCGCCCTCGGTTTTTTGCGCAGTAACCTTGTATGTTGATTCTTCTCCGAGTGTGAATCCGTATTCATGCCGTTGGAGGTTAAGGTCCAGGGCCTTCTGAAAGACGCTTTCTTTCTGCGTCTGATATGCGGAACTATTCATAGCGCCTACCTGAAGCGCCTGGACAAGAGAAAGCTTAACGGCCTTCCCTGATTCCACTGCAACATCATCTCCTGATGATGTTGTACTTTCTTTTGGATAATCTTTTTCTGGCCAGTGGGCAATCTTATCCAGTTTCTCTGTTCCCAGAGAGGCGTTGCTGGAAGATGGCAAGTTCTGTGCAATCATAAGACGACGTCTCAGTGTGTCGCTCGGTCGTTCGATGTTTAGGCCGCTAGCCTTTCCAAAAAGTTGTTTTTGTTTTTCCTTAATAATTTTATCGGCTACCTTGTCCGCATCCTTACGATATTTTGAAGCGGTACAGCCTGTGCCGATTAAAAGGGTCGATAATAGCAGGATAATGAACAGGTTATATGTAATTGTCCTTTTATCAACTCTATCCGACCTCAGGTGCGATGCCCCTTTAATCGTCATGTTATGGGTTTTCTTCATTCATTGCCTCCTAACTATCACTAAAATAATAATTGGTTTGATGAAAATTATATAAAAATACCGATATAGTATTACATGATAAAAATATTTATAATTTCAAATGATTTCTTATCTTCCACTTTTGACACTGGATTCATTTTTCTTATTATTGTCGGCATAAGTTTAGAAAAGTTACAACTTTTTTTTAAAAAGCCAATAAAATTAACCATCTCCACAAAAATTCCATAATCTAAGCCTTATGCCTCACAGGGTGATTAGGGCTGGAATGCATGGCCTTTATTTAATCCTCAATATTTTTGTCACCTTTATTTATGTCTTTATATAATATAGTATTTAGTGAATAATCTCAGCAATGTCCGATTAGGATCTTGCATATAAAAGTTGAAAGGAGAAAAATAATGACAACAATCCAACCGGAGGGCGAAAAGGTCAGGCAGGCATTGAAATGGATATCCCATGAGAGAAGGGAAGATGAAATGAGGGACATCGCGGGATTGATAGGTGCTGCCTCTATGAGATTTAATCTCTCCCCAAAGGAAGAAGACTTTTTAATTAATTTTTATAGGGATAAAAAGCTGTAGGTCTTCACTCTCAAGAATATCTAATAATATCTTTTTCCTTAAGTAGCCTGATTATAAATTTTATAAACCATATAAAAAGAAATAAACTTATCCCTATAGAAAAAATACCGGCCAGTATCGGTATAACAAAACCATCCTGGTTAAAGTTATTGAGGCCGATATTAATAGAAATAATGGCAATAAATATAATAAAGGATATTGCTAGGCCAAAGATGGCAACCAAAGACCAGATACATATTTTTTTTACAGGAAAGGGCTCCCTGTTGATCATTACATTCCATCCTTGATTTTTTCTGTTAAGAAACTAATCTGTTTTTTAACGGTGTTATCAACCTTTATTTTCTTTTCAATAACTTCGGATGAATAAATGATTGTGGAATGATTTCGATTAATAGACTTGCCGATATCTTCAAGTGTTGCATCAGTAAAATTACGACAAAGATAAACGAATAAATTACGGGGATAGGCATGAATCTTCTTTCTTGATTTTGATTGAAGCATTACCGGGTCAACCTTGAAATAATGACATATAACCTTTTTGATGCCGTCAAGAGATATATTATTCTGATCATTGACCTGGCAATTGATAACTTCCTTGGCAAGCGACATATCTATGCTGGCATTCATTAATTCTGATTTAGCCCTGAGGCATCTGATAGTGCTTTCAATCTGCCGGACGTCGCGGGTAAGGTGTTTCGCAAAAAGAGATATTATATCTTCTGAGAGCCGGATATTATGCTCGGAGGATTTTTTTTCAATTATTTTAACTCGCGTATTATAATCCGGTTTCTCAAGGGTCGAAATTACACCCGAAACCAGACGGGAGGAAAGGCCCTTCGTCATATTAGGGATGTCCTTCGGCAAAAGGGAACTGGTGAAGATAATCTTTTTATTATCATTTACCAAGGCATCCAAGGTATATCCCAACTCCAGTTGAGTCTTTTCCTTGCCGCTTAAAAAATGTACTTCTTCGAGAAGCAGGACATCACAGGAACGACGATATTTATCCTTGAATTCGTCAATCCGCTTATTTTTCAAGGCAAAAATCATCTCATTCACAAAATCCTCGGCTGTAATATAATAAGCTCTTGCATTAGGATTATGCTCAAGAATAGCATGACCAATGGCATGGGATAGATGGCTCTTCCCAAGACCTGTATTTGAAAGAAGAAAAAGAGAGTCATAGTTCCAGTTTGAATCAGTAGCAAGGGCCTTTGAGGCCGAATAGGCAAATTCATTGCACTTACCAATGACAAATCTGTCAAAAGTAAAATCTCTATTGAATCTTCTTCTTCCGTTTACCCTGTTCGATGATATATTGGGAAGCGTTAACTGTTTGGATTGTTTAAAAAGATCAGGAATCTGTTCCTTTTTTTCGGGAACTTTAACCTTAAGAATGAGCTTGTAGTTATTCTTGCCGATATCATGGAGCCTCTTTTCCATTATATCCTTATAATTCTCTGTAACCCAATTAAGAGAAAACTTATTCGGGCATCCCAGGACAAGATAGTCATCCCTTTCCTCCAGAGGAGAAAGGGGATTTATCCATAGAGAAAAACTGTTCTCGGAAAGATTTTCCCTTATATGGTTTTTAACTTCCTGCCATATTAAGCTCATGATTAGCTCCAGCAACCATAAATAAATTGTTAATTCCTGTAACGCCACCCATCTTTTTTAGGGTGTAACTTATCTATGAATATACGCCTGGTGTCAAAACTGATGGGTATAGGGGATAACTTAGATGAAGCGATTTTTTTGACATGATATAACTGGCCGTAATAATAAAGAAATTAATTATAGGAATCCTAACGCACGGTTTAAATGGATATTTTTCACGATCAGATTTTTTCTATTAATTCAGAAGCTTCCCGGTAAAACAGTTATCGTGTAATATTATATTAACAATCTTAGATCTCATTGATTCTCAATTTTTTGCTGAATTTCTGCTATTTTCATTTTTTTTATTAACTTTTTTCAAACCTTTTTTCACCTAAAGATACATGGACAAAGGCAGGCTTTATAAAGGCCATTAATTTCGGAGACTAAAAAATATTGTCATTGTATTTTAATTATCTTTTATATATTAAATAAATTTCCGACTATGAGCTTATATAAATGGACAACTCTTTTTATAGCATTGTGCGCTTCTTTTTATAAAGCTGAAACAGATTAGATAACGGTGAACAGGAGACCCTCATCTGGCGGCAGGCATCTCGCAGGTTCTCAGATCATGGCCGATTAGAAGAGGAGCCTAAACCGCCGATAACCCTTGGGTCGTGCTGCAGAAGGCATGTGCAACCAATTTCCTTTAAAAAAAGGGCCTCCAATGCCTTGGAAGCACAAATATTATTTACTGATAGGTCTTAACCCCTTATCCAAGACCCTGACAATCATTCATTAAATAAAGATTGAAATTTCTAAACAATTTGGTAAATGAAAAGGGTTTGGGTGAATTAATTAAAAATTACAAATAATTGATTTTTTCTACAGTGAGGCGGGAAGGATTAATTTAATTAAGCAGCAAGACGCACTAATAACTATTATTTATTTACAACTTGCTATAATCATCTAAATCTAATGAAGGATAAAATGCCCAAAATTAAGATTGCCATTATTTCCGGCGGTTGGTCAAGGGAGAGAGAAATATCAATTAAGAGCGGCAAGGCTGTTTATGACGCACTTAATAAAGACAAATATGACGTTACCATCTATGACCCAAGCAATGACCTGGATTTATTACTACAAAACAATCATTTTATAGATTTAGCCTTTATACTGCTTCATGGAAAATTTGGCGAGGATGGATGTATCCAAGGATTCCTAAACCTTTTAAACATCCCCTTTGTTGGTTCAGGCGTGACAGCCAGCGCTATGGCATCAAATAAAAAAATAGCAAAGGACCTATTTAAAGTCGCCGGGTTGAATGTAACTCATGATGTTTTTCTTAATAAGGGAACGGGCTTTTCTGTAGATAGGATAATTGATTTTTTAGGGCAAAAGACCATAGTTAAGCCCATATCCGAAGGATCCAGCTTCGGCATATCCGTCTGCAATAACGGGGATGATCTTCAACGGGGCATTGAAACCGCCTTTTTATATGACAACGAGGTTATGGTAGAAAAATTTTTAAACGGTAGAGAGGTTACATGTTGCGTATTAGGAAATGACAGCCTTGAGACATTGCCGATTGTTGAGATTGTCCCTAATCATGATCATATATTTTTCGATTATGAAGCAAAATATAAAAAAGGCGCCGCAAGAGAAATCTGCCCGGCTGCTTTATCTCCATTTATAAGAGATAAAGTAATTCAATGCGCAAAAACAGCTCATCAGGCTTTAAGGTGCAGGGTGTGGAGCAGAACAGACATGATCATTGTTGAAGATGATATATTTATTTTAGAGACAAACACCGTCCCAGGGATGACCGAAAATAGCCTTGTCCCTCTTGCGGCAAGGACATCAGGGATATCAATGTCTCAACTTCTTGACAAATTAATAGACCTTTCTCTTGAGAAACCGGCTCTACCATAAAAGGGTTAAGGGACATAGAGGCTGCCCTTGTATGAAACTTCAATACCATTCTAACGCTGAAAGCCCAACCTTGCGTCAGCATAAATTTAACAACGGATAATATTTTTTCCGCTTAATAACCATGAAATTACACATCAGATAATTTCACCCCCCATTTAAAGGCTGCTTCAACCGGCATGTTCCACGTGAAACATTCTCTTAAGTTCATTAACTGCCCATTTTAAAATTATTTTTCTTTGCAAATATTTATTATTGTGTTAGAGGCTCAGGTGTATTTATTTTATAAAAGACAGTCTTGGATTAAGGTTGGAATTCTATTCTATAAACCATATATCAAGTCATAACCTGTTGTTTTTGACCCGTCTTTTTGTACCTGGGCTCATATAATTTAACCAAATTTCGCGGGGAGATTTAATTTGGGACTTATTATCTCTATATCAAATCAAAAGGGTGGGGTGGGGAAGACAACAACTGCCGTAAATCTATCCGCCTCCATAGCGGCCTCGGGCAAAAGATGCCTTCTCGTTGATTGCGATCCTCAGGGAAATGCAACAACAGGCCTTGGCGCGGATAAATCCAATTTGAAATCAGGTCTTTATGACTTTATTCTCGGTTCAAGCCCTGAAGATGTGGCTGTCTTGCCTACTGCCACCACAGGGTTATCCCTGATGGCGGCGACAAGGAACCTGATCGGCGCCGAGGTGGAGATGCATGACGAGGAAGACAGGGAATATCTCCTTAAAAACAGGATTGCTCCCATTAAAAATGAATATAATTATATAATCCTTGACTGTCCCCCATCACTTGGATTTTTGACTATAAATGCCATTACTGCGTCTGACTTTGTCCTTATTCCCCTTCAATGCGAGTATTACGCCCTTGAGGGCATGACCCAGTTATTGAATACCCTTAAGGCCGTCAAAAAAAAACTTAACCCATCCCTGAAAATCATAGGCATCCTTTTAACAATGTATGACTCCCGCAACAATCTTTCTTCCCAGGTGGAAGAAGAGGTCCGGGGACATTTTAAAGGTACGGTCTTTAATACAATTATCCCAAGAAATGTGCGCTTAAGCGAAGCGCCAAGTCATGGAAAGCCCATCATGCTTTATGATCCAAAATCGTTAGGGACTCAAAGCTATCTGAAGTTGGCGGGAGAAGTCATGAGGAGAGGAGGAAACAATGATTAAAAGAAAGGCATTAGGCAAGGGTTTATCGGCACTTATTCCGGAAGCGAACGATATCGGGACCCAGGAAGAGGGCTACTTCCAGTGTCCCATTGAGTCCATAGAGCCGAACCCCTATCAACCCCGTCAGGAATTCGATAACTCCTCACTTGAAGAGTTAGCAATGTCCATAAAGGAAAAGGGGGTTATTACGCCTATCCTGGTCAGCAAGTCAGATCAAGGTTATCGGCTTATTGCCGGTGAAAGGCGATGGCGTGCGGCCCAGAAGGCCGGCCTGGAAAGGATCCCTGTGGTTGTAAGGGAATCAACGCCAATAGAATCCCTTGAGCTTGCCCTTATAGAAAATATCCACAGAAAAGATCTTAACCCTATTGAAGAGGCCCTTGCCTATAAGAGATGGCTTGAGGATGCTGATACTACACAGGACATCCTTGCTAAAAGAGTAGGCAAGGAACGATCAACTATTACTAATCTTCTCAGGTTGCTAAATCTGCCAAAGGATATCCAGAAGGACTTGATTAACGGAAGGTTGTCCATGGGTCATGCGCGTGTGCTCGCCGGACTTAAGGATGCATCTGAACAGAACAGGATAAGGGATCTCATCATGAAAAAAGATCTATCTGTCCGGCAGACTGAAGCCCTGGTAAAGAAGGAGACCACCAACGGGCAACCGAGAAAAAACCCCCATGAATTGGATGACTATCTTGACTCGCTTTCTGATGGGTTAAAAAGATCCCTGGGGACAAAGGTGGAAATAAAAAAGAAAGGAAAAAAGGGGAGCATTAATATCTATTTCTATTCCGATGAGGAACTGGATCGTCTCCTTGATCGTTTGTCGTGATGTTTTATGGATAAGAGGTGTTGTAGTGATAGTAATGGTAATGGATGGACAGGGCGGGGGCATCGGGTCTGAGATTATTAAAGGTCTCAGGCAGGATTCCAACGCCGAAATGGAGATATTGGCCCTTGGAACTAATTCCACGGCTACATCGCGGATGATGAAGGCGGGCGCTAATAAAGGCGCTACAGGGGAAAATGCCATTGTCAGGACATGTGGAAAGGCGGCTGTGATAATAGGCCCTATTGCTATTATCATTTCCAACGCAATGATGGGGGAGGTGACACCCAGGATGACAGAGGCAGTATGCTCCTCTAGCGCCAAAAAAATATTAATCCCCCTGACCCAAGAGGATGTCCGGATTATAGGTGTCAGCGGAGAGCCCTTGCCCCATCTAGTAGGTCAGGCGGTGAAGGCTATAAAGGAGATGTGAACCATGTGTGATTCCACAGCCTATTTAGTTATTGAAGGACAGGAGTCATTGCTTCTGGAGCATATAGACTTCTTTGAATCAACCGGGGAGGAGATAAGGCTTGTAAATATCTTCGGAGAGGAAAAGACGGTGAAGGCAAAGATTAAGAGACTCTCTTTGCTGGATCATAAAATAATTTTTGAACCTTCGTCTGATTGATGTTATTATTTATTTAATTGCGTTAAATATAGCTATAATCTATTAAAGCACTGAATAACTGTCACACGGATCCATAATTATATACTCCAATAAAATCCCCGGAAGACCTGTCCTAAGGAGGTTAACATGTTTGGAGGCAAAAAAAAGGGTTCAAATACAACAAGAGAGATGGACGAGGCGCAGGCCCATTTAAAGGTCCTCTTTGAGAAAAGCCCCAACGAAATACACCTTCTGCAGTCTACAAGCACTGATAAAAACGATCTCTTCAGTCATGCCTCAAAAATATTTATTCTCTCAAACAGAGAATTAACCCCGAAAATCATCTCGCATGAGTTTTATATAAATCACAAGGAAACCAACCAACTGAAGGCCCTGGCCGATGGCCCGGGCAAATTTGGAAAGGAAGCAAACAAGGAGAAAAGAAAATGACTGAATATATAATAATAGGAAACGGCGTGGCCGGAACGACGGCTGCGGAAAATATCCGAAAAAATGACAAAGATGGGAACATCACGATAGTTACCGAGGAGGATGCCTCATTCTATTACCGGATAAGATTAAATGAATACATTTCAGGCGAAATTTCGGAAGAGGCCCTGCAGGCAAAGAAAAATCAATGGTATGAAGACATGAAGATAGTCCTACGGCTTAAGACTCGAATTACAGGCGCAGACCCTGCAAAGGGCGTGGTAATAACGGAGAAAGGTGATAAGCTCACCTATGACAAGCTCCTTATGGCATCAGGAAGCTATTCCTTTATCCCTCCAGTCAAGGGTTCGGAAAAGAAAGATGTATTCTCGATTCGCAATATCCAGGATGCGAGGGCAATTATCGCTTATGCAAAGGCTATCAGGGAGGTTGTAATAATCGGCGGCGGCCTTTTAGGTCTTGAGGCAGGAAAGGCCTTTCGCAAATTGAACAAGGATGTCACGGTGGTGGAATTCTTCTCCAGACTCCTGCCGCGGCAACTGGATAAGGAAGGGGCCGATAGATTGCAGGCCATCATGGAGGGCCTGGGGTTCAAATTCAAGCTGAGCGCCAAGACAGAAGCGATTGATGGTGATGATGCGCCTAAGGCTGTCCGCCTTGAAGGAGGAGAAACCCTCCCTGCCGGGATGGTAATTATATCAGCGGGTGTCCGCCCGAATATGAGCCTTGCAAAGGACATGGGTCTTGAATGTGACAAGGGCATCAAGGTGGATGAATATTTAAGAACAAAGCTGACAAATATATACGCCGCAGGTGATGTAGCGGAGTTCAGGGGTATGCCCTATGGGATCTGGCCGGCCGCCATGGAACAGGGAAAGATAGCGGGGATAAACATGGCCGGTGGAGATATGGTTTACAACGGGACCACCATGGCCAACACATTGAAGGTTGTAGGGGTTGATCTTGCCTCAGCCGGAGATATAGATGCGGAAAACAAACATGAATCCAAGCTTTCCATTACTGAAAAGACCTATAAAAAAATTGTCCTGGACAATAATCATATAATCGGCTGCATAATGCTGGGAGACACATCGGGTTTCAATAAGGTCACCAGGGCTATTACAGAAAAGAAAGATATATCAGGAATTAAAGATCAGTTAACCGATGGATTTGATTTTAATAATTTATGATACCGTTCTTTAGCCGCCTCTTAAAAGAAAGGAGTGCCTTGACCTCATCAAAAGATGCCCCTTCACAATTTTTGATTGATAACATATGCCTCTTGCCCAAAGGCCGCGTCCTGGATATAGCCATGGGAGACGGACGAAATGCGATCTACCTTGCAAGACTTGGCTTCCGTGTGGAAGGGGTTGATATTTCTCCCGATGCGGTAAAAGAGGCTTTAGAATCGGCAAGGGTTCACGGTGTGGGGATAGCCGCACGCGTTGTTGATCTTGAAAAAGATCCTTATATCTCTCAAGACAGTTATGATATTATTATATGCTTCAGATACCTCCAGAGATCCCTTATCCCCCAGATTAAGAACGGCCTTCGAGAGGGAGGAATCGTCGTCTATGAGACCTATACTATTGATCAGGCCCGATTCGGCAAACCCAGGAACCCTGATTTTCTTTTAAAACATAATGAACTCCTTAACCTGTTTCGTGATTTCCATTGCATCAAATATCACGTGCCAGCGCCAATCTAAAATGCATATTCTTCGACGGTTTGAAACGACCAATTTATCTTCTTAAATTTTCTTCTTCCTTTTCTTCACATTAAGTTATTTATAAAAGATTTTCTTCCGCCTTC
>Ga0153915_10002440_pt1 | contig 16980 bp, 17 predicted proteins | sample Opewatmetagenome_2_FD_107003 | JGI IMG/M metagenome (GOLD analysis project Ga0153915, IMG submission 107003) | Freshwater wetland microbial communities from Ohio, USA - Open water 3 Core 3 Depth 3 metaG | ecosystem: Environmental > Aquatic > Freshwater > Wetlands | place: USA: Ohio, Lake Erie...
CGCGCAACCTGATGGTATGCGAGCCCAACCCGGGCGTGCTCGATTTCCAGGACGCGGTGCTCGGGCCGATAAGCTACGACATCGTCTCGCTGCTGCGCGACGCGTTCATCAGCTGGGACGAAGAGCGCGTGCTCGACTGGTGCGTGCGCTACTGGGAAGCCGCGCGGCGCGCCGCGCTTCCGGTCGATGCCGATTTCGCCGCCTTCTGGCGCAGCTTCGAATGGATGGGGCTGCAGCGCCATCTCAAGGTGCTCGGCATCTTTGCGCGACTGAACTACCGCGACGGCAAGGAGAAGTACCTCGAGGACACGCCGCGCTTCGTCGGCTACGCGCGCGCGGTGGCGCGCCGCTACGCCGAGCTCGCTCCGCTCGCGCGGCTCTTTGAGCGCATCGAGGCGCAGGCCGCGTGAAGGCGATGCTCCTCGCGGCCGGGCGCGGCGAGCGGCTGCGTCCACTCACCGACTCGCTGCCCAAGGCGCTCGTCGAAGTCTGCGGCAAGCCGCTCGCGGTGCGGCACCTGGAGCGCCTGGCGGCCACCGGGTACCGCGAGGTGGTGATAAACGTCTCGCATCTGGCCGAAAGGGTCGTCGCGCGCCTGGGCGACGGCTCGGCCTTCGGGATGGCGATCCGCTACTCGCGCGAGGAGGTTCCGCTCGAGACCGCGGGCGGTCTGGCGCGCGCCCGCGCGCTGCTCGGCGACGCGCCGTTCCTGCTCGTGAACGCGGACGTATTCTGCGACTACGATTTCGCGCGGCTGCGCGACCGCGCGCTCGGGGCGGCACTCGCGCACCTGGTGCTGGTGCCGAATCCCCCGCACCACGCCGCGGGCGACTTCTCGCTCGCAGACGGTCGGGTCGGCAACGGCGGCGCGCCGCGCTACACTTATGCGGGCATCGCGGTCGTATCCCCGGCGCTCGTCGCCGACGTCGCGGCCGGAGCGCGAGCTCCGCTCGCGCCGCTGCTGCGCGCGGCCGCAGACCGCGGGCGATTGAGCGGCGAGCTGTACCAGGGGCTGTGGACCGACGTCGGCACCGCCGAGCGGCTCGCCGAGCTCGAGACGAAGATGATGGCGAACGATGCAGCTCGACGCTGAAGCGGTGGAGCGGGCGCTGGCCTGCGATGCGGGCTGGCTGCGCGCGCTGCGGCGCGAGTGGCTGTCCGTGGTCGAAGCGGCGGTATGGAGCGGCGTGCAGTCGGGCAGGCTCGGCGCGCTGCCGCGCTTGCGCAAGCGAATCCTGGAGCTCGGCGAGAGGCTGAATGCGCTCGCCGCGCCGCCCGCGTGGATCGCGCATCCGCGCGAGCGCCTGAAGAGCGCGCTCGCCGCAGCGCTCGCCGTGCGCGGGCTGCTCGCGCAGTGCGCGCAGGGCGTCACCGAGCTGGAGGCCGGCGAGCCGCGCGACGCGCTGGAAACGGCGCTCGCCACGCTCTCTGCGCACATCGACGAGCGGCTGGACGAATACGCGACGCGCTGGGCGGGCATGCTGGACGCCCAGCTCGCGCCGCAAGCAGAGGAGTGAACCGGATATGCAGCTGAGCGACCTCTCCCTCGAGCGCGGCATCTACGCCGAGCGGCGGCGCCGCCTCGCCCAGGCGATGGGCAGCGGCGTCGCGGTGGTTCCGACCGCGCCCGAGCGAATCCGCAACCGCGACACGCACTTCCCATATCGCTTCGACAGCTACTTCTATCATCTCACCGGATTCACCGAGCCCGAGGCCGCGCTGGTGCTCGTCGCCGGGCAGGAGCCGCGCGCGCTGCTCTTCTGCCGCGAGCGCAACGCCGAGCGCGAGACCTGGGACGGCTTTCGCTACGGCCCGCAGGCCGCGCGCGAGCATTTCGGCTTCGGCGAAGCGCATCCGATCGGCGAGCTGGACGAGACGCTTGCGCAGTTGCTGGAGAACCAGCCCGCGCTGCACTACCCGCTCGGCGCCGACGCGGACTGGGACGCGCGCGCCGTACGCTGGCTGAACGCGGTGCGCGCCAAGTCGCGCGCAGGGGTGAGCGCGCCCGAGCGTGTGCACGACGTGCGCACGCTGCTCGACGAGATGCGCCTGGTGAAGGACGCGCGCGAGCTCTCGCTCATGCGTCGCGCCGCGTCGATCTCCGCCTCCGCGCACCGCCGCGCGATGCGCAGCGCGCGCGCCGGACGGTTCGAGTACCAGGTCGAGGCCGAGCTGCTGCACGAGTTCCGCTACGGCGGAGCGCAGTTTCCCGCGTACTGGCCGATCGTCGCCTCGGGCGCCAATGCCTGCGTTCTGCACTACGTGTCGAACGACGCGCAGCTGCGCGACGGCGACCTGCTGCTCATCGACGCGGGCTGCGAGCTCGCGGGCTACGCCTCGGACATCACGCGCACGTTTCCGGTCAGCGGGCGCTTCAGCGGCGCGCAACGCGACGTCTATCAACTGGTGCTCGCCGCGCAGAGCGCGGCGCTGCAGGAAATTCGCCCGGGCAAGGCCTGGAACGAGCCGCACGACGCGGCGGTCAAGGTGCTCGCGCAAGGCATGCTGGACCTCAAGCTGCTCGCGGGCAGCCTGGAGGAGGTGCTGCAGAAGGAGACCTACAAGCGCTTCTACATGCACCGCACCGGCCACTGGCTGGGGCTCGACGTGCACGACGCGGGCGAGTACAAGCGCGAGGGACGCTGGCGGCCGCTCGAACCCGGCATGACGCTCACCGTCGAGCCCGGCCTGTACGTCCGCGCCGCGGACGACGTGCCTGCGCCGCTGCGCGACATCGGCGTGCGCATCGAGGACGACGTGGTTGTCACCGCGACCGGCCACGAGGTCCTGACGCACGAGGCGCCCAAGCACATCGACGACGTCGAGGCGCTGATGCGCGATGCCCGCCGCGCCGCTTGACATCCTGATCTCGGGCGGCGGCCCCGTCGGCTGCACGCTCGCGCTCGCTCTGCGCGGCTCGGCGCACCGCGTGGCGCTCGTCGAGCGCGCGCCGGCGGAGGAACGCGCGCGCGCCCTGGCGCGGCGCCCGATCGCGCTGTCCTACGCGAGCCGCCTCATCCTGGAGCGCGTCGGCGCCTGGGCGCTGCTTGCGCCCACGCCGATCGAGACGATCCATGTCTCGCAGGCCGGCGGCTTCGGCCGCGTGCGCATGGATGCGGCCGAAGCGGGCGTGCCGGCGCTCGGCTACGTGGTCGAGTACGGGCCGCTCGGCGAGGCGCTGCGCAACCGGCTGGAGGCGAGCGGGATCGAAGTGCTGAGCGGCGGAGAGCACCCTTCCGCGCGCTGCATCGCGCACGCGGAGGGCCACGCCGAGGACGTGAACGAGAAACGCTACGACCAGGACGCCGTTGTCGGCCTGCTCGAGACCTCGCCCGCCGCCGGCAGCGCGGCGTTCGAGCGCTTCACCTCCGAAGGACCGCTCGCGCTGCTGCCGCTCGCCGGCCGCTACGCCTTCGTCTGGGCAGCGCGCCCGGCGCGCGCCCGCGCCCTCGCGCAGGCACCCGAGGGCGAATTCCTGCGCGAGCTTGCGGGCACGATCGGCGCGCGCGCCGGACGCCCCGTGGCGGTACGCGGGCGCGCGGTGCATCCGCTCGCGCTGCGCGTGCGCGCCTCGCGCATCGGGCCGCGCGAGGTCTTCGTCGGCAACGCGGCTCAGACCCTGCATCCGGTAGCGGGCCAGGGCCTGAATCTCGGCCTGCGCGACGCGTGGCAGCTCGCCGCCATCTGGCGCGAGGCGGAAGATCCGGGCGCGCCCGCAGCGCTCGAGCGCTTCGCCGCGAGGCGCAGGCTGGACGCCGGCGCGACGATCCGCCTCACCGACCTGCTCGCGAGCGCGTTTCTCGGAACGAATCCGTTTGTCGGCGCCGCGCGCGGCCTCGCGCTGAGCGCGCTCGACGTGCTGCCGCCGGCGCGCCGCTTCTTTGCGCGCCGCATGATCTACGGCTCTTCGGCGCTTCCTTGAGCCGCGAGCTTTTTTTTCCGCCGGAAAACCGGATAGAATTCGCTTCCCCTTCGCACACCGGCTAGCCGCCTGAAGAGCATGAATATCGGCGCATACGTCTTGCGCAACGCGTTGCTCGTCGCTCCGATGGCAGGCGTGACCGACCGGCCGTTTCGGCAGCTCGCGTGGCGCTTCGGCGCCGGGCTCGCGGTGTCCGAAATGGTCGGCTCGCGGCCCGAGCTGCGCGACTCGCGCAAGACCCGCCTGCGGCTCGACCACGTCGGCGAGCCGGGACCCATCTCGGTGCAGATCGCGGGCGCCGATCCCGCGATGATGGCCGACGCTGCGCGCTTCAACGTCGACCGCGGCGCGCAGATCATCGACATCAACATGGGCTGCCCGGCGAAGAAGGTCTGCAACGTTTATGCCGGTTCTGCGCTGCTTGGCGACGAGACGCTCGTCGCGCGCATCCTCGAGGCGGTCGTCGCCGCGGTGCCGGTGCCGGTCACGCTGAAGATCCGCACCGGCCCGGATCGCGCCGCGCGCAATGCCGTGCGCATCGGGCGCGTCGCCCAGGCGGCCGGCGTGCAGCTGCTGGCGATCCACGGCCGCACGCGGGCATGCGGCTTCGGCGGCCAGGCGGAATACGACACCATCGCCGAGGTCAAGGCGGCGCTCGCCATCCCGGTGATCGCCAACGGCGACATCCGCACGCCCGAAGACGCGCGCCGGGTGCTCGCGCGCACCGCGGCCGACGGCGTGATGATCGGGCGCGCGGCGCAGGGCCGGCCCTGGCTGTTCCGCGAGATCGAGCACTACCTCGCCACCGGCGAGCGGCTCGCGGCGCCGGGATTCGACGAGATCGGCGCCGTGCTGCGCGAGCACCTCGAGGGGCTGTACGCCCTGTACGGCGAGGAGCACGGGGTACGCGTGGCGCGCAAGCACATCGGCTGGACGACGCGCGAGCTACCGGGCGGCGAAGCGTTCCGGCGTCATGCCAACGGCATCGAATCGGCGCGCGCGCAACTCGCCGCCGTCGAAGGCTACTTCGCGTGGCTCGCCGCCGCGCCACAGACGACGGAGGCACTGGCCGCATGAGCCGCACCAACGAGCTCGCCGAGGCCGTGAAGCGCTCGCTCGAGCGGTACTACAGGGACATGGACGGCGAGACGCCGACCGCCATCTACGAGATGGTGCTCAAGAACATTGAGAAGCCGATGATCGAAACCGTTCTCGGTTTCGCCGAGGGCAATCAGAGCCTCGCGGCGTCGATGCTGGGGATCAATCGCAATACGCTGCGCAAGAAGATGCAGCAGCTGCGCATCAAGGGCTGAACGCGCCGGGCGCCGCCCGCGCTAGAGGCATGCACAAGGTCAACAGGGCGCTGATCAGCGTCTCGGACAAGTCCGGCGTCGTCGATCTCGCGCGCGCCCTCGCCGCGCTCGGCGTGTCGCTGCTGTCCACCGGCGGCACGGCAAAGCTGCTCGAGAAGGAAGGCGTCAGGGCGACCGAGGTGTCGGCCTACACCGGCTTTCCCGAAATGCTCGACGGCCGCGTGAAAACGCTGCATCCCAAGGTGCACGGCGGACTGCTCGCGCGGCGCGACGTCGCGGCGCACATGGCGGCGATCCGGGACGCCGGCATCGAGCCGATCGACCTGGTGGTCGTCAATCTGTACCCGTTCCAGGCGACCGTGGCGGATCCGGACTGCCGTCTCGAGGATGCGATCGAGAATATCGACATCGGCGGGCCGACGATGCTGCGCGCGGCCGCCAAGAACTACGGCGGCGTTGCGGTGGTGGTCGACCCGCAGGATTACGCGCGCGTGCTCGAGGATATCCGCGCCACGGGCGGGGTGGCCGAGGCCCTTCGCCTCGAGCTCGCGAAGAAAGTCTTCGCGCACACCGCGGCCTACGACGGCGCCATCGCCAATTACCTTTTCTCGCTCGACGCGAGCGGCAAGCGCCGCGAGTATCCGGGCGTGCTCAACCTGCAGCTACGCAAGCTGCAGGAGCTGCGCTACGGTGAGAATCCGCACCAGTCGGCGGCGTTCTATCGCGACGAGCGGCCGGCCGAGGGCGGCATCGCCAGCTACCGCCAGCTGCAGGGCAAGGAGCTGTCGTACAACAACATTGCCGACGCGGACGCGGCTTGGGAGTGCGTCAAGAGCTTCGGCGAGCCCGCCTGCGTCATCGTCAAGCACGCCAATCCCTGCGGCGTCGCGCTCGGAGCGAACCTGCTCGCGGCCTACCAGAAGGCCTTCAAGACCGATCCGGTTTCGGCTTTCGGCGGCATTCTCGCCTTCAACCGCGCGCTCGACCGCGCGACCGCGGAGGCCGTCGGCAAGCAGTTCGCGGAAGTGATCATCGCGCCGCGCGTCGAGCCGGAGGCGCGCGAGTTCCTCTCCGGCAGGCAGAACCTGCGCGTGCTCGAAGTGCCGCTCGCGCGCGGCGGCCAGGCGCACGACTACAAGCGCGTCGGCGGCGGATTGCTCGTGCAGGGGAGCGACACGCACGAAATCGAGCGCGCGGCGCTCAAGGTGGTCACGCGCAAGGCGCCCAGCGAAGCGCAGTTCGCCGACCTGCTGTTCGCCTGGCGTGTGGCGAAGTTCGTGAAATCGAACGCCATCGTGTTCTGCGCCGGCGGCATGACGCTCGGCGTCGGTGCCGGGCAGATGAGCCGCGTGGACAGCGCCCGTATCGCCTCCATCAAGGCGCAAAACGCGGGCCTCGCGCTCACCGGATCGGTCGTCGCCTCGGACGCCTTCTTCCCGTTTCGCGACGGGCTCGACGTGGTGGTGGACGCGGGCTCGATCGCCGTCATCCAGCCCGGGGGCAGCGTGCGCGACGACGAGGTGATCGCAGCGGCCGACGAGCGCGGCGTGGCCATGGTGTTCACCGGGGTGCGGCACTTCCGGCACTGAGATGAAGCTGCTCGTCATCGGTGCGGGCGGCCGCGAGCACGCCCTGGCCTGGAAGCTCGCGCAGAGCCCGCGCGTGCAGCGGGTCTACGTAGCCCCGGGCAACGGCGGCACCGCGACCGAGCCCGGCCTGAAGAACGTTCCATTGAGCTCGATTCCCGAGCTGGTGGATTTCGCCAGGCGCGAGCGCGTCTATCTGACCGTGGTAGGCCCCGAGGCGCCGCTCGCCGAGGGCGTGGTGGACGCCTTCCGCGCCGCCGGACTCAAGATCTTCGGGCCGACGCGCGCCGCGGCGCAGCTCGAGGCATCCAAGGACTTCGCCAAGCGCTTCATGCTGCGGCACCACATCCCGACCGCGCACCACGAGACTTTCGACGACGCGCGCGCCGCCAAGGCCTACGTTGAGAAGCACGGCGCGCCGCTCGTCGTGAAGGCCGATGGGCTCGCCGCCGGCAAGGGCGTCGTCGTGGCCGCGACAACGGCCGAGGCGCACGCTGCGATCGACATGATGCTGCTCGAGCGTCGAATGGGCGATGCTGGGGGACGCGTGGTGCTGGAGGACTTCCTCGAAGGCGAGGAGGCGAGCTTCATCGTCATGGTGGACGGCGCGCTCGCCGTGCCGCTCGCCACCAGCCAGGACCACAAGCGGCTCCAGGACGGCGACCGCGGACCGAATACCGGCGGCATGGGGGCCTACTCGCCCGCCCCGATCGTGACCCCGAGAGTGCACGCGCGCGTCATGCGCGAGATCATCATGCCGGCGGTGCAGGGCATGGCCCAGGACGGCATGCCCTACGTGGGCTTCCTGTACGCCGGCCTGATGATCGACCGGGACGGCAATCCGAAGACGCTGGAGTTCAACTGCCGCCTGGGCGATCCGGAGACGCAGCCGATCATGCTGCGGCTCAAGTCCGACCTGCTCGAGCTCGTCGAGCGCGCTATCGAAGGGCGCCTGGCGAACGCCGAAGTCGAATGGGACCGCAGGCCGGCGCTCGGTGTGGTGCTCGCCGCGCACGGCTATCCGGAAGAGCCGCGCAAGGGCGACGCGATCGAAGGCCTGCCCAAGCCGACCCCCGAGTGCCGCGTGTTCCACGCGGGAACGCGGCTCGAGAACGGCCGCGTGCTCACCAACGGCGGGCGCGTGCTGTGCGTGACGGCGCTCGGCGACTCGCTGCGCATCGCGCGCAGCCGCGCCTACGAAGCGGCCGAGGCGATCCGCTTCGACGGAATGCAGTACCGGCGGGACATCGGCGAGCGCGCGATGAAGAAGGTCTAGCGTGGACGCGAACGCGGTCGCGCAGTATTTCGTCGGCCTGCAGCAGCACATCGTCGCCGGACTCGAGGCGCTGGACGGCGGCAGCTTCCGCACCGACCCCTGGCAGAGGCAAGATCCGGACGGCGCGCCCGGCGGCGGCGTCACGCGGGTGATCGAGGAAGGCGCCCTGTTCGAGCGGGGCGGCGTCAACTACTCGCGCGTGCTCGGCCGCGGCCTGCCGCCGTCGGCGAGCGCCGCGCGCCCCGAGCTCGCCGGCCGCGGCTACGAGGCGATGGGCGTTTCGCTCGTGCTGCATCCACGCAACCCGTATTGCCCGACGGCGCACATGAACGTACGCTTTTTCGCGGCCACCAGGGAGGGCGAGCCGGCGGTGTGGTGGTTCGGCGGCGGGATGGACTTGACTCCGTACTACGGCTTCGAGGACGACGCGCGCCATTTCCATGCGACCTGCCGCCGCGCGCTCGAGCCCTTCGGAGCCGACTACTACCCGCGCTTCAAGGAGTGGTGCGACCGCTATTTCTTCATCCGCCACCGCGCCGAGCCGCGCGGCATCGGCGGCGTGTTCTTCGACGACTTCGCCGAGCGCGATTTCGAGTTCGCGTTCGCCCTGGCACGCTCGGTCGGCGACCACTTCCTCACCGCGTACGCCCCTATCCTCGAGCGCCGGCGCGCCCTCGCCTACGGCGAGCGCGAGCGCGAATTCCAGGCCTACCGGCGCGGTCGCTATGTCGAGTTCAACCTGGTCTACGACCGCGGCACGCTGTTCGGGCTGCAGTCGGGCGGACGCACCGAGTCGATCCTGATGTCGCTGCCGCCGCGCGTGGCCTGGCGCTACGACTGGCGGCCGGCGCCCGGCAGCGCCGAGGAAAGGCTCTACACGGAATTCCTGCGGCCCAGGGACTGGGCCTAGCGCGATCTCAGGCGCGCGACATCTCCGCGGCGCGCCGGAAATGCCGCTGCGCCTCGGCCGTGCGCCCGGCGCGTTCCGCGAGGCGAGCGAGCTCCAGATGCGCGGCGCGCGTCTCCTCGAAGGCGAGGCTCGCTTCCAGGTAGCTCTGCGCCTTGCCCCACAGCTCGGCCGCCGCGCACAGCCGGCCGAGCGCTTCGAGCAACTGCGCATCCTCGGGGCGCTCGTGCAGCCAGCCCTCGGCGCGCTCGATGCGCTTGCGCGCTTCGAGCGCGCGCTCGCCGGCATTCAGCGCGGGCAGTTCGCCGTAGGCCGACACCAGCGGCGCGCTCCATTCGAGCGCGAGGCTTCTCTCGATGATCTCGCGCGCCAGCGCCGCGGCGCCGAGCGCCGCCGCGTGGCGCGCCGCGGCGACCGCCACGCGCGGGTTCGTCTGGTCGCGCGAAGGCACCTCGCGCCAGCTCCTCTCCAGCGCAGCCCGGTCGCCGCTCTCGCGCGCGAGCAGTGCGAGGTAGGCCTGCACCTTGTACTCCTCGGCCATGGCCGGCGCGATCGCGTCGCGCTTCTCCAGCTGCGTGGCGATGCGCAGCACTTCCTGCCAATTGCCGAGGCCGCGCTCGGCGCGCAGCAGCATGCGCTGCGACGCGATGGTGCGCGGCCCGGAGTCGTGCAAGTCCTTCAACGCCCTGCCCGCGGCGTCGAAATCGCGCTCCTCGAGCGCCAGCTCGGCCCGCGTGACCAGCTGCGCGACCTGCGGGCCGTCGCCGGCCGCCGACGCGCGCTCGAGCCACTGGTCGCGCTCGGCGAAGTTGCGCAGCTGGTGCGCGGCGCGCGCCGCGATGAGCGCCGCCAGGCCGGGCGATGCGCCCGCCTGGTGGGCGGCGCCCGCCTCCTTCTCGGCACGCGCGTAGCGCCCCTCGTAGTACGCTTGCATCGCGGCAACCAGCGCCGACTGCGCGCGCGAACGCTGGCGCCGCTCGCGCCAGCCGCGCACGTGTCCGGGAAGCGCGAGCGCGTGGTGCACGATGCGCGCCAGCAGGTAGAGCAGCGCGACCCCGGCCACGGCGAGGATCAGGAACAGCAGGAGCGACAGTTCGAGGCGGTACGGCGGGTAGACGAACAGCACGTAGCTGTCGTGCATGCGCCCGAATATCACGAGCGCGACCGCCGCCGCGAAAGCCGCCAGCAGCCAGAACAGGGTCCTCATTTCCGGAAGCTGCGCACCGCGTCCAGGCTCTGCGCAATCGACGGCATCTCCGCCGCCAGCGGCGCCGCGTGCAGCTGGTCGATCTGCGCCAACGCCCCGGCGACGCGCTTGGAGCCGGGATCGAAGTAGCGCTTGATCCAGTCGCGCGCCGCGCGCAGGTCCGCGCGGTATCCCGCCGTATCCTGCGCGAGCAGGGATATGCGCGCGTCGAGCAGACGCAGCCGCAGGTTCTCGCGCAGGAAATAGGCCTGCGTCGGCGGCAGCAGCGGCGGCTCGGGGGTGTCGATGCGACGCAGCACCACCAGCCCGCGCAGCTCCTTCCACAGGTCCGCGCCCAGCCTAGCTACCGCGCCCTGCTCCTGCGCAGGAGCGCTCGTGCGCGCGCCCCCGGGTGAAGCGCGCTCATCCGCGGCGAGCGGCAGACCGTCGACCGCGCCCACGAGCGCGTCGAGCTTCGCGCTCAAGCCGGGGATATCGGGCGTCTGTACGGACTTCAGCCGCTCGATGTCGCTCGCCAGCGCGCGCCGGATCGGCGCGAACTGCGGCCGATCGGCACGCGCCAGCCGCGCGTCCGCGAGCTGCAGCGCGAGCAGCGCCGCGCGCACGTTGCCCGCGAGCCGCAGCTGTTGCGAGGCGATGTCGAGTATCTGCTCGATCTCGGCAAGCTGCCATTCGTCGCGATTGCGCGCGAGGTCCTGATACATCGCGTCCAGCGCGCGCTGCTTCTCGCGCGCGTCGTTCAGCCGCGCGTCCAGCTGTGCAAGACTGGCCTGCAAATCGCGTACCGCATTCTGCGCCTGCTGCGCGAGCGCGCTCGCCGCGCCGCTCTCGCGCTCCATGTCGCGCAACCGGCGCGCGACTTGCTCCTGCGTCTCGGCGATGCGCTGGCGCGCGTCGTACCAGACGATGGCCGATAGGACGACCGCGAGCAAGAGCGTCAGCAGCGCGAGCCTGGACGACGCACCACGCGGCGCCTGCCTGTCCGCCTGTGCGTTCGCGCTCTGCTTGTCGCTGCTCTCGTCCATCTCGCACTCTTTTACTTCGGTGAGCCGAAGTATGCAACTAGCGCCTCGAGCAGCTCGGCGTCTCCCGGCCCGGCAACGATCACCGAGCGCACCCCCAGCCGCCGCGCCCCTTCGGCCACTCTCTCGTGCGGCACGAAGAGCGGCGTCGTGCGCAACCACTGCTGTCCCAGCTTGCCGAGCATCTCGAACAAGTTCGCCAGCCCCTCGCTCGAGGAGACCGTCACCGCATGCACGCCGCCGCGCGCCCAGGCTGCGAGCAGTGGAGCGCTGTCCGCGCGCGGGCGCACCCGCCGATAGCACTCGGCGTACTCGACCTGTGCTCCGCGCGCGGCGAGCGTGTCGCCGAGCAGCTCGCGGCCGCCTTCGCCGCGAAAGATGACCACGCGCTTGCCCGCCATCTGCGCCAGCTCCGGCAGGGCGAGCAGCGCTTCGCTGTCCGCGTGCGCGGCGGGTGCCAGAACCTCCTGCAGGCCCTGGCGCTCGAGCTCGCGCCGGCTGCCGCGACCCACCGCCGCGACGCGCAGCCGCAGCGGCCAGCCGCGCTCGCCGCGCCGCGCGCGCACCAGGTTTAGCGCCTTGTGCACTGCGTTCGGGCTGATGAAGATCGCGAGATCGTAGGCCTCGAGCCGGTCGATGACGACGAGGATCGGCCGCAGGTCGGCGAGATCCTCGATCTCGATGGCCGGAAACACGAGCGGCTCGCCGCCGGCCGACGCGATCTGCTGCGCGAGCCTCTGCGCCTGCCCGCGCGGACGGGTCACGAGGATGCCGCGCCCGGCGAGCGCGCTGCCGGTCACCGGGGCGCCGCCAGCTGCGCCAGGATTTCCGACGCTCCCTGCTCGCGCAGCGCCTGAGCCGTCTGGTCGCCGAGCCGCTCGGGCTCGGCGGCGTCGCCCGTACGGTCCGCCCGCGCGATGCGCCTGCCGTCCGGCGAGGCGAGCAGCGCGCGCAGGCGCAGGCGCGTTCCCTGCAATTCGGCATAGGCGCCGAGCGGCACCGCGCAATTGCCGCCGAGGGCGCGATTCACTGCGCGCTCGGCGCGCACGCAGACCTCGCTCGCGGGGTCGCCGAGCGGGGCAAGCAGCTCGCACAGCGCGCGATCGGCGCTGCGGCATTCGATGCCGAGCGCGCCCTGCCCGGCGGCCGGCAGGCTCTGCGCAGGCTCTAGCAGCATGCGGATGCGCGCGGCGAGTCCCAGGCGGCGCAGGCCGGCGGCCGCCAGCAGCACGGCGTCGTACTCCCCGCGGTCGAGCTTGGCGAGCCGGGTGTCGAGATTGCCGCGCAACGTGCGGATCGTGAGACCCGGCCGTCGCTCGGCGATCTGCGCCGCCCGCCTCAGGCTCGCGGTGCCGACGACCGCGCCATCGGGCAGCTCGTCGAGCGTCGCAAAGCGGTTGGAGACGAAGGCATCGCGCGGGTCCTCGCGCGCCGTGATCGCCGCGAGCACGAAGCCCTCGGGCAGCTCGACCGGCACGTCCTTCATCGAGTGCACCGCCAGGTCGGCTCGACCGTCGACCATCGCCGCCTCGAGCTCCTTGACGAACAAGCCCTTGCCGCCCGCGCTGTCGAGGCGCACTTCGAGCAGTTCGTCACCGCGCGTCGACAAGGGAAGCAGCCCGACCTCGAGCCGCGGATATAATGCGTGCAGCCGCTGTTTGACGTGCTCCGCCTGCCACATGGCGAGGCGGCTGCGGCGGGTCGCGATGACTACGCGCTCGACGTTGCGCGTTGCGGGGGGATTCATTCTGTGCGAATAGTCGTTTTGATTCTAGCATGCACGCTGTCGGCGACTGCCTTCGCGCAGCGCATTCCCGAGGCCCACGACCTTGCGCGCGAGGCGCGAGACGCGCATCGCGCAGGCGGCCCCCTCGTCGTTCTGTATACACAGCCCGACTGCGTGTACTGCGAACGCGCCAAGCGCGACTACCTCGAGCCGCTGCTCGCCGATCGCGCGGCAGCGCCCAGGATCGTCGAAGTCGACGTCACCAGCCACGCGCGACTAACGGATTTCTCGGGACGAGGCGTTTCGCAGGCGGACTTTGCACGTGCGCAGCAGGTGCACGTCCTGCCGACGCTGGGCTTCTACGGTCCGGGCGGAGAGCGCCTGGCGCAGCCGCTCGTGGGTTTGACGGTGCCGGACTTCTATCTCGCGTACGTGGACGCGCGCCTGGACGATGCCCGCAAGCGGCTCGCGTCCGGGATCACTTCTCTGCCGCGAGTTCCCGCAGCATCGGCCACTGGCGGCGGCTGACCGGCAGCTTCTCGTCGGTCCCCTCCAGCAACACCAGCCAGCGCACCTCGTCGTCGCCCGGCGCGCGCTCGAAGCCGCGTATCGCGGCCTTGGCGACCAGGCAATTGCGATGGATGCGCACGAAGCGCTCGGCAAACTCGCGCTCGAGCGCTATCAGGGAATCCTCCACCAGGTGCTCGCGCTCGCGCGTGCGCAGCGTGACGTACTTGAGCTCGGCTTTCAGGTACACGATGTCGCGCACCGGCACGAGCAGGATGCGATTGCGCTCGGACACCGCCAGGTACTCTCGCGCTCGGCCGTCGGATTCGCGCACCTGGTCGGCGGCGCGCGCGAGCTTCTCCGCGTCGGGCGCCCCGGCGGCGCTCGCCTTGCGCAGCGCCGCCGCCAGCCGCTCGGCGCGCACCGGCTTGAGCAGGTAGTCGAGCGCATTGAGCTCGAAGGCCTCGACGGCATGGCGGTCGTGTGCGGTCACGAAGATCACCGCCGGCGGTTGCTCGAGGCGAGCGAGGTGGCGCGCGAGCTCGAGCCCGCCCATGCCGGGCATCTGGATGTCGAGCAGCAGCACCTCGGCGCCGCTCGCCGGCACGCGCTCGACCGCTTCCAGGCCGTTACGCGCCTCGCCGACCACCGCGGTGGGAATCTGCGGCGCGATGTCGCCGAGCAGCTCGCGCAGGCGCTCGCGCGCCGGCGTTTCGTCGTCGACGATGAATACCCGCAGCTCGCTCATGCTCGCCCTGGCGCGCGCAAGCGATACGGAATCTCGATCTCCACCCGGTAGCGACCGTCGCGCTCGCCCGTCTCCAGCCGCGCCTCGGCGTCGAAGAACAGCTGCAGCCGCTCGCGGATGTTGGCGAGCGCCATGCGGTTGCCGGCGCGGTGCTGGTGCTCCGGATGGTAGGGGTTCTCGATGCGCGCCAGCACGCGGTCGCCGCGCCGCTCGACGTGCACCACCACTTCGCCCGCGCCGGTGCCGGGCTCCACGCCGTGGTACACGGCGTTCTCGAGCAGCGGCTGCAGCACGAGGGGCGGCAGCAGCGCGTCGGTGGGCGCGGTATCGAGCTCCCAGACGATGCGCAGGCGCTCGCCCAGCCGCAGCTGCTCGATGCTCGCGTAGCGCTCGAGCAGCGCGATCTCGTCGGCCAGGCGCACGAACTGACGGCCGTCCGACATCAGGGTACGGAACAGGTCCGAGAGGTCCTCGAGCGCCCGCTCGGCGCGCTTGGGATCGCGGCGGATGAGCGCCAGCACCGCGTTCAGGCTGTTGAACAGGAAGTGCGGCCGGATGCGTGCCTGCAGCGCCTGCAGGCGCGCCTCGGAAAGCGCCGGCGAGTACGCCTTCGCCAGCAGGCGGAAATAGCCGATGAGCAGGCCGACGATCAGGGCCGCGAGCACGAGAATCCGCGCCAGGCCGGGCGCGGGCGGTGCCGCGTTGCGCAGCCACAGCAGTTCCGTCGCCCCCGCCAGGACGAGGACCAGCGCGAGCACCGTGGCGCAGCCGGTCAGGTACGCCATGCGCGCGAGCAGCGGCGAGGCCGCGTACAGCAGCACCAGGCTGGCGAGCAGCAGCGGCTCAAGAAACGCCGCAGTCTGCACGAAGCGGTCGAGCGTTTGCGCCCAGCCGCCGGCGGCGTACAGCACCGCCGCGAGCGCGATCAGGTTTACCGCGATGAGAATGCGCGCGATGACGCCGAGGTTGCGGAAGTCGGGAAGAACGTCCGGATATTCGTTTTGCTTTATACTTGCCATCGCTGCGCAGCCGTACGCGCGCGCCACGCCACGACGCCGCGTCATCCGAGTATGCCCCATGGCCCCTCCCGCTTCCAAGCGGCCGCCTAGAGCCCGCCGCAAGGCCTGGTCCGGGCGCTTTGCCGAGCCGGTCGACGAGCTGGTCAAGCGCTTCACCGCCTCGGTGTCCTTCGACCGGCGGCTCGCGCCCTTCGACATCGACGGCTCGCTCGCGCACGCGCGCATGCTCGCCGCGTGCAGGATCATTTCGCGCGCCGATCTGCGCTCGATCGAGCGCGGCCTCGCCCGCATACGGCGCGAGATCGAGGCAGGCAGCTTCAAGTGGTCGCTCGACGCCGAGGACGTGCACCTGAACATCGAGCGGCGCCTGATCGCGCTCGTCGGCGACGCCGGCAAGCGGCTGCACACCGCGCGCTCGCGTAACGACCAGGTCGCGACCGACGTGCGCCTGTGGCTGCGCGCGCAGATCGACGAGCTCGCGGAGCGGCTGCGCGAGCTGCTCGCCGCGCTCGTCGGCCAGGCGGAGCGCCATGCCGCCCTGGTGATGCCCGGCTTCACGCATATGCAGGTCGCCCAGCCGGTGACCTTCGGCCACTACATGCTCGCGTACTTCGAGATGTTCGAGCGCGATCGCGCGCGCCTGGTCGACTGCAGGAAGCGCGTGAACCGGCTGCCGCTCGGCGCCGCCGCGCTCGCCGGCACGAGCTTTCCGATCGATCGTGCGCGCGTCGCGCGCGAGCTCGGCTTCGAAGGCCTGTGCGAGAACTCGCTCGACGCGGTGTCTGACAGGGACTTCGCGATCGAATTCGCCGCCTGCGCTTCGCTCACCATGGTGCATCTTTCGCGGCTCGCCGAGGAGCTGGTGCTGTGGGCGAGCCCGCGCTTCGGCTTCGTGCGCCTGCCGGATCGCTTCTGCACCGGCTCGTCGATCATGCCGCAGAAGAAGAACCCCGACGTCCCGGAGCTGGTGCGCGGCAAGAGCGGGCGCGTGTTCGGACACCTGGTCGCGCTGCTCGCGCTGATGAAGGCGCAGCCGCTCGCCTACAACAAGGACAACCAGGAGGACAAGGAGCCGCTGTTCGACACGGTGGACACCCTCAAGGATTCGCTCGCGGCGTTCGCCGGGCTGGTGGCGGGCCTGGAGCCGGTCCCCGCGGCGCTGCGCGCCGCGACGCTGGAAGGGTTCTCGACCGCGACCGACATGGCCGACTATCTCGCGCGCAAAGGCGTGCCGTTTCGCGACGCGCACGAGACGGTGGCGCGCGCGGTGCGCGAGGCGGAGGCGACCGGCTGCGACCTCTCGGGACTACCGCTCAAGGTGCTGCGCCGCTTCAGTCCGGCGATCGACGAGGACGTCTACCGGTACCTCACGCCGGAAGGGTCGGTGGCGGGACGCGACCATCCCGGCGGCACGGCCCCAAGGCAGGTCAGGGCCGCCGCGGCGCGCGCGCGCAGACGCCTCGGCGCGAAGCCTAAGGCATGAGCGAGCGCGAGATCCCGCAGACGATCGGCAAATACCCGGTCATCCGCAGGATCGGCGAGGGGGCAACGAGCGAGGTCTACCTCTGCCGCGACTCGTTTAACGAGCGCGACGTCGCCATCAAGGTGGTGTTCCCTGAGGTGTTCCAAGACCCGGACCGGGGCAGGCTCTACACCAAGCTGTTCATCACCGAAGCGTCGCTCGCCGGCAAGCTGCAGCATCCGCACATCTGCCAGATCTACGACGCCGTCGCCGACGAGCGGCTGC
>Ga0153915_10002441_pt1 | contig 16976 bp, 15 predicted proteins | sample Opewatmetagenome_2_FD_107003 | JGI IMG/M metagenome (GOLD analysis project Ga0153915, IMG submission 107003) | Freshwater wetland microbial communities from Ohio, USA - Open water 3 Core 3 Depth 3 metaG | ecosystem: Environmental > Aquatic > Freshwater > Wetlands | place: USA: Ohio, Lake Erie...
ATCGCTGGGTGAGACGCCGAGAAGCCTACCCAATTCACCGGGATGAGGCGTCATAATGACAGGCGCTTTGGCCTGCTTGATTGTATCGAGAGAACCGACAAGAGCATTGAGCCCATCTGCGTCGATCACCATGGGAATGGTAAGCCGTTGAACAAGGCTCCTCACCACCTGGACCGTCTCATAGTGGGTCGAAAGTCCGGGTCCGATGGCGCATGAGCTCATCTTCGCAGCAGCCTTGAGTAGTTCGTCATCTGCCCCTATGCCGAAAGTCCCGTCGATGCTCTCTGCCGAAGGGATGCACATGGCCTCGAAAATCTGCTGTTGGATGATCGGAACAAGGCTATTCGGCGTGGCGACGCTCACAAGCCCTGCGCCGGCCCTGAGGGCGCCGCGTGCTGCCATGACCGCCGCACCAGCTTTGCCGAATGAACCAGCAACGACCATCAGGTGACCGAAATCTCCTTTGTGCGAATCCGGCTCTCGACGGCTGATAAGGCCCCACCCGTAACCGTGATTTAAAAGTTGAACTTTTATCTTTTCCTTTTCAACGACCTGGGACGGAATGCCGATGTCGGCGATCCTTACTGTACCGGCATGCCGAGCACCGGGATGGAGCACGATCCCCCTTTTCAAAAGTGCCATGGTGACCGTAAGGTCAGCCCTAACCGCTGATCCCATGACCTCACCCGTATCAGCGTTGATGCCTGTGGGAATATCTATGGCGACCAGAGGTCGACCGGACGCGTTCATCAGCTCCACAGCAAATGCGTAGATTCCCTTGAGAGGAGTGGAGAGCCCCACACCGAGCAGTGCATCAACAAGAATGTCGGACCAGGCTATAAGATCAGAGATTGCGTGCGTTGATGCGTTCTGCGCGATCTCGACGCCCATCTTTCTAAGAATGGAAAGATTGATCTTCGCATCCCCTGTTACAGCTCCGAAGGATGCGAGAAGCGCAACCCGGACCGGAACGCCGTGGATATTGAGCCGCCGGGCGAGCGCCAGTCCATCGCCGCCGTTGTTGCCCTTTCCGCAGATGATGCCCACCTTCATACCGGCGAGGTTGGAGAAGAACTTCTCCATCTCGACCATAACTGCTGCACCCGCATTCTCCATAAGGACAGGACCGGGGATACCGAGATCCTTGATCGCTCTGCGGTCGATGCTCTTGATCTGCTCTGCTGTGACTATCTTCATTGTTTTATCCGGTCCAGGATGTGAGCACCTGTTTCAAACAAATGCAATTGCCGCCCATTTGTTTAATATATCGCGGTTCCGACGAGTACCACATGCGCCACAGCGTACCCTTCGTCATGTGAATAACTGAGGAGTATCTGTTTGACTCCCTTGAGGTCCATGAGGTCTTTGACCCTGCCAGAGATGTTCACGACGGGACCTCCACCATCGCCGTGTAGCACTTCCATGTCAGTCCACTTCACACCTGCGCTCCACCCCGTGCCGATAGCCTTGAGCACAGCTTCTTTGGCCGCGAACCTCCCTGCATAGTGCTGAGCCGGATATTTTTGCTTGGAGCAGTATTCACGCTCACTCTCAGTGAATACCCGCTCAAGGAAACCCGATTGATTTTTCCCGGCCTTGTCGATTCTGTCGATCTTTACGAGGTCGATGCCGATGCCGATGATCATTTCTTCCCCCGTTTTCTACAAACTCATAATGCATTGCTCATAATTCAAATTAATTGTTTCATCTCTTTCACCGCCCGCTCGATTCCTATGAGCGCTGCACGGGAGATGATGCTGTGGCCGATGTTTAGTTCTTCCACTTCAGGAATCCGGGCGATCCACCGCACGTTCATATAATTCAGGCCGTGTCCGGCGCCCACACGTAGTCCCAGGCTCGCCGCAAGCTTTGCGCACTCTTTGATTTTTAAGAGTTCCCGTTCTCGGGCTTTCGCGGCCAGGGCATTTGCATACGCGCCTGTATGAATCTCGACCCAGTCCGTACCGGTCTTCTTCGACGCAGCGATCTGCTTTTCGTCAGGATCGATGAAAAGACTGACGACAATCCCTCTCTCCTGGAGACGCGCAACATAATCCTTCAGAAAAGAAACACGGGATGCCACTTCCAGTCCTCCTTCAGTCGTTAGCTCTTCTCGCTTCTCCGGTACGAGCGTTGCTATATTCGGTTTAGTCTCGATGGCGATTCGCTGCATCTCTTCGGTTGCGGCCATCTCGAGGTTCAGTTTGGTCTGTACGATGTCACGAAGCAGCCTCAGATCGCGGTCCTGAATATGTCTCCTGTCTTCCCTGAGGTGCGCTATGATCCCGTCTGCACCCGCCAGTTCTGCGATCATAGCCGCAGCAATCGGATCAGGCTCAACACCCTGTCTTGCCTGACGGATCGTGGCAATATGATCGATATTCACGGACAACCCGGGCACGCCGCATTTCCTCCTGTAAATTCGTAATTTTTAAGATTTTAGCACCTCTCGGCCAAAATATCCAGAAAATTTGTGCGACAGGCTTTCCTGCTCATCTTTCTTGACGACCGCGGCATGGTAACTTCCAACCTTGACCACATTCGGCGTCTCTGATATAGTTATTTACATATCTTCAAAGGAGGTATCCATATGGTCCGGGCGATAAAATTCTGTCTTTTGCTTTTATCGTTGATTATATGCATTCGAGATGCATCGGCCCAGGAGACCAGGACCGTATCGGCCGAGGGCGTGGCCACTATACAGCAGGGAGCAGTCGACATGGCGCGTGATGCGGCTCTTGAGGACGCCCAGAAGCGGGCGGTTGAACAGGCTATTGGCATCATGATCGACTCGCAGACCCAGGTCGAGAACTACCAGCTCATCAGCGATAAGATCCTATCGCAGACCAAGGGGTACATTTCCCGATACAACGTGACCGGTGAGACGCAAGAAGGACCGCTCCTCCGCGTCCGCATCACGGCTGATGTCTCCCTCGGCAAACTGAACGATGATCTCTCGACCATCGGTATCCTTCTCGGCCAGATGCATAAGCCCCGGACCATGATCATGATCGCAGAACAGAATATCGGGAATGAATGGAATGCCTGGTGGTATGGAGAGCAGACGGATATCGGCGTCGTGGAAAACACCTTCATGGATGTCTTTACGCAAAAGGGTTTTGAATTTATCGATCATGCGACTGCCGCGAAGGAGATCAGGGTGAGTGCGGCATACAAAACACAGGACCTTACCGTTGAACAGGCCAAGACGCTCGGCAATCAGGCGAACGCGGAGGTCGTGATCGTGGGCAAGGCATTGGCTAAGCTGTACGGCGATATTGGCGGTGGCATGAAGTCGGTGCAGGCTGATCTCTCTGCCAAAGCGGTTCGTACCGATACAGGCCAAGTGCTTGCAACGGCGACCACCCACGGCGCCGCCGTACACATCACCGATACCACCGCGGGAATCGAGGCTCTGAAGAAAGCGTCAAATCAAGCTGCGGAGCAAATGGTGGAGAAGATCCTCACCGTCTACTCCCGCGAAGCAGGCGGCACGAGGCCAATCAGCATCACGATTACGGGCCTAAATAAAACCCAGTTCGTGAAGTTCAAGGACGTGCTCAAGAATCAGGTCCGTGGCATCAAGGATTTACATGAGCGGAACTTCAATGGCACAACTGCACTAATATCGGTTGATTCTAAGGTAAGCGCTCAGACGCTCTCCGACGATCTGCTGCTCAGGGATTTCGGCACATTCACTGTAGAGGTCGTAAGTTCGACGCCAAATACTCTGGAATTGAAAATCACCCCGAAATAATATTGAACGAATCCCAAAAAACTCACGTCCGACTACATGCAGAGAGTTTTTCAAGGTACGATCCTCACGCGCTGGCTACAGCTATGTTTCATTCGGATTGATGAGCATCAGATTGTCAAGCAACAAACTCAATATCATTGCAATTTGTTTTCATCCTTCTCGATCTCAACCAACGCCCACCATACGTTTGGCAGAGATAACGGTATTTTTCAGCAGGATACCGATAGTGACAGGGCCAACTCCTCCAGGTACAGGCGTGATCAGAGATGCCTTTCTCGAGACAGCCTCAAAATCCACGTCCCCTACCGTAATCCCGTTCGGCAGAACCGTGATTCCGATGTCCACCACGACCGCTCCCTGTTTGACCATATCAGCCCTGATCAGGCCCGGCCGGCCGGTAGCGGTGCAGAGGATATCGGCCTGCCTTGTCTCTGCCCCGAGGTCTCCCGTCTCGCGATGGCATACGGTGACGGTTGCCTCCTTGACAAGCATCATCATCGCAAGGGGTTTGCCCACAGCCAGACTCTTACCGACTATCACGACCTTCTTGGCCTTGGGATTAATTCCGTAATGGTCCAGCATCCTCATAACGCCGTAAGGAGTACACGGCAGGAAGGTGGGTCTGACGGACAGTGTAAAACTGGGCTCGAACAGCTGGGACGTGGACTCATCCGCCGAAAGGCGACCGACGGAGATTGCTCCCTGTCCGTCAACATCCTTTTCGGGCGCGATAGCGTTAACGACCTTTCTGGTATCGATGTGACGGGGAAGCGGCATGAACACCAGAATGCCGTTCGCTCGCTCGTCATTGTTAAGCGTTTTTATGAGGTTCAGGATCTCGTTCAGGGAGGCGGTGGCAGGCATGGCATGGTTAAAGATATCGATGCCGGCTCGCACTGCTGCGCTCTGGATGGCCTGATAGTACAGGTAAGAAGACTTGTCTTCGCCTACGAGCAGCAGGGCCAGGCCTGCCCGGATGCCGTGCTTTGCAAGTCTGTCGGTCTCCTCCTTGACTGCTGCTATGATCTTTGAAGAAATCTCGATGCCTTTCATCAACTGCGTCATAAAACCTCCAGAAGATTTATTAGCCACACGACATCACGCATCGGTACTAATTATCAAAAGCGGTTACCTCGTGTCTCATCTAGAATCGGGACCGGGCCGAGAACTGGCATCATCTCGAATTTCAGTGTGGCGGATCTGACCACCAAAGTTTGCGGTGAGATTGACGACCACGGCGGTGATCAAGGACAGGATAAGGATCATGACCGCAACCCACTTCGGGATAGCGCCGGAACGCCGGAGAAGCACAAGCCCCGCCAGGGAAGTTATCCCCAGTATCTCCATCAAGACGAGGGTAAGCGACGCAATCTCTTCATGCCTACCGACGTACGTCTCCGTAACGCCAGGAAGGTTCTTAACGACTTTTTCCGCAGCTTCACCTGTGAAGTACACAGCAAGCGTTATCAGCGCGATGAGCGCGAATACGCCGAGACTCACCATCTTTACTTCTTCACTTTTTCTAACCAGGGAATATACGAGCAAAAGAATAGCGCCAAGAATGCCGATGACCGGAAAGTGATTTATTATAAGATGGACATGCGCCCAATTCATGGATAGTATCTCCTCCGTGTCGCATCAAAATGGTCGAGTCCGAACGGATTATTAACTCTTTACTGCTTCAGACAGTCATTATCTTTACACAGGTCTTTATGATAGTTCTCAAGGTGCTGCTGTTTCTCCTCCCTGCTCCACTTGAGTTCTTTCCCTGCGATTTCTGCTATCTTCTCCGCCTGTTTTCTACCGCGCGTCCCGGTCATCCCGAGGTACATCCTGCGGAGGACGATGTCCGAGAGCGTCCTCGCGCCCTCTTCCATGGTGCTGTAGACAACCTGGGCATAGATGTCCCGGCTCTCGGGCGAGATAGCCTCACCCATGGAGGGGTCCATATCGACAAGTTCGAGCACCCTTTCGGCCCTCGAGCCGTAGAACTGGATGAGATGGCGGACTGTTTCGGCGTTAATCTTATGGTGTGCTGACATCTCGGGCACAGCCTCTTTCAGGTAATCATCATACCCCATGGGCAGGCCTCCAGCCAATGGTTTCTTTTCTGTGACGCAGGCGTTCTTCATACCGAGCTTCTTGCATGCGACGTCCACGACGTCTTTCGCCATAGTGCGGTAGGTAGTGAGCTTGCCTCCGGCGATGGTGATGACCCTATCGGTCCTTCCTTCACTGATAACCCGGTGCTTACGTGATATCTTTGACTCGCTCGCGCCTGAAAATGCAAGTGGCCGTATCCCTGCATAGGTATAGAGGATCGCCTCTCTTGCGATGTTCATGCCCGGCAGGATTCTCCTGCTTTCGGTGAGCAGGTAGTTCACGTCATCCCGGTTGGCATGCACCTCGTCCAGATCGCCGTTGTATTTGGTATCAGTCGTACCGATGAGTGAATATGCACCGAGCGGAATGATAAAGAACATCCTTCCGTCCCTAGAAGTGATGAACAGTGCATGTTCTGATAACTTGGGCAGAACGAGATGGGCCCCCTTCGTAGGGAAGATGATATTTTTGTTATCAATGTTTCCTGTCTTTCGCACGATATCGATCCACGGGCCTGCCGCATTGACAAGGACCTTTGAGCGAAAGGTGTGGATTTGATTCGTAAGAATGTCACGCGCCGTGACGTCGATGTCACCGTTCGTTTCTTCGATCTTCTCAGCGCGGACGTAGCTCAGGATTTTTGCTCCGGCTTCGCGCGCCCCGATGATGTTCTCGATCACTAGCCGTTCGGGCATCAGAATCTGGTGGTCGTAGAACAGCGCACTCCCCATGAGTCCGTCCCGGCTCAGGCGCGGCTCGAACCTGAGCGTCTTTTCAATCCCCGAGGTGAAATAATGCGGGAGGTCTTTCTCGTGCGAGAGCATATCGTAAAGATGGATGCCGATTGAGATTACCGCTCTGTTGTGAGGATCGCCCTTATAAATGGGGATAAGGATAGGCATGGGATGGATGAGATATGGCGCCTGCCGTCGCAAAATCGCGCGCTCCCTGAGGGACTCGGCGACCAGATCAACCTCGAAATTCGCCAGATACCGGAGACCTCCGTGGATCAGGCGGGTGGATTTGGACGTGACGCCCGAAGCAAAGTCCCCTTTTTCGAGGAGCAAACACGAAAGCCCGCGAAGCGCCGCATCCCTTGCAGTGCCTGCCCCGGTTATGCCTCCGCCGATGACGATAAGGTCAAAAAGGTGATCATGCTTGAAATCATCGTTCTTGGACATCCCTGTTCTCCCCTACCGCTGTCAACCGTGCAGCAATCCTTTCAGCACAGAAGGTTTGTTGGTGTAAATCCCGTCCACTCTCCAAGTTATAAATTTTTCCATATCTGCCTCGTCATCAACCGTCCAGACATATACTTTGATCCCATGATTGTGACAGGCAATTATCAACTCCCTGCTCACCGTTTTCTTTCTCAGGCTTATTAAGCTGTATCTCTTCGCACGGTACGCTGTAATATTTTGCACGGTGAATGTATCAAAAATACCAGATGTCGAAATGAAAGGAGTGACACTGCGAACAGCCAGGATCTCGTTCTCTAGAAAAGACGAAATCAGCACAGGGCCCCGATATCCGGAGTCCCGAAGGTGTTCGGCTGCCACCCTCCCTGCGCCTTCGCTCTTGATCTCTAGGTTCAAGCCGACAGTTCCTGTGAAGAGGCTGAGCACGTCCTTGAGCGCAGGAATAGGCTCGCCGTTTTTTAATTTTACCCTGGATATCTCATTGGAACTAGAATGTTCGATATCGACGTTCTTATCGGCGGTCCTGCCCGTGTGTTTATCGTGCATCACATAGAGCACATTATCCAAACTCTTCCGGATATCGATCTCGATCATGTCCACAGGAAGAGAGAGTGCAAGGCGAAGTGCTTCGAGCGAATTCTCGAGGGCTCGGGAGGAATCACCGCGGTGGGCGATGATGATCGGCATGTACATTGTTAAATTATACCTAAATTTTCAAAATCCGCAACTTGGGAGAAAGGAGAGGCATGAAGATCATAATCTACTGTCATAGAAATGATTGGGATCTCAATCAACGGATTCGGAAAGAATAATGTGTGAAGGGAATATCATCGGGTACGATTAATAGTGTAAGGTTACCTTCACCTATTTCCCCCCGACTACCTTCTCGATAATTCTGTCTGTGATCTTTTTGATATGCTCGGCGATTGTCTTTTGTGGCACCATGGTCACAGCTGCTCTGTGGATCACGGTTTTGACGGTCACGAGTTTTTTAAGCGCTGCGGCTTCTCCCTGCCGGTATAGTTCCCGGGGATTGCTGAAGTCGGCCCAGTGCATGGCGCCGACAGTCGGGTGCAGAATGACATCCGCCTCCTCTAAGAGAATTTCATTCAAGTAAATCCTCGTCACGGCATCGGCACGAAGTACCACATCCAGCCCCATCTTGTCTTCAAATCTGCCGATCTCGTTCGACACGTCCACGGCAATCACAATATCGGCCCCCATGTCCCTGGCACAGCGAACGGGGATCCGTTCTACCCACCCACCGTCCACAAGCAGCATATCGCCGTCGACGACCGGAGGGAATATGCCCGGCAAAGCGCAACTGGCGCTCAGCGCCCTGCGGAGTGAACCGCTTGTATAAAGGACGCGTTTACCGTTCCGGATATCCGTTGCAGCACAACCAAAGGGTATTTTGGTCTGCTCAATCGCGATGTCGGGGATAAGGGGGTAGATGAACGCTTCGTATTCCTTTTCGGAAATAAATGCCGGCTTCGTGGCTGTGACACCCCAGAAGTACCCCTTGCGGATCAGATTAGCCATGTCGCTGAAGAACCCATGGTTCGTGTTTTCCGGCTGTTCCAGCCTCCTGATGAACTCAAGACGCGTCTTCCGGGACCGAAAACTCCGGAGGTACTGCTCCACCCGGCCCATCCAGTAAGCCGCATCGGGTTGCGATGCGTAAAGTCCCCCAATCAGAGCGCCCAGACTAGTGCCTGCGATCATATCGAACGGCACCCTGGCGTCCTCGAAGATTTTGAGTACACCCAGATGGGCAAGCCCCCTCGCTGCCCCACCTCCCAATGCCAGGCATATTTTCGGCTCCATAAAGGCTCCTAGAGAGACCTTAATTCCTTTTTACTACGCAACAATGATAGCATCATGCCAAAAAAGTGTAAAGCGTTTTGTTCCTGGTCCTTCATGAAGTATTAATCTGCGTATCTCTATTCTTGATTCGACATAATACCTATTCTGAACAAAAGAGAGCTTCGCTAATGCAATAAAGGGTTTCTAGGAACCTGGAGAAATCAGGTCTTGACGAGGACATACTCAATATTATGATATCATGTACTGACCATGATTACATGCGGCAGATACGCTCATGTCGGATAAGCAATAAAGTCAATTCCAATCGAGTGAATATATATTCTTTACACGACAGAAAAATGAACTGCACAAAATAGAAGAAACGATGGTGGGAATTACGCTGGTGATGGCTTAGGCACGGGACAAGGACATCATACCAGGGTCGGATGGTCGCTCTTGCTAATATTCCTTTTATCTGCCGCAGGAATGAAGTCTTTGCATTGCTCCTGCGAAGGTTTTGGCCTTCCGTTACGGGTAGCGATGGCCTGCGTAGTGTCAGTCGAGAGTTATCCCATAGAACCCCTTTTTGGAATTGCTGCAAATGCCGTACTATTCGTGAACTTACATTATTATTGAGATGTCACCAGAGGCATTCTATCCATTTTTAAGGACGCCATGACGGATTAAGTTCATTAAGAAAGTTCTGCTGAGAGCAAAGGAATTTATATGGGAGAAGACTGCATGCAACATCCCGGTTTTTTTAAACGATATCATAATGAGAGTATAAAATGGACAGATAGTGAGATTCTGCATGGTACACAGCGGGAAAGCTTATCCTGGCCATGAACCCCTGTGTCTGCTTCACACCACCGCACTTTTCTTAAGAGACTGTTTTACCTCCCACCATTCAAAAAGGCTCTCGTACGCAACAACAAAGAAAAGGAAAAACCCGATCGACGGCATATAGAGCCTGTGTTCAAAAATAACATCTACGATCGGCACAAAGCTTTGCACCGGAGATAAAGCAATGTAAAACCATGCAACCCCGAAAGGTATCAACAGCCACCCTCTATTTTTATAGAGCCAGAGTGACACCCCCACGACGGCAAAATGTCCCAAAAAGGAAAGTAATGTAGGGAATTCAAACAGTGTCTTCGCAATAGGATAATCATAATCAAGATTCTGGCTGATCGGTAGGAACAAAAGCCTGATATAGGTCCAGAGAACATTAAAAGAAGTGAGCAGATATGTCACGGGTGTTATGCCAGAAACGGTCACTATATTAAAGCCGACGCTCGCACTTCCTCCAGCTGTGGTTAAGTTCAGGTTATACGCGATCAGCGCCCATGGCAGCGCTGCAAGCACGTATGCCTTCCAATGAGACAGAACATTTTTTACATTCCTCCCCGAAAGGAACAGATAATCATAGAGCATAAGCATTGCCGGCAGCGTCACCGCCCACTCTTTGGACCCCATGGACAGGATCGCCGAGAAGAAGACACCGATGTAATAGAGAGATTTATGCTTCTGTGTCCCCTTGATAAACAGCAAAAAAGCAGCAAGGTAAAAAAATGTCGCCAGCAATTCCGTGCGACTTATGATGTAAGTGACGGCTTCTGTCTGGATGGGATGTACAGCAAACAAGAGCGCCGCAAAGAGGGCCATTCTCTTTGTCTTATCAGCATACTTCTTTTCGAACGGTTGCAAACCCAGCGTCCAGCTGATAAGCAAATAAACGAAGAAACTATTCGCGATGTGGAATACGATGTTGAAAATATGCCAGCCTACGACATGGAGGCCACTCAGCTGGTAGTTAAGCATGATGCTCAGATAGACGACAGGCCGAACGCCTTTCAGAATGCTGATTATGTTATCTACGGTCACCTGCTTGATCCTGGCATTTTCTTCTATGGAATTGGTATCGTCAAAGTGGAAACTTGCCGTAAAGGTATTGGAATACGCTATAAGTATGGCCACGGCAATAATGCAAAGGGCGACGACGTTGAACGTTTTGCTGTTATACAACCTTTCTAAGCTATTTCTCAGCGTTCCCATAGAGTTACAGCCCTCCCATATCATCAGCATGCATCATTGCTAAATTTACCATGCATGCATTTCCATGTAAAGTTCAATTTTTTTATTCATCAGTGCTCTTTTTACTATCTGTCCTATCCAGCATCAATTCTTGCATTTCCTGCCGCAAGAGCGCGAGTTCCTGAGCCAATCTCTTATTTTTTTCTGAAAGTCCGGATATGGTCACGGAAAAGTGCAAGGTGATCAGGAGCAGAAATAAAAATGCCAGCAGGAAAAGAAATGAAGGGGGATAATAGATGCCCACCCTGTTTGATATATATTCGAGAATATTTCTTGAGGACGAGAGGACCAGCAACACGCCGCCAGCAAAAAGCCACAGCAGTGAGTAGCGCTCTTTGAGCCTCCCTCTGCGGATTAATTCGACTACGAGTAATAAAACGGTCCCGCTGCCAACGATCGCCAAGATTTTTAACACGTCCATGATCCACCTCACTTTTTCAGCAAATCAATAAATATCGCCAGGAGCACTTTAACCATATAATATACGGAGCGTAATGGCGTTATCGAGGACGTGCCTCCGGTACGCTCGCGCATGTTAACCGCCACTTCTACTATGCGCAGTTTTGCCTTATGGAGAAGAACGAGAGCCTCCACTTCAGGATAATCATCGGGATACGTACGGGCGAAGAACTCGATTACGCGGCGGTTTGCGGCACGAAAACCGGAGGTGCTATCGGTCACACGCATGCCGAGCATGCGGGAAAGGATTGTGGAAAATATCCACATTCCCGACTTCCGGAAAACAGAGGTACTATATCCCCCCTGCTCCAAAAAACGGGATCCAATCACAAGATCTGCATTTCCTTCTCTAACGTGTCGCAGCAACTTTTCTACCTCCCCTGCGAGATGCTGTCCATCACCATCGAATTGCACTGCTATATCGTAGCCCCCCTGCTCCGCATACAAATATCCAGCCTGCATTGCCCCACCGATGCCTAGGTTGAACGGAAGGTTTAAAACCGCCACACCTACCTCTTGGGCAATTCGGGCAGTCGCGTCCCTTGAGCCATCATTTACTACCAGGATATCCGCTAAACGGATGTTTTCCCTGAGATCGCGGATCACGCCAGGAAGGCTCTCTTCCTCATTATATGCAGGTACGATGATCAATGTTTTCATAATCTAGTCCTTCAGTGCTAGCTCTGCCGCCGAGATCCCGAACTCACGAATTAGTCTGTAGAATTCACGCCTTCCAATCCGCCTCTTCCTCGCAAAATTCCATCGTTGTCTCAGTACTTGTGGTACAGCTAAAAGCGCGGAGCACCATGCTTGCAGTAATATACTGATTGCGTGAATCACGCTGTTTTCATCTGTGAACCTACCGCTCGCCCCTTTCCCGGCTAATGCACCATACAACTGGAGCAGGAGCCGCTTGGCTGTGAAATAACCACTTGCGACAATAAGCTCTATTGGATAGTACTTGAGCAGCACCCACAGCCTGTTTCGTTCAACTAAAAAAGCCTTCTGCGAAGAATATGAAGATGATGAAGAAGAATATTTGTGGTACACTTTTGCCGAGGGGGCATAGACACATCCCCAGCCCGCAAGCCTGCCGCGGAGCCCGAGATCAACATCATCGGCATATGCGAAGAATTCCTCATCGAAGAGACCGGTCTCGTCCAGCATCTTCTTACGATACAATCCGGCGCATCCGCTCGGGAGGAGCGCCTCTCCTTTTTGATCATACTGTCCCAGATCTCGTTCCAGTCGGCCTTTCCCCCTTGCAAGACCATCTCGGTATATGAGAAGCCCTACATTATCTATTACATCAGGATTGGCATAAGAAAGAATTTTGCACGCCACCATCCCAGCAGCAGGGTTTGATTCTGCTTCCTTAGTCAGGTTCTCTAGCCATGCGGGATCGGTTTTTGTATCATTGTTCAAAAGGACAATATAATTGCCGGAAGCTATCCGTATGCCGGCGTTATTGCCCCCGGCAAAACCCTTATTGACCGACAGAGGAACCAGCTTGACTTCCCGGTACCGTTCTCGTATGTACTCCACGGAACCGTCTTGCGAGCCGTTATCCACGAGAATGATTTCAAAATCCTGAAATGTCTGCTGACGCAGCGATTCGAGACATTCTCCCAGATGATGTTTCCCATTCCAATTCACGATCACAATAGAAACAAGCGGTGCTTTCAGACTTTATCCTCCATCCCGAATGCTGTTTTTTCTCTCTGCATCTTTACTTCATTAGCATAATGCACATATTTGATACAGTCAATAGATCTAAATAAACAACATGCACGTTGTTTTTTTGTGGCAAAATGTTGCGCATACACCGTACGCGGTCCCGATTCATGCTTCTCCCCACTGTATATATCGCTCACGGGTGGATACATGAGGGACAGGAACTGCTACAGCATGTACTTTTACTCAATCCGGGTCGACACCAAACATAGCACGAATGAAAAGAATCATTCTGTCTTCCTGTACCGTATAACGGCCCAGTAAATGATTCCATACGAAATAGCTGCGGCAGAAACGCCGGCCACAAGGCTTCCCGCAACAAATGGCCAGAGGTATGGCTTCAGAATAACGTATGCATTTGATAACGTAAGTTCAGTCCATGCAATCTGTGGTGTCGTGACATTGCTCCCGGTTATTTTCATGCCGAACCACAGACAAAATCCGTACATGGGCACCATGGTCCAGGGATTGTTGACAAAAGCACCCGTGAGAACCACAAGCTTGCTTAGGCGGAAAACCCATGCAAAAAAAAGAGAGCTGATCATATGTAATCCTAGTGTAGGAGTGAACGCAATAAACACTCCAAGGGCAAAAGCAGACGCAAGTCTATTCGGCGTTTCATTTAAATGAAAAATACTTCTGATGCGGTCTCTGATATACTTCATAAAAACACCCACAGCGGCAGTTTGCCGTACTTAGCGTCCTACGTAACCTTCGTCCTCCGGAAATGATCATACCCTCCCGGCTGAAGCCGCCTTTTCCTATTGCTGCCGTCTACCAGGAGAACTACTTTCCCTCGTTTAATCGTCCCGATCTCGGTTACAGGTACATTCAGCGATTGCAGTCGTTTTATCTTGCCGGGCGGTACCGTGAGCAAGAGTTCATAATCTTCCCCTCCCGACAGCGCGTAAAACAGCACCGGCATCGTGAGCCCCCCGGAAAGCTTCATGAGGGATGGAGAAATCGGTATCCTGTCGCTTCGTATTTCTGCTCCTACCCCGCTCTGCTCACAAATATGAGAAATATCGGAAGAAAGCCCGTCGCTGATGTCGATCATCGCACTTGCGCATCCGGAATGCGCAATCGCTCTGCCCTCCGCCGTGCGCGGGACTGGCCGGAGATGACGTGCGATCAGCGTCCTTGCTTCTGCTCCCTTAGCCATTCCCCCCCGCCCCTTGGCCCTTTTTTTTAAAATCTCAAGTCCAGCCGCTGAATCCCCCAACGTGCCGGTTACGAACACCCTGTCGCCTGGCTTGGCGCCGGCGCGAGAAAGGAGATTCTTTTTATTAACTTCACCGAGAACGGTAACGCTGATTACCATTCCGCTTCTGGAATGACAGGTGTCTCCCCCGACAAGCACGGTCTTGTGAGTGTTCATCAAAGAATGAAATCCTCGATAAAAATCCTTGATCTGCTCTACGGAGATGTAATCCGGAATGCCTATCGAAGTCAGACAATAACGCGGGACACCGCCCATGGCAGCAATGTCGCTCAAATTTACCGCTGCCGATTTCCAGCCCAAGGAATGAAAATCCGTGAAGGAAAAGTCGAAGTGTATTTCTTCGAGAAGCATATCCGTTGTGACGAGCAGGATCTTTGAAGAGGAGACCTTCAGCGCCGCGGCATCGTCTCCAATGCCGATCAGCGCTGAAGACGACTTCCGGAGAGACAAACTCTGGATATTCCGTATCAGGCCGAATTCCCCCAGCTCTGATATTCTCATGGGTTAGTGCGTGGCCCGGGACCTGCCGGGAAGCCTCCGGTGCGCTATCCGGCGTGGCAGCTTCTTGCGGAGCGCAGACGAGATCACTTCGTCCATGGTCTCGACAAAGATGAATTTCATATCCTTTTTCAGATTCTTCGGTATATCGTCCAGGTCCTTTTCGTTCTGTTTCGGAATAATCATGGTTTTGATCCCTGCCCGCTTGGCCGCGAGGGTCTTTTCCTTGAGCCCGCCAATGGGCAGGACCCGTCCCCTGAGCGTGACCTCACCGGTCATGGCAAGGTCCTTTTTCACCGGCGCGTTCGTGAAGACCGATGCTAGGGCGGTGGCCATGGTAACGCCCGCCGATGGACCGTCCTTGGGAATGGCTCCCGCCGGCACATGGATATGGACATCGGTCTTCCCGAACTGCTCAGTATTAATACCGAGTTCTCCTGCCCGGGAGCGCACATAGGTGAGCGCTGCATGTGCCGACTCCTTCATTACGTCGCCGAGATGGCCGGTGAGCGTAAGATTCCCCTTGCCGCGCATGGTGGTCGCCTCAATATATAGGACATCTCCGCCGGTCTCGGTCCAAGCAAGTCCGGTCACGACGCCTACTTCGTCCTTCTCCCGCTCGACTTCCGGCAAGTATTTCGGTACACCTAGGTATTGGTGAAGGTTGTTCAGTGTAATCGTGAACAGGCCGGTCTCTCCTTCGGCAATCTTCCGTGCGACCTTTCGGCAAAGGTGGCCGATCTCGCGCTCCAGGTTTCTTACGCCTGCTTCACGCGTGTACTGCGAGATGACCTGGAGGACGGTTTTGTCCGGGATACCAATCTGTCTCTCCGTAATGCCGTGCTCCGTCATCTGTCGGGGAATCAGGTACCTCTTCGCAATACCAAGTTTCTCCTGCTCCGTGTATCCTGACAGATTGATGATTTCCATCCTGTCCCTGAGCGGCGACGGAATCGGGTCGGTCATGTTCGCAGTAGTAATGAACATTACGCGCGACAGATCGAAGGGTAGTCCGATATAATGGTCACTGAACGAGTTGTTTTGTTCGGGGTCAAGCACCTCGAGCAGGGCCGCAGATGGATCTCCCCGGAAATCGGCACCGATCTTGTCTATCTCGTCCAGCATAAATACGGGGTTGTTGTAACCGGCGGTCTTGATACCTTGAATGATCCTGCCGGGCAGCGCACCCACATAGGTCCGCCGGTGGCCGCGGATCTCCGCCTCGTCCCGGACGCCGCCGAGAGAAATGCGTACGAATTCCCTGCCGAGCGCCCGAGCTATGGACTTTCCGAGCGACGTCTTGCCTACGCCCGGAGGGCCGACAAAACAGAGAATCGGCCCTTTCATCTTCTCCTTGAGCTTGCGGACCGAGAGATACTCCAAAATTCTCTCTTTTACTTTTTCGAGGTCGTAATGGTCGTCCTCGAGCACCTTGTGCGCCGCCTTGAGGTCAAGGTTGTCCTTGGTGGCCTTGCTCCACGGAAGATCAGCGAGCCACTCGATATAGGTTCTGGTCATGGACGCCTCCGCAGCGTCCGGATGCATCCTCTCGAGCCTCCTGAGCTGTTTCTCCGCTTCCTTAGCGGCTTTCTCCGGCATCTTCGCTTCTTTGATCTTTTCCCGGAGTTCACGCAGGTCTTCAGAACGGTCATCGGTTTCGCCAAGTTCGCGCTGGATCGCTTTTAACTGCTCGCGCAGGAAGTACTCCCGCTGAGTCTTGTCGATTTCGCCGCGGACGTCCGCCTGGATTTTCTGCTGCATGGAGAGGAGCTCTATTTCCTTGCCTAACGCTTCGTTGATGCGCTTGATCCGCTGAATCGGGTCTGTGACTTCCAGGATCTCCTGCGCCTGCTCGACCTTCAGACCCATATTAGCAACGGCAAGATCAGCAAGCTTGCCCGGATCGTCCACGTTCTCGATGACTACCATGATGTCCGGAAGAATGACCTTTCCGAAGGACACCAGTTTCTCGATCTGCTCTTTTACATTCCGCATCAGCGCCTCGGTCTCGAGCGTGACCGGAGTGGAAACATCGGGAAAGGTCTTAATCTCTACCTGATAAAAAGGTTCCTTCTGGAAGAATTTGACCGTCTTTGCCCGCGCC
>Ga0153915_10002442_pt1 | contig 16965 bp, 13 predicted proteins | sample Opewatmetagenome_2_FD_107003 | JGI IMG/M metagenome (GOLD analysis project Ga0153915, IMG submission 107003) | Freshwater wetland microbial communities from Ohio, USA - Open water 3 Core 3 Depth 3 metaG | ecosystem: Environmental > Aquatic > Freshwater > Wetlands | place: USA: Ohio, Lake Erie...
AAACCCGATGGAGAAACAGCCCGCGACCTCGACACTTGCTTGGTCCTCCATGCCGACCACACCTTTAATGCTTCCACTTTTGCTTGCCGGGAGGTCATTTCCACCCAGGCACATATGTATGCGGGTGTGGCAGCCGGCGTGGGGGCTCTTTCCGGAAATTTACACGGGGGTGCCAATGCCCAGGTCATGAAAATGCTTTTCGAACTGGAATCTGAGAGAGACATTCCTGGATGGGTAAAAAGACAGTTGGAACACGGTCAAAGAATCATGGGCATGGGCCACGCGGTTTATAAGACCACGGATCCTCGGGCCAAATTTTTGAAAGACATCGCATCCCGATTGGCGAAAAAACTGGGCCAAGAAAGATGGCCCCACTTATCCAGCCAGATTGAAAAGGCGGCGCTTGAAGAATTTGAAGGAAGGAGACAAACGACCATTAAACCGAATGTGGATTTTTATAGCGCGCCGGTATATCATTTAATGGGGATTCCCACCGATCTGATGACCCCCATCTTTGCCATATCGAGAGTCGCCGGCTGGTGCGCGCATGTCATTGAAGAAAAATTTGCTGAAGCTCAAGAGAAGCCCACGTTGTACAGACCTAAGGCCGAATATATCGGGCACTACTGTGGCCTGGTGGGTTGCACCTATGAGCCTATTCAAGGCAGGGGATAAAGCGGGAAATTCTATAACCCCGTTTCTTGCGGCTGGTACAAATAAAGCATTCTTTATATAATTATTCCCGCCCCCAACGTCCTTCAAAAGGGGCTTTCTTTGAGCCTCCAAATGTGCTAATAAAAGAAATAAAAGGTTCAGGCCATAGGGTCTCGAATGCTTTTGAATAGAAAACCGGGCAGTGAGAATTGCCGGAAAAGATTAAAGCCTTCGGGAGAAAGGAGATGAAATGAAAGGGACGATGAGGAGATGGGTCATATGGTATATGGTCATAGTGATGTTCATATTTGGGATTACACCGAGGCTTTATGCTGGATTTTCCCCCTCCGAAGTAATTTACCAGTCTCCGACGGAAAGGTCTGCCGACCTGGAGAAGATTCGGAGATTTATCGAGGTCAAAATGATCCGGGAAAGACTCGAGGCTTTTGGCTTCACCCAGGATGAAATTCAGACGAGATTAAACCAGCTTCGTGACGGGCAGATTCATCAACTTGCTTTAAAGCTGGATGAACTGAATGTGGGGGGCGATGGTGCGGAGGCGGTTATCGTTGTTCTTTTGGTCGCCGTCCTGGTTGTCCTGGTCATTTATCTCATGGGATATAGGGTAGTTTTTAGAAAAGGTTGACCGGAAGAAAATGAAATTTAGCGGTTTTCTTCAAAAGGGTAAATAGATGCGATTTTTTGAATCCTTTTTAAGACTTCCACCAGACGCCTGCCGAAACGGGCGCAGTCTTTAAAGGAAAACCTCGCGCCGTGAACATCGCCGGAATGATAGTAACCTTTTTTTGGTTAGAAAGGGGGAAAAAATGAAAGGAAAGATGACGAAATGGGTCGCCTGGTATATGGTCACAGTGATGCTCCTCATCGGGATTACGCCCAAGGTCTATGCGGGCTTTTCTCCATCCGAGGGGATAACCCTTTCACCCATCGATCGGCAATCTGACCTCCAGAAGATTCAAAAGTTTCTGGAATCGAAAATGATCCACGAAAGGCTCAGGCAGCTGGGGTTTCATGAAGAAGGGATCCAGAAGAGGCTGAGCCAGCTTAGCGATGAGCAGATTCATCAGGTGGCTTTAAAACTGGACGAATTGAAGGTGGGGGGAGATGATATAGGGGTGGTCATCGTGGCTCTTGTAATTGCGGTTGTGGCTGTCCTTATTGTTTATCTCTTAGGATACAGGCTGGTTCTCAAAAGCGGATGATCGAGATCAAAATTTACGAGGTTGCCCGCATGTCTTCCTCGGGGCGGATGACCTACACGGTCTCTCCGGCAAAAATATCGCCGAAGAAGCACCATCCCTTCGAGCTCTCAATGAAGGCCACGTGGCCCATCCTATGGCCAGAGATCTCGATAACATGGAAGATGAATCCAACCGTCTTAAAGTGAACCTGAACAACCACGCCTCCGCTCCAATCGGTTCCGTATTTGGCTACATTGGATTCTCCCTTCTTTAGACCCTTTTAATCTGCTTTTGGGGATTTCGTTTGGCTGCTGATTCGGCCTTTGATCCAGATACGACATAAACCGGTTCAACTTTGTCTCGAAGGGGCTTCAATACCTGTTGAATGTAAGCCTCCTTGTTTTGCAGATAAAACGGTTTGACCTCTTCTCCGGCAGGACAGACCGCCACACAATAGGCGCATCTGTAGCTGATCCGAAACATGAGTGATTGCCACAGGAACGCTGTCTCACTATCATTAAACCGGGAGCGGTAATCCGCAAAATCTTTCGAGGCAATTATTGCTTCGATCCATTTTTGAAAGCCAACCATGTTATCGCGATAGCAATGGGTACTGCAAGCGGAAAAATCAAATGGCTCATTTTTGTTTATAACTCCGGTGGGGCACACGGCGGCACAAAGATGGCATTTTAGGCAGGGGTCTTCCGTTAGGGGCCGCCCGTATTCATCCAGCTCAGCGCCGATCAAAATGGAATTAAGCTGAATGAAGCCCCCATATTTAGGATGGAGAACGATCCGGTTAATCCCCATTTGCCCAAGGCCGGCCTCGACCGCCAAAATTTTGTGGCTGATGTCCCAGATCTTGCCCGGCCACCGATTCAGATCCATGGGCCAGGACTTAGTTGGAACAACGCCTCGAATGCCTAGTTTGTTGAACCGGCGAAGGATTTCCCGACCGATCCCTGCAAATTCATCGCCTACGCTATGGTACTCATCACTCGAAACATAACGGGCGGGGCTTTGAATATTCTCACGATTCATAACCTTGATGATGGAGATAATACTCCGGGTCAGGGGATAAACCCTGAGAATGCCCTCCCTTTCTTTCTGTAGCGCTTCGCGGTCGAGGTCTACAAAACCAGCATAATCAGCCGCCGACTCGAGGCAGATCTTTCTAAGCTCTGACGCAGAATATGGCCGCATTTCTCTTTTCGCATTCGGATCACCCATCTTTCCCTCCCCATAGATTTTTCGTTCCGCAGTGCCCCATAACGGCTTCTCCCGTGTATATACACCCTATAGGCCCTAAAAAATCACTTATTAAGGGCCAGCGAAACGATATCCGATAAATACTTAAGAAAGCGATTCATTGCTCCTTCGCCCAGCCCTTCTTTCACATGAGCCTGAGCTTTCACCCAGAGGGGCATTGCTTTGATCAAAGCTTTATGACCCAGATCCGTCAGGGTGACTTCGCGGGCACGACGATCCAGGCCAGTCTCGGTCCTGATAAGTCCCTTTTTCTCAAGAACCTTCAGATTTCTCGTTAAAGTGGTCCGATCCAATACAGCTCCCTTGGCCAGCTTGGATATTGGAACTGGCCCCACTCCTCTGGCAGCAATGAGCAGGGTGAGTTGTGTGGCTCGGAGGCCGGTGGGGCGCAAATATTCATCATATAATTGAGTGACTGCGCGGGCGGCCTTGCGGAGATTAAAGCACGCACAGCTGCGCCCCATTTCTTTGCTTTTTTCCATGCTCAAACCTCTTTTTTGATCAGATTTCATCGAGCCGGGTATCCAAGCTTCCTGTCTCTTAAATCAGACCAAGTTTATGACCGCTGCCGAAAGCATTGCTCCATCCGCTAAATAGGAGTATATACACTCATTAATTTATGGTCAACTATTTTTACCGGCTTTCTCTCCCAATGGCTTATGCCCTTGTTCTTCCTCCTATCCGGGTTTGGCTCCTGGTATGCTTTAGAAGTGCGATCAGCGGGTAAGTATCTCTGGGACAGGGTGAAGAGACTGCTCGTACCCTACTATTTTGTCGGTTTTTTTCTTCTCATCCCCCCTCAGTATTATTGGGAACAGCTCACCCACCATCGTTTTTCCGGATCTTTTCTCGAATTCATCCCCCACTATTTCCATTTTCCCCGTGAACCGCAGCTTATGGGAATCCATTTCGGGTTTAGCCCCCATTTTCTGAGCTACTGGTCCGGCCACCTCTGGTTTCTCCATTATCTTTTCCTCATATCGTTCATAACTTTGCCGATTATGGTCTATTTAAAAACTTCTCCAGGAGGAAGGCTGATAGAAAGGTTAGCCGGAATTTGCAGCCAAAAAGGCGGGATATTTTTGCCTGCCATTCCCATCGCTGTTGTCCAAATGAGTCTTCGCGCCGAATTTCCCCATTACCTCTCGTGGGCCGATTTCTTTTACTGGATGGCCTTTTTCCTGATCGGATATATTTTTGCAGCCGATGACCGATTTAACCAAGCCATTGAGAGGAACGGGCGGATGAGCCTCACTATGGGAATTTCCTTCTCGATGCTGTTAGGTTTCCTGCTGTTCGAGCTTGGATATTTCGGGAGTTGGGAAAAACAACCACGTTATGATGCCGGCTACCTAGCCTATCAAGCTCTTCGCAGTTTGACCACCTGGTGCTGGATCACCTTGTGGTTATTTTGCGGCTCCAAAGTTTTTAACTTTCGCAATAGTATCTCTGGCTGCTGCCAGGAGGCGGTTTTGCCGTTCTATATCCTCCACCAAACGATCATCCTAGCGGTTGGTTTCTGGGTCATCCGTTGGGACTTGAGCATTTTGGTTAAATATACAGTTATCTGTGCCATTTCGCTTTTGCTGATCATGGCAGTCTATGAAGGAGCAGTAAAAAGACTCATGTCCTTGCGCTTTCTGTTCGGCCTTCAGGAGAGAGAAAAATAGGTTTAGAATAATTTCTCTCTGCTTGGTTTTTTTCTCCTTGGTGTTGCAGGTTCCAGTTTCTATTGGGTTGGCTATAGGCATGGAAACCCGGACATAAAATTCATTGGGATTTTGTTTTCGGGCATTAGGCTTATGATCGCGATTCTTGCAATGGCCATTATAAAGTCCCATGAAGATCGAGGAAAGGAATTACAGGAAGGGGGAAAAATGAATAAAAGAGAGCCGGCATAGATTACGGTCATCAAGAAAATGACTCCCCATGAATTGTTCAGAGAAAAAGCGGGAGAATGTCTCGAGAAAGGGGATTTCGGTTGCGCCCCTTCAATGGAGCTTTATTTGTTTTGGGAAACGTGCTAATATCAAAAAATTAGGGTACTCTAGGTGAATAGCAGATTGGCTCATGATCTGTTATTCCACTCCCACCAAAATGAGCTTCTCAAGAGCTACGACGAAAGAACTCAGGAAAAAATCCTAGAGTACCCCCTCCCTAAAAGGACAACCGGGGTGGAAGAATTCCACCAATGGGGTTTTTTATTTTGGGAAATGTGGTAATAAAATTACCGGGGAATATCATTTATTTTTTTATTATTAAGGGCGAATCCCTCCGCCCCTAACCCCGAAACAAAAAGCCCAGGCCATTCAAGCTGGGCTCTTATCTTGTCCTCCCCCCCTAATTTTAGGAATCACTTGGGAGGCAGTGTAAAAAGTGGGACATCCATAAATTCATAAGTATGCAATTTGGCAGTAATGCGAGGCCTTTTCCTCGGGCGATCTCCTCCCCACTGCACCGCATAACTCACCGCCGGCCGCGATATCCGATCCGCTTTGCCAACTCCGTCTCACTCACCCCAAGCTTCCTCACCGCCCAATAACAAGACAACCTCCTCCCCTTTAAACCCTTTTCATATCTCGCAGGATGCAAGAGATCCTCCATAAGAGGGCGACGAAGACGTCGGTTCTGTAGCAAATCTTACAATTTTTGGGGAATGTTAGTAGATTTTTCGCGGTTGATTAAGTTCTATTGACCTCCATTCTCCTTTCATTTATCTTAGGTTCATGAAAAGGCCCCTGCCACTGATTCTTTGCGCTTACATTTCTGGGATCATTGCAGGAAATTATTTTCATCTCCCTCCGACCTGGGTCATCGCCGGCATCCTCGGAGCCAGTCTGGTCATTTTGATTTGCCTCGGCAGCGGAAATAAAAAGCCCGCCCTGTTTTTATCACCTTTGATCTTTGTATTGTTCGGACTCCTATACATTGGCCGCATCCTTCATCCCGATTTCTCTTCTAACCATCTCATCCATTTTGCCGGAGACAAACGTTATCATCTGGAAGGGATTCTGTACCGGCCTCCCGAGCCTATGCCCGATAAGACCCGGCTTTACGTACGAGCAGAGAAGATCTACCTGGAAGAGGGGAATTTTCCAGTAACCGGGAATCTTCTGCTCACAGTTAAAGACCGGGAAAGTGACTTGCGCTATGGAGACCGGGTCCGGTTTATTTCTAAACTATATCTTCCCAGGCCGGCCAGCAATCCAGGGGCGTTTGATTACAGACGATTTTTGGCCCTGCAAGGAATCTGGGCCACAGCCTTTGTTAACGATTCCAGTGAAATCGTCCGCATGGAAGAAGGAAAAGGGAATGCATTTTCCCACTTTGTGGAGAGAGGCCGGGAGAAGATCCGGCTTTTCGTGGATGGAAACGCACCCCCGGAATCCCGCGGGATCATCAAGGCCCTGGTTCTGGGAGAAAGGGGAGATATCGGCAAGGAGGTGAATGAGCAGTTTATCGTCTCCGGGGTGAATCATATTCTTTCCATCTCCGGTTTGCATGTGGCTCTCGTGGCCGCGTTCTTCTTCGGGGCCACCCGCTTGACCTTAAGACTCTTCCCGTCTTTGCTGCTTAGGATAAATTTGAACAAAACCTCGGCCCTGGTGGCCATCGTGCCGGTGATCCTCTATACCTTCATTGCCGGGCTCGGGGTGGCTGCGGTGAGATCGATGATCATGACTCTTTCTTTCCTTTTGGCCCTGCTTTTAGACCGGGGAAAAGATCTTTACGACGCCCTTTCCGTGGCTGCTTTCTTCATCTTAATCGTCACTCCAGCTGCTCTCTTCGATATCTCTTTCCAGCTTTCCTTTCTTTCTGTGCTGGCCATCCTTTATCTAATCCCTCGTTTTGCGGAGTATTTCTCAGCCCTAAAAATTTGGCCAGAAAAGGCTCTCGAAGCAGAGCAATCCAGGTGGAAAAGGAAGGTTTTGACTTACCTCGGTGCCAGTCTGCTGACCTCAGCAGCGGCGATTCTGGGTACCGGCCCCCTGGTGGTGCTGTATTTCAATCGCATCTCTCTTGTAGGTTTTCTCTCTAACCTATTCCTCGTACCCCTGATGGGTTTTGCAAACACTCTCCTCAGCCTGCTCGCCGCCCTGTTTGTTTTCCTATCCGAGCCTTTCGCCAAAGTTCTCACAACCCTCAATGTTTTCCTACTGAATATCTCCCTGGCCCTGGTTGACTTCTTTAGCTGTTTACCTCTGGCCTCGAAAAGGGTGACCACGCCCACAATTCCGGAGATATGCCTGCTCTACGGCATCCTCATCTTTGCCGCTAACATCAAGCGCTGGAGAAAGGCCGTTCATGGGCTAATCGGACTGGCGGGGATTCTTTTAGCCATGCAAGTCTATGGATATTATGCGGTCCAGCGTGGAAATGAACTGAGCGTTACTTTTCTGGATGTGGGCCAGGGAGATGCCGCAGTGATTCGTTTCCCCAAAGGCGAGGTGATGGTCATCGACGGCGGGGGTACTCCGGATGGAAGCTTCGACCCGGGGGAGCGGATCGTGGCGCCTTACCTATGGAAAGCGAAGACAAACAACATTGATTATCTGGTTAATACTCATCCCCATCCCGACCACGTCCAAGGGCTTCTCTTCTTGTTGGGGAATTTTAAGATCGGCGAAATTTGGAACAATGGGGCAGGGGATGAAGACTCTGAGCTGCTGGATAGTTTTCTTAAACTTGCTGGGGAAAAGCTGCAAAAAATGGGTCGGGGCGAGGTGCCCAAAGAGATCGGAGGGGTGAAGGTTGAGTTTCTCCACCCGCCTCTCCTAAGAAAAAAGGGGCCATCCTTTATCGGGAATGATGCTTCGCTGGTTATCAAGCTTATCTACGGCGAAGTGAGTTTTCTTTTTGGCGGAGATGTGGAATCTGCGGCCGAGGAAGAGGTCCTGCGGTCGAAGCCAAACCTTCAAAGCACGGTTCTCAAAGCCCCTCATCACGGCAGCAGAACGTCGAGCACTCAAAAGTTTTTGGAGAAAATCCGGCCGAGGTTCGTGGTCTTCACGGTCAGGGCTGGAGGAAGACAAAGGCTGCCCCATCCAACCGTTTTAGCGAGGTATGAAAGCATGGGGGCGAAGGTGTTCCGTACAGACCGGGATGGAGCGATCACCTTTGTGACCAATGGGAAAGATTTGCAGGTTAGGACATTCATGGGGAAAGGGGAAACGGGAGATACCCCTGAATTGCAGATTGGGGGTTTCGAGATTTTAAATCCGCCATCTGAAACCCGAAATCAAGAATGGCTAAGCAGTTCCCCTCCCATCGGTAGCACCGTAAAGGGTAAATTTAAAAGTGCCGGTGGGCAAACGAAAGCATTCCCTTGACTCCAGGAGGTTTCTTGGCTATCTTAGCTATAGTCAAAAATGTTTTTAGAAAATCGAGGAGTTTGCATTGCAGATAAAAGGAATCCGAGGGTTCAAGGATATTCTTCCCGGAGAGGTTGAAAAGTGGCAGTATGTGGAAGGGGAGGCGCGGCGCGTTTTCGGCCTGTTTGGGTTCTCGGAATTTCGCATCCCCCTCCTGGAGCGTACGGAGCTTTTTTCCCGTTCCATCGGCGAAGCCACGGACATCGTCGGCAAAGAGATGTACACTTTTCTGGACCGCGACGGCGATTCGATCACTTTGAGGCCGGAAGCGACCGCATCCATCATGCGCGCCTACCTGGAGCATGGCCTGAACCTGAAGGATCCCGTGGGCAAGTATTATTTTATCGGCCCGATGTTCCGGCATGAGCGACCGCAAAAAGGCCGATACCGTCAATTCCACCAGATCGATGCGGAGATCCTGGGCGTTCAGGATGCCCAGGCGGATGCTGAAATCTTGGTCATGCTCATGCGTTATCTGGAGGGCCTGGGGATCGGAAAGCTCAGCCTGCAAATCAATTCCCTGGGCTGCCCGGCCTGTCGCCTCCCCTACAAAAGCGAAATTCAAAAATTCCTCCAGAGCAAAAGAGAGTCCCTGTGCGACGATTGCCAGAGGAGGCTGGAGACCAATCCCCTGCGCATTTTTGATTGCAAAAAGGAAGAATGCCAAGCGGCCTTGACCAAAGCCCCGATGGTTTTGGATTATCTCTGTCCAGATTGTCGCAACCATTTTGAACGGGTCAAAGCGCTGCTTGACGACTTCCGTCTCTCCTACTCTATCAACCCCCGGATGGTCCGGGGGTTGGACTACTACACCCGCACAGCTTTTGAGGTGGTTACCGGGGAGCTGGGAGCGCAGAACGCCGTTTGTGGCGGGGGAAGGTATGACGGGCTGGCAGAGGAGATAGGAGGACCTCCCATTCCCGCGATCGGGTTCGCCATCGGGGTGGAGCGTCTGGTATTGCTTTTAACGGAGAAAAAAAGTTTTTCCCGTCATCCCCAGGTCTTCCTGGCAACACTCGGGAAGAAGGCCCAGCGGAGGGGATTTTCCCTGGCCCAGGAACTTCGCAACAATGGGTTTTGGGCGGAATTTGATTATGAGGGAAAAAGCTTGAAGAGCCAGATGCGCAAGGCGGACAAGATGAAGAGTCCGTACGTCATTATCTTAGGGGAAGAGGAGTTGCAAAAGAATCGGGTGATTCTTCGCAACATGGCCACGAAGGGCCAGGAGGAAGTTCCCCTGGAGGGTGTTATTAGGAGATTGAAAAGTAATGGAGAGTTTTAACTCGTAACTCGAAACCTGAAACTAGTGCTTAGTTGCCGAAATTGAAATACGATCCCCGGCCCGGGGGACTAGGCCGGTTCGCTTGACATCCTGAGGCGGTGAAATCTCCGTGGATGAGGCGGGAAGAAACACCCCGCCTCCTCCGGCGGATGCAAACCTGAATCTTTTGGCCGGCTTTTGATCCCAGCCGAGGCTGTCGGCGCGAACCGGCCTAGTCCCCCGGGCCGAAACAGAGGTGGTCATAAAAGGGCGCAACCAGGAGGAAATTGATTACGCGGATTTCTGCAACTAAGCACTAGGAACAATCCTCACGATATAAGAATTTGGAGATAGAAAATTGGGCGAAGCATTGGGGGACTTAAAGCGAACTTGTTATTGCGGGGACCTTCGGCCGGAGAGAATCGGCCAGGAAGTGACTCTGATGGGCTGGGTCAACCGCAGGCGCGACCTGGGCGGATTGGTATTCATCGACCTGCGGGATCGAGAGGGGATCGCTCAGGTGGTCTTCAACCCCGAATTCAGCCCCCAGGCGCATGAGCAGGCCTCTGCCCTGCGCAGCGAATATGTCATCGCCATAAGGGGAAAAGTTGTGGCCCGCCCTGCCGGAACGGAAAACCCAGACCTGAAAACCGGAGGGTTGGAAGTGCAAGTTGGCGAATTAAGGATTTTAAGTGAGTCCAACCCGCCCCCTTTCCCCATCGATGAAGATGTGGAGGCAGCAGAAAACCTACGGCTCAAATACCGTTATCTGGAATTGCGCAAGCCCAAAATGCAGCGGAACCTCATCCTGCGCAACCGGGCGGCCAGGTCCGTCCGCGATTATCTACATTCTCAAGGCTTCCTGGAGATTGAAACCCCCTTCCTGACAAAGTCCACACCTGAAGGGGCCAGGGACTACCTGGTGCCCAGCCGGGTAAACCCTGGGCAGTTTTATGCCCTACCCCAATCGCCTCAGCTCTTCAAGCAGCTTCTGATGATTTCCGGGTTCGACCGCTACTTCCAGCTGGTCAAATGCTTCCGGGACGAAGACCTGCGAGCCGACCGGCAGCCAGAATTTACCCAGATTGACATCGAGATGTCCTTCATCGACCGGGAAGATATCTATCGGACGATGGAGGGAATGATGAAGGTCCTGTTTCGGGATACGCTGGGCCTGGAATTGGCCACCCCTTTTCCCAGGCTGACCTACGAGGAGTCCATGTCGCGATACGGGGTGGACAACCCGGACATTCGCTTTGGCCTGGAGATGACCGACGTATCCACCGCCCTGAAAAATATGGATTTTAAAGTATTTGTGGAGGCTTTGCAGCGCGGAGGAATGGTCAAAGCCTTGAAGGTTCAGGGAGATCTCTCCCGGAAAGAATTGGATGACCTGAACGAATTCGCCAGGGGACTGGGAGCCAAGGGGCTGGCCTGGGTGCGGGTCGGTCCAGAGGGGTGGCCCTCCCTTAGCGGGCCGGTGGCCAAATTTTTCTCGGAGGGAGACCGTTTAGCCCTAAAAGACAGCTTGAAACCCGCCCCCGGGGATATCCTTTTATTTATGGCCGATTCTCCCAAAGCGGTAAACGACGCCCTGGGGAGGCTGCGGCTGCACCTGGGTAAGCGGTTGGGCTTGGTTCCTGAGGGGACCTTCCATTTTGTCTGGATCATAGACTTTCCCCTTTTAGAGTACGACGAAGTAGAAGGTCGGTTTGCGGCCAAGCATCATCCCTTTACGTCACCCCTGGACGAGGATCTGGAGTTGCTGGCCGGGGCCCCAGAAAGAGTGCGGGCGAAGGCCTATGATTTGGTTCTCAACGGGTCAGAGGTGGGTGGGGGGAGCCTGCGCATTTACCGGCGGGAAGTCCAATCCCTGCTTTTCGAAAAGCTGGGAATCGGTCCGGCGGAAGCCAAAGAGAAATTTGGTTTCCTGTTGGAAGCTTTTGAATATGGGGCCCCTCCTCATGGGGGGATCGCCTTTGGATTCGATCGTCTGGTCATGATTCTTGCCGGGGCTGAGAGCATCCGCGACGTGATTGCCTTTCCCAAAACGCAGAAAGCCACTGACCTGCTCACCGAAGCGCCCTCGACCGTAGACAGCCGGCAACTGGCCGAGCTTTCCCTGCGAGTGATTCCCAGAAAATAGCTTTCCATCACATTATACCTATCTCCTGATTTCTGCCGGGATTCCGAAATCCGTAACAGTTTAGCCCTTTGAAAAATTGGCTAAACTTCCCCACCTCAGCGGGACGAAGTGCAAAATTTAAATTGCCAATTTCAAAAGGACGGGCATTTCCTCCTGAAATTTACATTTCTTATTTTTGGAGCATCGCCAAAATAGTTGATGGATTTATTTTCTAACTTTATAAAATTACTTAGGAAATAGATCCAGACAATCAAAGCTGGGCCACGGCCCCGGCAGGATCTCCTCTCCATATGCCCAAAAAAATAGTGGTTCTTCCATGGAATACGCCAGGGCGGCTCTGAAATTTTGTGATCTTGAACTGAATCAGTTATATCCATAACCAAAGCATTCTTTCCCGGCTATGATATAGCAGTGTAGAAGTGAGAGTGGAGAAATAGAGGTGATTCTCGACCGCTTTTGGCCTCCTGATCCTCGATCCTGGCGGGGCCAACGGGAGAGTTGACTCGGGGCCCGGTTTCCCGGAGCGGGAGAAAACCGGCGGGATTGAGTTTATGAGGTTCAAAATCCCTGGCCTTCCGCAGAGGGCTGCGGGTCCGGAGGATGAACTTGCTTGAAAGGCAGGAGCCCCCGCCCGATTTAAGGAGCGATAGGTGCCTTTTTTTCTCCTGCGATGGGGGCCCGGGCCTGGATTCAGCTATGAAAATAAATCCATTTTTTATCAACTAAATGGGGGACAAGCCTCATTTTTCAATGAAATCTAGCGGTCCCCTTCGAAACGCTAAATTAATACGGCCAAAGAAATTTTTTGCACCCATGGCTTGCCTATCCCGCGGAAAGCCGGGGAAGATTTCCCCAAATGGGCCTCAAAAATCTTTCGGAAAAATTTGGATCCCCGGGAATCTTTAAGACCAAGAAATGGAAGAAATGGAAAGAAATGGAAATTTTGCTTGACAGAAATTTTCAGGGCTTTATAATGAACGAACATTCGTTCGCTACTAACGATTCTTTTGCTTCCTCCCAATTAGAGCTGTCCATGCAGATCAAGGCCCGGGTCAAAGATAAGCACTTAATCGATGAGAAGCGCAGGCAGATCATCGAAGGGGCCATCAAGGTCTTCAACAAGAAAGGGTTCCACAAGGCCACGGTAAGGGAGATCGCGCAGGAGGCAAAGATCGGCCTGGGGAGCGTCTATGATTACGTAAAATCCAAGGATGACATCCTCTATCTTTTCTTCGAAAATTACGTCAATACCTTCTTCGATAAAGTGAAGTCTCGGGCTTCTCAGATCACTGACCCGCTCTTGCGACTCGAAGTCACTTTCCAGGCCTTCGTGGAAGCGGCCATGGAATTGGAAGACCAGGTAATGCTATCCTATACCCAGGCCCGGTACGTAAAGAAAAATTACCTGAAGGGCATTCTCCAGAAAGAATCCGAGATTGTCGAGCACTTCCGAAAAATTATCAGCGAATTGGGGGAAGGCCCTTTCGGTTCTTTCCTGGAAGCCAATTTCCTGGTCTATAGCGGCGTCTTTGGGGTTCTGCGGCGCTGGATTTTGAGCCCCCGCTTCGACCAGAAGGAAATCATCGAATTCCTGGTGCAGAGCCAAATCAAAGAGGTTGTGGGTAGAATCCAGGGGGAAAGATCCTACCCCCAAGAGGCAAGGCATGGCCAAGTGGGATAACGAGCGCAGAGTCCTGAATCATGAGCACACCGAGTTCTGGCGGCATACCCTGCAAGATGTGGCCAAGCCGAATTTGCAGCGCGAAGTTTTCCCCTATGAAGAAGTCTGCCGTATCGATTTCGACCATAAGATCATTCCCATCTCCCCGGCCAAAGAGATTTTCATTACCGACACGACCTTTCGGGATGGGCAACAGGCCCGTCCTCCCTTCACGGTCAAGCAGATCGTCGACCTTTTCGACCTGCTGCATAAATTGAGCGGCCCCAAGGGCGTTGTGCGCCAGACAGAGTTTTTCCTTTACAGCGAACGGGATAAAGAAGCCCTGACCAAATGTCTGGAAAAGGGATACCGTTATCCGGAGATAACTGGATGGGTGCGAGCCAACAGGAAGGACCTGAAGCTGGTTAGAGATATGGGGCTGAGGGAAACGGGGATTCTGACCTCCGTCTCGGATTATCACATCTTTTTGAAATTGAACAAAAAACGCCGGCAGGTCTATGAGGAATATCTGGACGTGGTCCGGGCGGCCCTGGAGGCCGGGATCGTTCCCCGCTGCCATTTCGAGGACTTAACCCGAGCAGATATTTATGGGTTTTGCGTGCCCTTCGCCCAGGCCCTGATGAAGCTGCGGGAGGAGAGTGGGATCGACGTCAAGATCCGCCTCTGCGATACCATGGGGTTCGGGGTCACCTACCCGGGGGCGGCCTTGCCCAGAGCGGTGGATAAGCTGGTGCGGGCGATGATCGATGACGCCGGGGTCCCGGGGGAACTCCTGGAGTGGCACGGCCACAATGATTTCCACAAGGTGCTCATCAACGCCACCACGGCCTGGCTATATGGTTGTGCCGGGGCCAATGGGGCCATCCTTGGTTTTGGCGAAAGGACCGGCAATACCCCCCTCGAAGGGCTGATCGTCGAGTACATCGGCCTGCGGGGAGATGCCAACGGGATCGATACCACGGCCATAACAGAGATGGCCCGCTACGCCGAGACGGAGATCGGCGTAAATATTCCTTTGAACTATCCGCTGGTAGGGATGGATTTCAACGCGACTGGGGCGGGGATCCACATCGATGGCATGATCAAGTCCGAGGAGATCTACAACATTTTCAACACGGAAAAGATCCTCAAGCGGCCGCTGTCCATCATTATCACCGACAAATCCGGGTTGGCCGGCGTGGCCCACTGGGTCAGCACCCACCTGGCGCTCAGAGGAGACAAACGGGTTGACAAGCGCCACCCGGGAGTGGCCAGGATTTACAAGTGGGTCATGGAGCAGTACGAGGAAGGCCGGGTGACCAGCATCTCCCACGGGGAGATGGAGCGCCAGGCCCGCAAGCACCTCCCCGAGTACTTTGTCTCCGACTTCGACCGGATCAAGGTCCGGGCTCGAGAGATGGCTGCCCACCTGATCGAGGAGATCTTCGAAGCTCCGGGGATGAAATCCATGAAGCCGAAGTTGGTTGAACCCCTGCTGCATAAGCTGGTCGCGGACCATCCCTTCATCCAGTTTGCATACATCACGGATATGGAGGGGCGGAAGGTCACCAAGAATATTACCCAGGTGGTGGACAAAGCCAAGTATGAAATGGTCGGCCTACATGAGGACTACTCCGACCGTTCCTGGTTCATCGAACCCTTGAAGGATGGCCAGATCCATGTCAGTGAGCTTTACACTTCCAAGATCACCGGCCGACTGTGCCTGACTGTTTCGGGGCCCATCCGGGATGAAGAAGATCAAATCATCGGCGTCTGCGGTTTGGACATCAAGTTCGAGGACCTAGCCAAAGCAGAAGGGGAAGATTAATGGATACCGAGAGGAGGAAGGGGATGGCGTTGGAGGACAAATTCAATGATCTCGCCAAACGGAACGCCGAGGCAGAGCTGGCTGGGGGCCAAGCCCGCATTGAGGCTCAACATAAGGGTGGAAAGCTGACCGCCCGGGAAAGAATACAACTTCTCCTGGATGAGGGGAGCTTTGAGGAAGTGGACCGCTTCAAGAGTCATCGCTGCCATGATTTCGGCATGGAAAAGCAGCGCCCACCGGGGGACGCCGTGGTGACTGGATATGGCACCATTAATGGCCGATTGGCTTATGTCTTCGCCCAGGATTTTACAGTCCTGGGGGGATCCTTGGGCGGAGCTCACGGGGAGAAGATTGTCAAGGTTATGGACCTGGCTGGCCGGCAGGGGGCTCCGTTAATCGGCCTGAATGACTCCGGAGGAGCGCGCATCCAGGAAGGGGTGGTCAGCTTGGCCGGATATGGAAATATTTTCCTGAGGAATACGATGTATTCCGGGGTGATTCCGCAGATCACGGCAATCTTGGGGCCCTGCGCCGGGGGGGCGGTGTATTCCCCGGCCATCACCGATTTTGTCATCATGAGCAAAGCCAGCTATATGTTCATTACCGGTCCGAAGGTCATCGAGGCCACCACCCATGAAATCGTCACTCCGGAGAAGCTGGGCGGTCCCATGGCGCACAACGCCACCAGTGGGGTGGCCCATTTCGCCACCGAAGATGACCGGTCAGCCTTGCAGCTGATTCGGGAGCTGTTGAGTTTTTTCCCCCAGAACAACCGGGAAAAACCGCCGGTAAAAATCGGCTCGGACGACCCCAAGCGCCTAATTCCGAAACTGCGGGAGGTGGTTCCCGAAAATCCCAAGAAGCCCTACAACATGATGCACATCATCCAGGAGGTTATCGACGATCGGCATTTCCTGGAGGTCCACCGGCATTATGCCCGGAACATCATCGTGGGTTTTGCCCGCTTCAACGGGCAGCCTGTGGGGATCGTGGCCAATCAGCCGTTTCATATGGCGGGTTGCTTGGACATCAACGCTTCGGTGAAGGGCGCGCGGTTCGTGCGGTTCTGTGATTGCTTCAACATACCTCTGGTCACCTTCGTGGACGTGCCGGGGTTCTTGCCGGGGACGGCCCAGGAATATGGGGGGATCATTCGCCACGGGGCCAAGCTTATCTATGCCTACGCCGAAGCCACGGTGCCCAAGGTTAACGTGATTACTCGTAAGGCGTACGGGGGAGCTATGATCGTGATGTCCAGCCGGTTCTTGCGGGGAGATATCCATTATGCGTATCCCACGGCCGAGGCCGCGGTGATGGGGCCGGACGGGGCGGTAGGGATTATCTTCGGAAAGAAGTTGCAGGCTGCGGAGAATCCGGCCAAGCTGGAAGCGGAGTTGGTGCAGGACTACCGGGAGAAATTTGCCAACCCGTACCTCTGTGCCGAGTTGGGATACATCGATGCGGTGATCGATCCCCAGGAGACCCGACAGAAGATCGTCGTGGCTCTGGAGATGTTGAAAAACAAACAGGACACCAACCCCTGGCGGAAACATGGAAATATCCCGCTCTAAGG
>Ga0153915_10002443_pt1 | contig 16964 bp, 13 predicted proteins | sample Opewatmetagenome_2_FD_107003 | JGI IMG/M metagenome (GOLD analysis project Ga0153915, IMG submission 107003) | Freshwater wetland microbial communities from Ohio, USA - Open water 3 Core 3 Depth 3 metaG | ecosystem: Environmental > Aquatic > Freshwater > Wetlands | place: USA: Ohio, Lake Erie...
ACGGCGGATGACTTCGACGGGTATCCCGATTACCTCTATCTCGGCTCGGGGCACTATCGAATCGAGTTTCGCCTGCAAGGCTTCCAGACGCTCGTGAAGGAGGTGGACGCGCAGCCTGGCGTATACCTGGATTTCAAGGACAAGCTCCCGAAGGTCTCCGGAGCGAAGCAATACGGCTCCTACGAGACGCCGACGCTCGAAGGCCCCGTCCGGCGGTACTTCGCCAAGCGCCGGAGCGGCAACGTGGCGGTCGATCCGTCCCAGCCCCCGGAGCCCTCGACTTACGTGGGCGGAGAGAACCCGCCGCCGGGCGACGGAACCCCGCCGCAAGCGGCGCCTCCCCGGGAGTCGCCCCGAGACCGGTACGGCGAGCAGTGGCGGGGAAGCCGCGGTGACCGGCGCCAGACCGGGACGCGCCTCCGGTTGACGGTGGAGCCCGCGGACGCGGCCGTCTACGTGGACAACCGTTTCGTCGGAACGGCCGAGGAAGTCAATTCCCTGGCGCGCGGCGTTTCGGTCACGCCGGGCCGGCACACCGTCACGGTGTCGCGGCCTGGCTTCCGGGAGAAGACATCCGACGTCACCGTCGAGGAGGGAGAGACCGCGACACTCGAGATCGATCTGAATCGGTGACTCGGGTCCTGAAACCGAGCCGTCACGGGCGGAAGAGCCGGGGAGAGTTCCCCGGCTCTTCTCTTGTTTCCGGACCTCCTCCGCGAGGGCGTATACTGAAATTCACTCGAAGGAATCGCCGGGAGGGTGTCTGAACTGAGGCGGCTTTTCCGTAATCTGTCATGCCTTCTGCCAGTCTAGCTCCCAGGTCCGCTCTCTAACACTCCCTCCGATTCCGTCCCGGTCCGGCACTTCCCCCGGTTCCTTCGAGACTGTCGGCCGCAGGCATTCGCTCCTTGAACGGCGGCCGAGAGAGTTCAAGACCGGGGCATGGCTCCGGGAGGCTTCTGCTTCTCAAGAACTCGAAACTCCGCCTCACACCCTCCTAGACAGCGACCTAAAACTGGAGCAGCTGCAGCAGCACGGACTCGTAGTGGAGCCGCTTGTTCCCGCGGCGGTTGTCGGCGGGAACATCGGCCGCCTTGAGGGCGGCGAGCCGCAGCGTCTCGGATGGGAGAAGCCGGGTGAGCTCGAGGATCCCTCGCGCCACCGCGCGGTGCTTGAGCAGTTCGCCCGACGCTCCCGCCGCGGTCGCTGCGTCGGCGAGAAGCTCCGTCAAGACGCGCGTCCGGTCCGGCTCCGCGCGAGCGAGCGCTTCGGCGAGCAGGAGGAGCGGTGCGATTCGCCGCTGCGAGAGGCCGGTCTGGAGCGCGAGCAGGATCTCACCACGCCAGGCCCGGTGCTCCTCGAGAGCGGCTCGCGCGTCCTTCTGCGCGGGCGGCTCGAGGCCGGCCAGCTCCGCGGCGTCCTCCTCGGAGAAGCCCAGGGAAAGCCAGGCGGCGACCCGGTCGGCGCGCGACTCGAGCGCGATCGCGGCGGCGACGCAGCGTGAGCGGATTGTCGGCAGAAGAGTCTCCGCGCGCGTCGTCGTGAGGATCCAGTGGAAGTGCCGGCCCGGCTCCTCCAGGCTCTTCAAGAGAGCGTTGGCGGCCTCGAGGCCCAGTTGCTCGGCGCCCAGGACGATCGCGACGCGCCGCGCGGCTTCGTAAGGCTTCCCGGCCCCGAAAGCAAGGGCATCACGAACGGTATCGATGCGGATCTGAACGCCCTGCGGCTCGACGAGGAACAGATCCGGATGGAACCCCGAGGTCGCGCGCCGGCAGCAGTCGCAGCGTCGGTCGGGGTCGCCGCCGGGACACAGCAGGATCGCCGCGAGGCGCCGTGCCTCGGTCTCCAGCCGCGCGGCCGAAGGGCCGGACAGCAGCAGGGCCCCCGGAAAGCTCTCGGGGCGCCCGGCCAGGCGCTCGACCAGCGCCGTCGCGCTCACAGGGAGAAGCGCTCCGACAGCGCGCGCCACGTCGCGGCGGAAACCTCGTCCCGGGGAGCGTCGGAGAAGATCACCTTGACGCGCCCGGGCTCCCGGCGCGCGATCGCGAGGTAGGCCTCCCGCACCCGTTCGTGGAAGTCGAGGTCGGCCGCCTCGAAACGCCCGGACCTGCCTTCGTCGCGCGCGCGGGCCCGGGCGAGCCCTTTGCGCGCGTCCAGATCGTAGAGGAGGGTCAGGTCCGGGAAGATGCCGTCCCGGGCGATCGCGTCCACCGCCCGGACGGCTTCCGCGTCGAGGCCGCGTCCGTGCTGCTGGTAGGCTTCCGTCGCGTCCGAGTAGCGGTCGCAGAGGACGAACGCTCCGCGGGCGATCGCAGGGGCAAGCACCTCGGCGACGTGCTGGCGCCGGTCCGCCTCGAGCAGCAGCCATTCCGTTACCGGGTCGAGCTGCGAGTTGTCCGCGTCCATCAGGATCTCGCGGAGAGTCCGTCCGATCGCCGTGCCTCCCGGCTCCCGGGTCTCCACGACGTCGCGCCCGAGCCCGCGCAGCCTCTGCGCCGCGAAGCGCATCTGAGAGGACTTTCCGGAGCCCTCGACCCCCTCGAAAGTGACGAACGGCATCGCCGCCAAGGATAGTCGAGAGGCTTCTCATTTAACATTCTCGCTTCGAGGACGTAATCAGGGTATGAGAGCTATCGAAGCCGCGGGCGATCGTCCGGGAGGGACCTCCCTCCGCGGCTGGTTCTACGCCGTCGGTCTGGTCGGCCTCGCGATCGCGGTCGCCTCGATCGCGGACATGTTCTCGGCTCGGCCCAACGACGGCATCGTGCCGGTCCCCTATCGCAGCGGAGGCATCGAGGTCCGGGCGGTTACTCCGGGCAGCGCCGCGGAAAGGGCCGGAATCGCGGCCGGGGACTGCGTTCTCGGCATCGGATCCCGCCTGGTCAGCTCCATCTCGGACGCCTCCCGCGAGCTGCGCCGCCACAAGATCGGCGAGACCGTGCCCTACCTCGTGCACCGCGGCCCCTGCAGGGCGCCCTCAACCTCCGCGGTGCCCGGCGCGGAGCTGCGCACGGTCTCCGTGCGCCTCTCCTCGATCCGCCTCGGAGGAACGACTTACCTCTACGCCGCCGTTCTCGGGTTTCTTTTCTTCTTCATCGGGCTCTTCGTCTTCCGCAGGCGTCCCGACGACCGCGCGGCGCAGATCTTCTTCCTCCTCTGCGTCCTGTTTCTGCTCTTCTTCGTCTGCCGGCTCCGTCCCGCCTCGTACTGGTGGATCGACGTCTTCGTGCAGAACACGGGGACGGTCAGCCTCTTTTTGCTCCCCGCGGTCTTCCTCCACTTCTTCCTGATCTTCCCGCGGCCCAAGCAGTTCACTTTCGCGAAGACGGATGAGTGGACGGAGGAGCCGCCGCCCCGCTGGAAGCGCCGGATCGAGGAGTTTCTCTCGGCGAGCCCCGCGCTCTTCTACTTCATCTATTCGATCCCTCCGATCGTGTTCCTCTACGACGTCTTCCGTCAGCTCCAGGGCCGCCGTGTTTCGATCCTGTCCGGAGCGCCGCTGTCCTCCTGGGTCCTGCACGGCGATTACCTGATCCTCGGCCTCGCCGCGCTGGCGCACTCGGCGTTCACGCTGCGGGAGCCGTCGGAGCGGCGGCAGGCATTCCACGTCCTCGTTGGCACGATTCTCGGAACGACCCCGTTCGTTCTGCTCGGCATCGTTCTCCCCTCGCTCTTCAACAACGACGACTACGTCTTCTACGGCATCGTGCCGATGATCCTGATCCCGCTGACCTTCGCCTACGCGATCGTCCGGTTCCAGATGCTCAACATCCGCCTCGTCGTGCGGCGCACCTTCCTCTACGCCGGCACGACGGCGATTCTCTTCGGGCTCTACATCGCCGCGATTGCCACCGCCAACGCTCTGTTCGCCGAGAGACTCTCGGCCTCGCCGCTCTTCAACTTCGGGTTCTTCCTCGTCGTGGTTCCGCTCTTCGAGCTGCTGCGAAGGCGGCTGCAGACTCCGCTCGACAAGCTCTTCTTCCGGGAGAAGTTCGACTACCAGGCGGCGTTGCTCGAGATGAGCGAGGCGATCACCGGAGAGCTCGATCTCGGGAAGATCACCGATTACCTGACGGCGAGCGTGACTGCCACGATGCGCCTGGAAAAGGCTTCCATCTGGCTGCGGGACCGGGATGGGTACTTGGAGCGCCGCGGTCGGAGGGACGACCGCGTTTCCCCCGATGCGGACGTGCGGCGCGTGCTCCGGAGGGAGGGAAAGCCGGTCGCGCTGGAGGAGCTGTCCCTGACCTTCGCCGACGAGGAGAGCCAGGCGTTCCGGGAGCGCCTCGAGAAAGAAGGCTTTCGCCTCGTCGTCCCGCTTGTCTACCGCGAGCGGCTGATGGGGATTCTCGCCCTCAAGGAGAAGCTCTCCGGCGAAAGCTTCGACCGCGAGGACCGATCTCTGCTCTCGACCCTCGCCAACCAGGCGGCCCTTGCCATCGAGACCGCGCTGCTCCACGACGAGATGACGCGGCAGGCGGAGTTCCGGCGCGACCTCGAGATCGCACGCGACATCCAGTCGAGTCTCCTGCCCCGATCCGTGCCCGTCGTGCCGGGCTTCGCGCTTCTGGGGGGTAGCCTTCCCGCCAAGGTCGTGGGCGGGGACTTCTACGACTTCATCCCGCTGGAGGGCGGCTCCCTGGGCGTCGTGATCGGAGACGTCTCGGGCAAGTCGGTTCCCGCCTCCCTCCTCATGGTCGCCTCCAAGGAGATCGTCTATTCCCGGGCGCTGACGACCCGGGACCCCGGACTTCTCTTCCAGGAGTCGAACCGGCGCATCTACTCGATCAAGCGGCGCATGTTCGTGTCCCTCGGTTACTTCGTCCTCGACCCCGGCTCCATGAGCCTGCGCTACGCGATCGGCGGGCAGCCCCTGCCCATCCTCCTGCGCTCGGGAGACGGCGGGCCACGCGCCCTCGATCCCCCCGAGCACCGCCTTCCGCTGGGGGCATTCCGCGAGGTCCCCTACGACACGATGGAGATCTACCTGAAGCGCGGAGACCTCATCTTCTTCTACACGGACGGGTTCTCGGAGGCAATGGACGAGGCCATGAACCCCTTTGGCGAGGAACGTCTCATGAAGTCCCTCTCCGCCCGCCAGGGAGAGCCCCTGGAGGACCTCATCAACGGGATTCTGGGCGATATCCGCCAGCACGTCGGGGGGGCCGAGCAGTACGACGACATGACCTTCCTGCTGCTGAAGGTCCAATGACCCCGGGGGAGCGGCAACCCGGAAAACTCCGGGACGATTCGGCCGTATCATGGGGAGGATGAGCATCAGGTCCAGGCGGACCGTGGTCGTGGTTTCGGCCGTCTTCCTGCTGGTGGCGGGAGGCTTGGCCGCCGTGTACCTGACCGCCAACCGGCGGGAGGTGACGACGTCTTCCGCGGCGGCCTACCAGGCCTACCGGGAGGGGGTCGAGAACGACCGCCGCTTCTACAAGAAGGAAGCACGGGTCCTCTACGCGCGCGCCCTCTCGCTCGACCCCAATTTCGTAATGGCCATGATCCGCCTTGCCGGCCTGTCCAACCAGGAACAGGCCCGCGCTCTGCTCGATCGGGCTCGGAAGCTCCGCAGCCGCACGAACGAGCGGGAGCGGCTCTATGTGGACATGGCGACCGCCCAGGAGAAGGGAAAGCGCGAGGACGTCCTGAGGATCGCCCGGGAGATCCGCGAGAAGTATCCCGACGACGTCGATTGCGCGATGATCCTCGCCGGCAACGAGATGTTGGAGGGCCGCGCGGAGCAGGCGATCCAGGTCTTCTCGGATCTTCTCGCCAAGGACCCCAACAACGCGGCGGTCTACAACTCGGTCGGCTACTACTACGCCTGGCGGGGGGACTACGACAAGGCGATCGAGAACCTCAGGAGATACCAGTTCATGGCCCCGGACCAGGCCAACCCCTACGACAGCCTCGGAGAGGTGCAGGCCTACTCCGGACGTTACGACGAGGCGATGGCCAATCTGAACAAGGCTCTTTCCCTGAAGTCCGACTTCTTCGAGTCCACCTTCCACCTCGGCGTCGTCTACGAAGGGAAGGGGGACTTTGCGAAGGCGATCGAGTACTACGAGAAGGCGTCTGGCGAGGCCCTGACCGACAACAGGCGCGCGGAACTTCTCTTCTCGGCGCTGCGGGTGGCGCTCCTTTCGGGCGATCGCTCGGCGGCTCGCGAGGTCGTCGCCCGTGTCGCGGAGCTGCCGAAGGGGAAGAACACCGAGGTCTGGCATGCCGCCTCGGAAGTCGCTCTCGATCTCGTGGACGGACGGATCACCGACGCGGAGCGGCGGCTGACGGAGTTGAAGCCCAAGCTCCACGCCGCGTACGAGAAGGGCGCCGAGGGGAGCCAGCGCAAGCCGCATTTCCCTTACTGGAATGCCCTGATGGAACGCGTGAAGGAGGCGCAGGGAAAGACCGACGAGGCAATCGCCCTCTGCGAATTGAACGCCAATCCGCCCAACCCCTGGGACACGTTCGAGGGGCGGCGGTGGGTCTACGAGGCCCGCGCCCGCCTGGCCGCGCTCGTCGCCCGGCAGGGGAACCTCGACCGGGCCGAGAAGCTCCTCGCGGAGAACAAGAAGTGGAACCCGAACTGGGCACCGACACGGCCGGCCGAGCTCGCCGTGGAGCAGTTGCGCCGGGACAAGGTCCTCGCCGCCTCCGGGGGCTCGGCAGCACCGCGCTAGCTGCCTGTCCGAGTAGTCGTCGTGCCAGCCTTGGCCGCGCGGAGCGCTGAAGCGGGATCACGGGGTGGCTGAGGCTCCTGGGTTGGGCCGTCCGCGGTTGCATCCAAAGGGCGCGGGCCTCTCGCGCAGTCGTAGCGAGGTGCCAGCCGGGGTCGTGGTCCTGGCCGCGGCGCGAGGAGTCTCCCGGCGGGGAGGAGCCTCGCGCCGCGACGGACGGGCGTCCGCCCGTCAGCTGTCAACTCTCGACTCGCGGCTCCGAAGCCCTCTCGGTCAGGACGGTCGCCTACCGTCCGGCGGCAATCCGTCCATCGCTCGCGGCGCGAGGAGTCTCCCGGCGGGGAGGAGCCTCGCGCCGCGGGAGCGCAGCGCCGGAGCGGGATCAGCGAGCGGTCGAGGCCACATCCGGCCGAGCCGCTCGCGCAGATCCCGCGCAAGCGCGGAGCGACGGTAATGGCCCGGGATTTCCAGACCCAGCACAAACTTCTCCTTCTCGAGACCCTCTACGACGCCGGACTGTCCCTGGGCTCTCTTCCCGATGAGGAGGCCCTCGTCGAGGACGTCCTCGGCCGAGCGGTGGGGGTGCTCGACGCCTCCCGGGGATACCTCGCCACCTTCGGGGAAGGCGGGGCGCGCCGCGCCGAGGCGAGAGTCGGGTTCCCGAGGCGACTCTCGGAATCGGTAGCCGCGGAGGACGAGTTCCTGCGCGATCTCCTGCGCGCCGACACGGCCCTCCGGCGCGAGAGCTTCCGGTTCCTGCGCGTTCCCGTTTCCACCGCGGTCGGAGTCCCCATCCGCTCCGGCGCGCGCGCCGTCGGCGTCCTCGTTCTGGCCGATAAGGAGTTGCGGCAGGGAGGGCGGGCCGCCTTCGAGGAGGAGGACGCGCGGTTCCTGACCTCGCTCGCCGGCCTCTGCGGGATGGCGATCGAGAACCGGCGGCATCTCGAGCGCTTGACGCGGGAGCGAGAGCGCCTGGAGGAAGAGAATCGCAGGCTCCTGGACGAAACCGGGCGCGCGGCGGCCGGACGCCTCTTCGTCGGAGACTCTCCCGCGGCGCGCCGCGTTCTGGATGTCGTGGGCCGCGTCGCGCCCTCGAAGACCTCGGTTCTGATCACCGGAGAGAGCGGGACCGGAAAAGAGCTCGTTGCCCGGATGATCCACGCGAGAAGCGACCGCGCGGACAAGCCTTTCATCGTGATCAACTGCGCCGCTCTGCCGGAGTCGCTGCTCGAGTCGGAGCTCTTCGGGATCGAGCGCGGGGTGGCCACCGGCGTCGAGGCGCGCTCCGGGAGGTTCGAAACGGCCAACGGCGGGACGCTGTTTCTGGACGAAGTCGGAGACATGCCGCTCGCCCTCCAGGCCAAGCTCCTGCGCGTCCTGCAGGAGCGCGAGATCGAGCGCGTCGGGGGGCGCCGCCGGATTCCGATCGACGTGCGGGTCCTCGCGGCCACCAACGCCCGCCTGACCGAGAAGATCGCCCGGGGGGAATTCCGGGAGGATCTCTACTATCGCCTTCGGGTCGTCGAGATCGCGCTTCCTCCTCTCCGCGAGCGCCGCGAGGACATACCGAAGCTCGCTCGGCACTTCCTGGATCGGTTCGCCGCGCGCGAAGGGCGCGAGGCGCCGACAATCGACCGGGAGGCCTTCGCCGCTTTGCTCTCCCACGACTTCGCCGGCAACATCCGGGAGCTCGAGAATCTCCTCGAGGGAGCGGCCTCCCTTTGTCAGGGCGGCATCATCCGGCTGGAGGACTTGCAGTGGCTGCCGGCGCGGGCGCCCGGCAGACCGGAAGGCCCCCCGGAGGCGGAGGCGAGCGAGGTGCCCAACCTCAAGGCGCTCGAGGAGAGACACATCCGCCGTGTCCTGAAAATGGCGGGCGGAAACAAGAGCCGGGCGGCACGCCTGCTCGGCATAAGCCGGCGCACGCTCTACCGAAAGAAAGTAATGGGACGTTAGGATACAGTAGCACTAAGTCACACTTTCTTACGTAAGTAACTATAAAAACAGATACTTATTTATATAATGCGCACTCGCGCTTTTGGGTTGTGTATCCTATTGTCACTATGACCAGGCTGGTTGGATCGACCGGCCCGCGGATGCAAACCCTTGCGTTCGAGGGCCTTAGGAGGTTTCTCCCGCAGCGGTCCGTCATGGCAGAGACCTTGCGCTTGTACACCCCGAACGATCATGAAAAAAGCGCAGGCCCTAGCCCTCGAAGCCGCGCCGCTGGCCGCCCTTCCGTGGGCGTTGCTCGTGGCGGAAACGGGTGCCGCGCTCTTTCTTTTCTCCTCAGGCCGGATGCCCGCCGTTCTCCTCCGCTGCCTCCAGCTCTTCCTGCGGTTCTAGGCCAGGCCGGGCGGGTCGCCATGACCGAATCGAAGCTGTACGCCATCACTGAGAGGTGTGTCCCCCCGGCGCGCCGGGATGAGGGCGTCGGAGTATTCTCTGGGCCGCGATCGATTCCGGGCGGGCGCGGATCCGGAGGCTGTGGAAGCGACTGATGGCACGGCGAGAGTCGGCTCGAATGAGCCTCGACGCGAACGGCGCTCGAGAGATCTCGCTGACCATCCCTGTCGCGCCCGACATGGAGATCGTCGCGACGGCCCAGGCGGCCGCCGTCGGCGAGTTCATCGAGATGCCCCGGGATAAGATCGACGAGGTCAAGCTCGCTCTGGTGGAGGCCTGCATCAACGCTTTCGAGCACGCCCAGGCCCGCGACGATCTCTTGCACCTGATATTCCGGGTGGGGCGTGAGAATGCGCGCGAGTTCCTGGAGGTGGAAGTCCTGGACCGGGGGAAGGGTTTCGATCAGGCGTCGGTCGAGCTGCCGTCGCCGGAGAAGACGTTTTCGGGGCGCCAGAAGCGGGGATGGGGACTCCAGATCATGCGCAGCCTTATGGACACGGTCGCGATCACGTCGGGCGAGGGGGGGACGCGAATCCTCATGAGGAAATACAAGTGAGCGAAGTCTGCAGGGTCGCCGCCGAGCGGCGGGGAAACGTGGCGATCCTTTCGACGGACGGCTACATCAACAACCAGGGGGGCGAGGAGATCGCCCGCCAGGCGTACGCGCAGCTCGAGTCCGGAGCGAGCGCCCTCGTCTTGAACCTGGAGAAGACCCGAATCGTCAATTCCATTGGAATCTCGATCCTGATCGAGGTGCTGGAGAAAGTCATGGACCGCAAAGGCCAGCTCGCGTTCTGTGGCTTGACCCCGACCATCGACAAGACCTTCCGGATCATGGGCCTCGCCCAGTACGCGGCGATCTATCCGACGGAGGCGGAGGCCATTCGGGCAGTAGCCACGGCGTGACGGACTTCGCCCCCGCCGCCGCCTCGCGCCTGGCCGGTCTCTGGAAGGCGCTCGAAGAGCCGCTCCGAGGCGTCGACCGGCCTCTGCCGGCGCGGCTGGCGCAGGCAGCGGTCTCCTGGACCGGAGCCCGGCGCGGCGCCCTCTACCTGCGGGAGAGGGATCTCTGGGTCCGGGCCGCGGTCGCAGGCGACGGCGCGGAGGAGCTCGAACTTCCCGATTTCTCCTCGTCACGAGCGGCGTCTCGCGAGGACACGCTCTGGATTCCCCTCGCCGCCGAGGGCGAAGTCCACGGCCACCTCGGCCTGGAAGGCCTCTCCGCCGAGGAAGGCGCCGAGCTCGCTCCCTTCCTGGGACTCTTCCTCGGAAGCCTGCTCGGAGCGCACCGTTTCTCCCGGCAGGTGAAGGAGGCGGACTTCGAGGTTCGCACACGCCTGGTCGAGCTCGAATCTCTTTACGACCTCGGCCTCTCGCTCGGAGGACAGCTCGACGTCTCGTCCCTCGCGGACGAGGTCCTCTTCCGCTCGATCTCGCTGACCGACGCGGGCAAGGGGACGCTCGCGTTGTTCCACGAGGACGGAAGACTGCTCCTCGAGCGAAGCCTCGGCGGACAGCTGCTTCCTCCCGAGGGCTTTGCCTCCTGGCAGCTTCCGGAAGGGGACGCCGTCATCAACAACGCCGCCGCGTCGGTGCCGACGGCCGGGGTGCGGCTGGCTTCGTGCGCGAAGTGCCTCGCCGTTCCGATATCGGTCGCCGGCCGGCGCCTCGGAGTCCTGGCCGTCGCGGACAAGGAGTCGCGCGACGGCCGCGTGCTCGACTTCACCCCGGCCGACGCCAGGCTTCTCTCGCTCTTCGCCAACCAGGCGGCCGCGGCGATCGAGACCGCTCGTCTCCACCGCGCGGCGATCGAGCAGGAGAGAATCGAGCGCGAGCTCGAGCTCGCGGCCGCGATCCAGCGGGAGATCCTGCCGCGCTCGCTGCCGGAGGTCACCGGGGTGGAGCTGGCGGCGGCGAGCCTTCCGACGCGGCAGGTCGGAGGCGACTACTACGACCTCTTCCCCCTCTCGCGCGGCCGCCTGGGTTTCCTCGTTGCCGACGTTTCCGGCAAGGGGGTGCCGGCGGCGCTCCTCGTTTCGACGGTGCACGCCGCGGTCCACCTGCAAATCGACGAGGCGAAGACGGTCGCCGAGCTCGTCGCGCGGATCGACCGCCACCTGCGTCGGTACGCCGCGACCCGGAAGTTCCTGACGATGTTCTTCGGCCTCTTCGAGCCCGACAGCGGGCTCTTGACCTACGTCTCGGCAGGGCACAACCCGGCTCTTCTCCTGCGCGGCTCCGGACAGACAGAAACCCTCGGCGCGACCGGCGTCCCGGTCGGAATGTTCCCCGGCTCTTCCTGGAGGGAGGTCCGCGTAACGCTTTCGCCGGGAGACCTGCTCTGCGTCTACACCGACGGCCTGACCGAGGCGGTCAACGAGCAGGAGGAGGAGTTCGGCCTGGAGCGGCTGTCGGCCGTCGTCGCCGGGGGACGGGAGAAACCTGTCCGGGAGCTTTGCGACCGCATCCTCGAGAAGGTCGCCGACTTCGCCCGCGAGATGCCCCAGTACGACGATCAGACGCTGCTTCTGCTGCGCCGGTCCGAGCCCCCGGTCGATCCGCATGCGGGTTAATATCCGCGGGTGAGTTTCTTCTGCGGCCTGGTCTTTTCCATGCTGGCCGCCGCAGTCCAACCGGGTTCGGATCCGGGTCTCCTGCTCGAAGGGGCCACGGTGTACGTTTCCGCGGAGGCCAGACCGGAGCGTAGCGATGTCCTCGTGCGGGACGGCAAGATCGTCTTCGTCGGAGATCCGGGGGAGGCGCGCCGGAAGGCGCCGCAGGCCGCCCGCGTGGATTTGACCGGCGCCTTCATCTTTCCCGGCTGGGCCGACGCGCACGGGCACCTTTCGGGCCTCGGGCGCTCCCTCGAGGTCGCGGACCTGCGCGGCGCCTCCGACGCCCGCGACGCGGCGGGCAGGATGGCGGCGGTCGCCGCGTCGCTCCCCGCGGGCAACTGGGCCGAGGGACGCGGGTGGGACCAGAACCGCTGGCCCGGACAGAAGTTCCCCGACGCGCGCGATCTCGACGCCCTCCTCCCCGGCCGCCCCGCGGTCGCGCGGCGCGTGGATGGGCACGCGATCTGGGTCAACTCGGCGGCCCTGAAGGCCGCTCGCCTTGACGCCTCGACGCCGGATCCCCATGGAGGCCGCATCCTCCGGCGCGAGGACGGGTCTCCTTCCGGAGTGCTCGTGGATCGCGCCGCGGATCTCGTCGAGTCGGCCATGCCGGCGGCCACCCCGGAGGACTTCGAAAGGCGCATCCTCGCGGCCTCCCGGGCGTGCGCGAAGGTCGGACTGACCGAGGTCCAGGACGCCTCGCACTACGGCCCGGAGGAGATCGCCGCGCTGGGCAGGCTCGCGGATGCCGGGAAACTCCCGATCCGCATCTATGCCACGGTCTCGAACGAGGCGAAGGATCTCCCCGGGTTCTTCTCGAAAGGGCAGCGGATCGGCAACGGGAGCGATTTCCTGACCGTTCGCGCGATCAAGGTTCTGGCCGACGGGGCGCTCGGCAGCCGCGGGGCGGCCCTGCTCACCGACTACTCGGATGAACCCGGCAATCGCGGTCTTCTCGTCACGCCCGCCGAGCGATTGGCCGTACTCGCGCGGGATGCCCGCGAGAAAGGCTGGCAGCTCTGGATCCACGCGATCGGGGATCGCGGCAACCGGCTGGCGCTCGACGCCTTCGCGAAGGCCGCCCTCGAAGTCCCGGCCCCGGCGGCGGGAGGCGCTCGCCCGCGCATCGAGCACGCGCAGGTCGTCGCGGTCGAGGACATTCCGCGTTTCGGCCGCGAAGGGGTGATCGCCTCGATCCAGCCCACCCACGCAACCTCCGACATGCCGTGGGCCGAGAAACGCGTGGGACCCGGGCGTATCGCGGGGGCCTACGCGTGGCGATCGTTGAAGAACGGCGGCGCCAGGCTCGCCGGCGGCAGCGACTTCCCGGTGGAATCGGAGAATCCGCTGCTCGGGTTTTACGCGGCGGTGACGCGGCAGGATCTCAAAGGCAAGCCGCCCGGCGGATGGCGCCCGCATGAGAGACTGACCCGCCGGGAAGCCCTCGCGCTCTTCACCTCGGACGCCGCGTACGCGGCCTTCGAGGAGGACCGGCGGGGCCGCATCGCTCCGGGGTTCGAAGCGGACCTGTCCGTGTTCGCCCGCGACCCGATGGCGGCGCCCGAAAGGGAGATTCCCCGGATCCCCGCCGTCCTCACGATCGTCGGTGGCCGTGTCGTCTACGGCCGCGGGCTCGCCGGCGGGGGGAAGGCGCCTTGAGGCGCATGAGCGCCCCCGCACTCTCCTGTCTCTTCGCGCTCGTCCTGGCGGCGGCGTGCGGCGACCGGAAGGCGGCCGCACCGGGAGTGACTCCCGTGACGACTCGGGAAGACGAAGCCGGGCGGCGCGCTCGCATGGTCGAAACGCAGATCGTGCCACGCGGCGTGCGCGATCCGCGCGTTCTGGCCGCCATGCGCGAAGTGCCGCGCCATCTCTTCGTCCCTCCATCCCAGAGCGTGCACGCGTATGACGACGGTCCCCTGCCGATCGGCGGGAACCAGACGATCTCACAGCCCTACATCGTCGCGCTGATGACGGAGCTGGCGGATATCGCGCCCCGGGAGAAGGTCCTCGAGATCGGGACCGGGTCGGGCTACCAGAGCGCCGTTCTCTCGAAACTGGCCGGCGAGGTCTATTCCATCGAGATCGTGCCGGAGCTGGCCCGCCAGTCCACCGAGCGTTTGAAAAAGCTCGGCTATGGCAATGTCACGGTCCGGGAAGGGGACGGCTACCGTGGCTGGCCCGAGCAGGCCCCCTTCGACGCGATCATCGTTACCGCCGCCCCCGACCGCATCCCGCAGCCGCTGCTCGACCAGCTCGCCCCCGGCGGCCGCATGGTCATCCCGGTCGGAAGCTTCTTCCAGGAGTTGAAGGTCCTGTCCAAGGAGAAGAACGGCAAGATCACGGAGAAGGACATCATCCCCGTGCGCTTCGTTCCGATGACGGGGGAGATCGAGAAGACGCCGCCGGCGCCGGAGTGAGCCGGCCAGAGTCGGATCCCGCGGGCACCACCCCGGTTGGCGGACTTGCTCTCGCCGGCCCCACTCGGGGCTCCCCGCTCCTGCGCACGTTTCGCGCCTTCACCTACCGCGACTACCGCCTTCTCTGGGCGGGGGCCTTCACCTCCAGCGTCGGGACATGGATGCAGGAGGTCGCGCAGAACTGGCTGATCCTCACGATGACCGGGTCGGCCTTCCTCCTGGGTCTCGACGCGTTCCTCGGGGACGCGCCGTTTCTCGCCTTCTCGCTCCTCGGCGGGGTCCTGGCGGACCGAGTGGACCGCCGCCGGATCCTTCTCTCCTCGCAGGTCGTGCAGCTCTCCTCGGCCTTCCTGCTGGCCGGCCTGATCTGGGGGCACGCCATTCACGTCTGGATCATCCTCACGCTCTCCTTCGTTGTGGGCCTGGCGCAGTCCTTCGGCGGTCCGGCTTACCAGGCGCTCGTGCCCACGCTCGTGGACCGGGAGGACCTTCCCAATGCCGTGGCCTTGAACTCGATCCAGTTCAATCTCGCGCGCGTCGTCGGGCCGGTGCTCGCGGGCATCGCCTTCTACAAGCTGGGTGCGGCGGCCTGCTTCGGCTTGAACGGCCTCTCCTTCCTCGCGGTCATCGCCGCGCTCGTCGCCTTGAAGCGCGGGGCGCTGGAGAAGCGGGTCGAAAAGTCCGAGCCTTTCTCCGAGAGCCTGAAGGTCGGGTTGCGCGCGGTGCGGGATGCCAAGGCGCTTCGGGGGCTGATTGGCCTGGCCTTCGTCGGGAGTTTCTGCGCGATGCCTCTCGTGACGTTCCTTCCGGTCTTCGCGCGAGAGGTCTTCCACCGCGACGCGAAGGGCTACAGCGGCCTTCTCGCCGCCTTCGGCATCGGCGCGGTCGCCGGAGCGATCGGGATCGCCGGCTTCGGCCACGTCCACCGCAAGGGGATCGTCGCGGTCGCGATGCAATCGGCGTTCGGGGCGCTCATGGTGGCCTTTGCCGTCTCGCGCAACACGGCTCTTTCCTACGCGATCCTGTTCGCGGCGGGGGCGGCGCTCATGATCGTCTTCGCCATGTTCATGACGCTCGTCCAGACGCACGTCTCCGACCACCTGCGGGGGCGCGTCGTTTCCGTTTACTCGCTCGCCTTCCGAGGCGCGATGCCGCTCGGCAACCTGGTCGCCGGCGCCCTGGCAAGTCTCCTGACGGCGCCCCGGGTCCTGATCCTGGACGGCGTCGTCCTGATGCTCGTCGGTTCGGCCGTCCTGCTCCGCCACGCCCGCTCGGGCGTCACCTCGCTCTAGCACGTCGGCTTCGCTCGCTCGGGACGTGCGGCGTGCGGCTGCGCCGCCCGCCTGGTCCCTTCCTCTCGATACGCCTCCCGCGGCACGACGATGGACCTTCTGCGACGAGCCTATGAGTCACTTACTCGCTTAGCCCACGCGAGATATGTCAGATCTGGCATATCTGCATACGCAGCGGAACTTTTGGAGCTGACCGGGATCGAACCGGCCAGCTCGCCGCGCGAGCGGGCACCCCGCGTCTGCTTTGAGCGGGGCTCCGCCCCCGGGCCCCCGAGGAGGTCGCCGGTTCCGATCCATCCGCAGCGTTGCTTCTTGACGGTCAGTGGGCGAAATCTGGCAGCCCTGGTTACTGGTGGAGCATCCTGCCCGATTATCGAACCGCAATCCTCGGCCTCGGGGCCATCGCCTAGGAGAAGCCAACTGCCGCTAGGATGCTTGAATGCAAATGACTTCGCTCAACCAGGGTTAACGCCCCCCGACGTGGGAACGGGTTCCAAGAAGATCCAGAGGCAATAATTCCGAAGCGTTAGACGAAAAAACACCGGAATGGAGAAGCGCCTGGCCATCGTGGACGCCTTTCGAACCCGGCGACTCTTCCGGCGGTAGGAACCAACGACTTCCATCATGACCCGGTGGGAGAAGCTGAAGGGCTGGTCCGCCGTCCAGTGAGAAGAAGTACAGCTCCGACCGCCTATCTCGAAGCTTTCTAGTACCCGATATTCACGCCCGACCCGTCCGACCCAGACCCTGCTCGCAGCGTCGTTTCGTCTGCGGGATCCGGCCACCGTAGAGATTGGCCACCAACCACGGTTTTCTGTGCAAGAGCTCCACGATAGGCGGCAGCTGAAGGTCTTTGGAGGTGTTGCGAGCCTTCGCCGGGGACTCCGGCCACTGGAAGGGCAGTTCCACGTAGGCGTCGGGTCCCGATGCGCTCGCGAGCAGCTCCAGCGTCGCGCGCAGCACGGCGCGCTGGTCGTCGGCGTCGTGCGGCCGGCCGAGCGGGCGGCCCATCGGATAGCTGATTCCCGCGAGCCTGGGCACTCCGACGGCGCGAGTCAGGTCGGGAATCATCGAGAGCGCCACCGTCGGGATGCCGCTCGCCTCGAAGACTCGCGCAACCAGTCCCACGGACCGGCAGCAGAACGGTCAGGCGGGGAAAAGCGCCGCGGCGTCGACGCATTCGGCTCGCATGCGCGCAGCGATGGCCGGAGCCGTCTTCTCGACCAGCTCGGCCGGCTCGAGGATGTAGCCCATCAGCGAGTAATGCGTGGGCGCGGGACGGCCGACGACACCCTCGCTCGACAGCTCGGCCAGCCGGCGCATCGGAAGCACGACGTCGAGGTCGGACTCGCCGAAGCGAGGATCGATGTGCATGTGATACAGCCTGACGTCCCTTTCCGTCGTGCCGAGAGGAATCGCGCGAAAGCAGCGGCTTCGCGAGCGGCGTGAAGGGGACGACCCCCGGTTCCTGCCGACCGGCCCACGGTGTTAAAGGTATCCTCAGCCTCGATGTCCGAATTGGCGACGGCCGCGAAACCGGTCGGCATC
>Ga0153915_10002444_pt1 | contig 16962 bp, 15 predicted proteins | sample Opewatmetagenome_2_FD_107003 | JGI IMG/M metagenome (GOLD analysis project Ga0153915, IMG submission 107003) | Freshwater wetland microbial communities from Ohio, USA - Open water 3 Core 3 Depth 3 metaG | ecosystem: Environmental > Aquatic > Freshwater > Wetlands | place: USA: Ohio, Lake Erie...
CGTGCCTTCGGTGCCGGTTCCGGACAGGATGACGACCGTGGCCATCTCGCGCTGGTCGTCGGCAAGCGAGCGGAAGAAATGATCGATGACGCCGCGCAAGGCCCGGCGGTCGGCCACTTCCCGAATGCAGATCAGCCCCTGGTCAATGGTGAGCAGACGATTCGGCGGAACAATATAGATGTGGTCCGCTTCGAGCTGCGCGCGGTCGCGCGCCTGCACGACCCTGAGCGAGGTGGACTTCGTCAGCAGTTCCGGCAGCAGACTGTCGTGCGTGGGATCGAGGTGCACGACGACGACAAAGGCGAGGCCGGTCGCCGGCGGCATCGCGCCGAAGAAGGCTCTCAAGGCTTCGAGACCGCCCGCCGAGGCGCCGATGCCGACGATCGGCGTGCGCGCGACTGCTGTCGACTGAGCGGCCGGTGGCGCAGGAGTGACGCGTCCGGCGCCCGCACCTGCAGCGCGAGAGGCCGGCTTGTCGCGCCGGAATCCGGCTTTCGGTGTCATCGTGCGTCCTTCGTGCTGCTGCGGGACATCAGCTGGTGGGGCCGAATTCTCAGCCGGAAAGCGATCGGGAAGCAAGTGCCGGACTACTGTTGTGCTATAAGACGACTCCATGAAGAACCTCGCTCGCACCATTGCCGCCGCGCTGCTGATGGCCGCGCCGGTCCTCGCGCAGAATCCGCCCGCGGCGCCGCCCGGCGGCGGGCGTCAGGGATTTCCAGGACGCGGACCATACGTGCCGTCCGGGCCGGGACGCACCAACAATCCATTTCCCGATCCGATTCCGGCAACCGACGGCGTCATCACGGTCAACTTCCGGGAGTTCGCGACGGTGCCTGACGCGGGCAACGATCCGGCGCGCATGAATCTGCTCCGCGACGAGCCGGGCACGCGCCGCATGTTCGTCAACACGATGCAGGGGATGCTCTATTCGGTCAGCTACGACGGCAGGACCGTCACGCCGTATCTCGATCTGAACGATCCGAAATGGGGCCACCCGGTGCAGTTCGCCGGTTCAGAGCGCGGCTTCCAGAGCTTCGCGTTTCATCCGCAGTTCGCGCAGAGCGGCACGCCCGGCTACGGCAGGTTCTACACGTACGCCGACACGACGAACATGACGCCGATGGCCGACTTCGTCCCGAGCGGCGCCGGCCACACGCACGACGAGATCCTGCTCGAGTGGACGGCGAAGGATCCGAAAGCCGCGGCATACGACGGCGGCGCGCCGCGCGAGCTGTTCCGCATCGCGCATCCGTTCCCGAATCACAACGGCGGCGAGATCGCGTTCAATCCGCTGGCCCGCCGGGGCGGCGCCGACTTCGGCCTGCTCTACATCGGATCGGCCGACGGCGGCGCCGGCGGCGATCCGTACAACCACGCCCAGAACCTCAAGTCGGTCTTCGGCAAGATCCTGCGCATCGATCCGCTCGGCCGCAACAGCGCGAACGGCAAGTACGGAATTCCCCCGTCAAATCCATTCGCGAAGAATCCCGACGGGCTCGGCGAGATCTATTCGTATGGGCACCGCAATCCGCAGCGGTTCTCGTGGGATCCGAAGAACGGCAACATGTTCGAAGCCGAGATCGGCCAGAACATCAACGAGGAGATCAATCAGATCACGGCCGGCGGCAACTACGGCTGGAACATCTGGGAAGGCAGCTTCAAGTACTTCAACCGCGAAGTGAGCACGGCCGATCAGCGTGCCGATCCGAAGATGATCTACCCCATCGTCGACTTCGACCACACCGACCCGCTGTTCAGGGGACTGGTCGCAGCCACCGGCGTCTACGTCTACCGCGAGAAGGCAATCAAGGCGCTCACCGGCATGCTGATCTTCGGCGACAACCCGAGCGGCGAGCTCTTCTACGTGAGCGCCGACACTCTGCCGAAGGGCGGGCAGAGCTTCCACCGCATCCTGCTCAACGACAAGGGCGAGGCGAAGACGCTGCTGCAGATCGTCAGGGACAAAAACACGCAGCAAGGCAGGACACCGGCGAACCGGGCCGACCTGCGCATGGGACAAGGTCCGAACGGACAGCTGTTCGTGCTGAACAAGCACGACGGCGTCATCCGCCTGCTGGTGCCGTAGCCGCCCGTCTCCCGGCTAGTTCGCCGGCGGGCGCGTGATGAGAATGCCGGTGAGCACGTCGACGTCCTTCGAGATCGGCTCCGTGCCGGCAGGAACGCCGCTCTCCCGCAGCATGAACGCCACGATGTCGCGGACCGAATCGCCCGTGATGAACACCTCGTGCTGGTGAGGCATCGAGCTCTGTATATAGGCAATCGGGTCGAGCAGCCTGAGGTCGTGCCAGCGATCGAAGAACGACGAGCCGGTCAGCTTCGGAGCAGTGGCGCCCTTCAGATCGGCACCGTGGCATCGGCCACAGAGCTGCGCGGCCTTTGTGACGCCGCGCGCCGCTTCCTCCTGCGTGTAGACACCGCTCCAGATGGTCGTGAACGGCTGAAAGGCCTGACCTGCCGCGAACGTTGCGGATAATAGCAGCCCGCCGGCCGCCGCGATGAATGTGCAGCGAAGTGTTGTCGTCATGGCGCCCTCCGGCTCTCGTCTGCGTCAACGAGCAAGACGTGTGCCTGAGCGCCGTGACAGGGCAGTTTTCAGCGGCCGGCGATGAGACTGACGGCCGCCACCGAGTAGTCCGGCACCTTCCGCAGCATCTCCGAGCGCACGGGCAGCAGAAACGAAAACCGGAAGTCTCCGTCCATGCGGCCGATGGGGATGCCGACGAGATCGCCGCGCTGGTTGAGCACGCCGCCGCCCGACACGCCGGGATGGCCGTCGATGAGACACGTGACGAGCCCGTTGGACGTCCGCTGCCCGACGTAGCCGCTCGAGAGGATCACGCCCCGCGAGTAGTCGTTGCCGAGGCGGAAGATCGGATCGGCGAAATCGAACGCGAAGCCCGTGTCCACGCGAAGGGCCGGCAGGTCGACGTCGTCGCTCCTGATGATCGCCCAGTCGCCGCGATGGACCTCGACGTTCGCGTCGCCGGTATCGACAATCTGCGCCGGGATCTCCTGGCCGTGATAGACAACAGCCACCGACGCGATCGGCGACGCGCTGACCTCCTCGTCGTCGCGACCGAGCCCGACCACGGCATGCTTCACCGTGATGAAGTAGCCGTGCCCGAGGTAGCCGGCGGTGCCGTAGTGCTTTTGTCCGGCGCGATCGTACGAGTGCAGCTCGACAAAGCTGGATCGGCGATCCCGCAGCAGGCTGACCGGGACCAGTCCCATCTCGCTCGCGAGCTGCTGCTTCACCTCAGCCACGATCGTCGCGCGCGAGGTGGCATCGGCGCCCCGCGCATCGGCGGCGCTTCCCTTGCGCGCCTGAAAAACGCCGAGGGCGAAACTGGAGGCGGCTGTCGCGATGATGCACGCGAAGAACAGAGTGCGCCGGGCAACCATGGGAACTTCCAATTCGTGGAATAACGGCGCGCTGACACCAGTGGCGTCAACGAGCGATTCATCAATTGTGAACTGAACACGGTAAGCATAACGAAATACGACACGTAGGATCAATCTCATGCGTGGAAATGACATCCGGAACGCGCGTTGCACGTTCGACCATCATGAGTATCCGGAGATACGTCTACGTGTCGCTCGCGTCGCTCGCTGGTACTGTTCTCCTGATGAGCGCGCTCGCCGCCGCGGCGCAGCACGTGCCCATCCACGGCGTCACCGGCACAATCGCGCTGCAGGGCAACGTCGACAAGATCTGGGACGGCGTGAACACCGTCGTCATCAAGGCGATCGACGGCACCGAGCACGTGATGCGCGTCACGAAGGGCACGAAAGTCCACGGCTCCGAGGCGCTGGCGAGCCTGCAGAAGGGGACGCCGGTCGTGGTGCATTACACGGTGAAGGGTTCGGAGGAGTCCGTCGATGAAATCGACGCGCTCGGGCCGGACGGCCTGAAGACCACGGAAGGCGTGGTGATGAGCGTCGATCGGGTGCGGGAGCGGATCACGGTCAAGTACGCGAACGGCAAGATCGAAACGCTGCGCCTCACCCATCACGCCGCGAACGAGGACGGCACGATCAAGGGCAACCGCGTGATTCTGTACTACTCGGACGAGTCGGGCCGGAAAGTGGCCCACTACTTCAAGCGAACGTCTTAAGCCTCCTCCTCAATAACGCTCGGGGATGAACCGGCGCCGGGCGATGCTCGCCTCGTCGTCATAGGTACGCTTGCGCGACCGGTTCGGAATCTTCACCTTCGGGCGCTCGATCGTCTTGTGGGGAATCAGCTTCAGCAGGTGCGCGATGCAGTTGAGCCGCGCGCGCCGCTTGTCGTCCGATCGGACGATGTGCCACGGCGCGTAGGATCGATCGGTCGCTTTGAACATCGCATCGCGCGCGAGCGAGTAGTCGTACCATCGTTCGCGGGACGGCAGATCCATGGGGCTCAGCTTCCACTGGCGCAGCGGATCGTTGACGCGGGCGAGGAACCGCCGCTCCTGTTCCTTGTTCCCCACCTCGAGCCAGAACTTGATGAGCTGGATGCCCCCGCCAACGAGGTGCTTTTCGAACAGCGGGCACAGCTTGAGGAAACGCTTGTACTGCTCCTTCGTGCAGAAGCCCATCACATGCTCGACGCCCGCGCGGTTGTACCAGCTCCGGTCGAAGATGACGATCTCGCCGGCCGCCGGAAAGTGCGGGATGTATCGCTGCGCGTTCATCTGCGTCTTCTCGCGGTCCGACGGCGCCGGCAGCGCCACGACACGGAAGACGCGCGGGCTCCCCCGCTCGGTGATCGCTTTGATCGTGCCGCCCTCCCCCGCGGCGTCGCGGCCCTCGAAAACCACGATGACGCGCAGCCCTTTCGCCTTCACCCAATCCTGAAGGGCGCAGAGCTGTGCCTGCAGCTTGAGGAGCTCTTTCTCGTACGCTTTGCGCTTGAGCTTGGCCATCGCATCCTTCCCCTGCCGGTGTCACGGCTGCCAGCCGCCGCCGAGCGCGCGATACAGCTCGGACCGCGCGCGGAACTCTTCGCCGCGCGTCTGCGCCAGCAGCAGCTCCTGCTCGAAGAGCTGCTGATCGGCGGTGAGAATCTCGATGTAGCTCGCCAGGCCGGACTCGTACCGGGCGCGCGACAGATCGGACGCATCCTGCAGCGCGACGACGCCCGTCTGCCGCTCCAGCCGGATGCTCGACAGCTTCGCGATCGTCACCAGCGCGTCGGCCACCTCGCGATAGCCGTTGAGCGCCGCCTTCTGGTATTGCGCGACCGCTTCGTCGAAGCTCGCGCGCGCGGCTTCGAGGTTCCGGCGCAGCCGGCCCCCTTGAAACACCGGCTGCAGCAGCCCCGGACTGATCGACCACACGCCGCCGCTTCCGCCCAGCAGCGTCACGAGATCGCCGCTCAAGCCGCCAAGAAATCCCGTCAGGCTGATCGTCGGAAAGAAGAGGGCCTTCGCGGCGCCGACATCCGCATTGGCCGCGACGAGGAACTGCTCCGCCTGGATGACGTCGGGCCGGCGCTCGAGCAGCGCGGCCGGCAGGCCCGGCGGAATGTCCGGCGGCTCCACCGGCTCGGGGTCAACCAGACCGCGCGCGATTGCTCCGGGCGGCCGGCCGAGCAGCAATGACAGCGCGTTTTCCGCGACGGCAATCTGCCGCTCGAGATCCGGAATCGCCGCGGCGGTCACCGCCCGGTTCGCACGAATGCGATCGAGCTCGAGCCGGTTCGAGACGCCTCCGTCCAGCCGGTTCTGAAAGTACGTGACCGTCTCGTCGTTGACGCGGAGCGTCCGCCGCGCGATGTCGAGCTCGAGATCGAGCTCCCGCAGGAGGAAGTACGTCGACGCCGCGTCCGCCACGAGCGTGACGAGCACGCCTCGCCGGCCCTGGTCGGTGGCGAGCAATCGCGCATAAGCGGCTTCCTTTTCACGCCGCAGGCGGCCGAAGAGATCGAGCTCCCACGAGAGCTGAAATCCGTACGTCCCGCCATGATGGACGTCCTCGTCCTCCGACCCGCCGAAGTGCTGCCGGACGGCATAGTCGGCGGTGGCGTCGACCTGCGGATAGAGAAACGACTTTGCGATGCCCGCCTGCGCGCGCGCCTGCTCCACGCGCGCGACCGCCGCGCGCAGGTCCAGGTTGTTGGCAATCGCCTCACGCACCAGGGCCTGCAGCATGGGATCGGCAAACACCTGCCACCACGGCGCGTCCGCCAGCGACTCGGCCTGCGCCTGGTCGCCGGCGAAGCGGTACTGGGGCGGCGGCTCCATCCGGGGCCGGACGTAGTTGGGGCCGACGGCGGCACACCCCGGCAGCATCAACGGAATCGCGCACGCGATGGCTGCGAGGAGACGGGGTCGCCGCATTATCTCAGCGGCTCCCGGTCGCTTTTTCGACGGCGACGAACAGCATCGGGATGAGGCAGACGCCGAAGATCGTGGCGACGAGCATGCCCGAGAACACCGTCATGCCCATCACCTTCCGCGCCTCGGCGCCGGCGCCGGTGGCCGTCAGCAGCGGGACGACGCCGAGGATGAACGCGAAGGCCGTCATGAGGATCGGGCGGAGCCGAAGCCGCGCCGCCGCCAGCGCGGCATCCATCAGCCCCTTGCCCGCCTCGTGCTCGACTTTCGCGAACTCGACGATGAGGATCGCGTTCTTCGCGGCGAGACCGATGAGCATGATGAGCCCGATCTGCGCGAAGACGTTGTTCACGTAGCTCGGCGAGATGTACTGCCGCGCGAGCCACAGTCCCAGGTAGGCGCCGAACGCCGCGAACGGCGTGCCCAGCAGCACGCTGAAGGGCAGGCCCCAGCTCTCGTACTGCGCGGAAAGCACGAGGAAAACCAGAAACACCGCGAGCATGAACACGACGGCGACGCCGGGAGCCTTGCGCTCCTGATACGACATGTCCGCCCAGTCGTAGGTCACATCCGGCGGAAGGACCGCCTTGGCCGTCTCTTCGAGCGCGTCCAGCGCCTGCGCCGACGAGTAGCCCGGGCCGGGCACGCCCGTGAGCTCGGCCGCGCGGAACAGGTTGAAGCGGTTGGTGAATTCCGGACCGGCGCTCGGCCGTGTGGTGATGAGCGTGTCGAGCGGCACCATGCCGCCGCTCTGATTGCGCACGAAGAACAGCCCGAGCTGTTTCGGATCCTGCCGGAACTCGGGCTCGGCCTGGACGTACACCTTATATACACGGCCGAAACGGTTGAAGTCGTTGATGTACGAGCTGCCGAGCAGCGCACCGAGCGTGGTGTTCACATCGTTCAGCAGCGCACCGGCCTTGAGGACCTTGCTGCGATCGATGTCGGCGTACACCTGCGGCACGGTCGCCCGGTACAGCGTGGCGATGCGTCCGATTTCCGGCCGCTTCCGCGCGGCCTCGATGAAGCGGCGTGTCTGCTCCGCCAGGTAGTCTGGCGAGCTGCCGCCGCGATCCTGGAGCTGGAGGGTGAACCCGGCGCCGGTTCCGAGACCTGGAATGGAGGGCGGGCCGAACGCCGCGACGCTCGCTTCCGGAATCTCCCGCGCGAATGCGCGATTCAGGCTGTTGACGATGCCGGTCGAGTGCAGGGCCTCGCCGTGCCGTTCTTCCCACGGCTTGAGCTGCACGAAGAAGAAGCCCATGTTCGAGGAGTACGCGGACGTCAGCAGCGAAAACCCGCTGATGGTGTTGAACCCCTCCACGCCCTCGTTCTTTTCCAGAATCTTTTCGATTTTCCGCGTCACCGCATCGGTGCGCTCGAGGGACGCCGCATCCGGCAGTTGCGCGTTCACCATGATGTATCCCTGGTCCTCCTCCGGCACGAACCCGCCAGGGATGTGCCGCACGAGCACGAGGATCGCGAAGATGAGCACGCCGACGAATGCGAGGCTGCGGAACATCTTTCGGATCAGAATCCCCGCAAAGCTCACGTACGCGTCCGTCGTACGGCCGAACACCTTATTGAATACGTTGTAGAACGGCGTCAGCAGCGAGCGCTTGCCGCTCGCCGGCTTGAGCAGCAGCGCCGACAGCGCCGGGCTGAGCGTCAGCGCGTTGACGACGGAGAGCATCACCGAGATGGCGATCGTGATGGCGAACTGCTGGTACAGCCGTCCGGTGATGCCGCCCATGAACCCGACCGGCACGAACACCGCGATCAGGATCAGGCCGATCGCCACGACCGGCCCCGACACCTCGTCCATCGCCTTGATCGTCGCCTCCTTCGGCGCCATGCCCTGCTCGATGTGATGCATCACCGCCTCGACGACCACGATCGCATCGTCGACGACGATGCCGATGGCGAGGACGAGGCCGAGCAGCGAGAGCACGTTGATCGAGAATCCCAGGAGCGGGAAGAAGATGAAGGCGCCCACGAGCGACACCGGCACCGTGAGCAGCGGGATGAGCGTCGCGCGCCAGTTCTGCAAAAAGATGAACACGACGATGATGACGAGGACGACCGCTTCGAACAGCGTCGTCACGATCTCTTTGATGCCCTCGGTCACCGGCAGCGTCGTGTCGAGCGAGATCAGGTAGTCCATGTCCCGCGGAAAGCGCTTCGCCAGATCGGCCATCGTTGCCTTGACGCTGTTGGCGACTTCGACCGCGTTCGTGCCAGGAATCTGGAAGATGGCGATGACGGCGGCCGGCTTGCCGTCATGGCGGCCGACGGCGTTGTACAGCATCGTTCCGAGTTCGAGCCGGGCGACGTCCTTGAGGCGGACGTCCGAGCCGTCCGGATTGCTGCGAAGGATGATGTTGCCGAACTCCTGCTCGTCGAGCAGCCGGCCCTGCGTGCGGACCGTGTAGGTGTACTCGGTGCCGGACGCGGCCGGCGGTCCGCCGATCTGGCCGGCCGGCGTCAACTGGTTCTGCTGGCTGATGGCGTTCGTGATGTCGGGCACCGTCAGGCCGAGGCGCGCGATGCGATCTGGGCGCAGCCAGACACGCATCGCGTAGTCGCTGCCGCCAAAGAGATTGATCTGCCCGACGCCCGGAATGCGGGCGATCGGATCGTTGATGTTGATCGTCGTGTAGTTCGAGAGGAAGTTGCTGTCGTAGGTCCCCTTCGGCGACTTGACCGAGATGACGAGGAGCGGAAACGCCAGCGCCTTCTTCACCGTCACGCCGTAGTTCTTCACCGACTGCGGCATCTGCGGCATGGCCTCGGACACGCGGTTCTGGGTGAACACGTTGTCCATGTCCTGGTTCGACCCGACTTCGAAGGAGACCTTGAGCGTCAACGTCCCGTCGTTGGCGTTGGTCGACTTCATGTAGATGCCTTTTTCGACGCCGTTGATCTTCTGTTCGAGCGGCGTGGCGACGGAGGCTTCGACGTCGGTGGCGCTCGCGCCGATGAACGTCGTGGTCACCTGGACCATCGGCGGGACGATCTCGGGATACTGCGCGATGGGCAGCCCGCGCATCGCGACGACGCCGAGCAGGACCAGGATGATCGACAGCACCATCGCGACGATCGGCCGGTTGACGAAGAAACGCGCCATCTATTGCGCCTCTTCCACGGTCTCGTTGGCGTGCGCGTCCGCGACCCAGGGCCTGGTCCGCACGGTCATGCCGTCGCGCACGGCCTGGAGCCCGTCGGCCACGACCTGTTCGCCGGGTTCCAGTCCGGAGGTGATCATCCAGAGCCGCTCGACGCGCGGCCCCACGGTGACGGTGCGGAACGCGACCTTGTGGTCGGCGCCGACGACCGCGACGCTGTACTGGCCCTGCAGTTCCTGCACGGCCCGCTGCGGGACAAGGCGCGCGCCGGTCTTCGTGTCGATGAGGGCGCGCGCGCGGCCGTACTGGCCGGGCCGCAGCGTGAACTTCGGGTTGGGAAACACCAGCTCGACGCCCAGCGTGCCGGTGGCCGGGTTCACGGCGCGTTCGATCGCGCGGACGCTGCCCTTGGAAGAATGCACGGTGCCGTCCGCCAGCGCGAGTTCGATCCCCGCCATTCGCGGCGCCGTGCCGGCACGCTCCGGATAGCGTTTGGCGATGCGCAGGTAGTCTGCCTCGGTGATGCCGATGCGGAAGAGAATCGGATCGATCTGCGAGATCGTGGTCAGCAGCGTGCTCTCGCCGCGGCCGACCAGGTTTCCCGGCTTCACGTTGCTCGTGCCGACCAGACCGCTGATCAGCGCGGTGACGCGCGTGTAGCCGAGGTCGAGCGTCGCCTTGTCCACCGCGGCGGCTGCCGCTTCGACCTGCGCCCGGGCGGCCTGCTGCGCCGAGTGCGCGTTGTCGAGTTCCTCGCGGCTGACGGCCTGCTTGGCGACGAGCGGTGAGTACCGCGCCACGTCGTTGTTCGCTTTGTCGAGCGCCGCCTGCGCTGTCGCCCTGTCGGCTTTCGCCGCGGCGAGCACGGCCTCGAGCGGCTTGCGATCGATCTGGTACAGCAAATCGCCTTGCCGCACGAACGATCCTTCGCGGAAGTTCATCGTCTCGAGGAAGCCTTCGACACGCGCCCGGACGTCGACATCCTGAAAGCCTTCGGTCTGCCCGACAAGATCGAGATACACCGGGACGTCCTTCTGGACGACGGCGGCCACGTACACTTCGGGAGGTACCGGAGCAGGCGGCGCCGGCTTCTGACACGCGGTGCCGAGCGCGGCCGCCAGCGCCGCGGCGACAAGCCCTGTCTTCCGCGCTTCGAGTGCCATGTTCACGTCCTTTTCCCCTGCGTCGAGATTCGGCTGGCTGATGCGCAGACGGACGCCGGCGAACGGCAGAGCGAAACAGCAAACCGCGATCCAGTAGACCTCGCGTACTTGTTCGCGCGTTTTTCCTTTCGATCACCGCATATCGTGAGAGTCGCGGTCAGCACCGCGTCCGGCACGGCGCGTGCTCGATTGTCGACGCCGACGTTTCCCGTGGCCGTGCCCTTTCTCGTGATGAGGAACGCTCAGTCCGCGCTCCGGGTGTCGCAGGCGGTCGCCCTCGTCATCCTCTTCCTCGCCGGATGGTCCGTCGGAGAGCACGCCGGACGTCCGGCCCCCGCTTCCCTCACCACATGCTGTGAGCATGCAACCGCTAGTCGAGGTCATCTCAAAGCGTATGAAGCTTTTAGCGCCGGTTACCCCATGAAAACGCTGGCAGGCCTGCTGCAACGTTCACCGGGACATGCACGAGTTGTCGCAGAAAGCCGTCGAGATCGCGCGTCCCTTCGGCTTCCCGATCACGAACTCGATGGTCGTGATGTGGATCGTCGCCGCCGGTCTCGTCGTGTTCGCGCAGATGGCGACGCGAAGGATGCAGCAGGTACCTGACGGCGCGCAGAACTTTCTCGAGTGGCTGGTCGAAGGGCTCTATCGCTTTCTCGAAGGCGTCATCGGCCCGCATCTGATCGGCCGCACGTTCTGGTACTTCGGCAGCGTCTTCATCTTCATCCTGGCGGCGAACTGGTTCGGGCTGATTCCCGGCGTCGGCTCGATCGGATGGGGCCACCGCACGGACCACGGCTTCGTCATCGACCAGCCGCTGCTCCGCGGGGCCAACGCCGACGTGAACCTGACGCTCGCGATGGCGCTCATCTTCTTCGGGTGCTGGATCGTCTGGGCGGTGCAGGAAGACGGCGTGCGCGGCCTGTTCGCCGAGCTGTTCGCGCCGAAGGGCGAAAGCACGGGCGCGTTGAAGTTTCTCCTCGTCGCCGTCTTCTTCGCGGCCGGCTGCCTGGAGCTCATCTCGATCCTCTTCCGGCCCGTCTCGCTCAGCTTCCGGCTGTTCGGCAACGTGTTCGCCGGCGAAACGATGCTCGAGACGATGGCGCGCGTGCCGCGCATCGGCTGGCTCGTGCAGATCCCGTTCTACTTCCTGGAACTGCTGGTGGGACTGGTGCAGGCGCTGGTGTTCATGCTCCTGACCGCCGTCTTCACCCTCCTGATCTGTCAGCCTCACGAGAAAGCGAGACATACATGACCGGCAACCTGCACATCGGGCTCGCGGCACTGGGCGCCGCTCTGGCCGTCGGCTACATCGGCGCAAAGGCGTCGGAGGCCGTGGGCCGCAACCCCGGCTCCGCGACGCAAGTGATGGTCCAGTCCATTCTGTCGATCGCGTTTGCCGAAGCCATCGTGTTCTACGCGCTGTTCTTGGCCAAGTAGGAGGGCGCAATGCCTGTGGACGAAATCGCCAGAACGTTCGGCGTGAACTGGCCGCATCTGCTGGCCCAGATGATCAGCTTCTCGATCGTCTGCGCCCTGCTGTACGGATTCGCCTACAAGCCGGTGCTGCAGATGCTCGAGGCGCGGCGCCGGCAGATCGCGCAGGGGCTGGCCAACACCGAAAAAATCAACGCGGAGCTGGCGGCGATCGAGGCCGAGCGCCAGGACGTGCTCGCCGCCGCGCACGGCGAAGCCGCGCGGATCATCAGCGAGGCCCGCGTCGCCGCCCGGCGGCTGACCGAACAGGAAGCGCTCCACGCGAGGGTCCTCGGCCAGCAGATCCTGCTGAGGGCGCGCGATGCCGCCGAGCAGGAACACCGGCGGATGATGGCCGACGTCCGGCGCGAGGCGACCCACCTCGTCGTCGAGACCACGGCGGCCGTCGCCGGCAAGGTGCTGACCGATGCCGACCAGCGCCGCCTGGCGACAGAGGCGGCGGCGCTGCTGGCATGACCGCGATCCGCCAGGCCCAACGTGATGCCGCGCGGCTGTGGCGGCTTGCGGTCGTCAACGGAGTGCCGGAGCCGGGCCGCGTCCGCCAGATCGTCGAACACGTGATCGCGTCGGGCCGCAGGGGCCGGCTCGCCGTACTGGCGAGCTTCCTGCGACGGCTCAAACGCGATCTCGATCGGCGGACGGCCGAAGTGGACAGCGCGGTCCCGCTCGACGCGGCCACGCGCGCGGCCGTCGAAGCCGGCCTGGCGCGACGCTACGGCCACGCGATGACCACCACGTTCGTCGTCGATCCAACCCTCATTGCCGGCATCCGCTTGACGGCCGGCGGCGATCTGTACGACAGCAGCGTGCGCGCGCGGCTGTCAGCGCTGGAGATGCAGCGATGACCACGCTCGTCCAGGAGATTGAAGAGCGCCTCACCGGCGCGAAAACCGCCGCGAGCTGGCAGAGTGTCGGCGTCATCCGCGAGATCGGCGACGGCGTCGCCCGCGTCGACGGCTTGAACGACGTCATGCTCAACGAGATGCTCGACCTCGGGCACGGCATCACGGGCCTGGCACTGAGCCTCGAGGAAACCGACGTCGGCGTCATCGTGCTCGGCGACGACACCGCGCTGCAGGAAGGCGACGAGGTGCGCGCCACCGGCAAGCTGCTGCAGGTGCCGGTCGGCAAGGGACTGCTCGGCCGCGTCGTCAACACGCTCGGCGAGCCGCTCGACGCCAAAGGCCCCGTCTCGAGCGACGTCGCGTATCCGATCGAGAAAGTCGCGCCCGGCATCATGCGGCGCCAGCCCATCCGGCAGCCGGTGCAGACCGGCATCATGGCCATCGACGCGATGATCCCGATCGGCCGCGGACAGCGCGAGCTCGTCATCGGCGACCGCTCGACCGGCAAGACGACGATCTGCGTCGACACGATCATCAGCCAGGCGCGCCTGAACAGCGCGGCGGAGGCCGCCGGCGACACCAGCTATCGCCCGCTCTACTGCATCTACGTCGCGATCGGCCAGAAGCAGTCCACCATCGCGCAGATCATCTCGGTGTTCGAAGAGACGGGCGCGATGCCGTGGACGATTGTCGTCGCGGCGCCCGCGGCCGATCCGGCCGCGAGCCAGTACCTCGCGCCGTTTGCCGGCGCGGCCATGGGCGAATGGTTCATGGATCACGGCATGGACGCACTCGTCGTCTACGACGACCTGTCGAAACACGCCGTGGCGTACCGCCAGGTGTCGCTGGTGCTGAAGCGGCCGTCGGGCCGCGAAGCGTATCCGGGCGACGTGTTCTACCTCCACAGCCGCCTCCTCGAGCGTGCCGCCCGCGTCGGCGAGCAGTACGGCAACGGATCGGTGACGGCGCTGCCCATCATCGAAACGCAGGCCGGCGACGTCTCCGCCTACATCCCGACGAACGTGATCTCGATTACCGACGGACAGATCTTTCTCGAGACCGACCTCTTTTATCAGGGCACGCGTCCGGCCATCTCGGTCGGTATCTCAGTCTCCCGCGTCGGCTCGGCGGCGCAGGTGAAGGCGATGAAGCAGGTCGCGGGCCGTCTCAAGGGCGACCTCGCGCAGTTCCGCGAGCTGGCCGCCTTCGCGCAATTCGGCTCGGAGCTCGATGCGAAGACGCAGGCGAAGATCGACCGCGGCAAGCGCATCCTCGAGCTGTTCAACCAGCCGCAGCACGACCCGATTCCGGTCGAAGTGCAGGTCGCGCTGCTCTGGGCCGTGCAGAACGGCTTCATCGACGCCGTGCCCGTCGACCGCGTCAAGGAGTACCAGTCCCGTCTGACCGAGTACCTCACGACGTCGCACGCCGCGCTGCTGGCCACGATCGCGCGGGAAAAGACGATCGACGACGCGCTCGCGGCCGGCCTGAAGACCGCCGCGAGCCAGTTCGCCGCGATGTGGGTGTGACGCATGGCGAGCCCACGCGACATCCGCCGGCGCATCAAATCGATCACCAGCACGGCGCAGATCACGAAGGCGATGCAAATGGTCGCCGCGTCGAAAATGCGCAAGGCCCAGCAGGCGGCGCTCGACGTGCGGCCGTTCGTCCAGATGATGTACCGCATTCAGCGCCGGGCGACGACGCGCACGGGCGTGTTCACGCATCCGCTGCTGGAGGTGCGCCCGGTCCGCAGGCGCGCGATCGTCCTCGTCGCCTCGGATCGGGGCCTGTGCGGCGCGCTCAACAGCAACATCTTCCGGCTCGCCGGCCGCTACGATCCGCATTCGACGCTGTTCATCACGGCCGGCCGCAAGGCGGCGCAGTTCGTCGCGCGCACGCGGCGGCAGCTCGTCGCCGAGTTCCCGTACCACGACACGCCGCGGATCGCGGAATCGCGCGCGATTGCCGCGCTCGCGCGCGACCTCTTTCTGAAGCGCGAGGTCGACGAGGTGCGGGTCGTCTCCACCCGCTTCGTGAACACGCTCGTGCAGCAGCCCCTGGCGATCGAGTATCTGCCGGTTGGCGACGTCAGCGGCGTGCAGATTCCCGGCATGCCGCCGCCGGGGGCGTTCGCCGCCGACACGACCGAGTTCCTCTTCGAGCCGGGCGTCGACGACATCATCGGCTACCTGCTCGGACACTACCTCAACATCTTCGTGCACGTCGTGCTGCTGAACGCGAAGGCGAGCGAACAAAGCGCGCGCATGGTGTCGATGAAGGGCGCGACCGACAACGCCGCGGAGATGATCGAGGACCTGACGCTCGCCTACAACAAGCTGCGCCAGGGACGCATCACGCAGGAGCTGATCGAGATCGCCGGGGGCCAGGCGTCGTGAGCCGGAAGGGTGGCGTATGAACACGGGCAGAATCGTCCAGGTCCTCGGACCGGTCGTGGACGTGGAGTTCGCCGGCCCGCTTCCCGGTATCCACAACGCGCTCTCGGTCGAGTGCCGCGTCGACCATCAGGCGACGACGCTGACGCTCGAGGTGCAGCAGCATATCGGCGACAGCCGCGTGCGCACGATCTCGATGTCGGGCACCGAAGGGCTCAAGCGCGGCGCCGAAGTGACCGACAGCGGCGGCCCGATCTCGGTGCCGGTCGGCGACGGCGTGATGGGGCGCGTGTTCGATGTCACCGGCAGACCGGTTGACGAACGCGGCCCCGTGGTCGCGACCGAGCGCTACCCGATCCATCGTCCGCCGCCGCCGCTCGCGGACCAGTCGACGTCGCCGGACGTGCTGGCCACGGGCATCAAGGTGATCGATCTGGTGTGTCCGTTCCTGAAGGGCGGCAAGATCGGCGCGTTCGGCGGCGCCGGCGTCGGCAAGACCGTCGTCATCATGGAGCTGATCAACAACATCGCCAAGCTGCACGGCGGCGTGTCGGTGTTCGCGGGCGTCGGCGAGCGCACGCGCGAGGGCAACGACCTCTACCACGAGATGGCGGAGGCGGGCGTGATCAACGAGAAGAACCTGAGCGAGTCGAAGATCGCGCTCGTCTACGGCCAGATGAACGAGCCGCCCGGCGCGCGGCTGCGCGTGGCGCTCTCGGGCCTCGCGATCACCGAATATTTCCGCGACGCGCGGCACCAGGATGTCCTGCTCTTCATCGACAACATCTTCCGCTTCTCGCAGGCGGGGTCCGAGGTCTCGGCGCTGCTCGGACGCACGGCGAGCGCCGTCGGCTATCAGCCGACGCTCGCCGCCGAGATGGGGATGCTGCAGGAGCGCATCACGTCGACCAAGCAGGGATCCATCACGTCGTTCCAGGCCGTGTACGTGCCGGCCGACGACCTCACCGATCCGGCGCCGGCCACGACCTTCGCGCATCTCGACGCGACGATCGTCCTCGAGCGCGCCATCTTCGAGCTCGGCATCTACCCCGCCGTGGATCCGCTCGCCTCGACCTCGCGCGCGCTCACGCCGGAGATTGTCGGCCAGGAGCACTACGAGGTGGCGCGACGCGTGCAGAAGGTGCTGCAGCGCTTCAAGGATCTGCAGGACATCATCGCCATCCTCGGCATGGACGAACTCTCGCCCGAGGACAAGGTGACCGTCTTCCGCGCGCGCAAGATTCAGCGATTCCTGAGCCAGCCGTTCACCGTCGCCCAGGTCTTCACGGGCCGCGAGGGCCGGCAGGTGCCGGTGGCCGACACGGTGCGCGGCTTCAAGGAGATCCTCGACGGCAAGCATGACGAGGTGCCGGAGGACGACTTCTACATGAAGGGCGGCATCGAGGACGTGACCGGACAGAAAGCATGACATGGCCGACACCCTGAGGCTCGAAATCGTCACGCCGGGCGCCACCGTCTACTCCAGGGACGTGGAGATGGTCACGCTGCCTGGGGCCGCCGGGCAGGTCGGCATCTTCGCGCACCACGTCCCGCTGCTGATGCGCGTGGTGCCGGGCGAAATCATCGTCCAC
>Ga0153915_10002445_pt1 | contig 16954 bp, 11 predicted proteins | sample Opewatmetagenome_2_FD_107003 | JGI IMG/M metagenome (GOLD analysis project Ga0153915, IMG submission 107003) | Freshwater wetland microbial communities from Ohio, USA - Open water 3 Core 3 Depth 3 metaG | ecosystem: Environmental > Aquatic > Freshwater > Wetlands | place: USA: Ohio, Lake Erie...
CCATCGGCAGCAGCGCCGAAAGACACAAGAGGTTCAAACGACAAAAATGAAAGGGGAGTCGGGCAACCATCGTGACGACGTCAGCCTCCTGGGGTACACCTGGAAAAACGTCGGATCCTGGCAGTATGACCCACTCCAAAAAACCTGTGTGCTGTACAGTAAGGACGGAAAAGAACTCGATCGTCTCAACCTTGAGACCATCATTGAAAGTTACGTCACCAGCATCACGCAAGAATATGAGGACCCCTCAAGCGCGTATCAAGAGGAGGTGATCCTCTCGGAGAAAGAAATCGAGCTCCTCAAGATTCTAAACCAACGGGACATCGACGCGGAGACAGCCCAGGTGGTATTGCACATCTCAAAAATTGAATTCGAGCGGATCATCCGTCGTTTGTTACAAAATGAACTGCTGCATTACGTTTCGTTTAATGAAATTGAGCTTACGGAACAGGGAATCAATTTCCTGACTCAGAAGGAAGCTGAGACGACAGTTCCCCGGTCATCGTAGTTCCCTCGCGTGCTTCTGAGAGATTTAGGATATAGAACTCCATCGCACCGCTCGAGACGCCGTTGCCGTCATCGTCATACACCTTCGTCTCGATGGTGTGCTTGAGAAACGCCTTTTCGTTCCATTGCCAGCGATACGGGAACGTCGTGGTCTCGCCTTTCAGGTTCCCGTCAATGTAAAATTCGGCTCGTTTCAGGCGTTGATCATCGATCTGGACGCTCATCGGTCCCACGATCACCGGTTTGAAAAACGGGATGATTTTTCGGTTTTTGATGTAAATGAATGCGTCGACAGTGACCTGCTTTACTTTGAAGAACATGAGGAGTGCGCCGATCGCGCACACGAAACCGATGAAGGAAAGCAACATCCAATTTTGTTCCAGGAAGCTTTGTTGAGGAGGACGCTGATACTGAAAGTAAAAGTACGTGAGCGTTGAGGAAAGAAATCCGTTTCCTGCAAGCGCCTGTGCATCAATGACGACGTTGTACGTCCCATTCTCCAAGTACCCCGGTGGTGTGTACGTAAACGTCATATCATCAGAGGAGGTCAGTTCGTTTCGTATGTCGATCGTGTCGAACAGTGCAGAGACGATCATCACGGGCGCATTATAGGTGATCGTTATCGTCGGGCTTTCGACGTTGATGATCCCACCATCGGGAGGTACAAACGAACCTTGTAGCTGAGGAAAGATGTGGTCATACCTGAAGAAGTACTCAGTCCCAGGGTCGTCCAGGACATAGATCGTGCCGTTGTCTCGCCAGATGAGGTTCGAAGAAATCGTTCGACTCCCTGTCAGCACCGTGAGCGGCGACTCCGGGTAAACGTCTGTGGTCTCAAGGTAGATCCACCCTGTTTTTTCCACCAAGACACGGATGGTCGCTCGCTCCAGAGCATCATCGATTGTTGTATTCAGAAAAGCACCCGCGGTGTGTGATACTGGTACAATACTATCCGTGGTCGTGTCCCAGAAAAAGATCGGGATTCGCGTAGGACCTAGGGTGAGAAGGAAACACACGTGATTATTGACCATCAACGAACCAGCGGGTACGGCGGTGATGCGCTCGTTGGGATCAACAAACGTGTCAACCATGCCGTCGCCGCTTACATCGTAGCAGTAGAATGGTTCTGTCAGCCCCGCCTGATATTGTGCATTAATGAAATCGAGTTGACTGACCGGTACGGTATGCCGGGAGAATTCACCGATATGGATCCTCGTCGTGTTGGTCCCATTGTTCCCGTCATTGTCGACAACCGTCAACGTAATCGTATAGGTCCCGTTCGCATAATATATATGCGTAGGAGTGCTGCTGTTTCCCGTGGTGCCGTCACCGAAGTCCCAGTGGTAGCTTTCAATGATTCCATCGAGATCGTAGCTCCGTGTCCCGTCCATCGTTATTTTTTGCAGGACGAACCCGTTGTACGGTCCGCCTGGGCTTGCGTACGGCCGTGTCGTGTTGATCGTGTTACCAGCAATATCGGTCGCCTCGATGAGGCAGAAGACATGCTGAGCGTTCTCTGGAGCGATGATCACCTTCCGATAGGTATAATTCTGCCCGGTGCCGTCCATCTGCGCAGTCATTTTTGTCAAGTTCGTATACCAATACTGGATGGCGACGTTGGAGACGACCGAGTTATCGGTCACGGTCACCTGAAACGTGTAACTGTTCGGGGTGTCCTCAAAGGAGGGACCATGCCTGATGATGCGGATCTGAGGTGGGATTGTATCAAGGATTTTTACCTTCTTAGGTTGCGTACTAATCGCGTTACCCCACTGGTCAGTCACGTAGAAAGAATATGTTAAATTGCTGATACTATGATCAAGGGTGACGGTCTTTACGAAATAGTTACCCGCGGTATTGTTGAGTGTCTGATTATCCCCCTTGGCGCCATGGCTCCATAGGACGTGCACACGGAGATTCGAGGGATTGGCATTCGATGAGGTGACGGTAGCGTTGAAGATGAATTTGGCTGCTGGGGAGCCGGTACTGGGGGAATTATCTTTGATGACCGGTGGGACTCCTGGTTTGATCGAAAACGTGCGGTTCGCTGATTGGACCCAGTTTCGTGGGTCCTTTGCGGTGATATACAAGGTGTAGTTACCCACCGTGGCGAACTGTTTTCTGCAGAAGTAGGTGTCCCCGGTCTTGTTCTGCAGGATCGAAAAATTACTGGTCTGACCCGACGGAGTGATGAGCTGAAGGTACACTTGATGGATTTTCGTGTTATCAGTCGCGGTGATGGAAATGTTCGTGTACCCTCCAAGCGATTGAGATGCCGGGTAGACCTGCGGTGTTCCAAGGGTCGGGCTGATCACATCCAGGAGTGCACCATGGTCCTTGTTCTGCGCGTAAATCGTATAATCCGCGTCAGCGATCCCGTCGCTGTTGGTGTCGTACGCCCCTTCCGTCGTCTCATCGAAGGTGTCCCAGTAATTGCCTGATAGGTAACTGCCGCCTACGATCGAGGTCCCCGCGTGTTTCGTGGTGTTCCATGTGTTCCTATGGTAGCTCTTATCCATGGCGTTCATCGCATTGTCATGGAAGTAATTGTTGTAGATGTAATTCCTCAGGGTGTAGAAATCAAGGTAGATGCCGTATTGGTTGTTCGCGTAAATCTCGTTGGTGTAGATGTAATCATTGGTGGAGTTGTCGAGGCGGATCCCTTTGAACAGGTTGTAGGCTATGATGTTGCTCGAGATGGTATTGTTATCATCGACGCTCAGGTACATCCCGTCTTGTCGATTTGAGGTGATAACATTGTTTTGTACCATGTTGTTGGACCCGATGATCATCACCCCATAGTTCGTGTTTTTCCGTATGACGTTGCCGCTTGCGATGACACATCGGCTGCAGTTCTCCGCTTTAATGCCAGAGTCATTGTTGAGGTAGATTTGATTGTTAAGAATCGTGGAATAATCGCTGTAATCATTCACGTAGATGCCGGAATGGTTGTTGAATGAGCAGTTGTTGTTCACCACGTAATTGCCGTCGCATGTCCTGTTGAGGAACACACCGTTGGCTGTGTTGTACTGGATGATGTTGTTGTAAATTTTATTACCGCTTGATGCATGGAAATAAATACCATTGTCATTAGCCAAGATGGTGTTGTATGTGATATTGATGTTGTTATCTGATTGGGTGAGTCTGAGCCCAGCCCCTCCGTTGTTCTGGATGATATTGTCGTAGATGAGGTGGCCGCCCGAGTTGGTGAGAGAGATGCCGGTGTATCCCTCGGAAATGATGTTATCTGTGATGATCGACGACTCTTGATTCACCTGAATGAGGCTATCCTTCGAGGTTTGTCCTCCGTTGGTGATAGTGAAATGGCTGATGTTGACATGGTCTGCATTCACGGTGATGACCGTGTCTGTTCCGTTCCCGTCGATGATCGTGATGCCGCGGTCTTCGCCAAACAGGTCAATCGAATGAGTGATCGTGAGATTCTCAAGGTACGTTCCGTTGTAGACAAAGATCCTGAACCCGTCCGCCGTCACGTTGTCGAGTGCGTCCTGGATATGGGTGTACGCTTCGCCTTTGCCGACGTACAGTGTCGGCGGTGTGTCTGCTTTACAGGTATCGACAGGACCGAAAAAACGCACCAGGCTGATGCTCAGGAGCATGACAATTAACACTATGAATATCTTGCGGCGATTCACCCCATCCTGATGCATATGTACTTGCATATGCATATCCACATGTATCATAAAAATATTGCTATCTTATCGTACTTCCCAGAGGAAAACTATCGTTCCCATGGCATCCTTGCATCAAGAACGGTTGTCCAGAACACACGTAGCTTGGTCGTCATAAGTTCTTCTTGATGGACTACCGTGTAGTCTTTTTTAGCGAGAAGGTTAATGTGCTTCCCGAGGCTGAGCTCCTTCACCTGCCGCTGTAACAGCTTATGGAGGTCGGTGTAGTCACGTTCGATGTCGACGTAGATGCGGTTGTTTTGTTGGTACGGTGCCTTTCTCACGCGCGGGTCGTCCTTCCATTTTTCGAGGAAGTCAGCGATGTTCTTTTTCAGGGTGACTGGTGGTCCAGCATGGGCGACGGTCTTGGGGAGATGCGTCGACTTTGGATGCAGCAGGATATACACTTCTTTGTCATCGATGTGAAAATGGGTGTCGAGGATTTCGAACCCGTAGTGCGTGCATAAGTCGGTGATCGACCGGACTGCCTTTCGGACCTGGGGGTACAGGTTCTCTGGGATGATGTCAGGTTTTGGGAGTTTCACGCCGACGTACTCGTTCGTCCCAATTGCTTTTTTTATTTTCGCTAGCGACCATGGCGAGAGTGGTTTCGGGAAGAAAAAGGTGAGTCTGGGTTGTGCTGCGTACGCCTTGCAGGCCGCCCGGAACACATCGAATGTGTCGCGTGAGAGCGCTGAGGCGACGTTGCGTTCAGGGTCCACCGGGTCGATGAACACGAGCGGTGTCTCGAACCGGGGAAGAGGTGTGTGTGTCAGGGTGAGCACCTCGCCGGGGCGCCAGTGTTGCGCGGTGTTGATGAGCTGCTGAAACGTGTTGAATTTTATGATGAGGATCTCGCAGAGGTACCCGGAGAACCCTTCGATTTCTGCCTCGGCGCCGTAGCAGCCGATCCCGCGCAGGTACTGTTTGAAGAGTCTGACGTCTTTTTTTTGTGCCTCTTTCAGATGCGTCCGAACATAGCGCGTATGGAGTGGTGTGCGGTCCACCGCCGAGAGTTTCTGTGACGCTGACTCGATTTTGTAGCAGGGCACGATCTCTGTTTTGTACCCGTGGTACATCCCTCGGACGTACGGGTGTTCCGCGAAGCATTCCTCCTGATGGGTGAGGATCGTCCTACCGATCGCAAGCCCATGCTCTTGGAGATGCTCACGGGAGACCGTGGCAGGGAAGACGAGGAACAGGTCGATGTCGACCGCGGTCCGGATGTAGGTGTCTTTCGCGGTGGAGCCAACAAGCTGTATCGTGATCGGTAGCCCGGTCTTTCGGATCTCTTTTGCTACCTGTTGTCGCAAGGCATCGATGGCATCCTCGATTTCTTTTCGTTGTTGTTTCGTTGGCGTGATTCTTTTAAGGACCGTCTTTTCTATTGCATCAGAGCCTGCTATCATTTAGGTCGCCTTTGTGAGCCGTTTCGCAAGGTAAAACGACCCGAATGAGATAAGGATTCCGCCGATGACATCAATGATCCAGTGAATACCTAAGTAGATAACCGAACACAGGACGCAGATTGCGGAAAAGTATGCTATGTAGGTGAAACGTCTATTCTTTGTGAGGGCTATCGAGTTGGCGATGAGAAACGCCATAGCGACGTGCAGGGAAGGGAAACTGTTGTTACTCGTGGTCGTAGCATAGAAAAACTCCTCGACGCCAGGGATGACCGTGTTTAACGCAGAGGTAGACCCGAAATACGTGTACACATTTGTGATAGGGAGGAACAAGTAAAACGGTAAGGTAAACGCATAGAGCAGGATGAATCCGTACACAAAGGTCTTCATGGTTTTTCGTTGGTCGGTGAGCATGAAGTACACTGGGGAGAACCAGAGGGTGAACGGATAGAAGAGGATGTAGATGAAGACGAAGAAATAGACAAGGAGAGGGGTCCAATGCTGGGTGAACCAGTAGACGGCGTTGTCCTCAAGCGCGTGGATCGCTGGTGCATAGTTAGTTCCGATGAGTTGTGTGACAGGCGGGTCGATGACGTTGACCTCGAGCAGGTGGAAGGCGACCACACCAAGGATGATGCAGAGAAAGACGGCATGGTAGTTGATTCTTTTTTTGTACTCGGCTCGTGAGGTTTTCCAGATGCTTTTTGGAACAAGCAGGGCCAGACTCAGGAGGAACAGGAGCACGTTGAAGAACCCTACCACGAGTATCCACGAAGCTATGGTTGCATCACCACCCTAGAGGGGTATCTCCCGGAGGGTCGTGTAGATCGGCCCCTTGGGAGTCAGCTCGCTTTTTTTCAGAGTCACAGCATTGACTTGGTGCGTGAGGAATTCATCATCTTTGAACTTGTGTATCACGGTGAGGAGCTGGTCCTTGTTTCTTGGGGTTCTCACCCGGCCTATCGTGAGATGGGCTGAGTATCCCCGTTGTTCTTTGGTGAATCCTAGTGGGACAAGCTTCTCGTCAATGGACCGTGCTATCCTTGCCAGCGGGTCGCCGTCGACGATGCCGATCCAGAGCACCTTCACGTGCCGTTCATTGGGGAACACCCCTGTCCCTCTCAGTGTCAAGGAAAACGGAGTGATGCCTTTCACGGATTCTCTGATGATCTGCTCGGTGACATCGATCTGGTTTTCCTCGGTGTCCCCGAGGAACTTCAGGGTGAGGTGAATGTTCTCAGGCTCCACGAGTTTCACGTCAGCGCCGGTTTTCGAGATCGCCTGTTCAAGGTCGATGATCGCGGGCGCTGCTGGAATTTCAATCGCGATAAATCCTCGAAATAGTGCCATGGCTGTTGTTTATCGTTTTGCTTTACATAAATATTATTATTCTATAAAACACGAAAGTCCACCGTTTACCTCACGGTTCAAGGAGTGAAGTCGATGTTGTACAACTTCCCCGGATTCTCTTCATGAATCTGGAATGCTTGCTTAAGGGTCATCACCCCAGCATCGAGGAGCGCCTTCGTGAGCCTTGGCACCGTCTTTGGCCCAAGGACCGCACCCGGGCGTCTCGGATCGTCGATGTAATCGGTCTCCATCAAAAACCGGTCTCCTTTTGCGAGTGCTTCAACGATGTTTTTTTTACTCGCAAGAACGGACGGCATCAGGCCAGCGTTCTCGTCTACAGTGATGAGCGGTGGCGCAAAATGCTTCACGATTCTCCCTGGTGGCAACCCAACCTGTTTCCCTAGCGCCGCGAGTTCGTGACACAATGAAGGTGTCGTGCTTTCCGTGTGCAACACCACCGGGACTCCCACGTCCCGTGCCCGGCTCATCCCGTACTGGAGGATGTCGTTCGAGTCTAACATCACCTGGGCGTCGACGGGGAAATGCGGTCGCCCTATTTCGCCAATAGCCAAGGATTTTTTCTCCTCGCAAAGCACGGCTGCCTCATCCATACCCTTCTTCATGATGGCGATTGCGGTCTCTCTACCGAACTTCTCCGTCAAGGGGAGGATGTCAACGGGGTACGGCCCAACCACGACGAAAACACCAACATCAAGGGAGCTTCTGATCTCATTTGCCATCGCAAGGGTCTCCGCGTAGCATGCTATGTAGCTTCGTTCTTGGATGACCTTCAACGGCATCGGGTACTGACAGAGAATGAAATGGGTGCCACCCGCCTGCTGAAACTCACGGATCGCATCAAGAAACCTGCCGTCCCTCCTCAGATGAAGATGATTATCGAACAGAATCACCCGTGATACCTCAGAGGATTAAAAGAAACGAAAAATAAAAAGATATGGGAAGCACGCAAGCTGCCTCATACGTCGAGGTTGACATCATTGCGTGAGTCCTTTTTTTCCATGATAAGATCGATGACGTCCTTGGCAAAGAGCGTCCCGAAGTACCCCATGAAGAACGTGAAGAACCCCATGGCGCCGTAAATCACGATGTTTTTCATCGAGGTGAAACCGTCTTCGAGCAAGATGAAAAGGACACCGATCAACAGGACCATGAGTGCAGTAACAAAAACCCATCGGAAGGCCTTCATTTTCATCCTAGCAGAAACAAAGGGATGAAAGGTGAGGGGGGCTTTTCGTCGCCCCTGCTTTTTCGCATGTCGCAGGGTTGCAGACGCTACTGCTTCAACAGTGCATTGAATCGCAGCTCGGTGCGAGGTTACATTCGTAGATAAAGTTTTTTTCTGGCACACACGGTTGTCTTTCTGAAATAAATGTCGTCGGTTACGATGCGTTATCAGCGGAAGCACCTTGAGAGGCGCGTGTTTCAAGCGGAACTTGCGCGAGAGTCTTTTCTTGTTGATTTTTCTAATTGACACCGTTCTTCCTCCTAATGAAGCTTATTATTGAGTGATCCCAAGCAATGGAACGACAGTGGCCTATAAAAGCTTGTTTTGTAGCTAGTTATGCAATTAGGATGCAACCCATTATCCGTCTCACATGCAACCTTTTGTGCATACGCCAGAAACGACAGGTGGAAAACGATCACACATCCGCGATGATGCTGATGATATCACCGTCTTTGAGCTGATGGTCGGCACCGACAACCCGGTGTGTCCGCGCGTCAATCGCCCTGATAAAATGCTCGCCGAGGTCCGTGTGAACCTTGAAAGCGAGGTCCTTCGCCGTGGATCCTCGCGGGACTAAAAATGCATCAGGCAGGATACGTCCCTCCTTGTCGGTGAGATGATGTTCATCCTCCACGGGGTACACCACGATGAGATCCAACATGCGCACCGCCTCATCAATACATTTCTGCACACCCGTGGAACCGTACTTCACGAGCACATGCGTCCTGATGTACTCAAGCGCGTTGAGCTGTTTTTCCGTGGTGCCCTCCTTATTTACCAGCTTAAAATCGTTCGCCCCCGGGGTGTACGCGATAATCCCTTTCTCAGCAGCGCTGTTGAGGGCAAGCTCACTTTCAGCACTGGTGGGTACGACACAATGATTTTTGAGCGCTTCCCGCTTTGCCATAAGACTCTCAGGAGCTTTGTCGCATTTGTTGAACGCGATGATCATCGGCTTGCTGATCGCACGCACATAATCTGTTAATTTGAAGAGTTGCTCATCGGTCCACTGCGCGGGGCGTTCCCGGTCAAGGTTGATTTTCCTCATCGCACCGCTGATGTGATCCTCCTTGATACCAAGCCCTGTGAGCTGCTCGGTGAGCATCTTTTCTATCTTTTTCCCTTCGAGTTCGCATTTGCGTCCGATGATTTCCCAGCTTTTCTTGATGATGCCGAACAGCCAGTAGTTGATTTCCTTCTCAAGGAAGTCTACATCCAGCAGTGGATCGTGCATGCCGATGCCGACAGGGTTCCCTTCAGCGTCCGTGCTGCCTGAGGCGTCAACGATATGGATGAGCGCGTGCGCCTGCCGAAGGTCATCCAAGAATTTGTTGCCTAGTCCCTTCCCTTTATGCGCGTCAGGGACAAGACCAGCGACATCGATCGCTTCGATAGGAACGAACCTGACGCCTTGGACACAGCGGGAGTTCCTCGGGGTACACGTAAGATGGAAATCCTGACACGGGCAGGGTTTCCTAATGAACATGACCCCGCGGTTCGCCTCTATCGTGGTGAAGGGGTAGTTCGCGATCTCTGCATGCGCTTTTGTCGCAGCATTAAAAAACGTGGATTTTCCTACGTTTGGTTTTCCAACAATCCCGAGTTGCATACAGCATTCTCCCTTGGTTTGAGGTCGTCGACCTTATCCGCATCGGGTTTTCAGTGTTTAAGCCTTTCAGTCGACCTCAACAGAGCAATAATGAACACAACAGGTAGGAGCTTCATGGTGAAAAGAAAAAAATAGATATACGACATGTGTATATCCCGATAAAACTGCGGCGATTGCACGCACGGCTCACATCGTACGCGGGGAGTTTTGTACATGGTGACGAAAACAGCAGAAGAACACCAGGACCAACCACAGCAGCATCAAGAGGAACTTCCACCCATCGACAAGTGGATAGAAAATATTAAATTCAAAACGACAGAAGATATCAAGGTGCCAGAAAGCCTCCTCGATCAGGTCATCGGCCAGGATCAAACCGTGGCGATTGTCCGAAAGGCGGCGGAGCAGAAACGGCACGTGATGCTCATTGGTGACCCTGGTACCGGAAAATCCATGGTCGCCAGGGCTATGACCGAGTTTTTACCAAAAGGGGAGCTTGAAGATATCATTGTCTATCCGAACAACGAGGATACCAATACGCCCACTATCCGTGTTGTCCCCGCGGGGAAAGCACATGAGATAGTCAAAGCACAGCGGGAGGACGCCCGCAGAAAAGTCGAACAGCAGAACACCATGATCCTTGGTATCGTCCTTATGATTATCATTTTCTCGCTCATCGGGGCGATCACGACCGGGCATTATGAATACGCGATCTTTGGTTTCATCGCCGCGGTCCTCGTGTACCTCATCGTCGCACGAGGCGGGTTCTCGCAGCGACGAGAGCTTCAGATGATCCCGAAGATTCTTGTCGCCCATGAGAAAAATGATGTGCCGCCGTTCATCGATGCCACTGCAGCACACTCCGGTGCGTTGCTTGGTGATGTCCGTCATGACCCGTTTCAGTCGGCTGGTTTGGAGACACCGCCGCATCAGCTCGTGGAGGCTGGCGCGATCCACCGGGCGCACAAAGGCGTCCTGTACATCGATGAGATTAACACCTTAAATTTACCTTCACAGCAGCATCTTCTCACTGCTATTCAGGAGAAAAAATTCCAGATCACTGGACAGTCTGAGCGCAGCTTCGGCGCGATGGTGAAAACCGAGCCGGCGCCCTGTGATTTTATCCTCGTGTCCGCGGGTAACCTTGACGCGTTGAACGGTATGCATCCTGCCCTACGATCAAGGATTCGAGGCTACGGTTATGAAAGCTACCTAAACAGCGTCATGGATGATTCCCAGGAGAATCGCGAGAAGCTGATTAGGTTTGTCGCCCAAGAGGTAAAGAAAGACGCAAAGATCGCCCATTTCGACAAGGCGGCTGTCGCAGAGATCATTCATGAGGCGCAACGGCGGGCTGGACGGAAAGGGAAACTTTCGTTACGCCTGCGGGAACTCGGGGGGCTCATTCGCGTCGCTGGCGACATCGCGTATGAACGCAAGGAAAAACCGGTGACCCAGCAGCATGTGCTCGAGGCGAAACGGATCGCCCGATCCCTGGAGCAACAGGTGGCTGACCGCGCGTTGGAATCACAAAAAAGCTATCGATCGTTCCGGACCCTTGGTGAGGAAGTCGGCGTGGTCAACGGTCTTGCGGTGCATTCCGCGGACCCGTCCATGAGCGAATTTTCTGGGCTCGTGCTGCCGATCGTCGCAGAGGTGACACCGGCTGGATCTCAATCAGAGGGGAAAGTCATTGCGACCGGGAAGCTTGGGGACATAGCAAAAGAGTCCGTGCAGAACATCTCCGCGATCATCAAGAAGTACATGGGTCGGGATATCTCGAAACACGACATCCACATCCAGTTCATCGGCACCTATGAGGGGGTCGAGGGTGACTCCGCGAGCATCTCGCTTATCACCGCGGTGATCTCCGCCATGGAGAACGTTCCGGTCCGGCAGGATGTCGCGATGACAGGTTCCATCAGTATCAGAGGCACCGTGCTTCCTATCGGGGGCGTCACCGCGAAGATCGAGGCGGCTGCAGAAGCAGGCATGAAGACCGTGCTCATTCCGAAGGCGAACCTCAACGACGTGCTCATCGAGGACAAGTACAAGGACAAAATCCAGATCATCCCTGTCGAGACGCTCACGGACGTCCTGCAAAACGCGTTGGTCGGTGAAGGCAAAGAGGACCTGTTGCGGAAGCTTAAGGAGATGCGCCCGCCGAAGATCATCGGGAAACTGGAAACGGAGACGGAGCACAAGATACGCGCCCCGGTGAAATCAGAGGAAAAGAAGGCAAAGAAGCAGCTCAGCCCTGACGAACAAAAGAAAAAGTAATAGTAATCCCTCGTCATTCTCCCTTGTGTCCTGCGTATGAAGGCGCTCTACATCGGCCGTTTTCAGCCGTTCCACAATGGCCATCTGCTTGTCGTGCAATCGTTGAGCACCAAGTATGATGAGATCATCATCGGCATTGGCTCCTCTCAGGACCGGGGTACCGCTGAGAACCCGTTTTCCGAGGAGGAACGGGTGCAGATGGTCACACGATCCTTGGACGCGGCGGGGATCCATAACTATCGTGTCGTCCCAATCCCTGATATCCATGACCCTCCTCGATGGGTGGCTCATGTGCGGGCGATTGTCCCAGATTTTGACGTAACCATTGCGAACAACCCCTTCACCAGGTCACTGTTCATGGAGAAGGGCTATCCCGTCGAGGGCACTCCTTCGTTTGAGCGTTCAAGGTTCTCCGGGAAGGAGATTCGCAGGCGCATCCGTCATGATGCACCCTGGGATGATTTGGTGCCTGTCGCAGTCCGCGAGATCATACAGGATGTCGACGGCGTGCAGCGGGTGAAAAACAGCGCCCGCGGGACGAAGAAGCACTAGTACCATTTTTTTGATAACAGGTGTACAGACATATTTATATAGAAACAGCACGGAGGTGGTACTATGGATGTGGGCGGGTGAACTCTGTGAGAATGAAACTTGCTGGATATATCGAGCTTCTCAGGCCTTTCACGCTGCTTGCCCCTCTGATTGTGTCCCTCAGTGTCATGATCGCGAGCCTTGTGTACACGAACACAGCTTCGCTCGATGTCTTTGCACTGCTTCCGATTCTTCTTCCAGCAAGCGTGAGTTTTGCTCTTCTGAATGCAGGATCGAACGCACTAAACCAGGCGACTGACTGGAAGGAAGACGCAGTCTCGAAGCCGTACCGACCAATCCCCGAGGGAATCGTCTCGCGAAAGGAGGCGTACCTCGCTTCGACCGCTCTATACGGGATCGCGCTCTTCCTCGCTCTCGCCATCAATAGCACGTTTGCGCTTATTGTCACCTTGATTGCGGTCTTTTCCATCACCTATTCCGTGCCGCCGCGCATAAAAAAAATCCTCTTCCTCAACCAAGCGTGGGTTGCTCTCCCACGGGGTTTTCTCGGGATCATCGGATCCTGGAGCGTCTTTGGAGACCCACTCCAGCCTCTTCCGCTAACGATGGGCAGCATCGCGGCCCTGTACCTCTTTGGCGGCACGGCGACGAAGGACATCCTCGATGCTGAGGCTGATAAAAGCGTTGGCACAAAAACCATGATCAATGTGTTCGGCATGAAAACAACAGCGGTCGTCTCCCTGTTTTTTATGGTTGCCGCGTTTCTCTTGATAGTGCCTCTGATAGTCTTCCATGTCCTTGACAGTATGTTTTTCCCGCTCGCCTTCCTCGTACTCCTTAGCAGCATCATCGGATGGTCCATGCTTCACACCCGTCACAACCACACCTGCGAGAACACCTCAGCCTGGACGCTCATGTATGCGACGTATTTTGTGTTTGCCCTCGGCTTTGCCATGATTACAATTGTTTTCTCTGCTTAACCATCAACCACACCTCGAGGATTAACGCACAGACTGTAAGGAGAGTCCCGATGATCATGCAATAGTACCCGACGCTAAACCCCCAGGTTGACTGCAGGTGGACCTCAGCGCCTTGGATGATCACAAGAATATCCCCTTGACCCTGCACCGGGCCGATACTTGTCTCACATAATTTTTCTGTTCCAATATAAAACGCGTACAGCACAAGACTAAAGATGATTACGCTCGTCACGGTCAGAAGGAACGAATAATTCCGCTTCTTTATTTTTTTCAAGATGACGCTTGAGACGAGCACCACACACAGCAACACAATCACAGGCAAAATCACTCCGAGAAATGCAAGAAAAATATCGGGCATCTCTGCCAGGGCAAGCGATGTTTGGCCGTTGAATGTGGTTGTTTCGACCATCACGCCTGGGTTGACGTACAGGACAGTGGTTCGTTGTGTAAGGGGCGCTGGGCTTGAACCTGAGAAGGCCCACCATGGTTGTAAGAGCGCGATGATGACAAGCGCAAGAGCAACACACTTGAGGGCTGAACGCAGCGAGAATCGCTTCGTCGCGGTGATGACCACCACGACACCGACAAAGATAATCATCGCTATCATGATAAGCAGCGGCTCATCAGAGCTCAAGGTCGTCACAAACGTGAGCTGCCGGGAGTTCGTCAGCATGATGTCCTCTGTTCCAATCAGCAGTCCGTCTGCGTACGCCTGGATGCGGTAGTGCGCTGGTGGCAGGGAGAACTGCGTCTGGTTTGTTGCGAGGACCATCTGGTCTTCCCGGAACACCTTGAAGGAAATACCGCGTTGATCGATGCTGGTTCCCATCGAATCAAATAAATCGATGATGAGGGTGTATTCTGCAGTAAAATCCATATGAACGGTATCGCCGCTCACAGGGACGGTCACCATGAGTTGATCCAACGTATCACCGTAGCTGAGCTGGAGGGTGTAATCACCAGCAGGGATCGCACGGAAAACGTACACACCCTTCCCGAGTCCCTCAGACGATAATTCTATGGTCACATTTTTTCTGGTTGTAAAAAGCGTCGGGGTCACCTCAACCCCTGGGGTGAGATGCAGTGCGTCCGTGATTTCAACCATGAGATCATACAAATCGATCGTGACTTGCAGGTTGACTTTTCTCAGGCTCTTCTTCAGATCCTGGTTGTAGATGAGGAAATCCTTGTAGTTCGCCTGAACCGAGTATGAATCCTTAGGGTTGTAAGGAGCATACAGGGTCACATGGCCGTCGTTTCCGGTGATGTTTTCATCGAACAGCACACTGTTCTTGTTTCGCAAAGACACCCGGATGTCAGAAATCCCCTCGCCATGTTGATTAGTAAAGGTAACCGCGATTGCCCGCTCCCACGTACAAAACACGTGGACTTTACTATCAGCGGACAAATCAAGGGTTGTTGCTCCAGTGAATGCTTTGGTCCGGTTTCCAATCTTCCAGAATACCTTGACCAGGTAGGTCCCCTCGGGTACAGCAACAAACGTTCTTGATGACCTGAGGAACAGCGATCGATTCGCAGCTCCAGCAGCAACAAGCTCCCCTTCGTGGTATAGTTCAATCCACATCACGGGGAGACGGAATCCTGTTTTACTTACTAACCATGGGTGTGTGAGATGTGTTCCCCCCAAATGGGTGATGACGGTCATATTGTATCGTTTTTGTTCTTGTTCAAACGAGCCTTCACCTGAGAAGTACCGGGATTTCACGAGCGTCTGGTACAGACGCGATTCGTTCTGCACCGCGGGATACCCGCCAGTGTTGGAAAAGAACATCTCGGCATCGAATTGTACGACAAGATTGGACGGGATATTCACATCGTGATAGTACCCCGGCTGGTAGGAGTTTCTCCCGAAATTGAGTGACGCATAATCAACCTCGGTTCCGAGGAAGTTAAAATATTGTTTTTCCGCGACCTTTAGCTGGATGCCGTCTCGCTCGTCCGTACCTGAGGTGACGACGCCTTGATTCGATGCGAACAGCACTGCGTTTGCGACCCCCTGAGTCCCCTGCCCGTAGCTCAACCATGCCTGTTTCCCAAGGTCCGCGTTGTCTTTGTAGGAGATGATCCATTCCCGTTCCTTGGTGCTGGGATTCTGATCCATCTGATATTCCTCGATCTCGTCGTTCATCCCGTAGAAATCGAGGTAGGGGGAGATCACCCCGAAGTTGAGGGCATCGATGGACGCGCTGCGTGCCTTGATCGAAATAATCGAACCGAAGCGGCCGTCGACGTTGTCGACCCCCTGGACGGTCGCGTTTTTCGTCATTTCATGCTTGACGTGGACGTTCAACCGTTTCTCATTCAGCGGGCAATAGTAGTATTTGTAGATCGCTGTCGTCCGGATGTCTCCTTTTTTTGATTCGCTCATGACGCCGAAGGAGACCATGAGGTTTCCATCGACTAGGATCTTTTTACTGAGGAAGACTTGGTCGGACGAACTTTCATCTTTGTCTTTGCTACCATTATAATAGGAGAATGCGAACGAGACGATTTGGTCGGAGCCAAGCAAATCAAACTGTTTCGCTCCTTTCTTTTGTTTCACGACGACTTGCGCCGACGGTCGGTCAAGGATCTGTCCCTCTTGTCCCACCCCGTAGATTTTGAAATTATCCTCGATGATCCCATAGAAGCGAGCTTGTGCTGAAACCTCCGGGAGCGGTGAATACGAATAGTTTTCATCGACAACATCAACGTGATTGATGTACGTTGGGCTTGGAGTCGTGTCACCGTTGTAGAAGAGGAAGTAACGTTCGGTACCGTCGGCGAACTCTGGTACAAGGAACACCACGTTGCACTCCGAGACATGGTCCGCGTCTCCCGTGATCATTTCCAGTTTGTAAATCTGGGAATCCAGTTCATGCCATTCCTCGTGGTATAAGGCGCACACACGTACGGATGTCTCGTTGACATTTTTGGTCCAACAGGGATTCGCGAATGCGACTAGCAGGTCAATCGGCTGGTAACGTGCAAGAGAATCGTTTGTCTTAATGGGAAGTTGGAGCTCTTGTCGGTACGACCACCCCGGCTTCCATTCCGGGATTTGATGCTCCGCTGAGGACCCCTGCATACCTATCGCTGGAAGAAGAAGCAGAAGCAGCATGCTGATTACCAGTAGTCGTCGACCTCGCATAGGTCTCCTTCTTTGTGTTTTAATATAGTACTTCATAAAATAGTTCTTTTCCGAGTATAAGAACCTTTTTTTTCATACTTAGCTTCGTATAAAAATGTTTTTCTCCTGTTGCTTCGCTAGAATTACACAAAGATGCAGTGTCTTAGATCGCGGTCAAGAAATTGAGGTACCCCAGCTCACCAAA
>Ga0153915_10002446_pt1 | contig 16954 bp, 20 predicted proteins | sample Opewatmetagenome_2_FD_107003 | JGI IMG/M metagenome (GOLD analysis project Ga0153915, IMG submission 107003) | Freshwater wetland microbial communities from Ohio, USA - Open water 3 Core 3 Depth 3 metaG | ecosystem: Environmental > Aquatic > Freshwater > Wetlands | place: USA: Ohio, Lake Erie...
GGAGGGGGTAAGGCCTTACGGGCTGCCGAAGCACCGGCACAACCCCGAGATGGACCAGGAGCTCTCGCTCGCCGCCGGGGAAAAGGTCTCGATCACGTTCGTTCCCCACCTGATCCCGATGGTCCGGGGAATCCTGGCGACCTGCTACGCCACCCTCCGGCCCAAGGTGTCCCCGGAGGCAGTGGAGGCGGCCTATGGGAAACATTACGGGAAGGAGCCCTTCGTGCGAATGTGTCCGCCAGGCGTTCTTCCCTCCACCAAGGACGTATCGGGGAGCAACTACTGCGACATCGCCTTCCGGGCCGACGCGAAGAACCGGCGGGTGGTGGCCATTTCCGCCATCGACAACCTCGTGAAGGGGGCATCCGGGGCGGCCGTCCAATGCTTCAACCTGATGATGGGGTACCCGGAGGAGGATGGACTCCGCGCTGCCCCCCTCTTTCCGTGAGCGGTCCCCCCAGAGGCGTGGCGGTGGTGATCCCCGCCCGGTACGCGTCCACCCGGCTTCCGGGGAAACCCCTGGCCCAAATAGACGGTCGTCCGATGATATGGTATGTTTGGGAAAAGGCAAGGAAATCCCGTCTTGTCTCCCGCATTGTCGTGGCCACCGACGACCTGCGCATATCCGAGGGAGTTCGAGGTTTCGGGGGGGAGGCGATGATGACCTCGCCTACTTGCGCCTCGGGGACGGACCGGGTGGCCGAAACGGCGCGGGGCCTTGCCGAGGAGATCATCGTCAACCTGCAGGGCGACGAGCCGATGATGCACCCCTCCGTGATCGACGCTGTGATCGCCCCCCTGCTCGACGACCCGTCGGTTTCGATGACGACGGCGGCTCTCCCCCGGGAGGATCCGGAGGAGTTCCTCCGCCCTTCCGTGGTGAAGGTGGTCGTGGACGACCGCGGGGATGCGCTCTACTTTTCCCGGTCTCCCATCCCGCATTACCGGGACGCCGGATCCGGCAGGTACCGCAAGCACCTGGGGATCTACGGCTACCGGAAGGATTTCCTGTTCACCGTTGCCGCTCTTCCCCCGGCTTCCCTGGAAACGGCGGAACGGCTGGAGCAATTGCGGGTGCTGCAGAACGGATACAAGATCCGCGTCGTCGATGTGGAGTTCGACTCGGTGGGGGTGGATACCCCGGAGGACCTGAGCGCCGTCAAGGAGAGGCTATGCGGGCGGAACGAACGGTAAAAACGGTCAAGCCGAAGTTCATCTTCGTGACGGGGGGCGTCGTGTCCTCCCTGGGGAAGGGGCTGGCGGCCGCCTCCATCGGCGCGCTCCTCGAGGCCCGGGGACTGAAGATCACCATGCTCAAGCTCGATCCCTACATCAACGTCGACCCCGGCACGATGAACCCGTTCCAGCACGGCGAGGTGTTCGTGACCGACGACGGCGCCGAGACCGACCTCGACCTGGGGCACTACGAGCGGTTCGTCTCCTCGCGGATGGCGAAGAAGAACAACTGCACCACGGGGAAGATCTACCACTCGGTGATCACGAAGGAGCGGCGCGGCGACTACCTGGGCGGCACGGTCCAGGTCATCCCGCACATCACGGACGAGATCAAGCGGGTCATCTACTCGGCGGCGCAGGGGTACGACCTCGGGATCGTCGAGGTCGGCGGCACGGTGGGCGACATCGAGAGCCTTCCGTTCCTGGAGGCGATCCGGCAGGTCCGCACGGACCGGGGGAAGGAGAACGTCCTCTACGTCCACGTCACGCTCGTCCCGTACATCGGCACCGCGGGGGAGCTCAAGACCAAGCCCACCCAGCACAGCGTGAAGGAGCTGCGCTCCATCGGCATCCAGCCCGACGTCCTGTTGTGCCGCTGCGACCGTCCGCTGCCCAAGGACATGAAGGCGAAGATCGCGCTGTTCTGCAACGTCACCGAGGACGCGGTCATCACCGCCCGGGACGTGGAGCAGATCTATGAGCTGCCCCTGGTATTCCACCAGGAGGGGCTGGACGACAAGATCATGGAGTGCCTGAACATCTGGGCGGGCGAGCCCCGCCTCGACGCCTGGGCGAAGATCGTGGAGAAGTGGAAGAACCCGGTCGGCGAAGTCACGATCGCCATCGTGGGGAAGTACGTGAACTTGCGCGAATCGTACAAAAGCCTGAACGAGGCGCTGACGCACGGCGGGATCGCCCACTCGGTCCGGGTCCTCCATCGGTACGTGGACTCCGAGGAGGTCGAGCGGCAGGGGGCGGAGGCGCTCCTGAAAGGGGCCGACGGCATCCTGGTCCCCGGAGGGTTCGGGTCCCGCGGCGTGGAAGGGAAGATCGCCGCTGTGCGGTACGCCCGGGAAAACCGCATTCCCTTCTTCGGCATCTGCCTGGGGATGCAGGTAGCCGTGGTGGAGTTCGCCCGGAACGTTTGCGGTCTTGCGGCGGCCACCAGCCGGGAGATGGACGCCGAGAGCGAGTGCGCGGTCATCGACCTCATGCCGGACCAGCGCGAGGTGGTGGAGAAGGGGGCGACGATGCGTCTGGGGGCGTACCCCTGCGCCCTCTCCGAGAAATCGCTCGCCCGCAAGGCGTACGGAGTGGCGGAGGTTTCGGAGCGGCACCGGCACCGGTATGAATTCAACAACGAATTCCGGGAGACCCTTACCGCAAAGGGCCTGCGGATCACCGGCTTGTCGCCGGACGGACGGCTCGTGGAGATCGTCGAGATCCATGACCACCCCTGGTTCCTGGGCTGCCAGTTTCACCCCGAGTTCCAGTCGCGGCCGATGTCGCCCCACCCCCTGTTCCGCGATTTCATCGGCGCCGCCTGCACGATCTCCCGGAGACCGGCCGTAACGTGATCCGGCAGGTCGAAATCGCCGGGCGGTTCCGGGTCGGGGCGGGGAACCCGCCGGTTTTCATCGCCGGGCCGTGCGTCCTGGAGTCGGAAGGGCTTGCGATGGCCGTGGCGGCGGTTCTTGCGGCGCTTTTCTCCCGCCTGGGCGTCCCCCTCATCTTCAAGGGCTCCTTCGACAAGGCGAACCGGTCTTCCCGCCGGTCGTTCCGCGGTCCCGGGCAGGAGAAAGGGCTGCGCATCCTGAGGGACGTGAAACGGAAGTTCCAAGTCCCGGTGACCACCGACGTGCATGACCCGCGACAGGCGGCGGCGGCGGCGGAGGTCGTCGACCTGCTCCAGGTCCCCGCGCTCCTGTGCCGCCAGACCGACCTGCTCGTGGCGGCGGGGGAGACGGGCCTGCCCGTCAACCTCAAGAAGGGGCAGTTCATGTCGCCCTGGGAGATGGGAAACGCCGTGGAGAAGGTGACGTCGACCGGAAATTCCGCCGTCCTGGTGACGGAGCGGGGAACCACGTTCGGCTATAACAACCTGGTCGTCGATTTCCGCGGGCTGCCCGCCATCCGGGAAGGGATCTGCCCGGTGATCTTCGACGCCACGCACAGCGTCCAGCTGCCGGGCGGTGCGGGAACGGCGTCCTCCGGGGAGCGAAGGTTCGTCGCGCCCCTCGCTCGCGCGGCCGTTGCGGTGGGAGTGGACGGCGTGTTCCTCGAGGTCCATCCGGACCCGGACCGGGCCCTCTCCGACGGCCCCAACAGCCTGCCGCTCGACGACGTGGAGCCGCTCCTGCGGACCCTCCTCGCGATCCGCGTGGCTGCGGAGTCCGGGGCGGCAGCGAAAGGAGAAGGGACATGACCCGCGACCTGACCGGGCGCGCCGCGCGGGTGCTCACGATCGAGGCGGAAGGGCTCCTCGCGCTGCGGGAGAAGCTCGACCGCCAGTTCACCCGGGCCGTCGATATGCTGCTTTCCGCTCCCGGCAAGGTGATCGTGACGGGGATGGGGAAGTCCGGGCTCATCGGGCGCAAGATCGCCGCCACCCTGGCGTCGACCGGGACACCGGCCTTTTTCCTTCATCCGGCGGAAGGGCTCCACGGCGACATCGGGATGGTCCTCAAAGGGGACATCGTCATCGCGCTTTCGAACTCGGGCGAGACGCGGGAGGTGGTGCAGCTGTTGCCCGTCTTCAAGCGGCTGGGGCTCGAGCTCATCGCACTCACGGGAAACCCCCGGTCCACCCTTGCCCGTCACGCCGACGCCGCGATCGACGTCGGGGTCCGCGAGGAGGCGTGTCCGTTGGGCCTGGCACCCACGGCCTCCACCACGGCCGCGCTGGCGATGGGGGACGCCCTCGCCGTCGTGCTCTTCGAGGAGAAGGGGTTTTCCGAGCAGGACTTCGCGATGCTCCACCCCGGCGGAATGCTGGGCCGCAAGCTCCTCACGGTGGAGGAGCTGATGCACACCGGCGAAGAGATCCCCCTGGTCTCCTGCGAGACGCCGCTCAAAGATGCCCTGTTCACGATCAGCTCCAAGCGGCTGGGCGTAACGGGGGTCCTCAACGGCTCCGGGGCGCTGGTCGGGGTGATCACGGACGGGGATGTCCGCCGGGCCATGGCGAAGGGGGTCGACCTCTTCGGGACGCGCGCGGAAGAGGTGATGTCGACCAACCCCAAGCGAATCTCCTCCTCCGAGCTTGCCGCCTCCGCCCTGAGGAAGATGGAGGAGCATTCGATCACGAGCCTCTTCGTCTTCGAGGAAGGGGAGGCGCGGCGGCTGGCGGGAATCGTCCATATCCACGATCTCCTCAAGGCGGGGGTCGGATGATCGCCCGCCTGCATCGAAACGATGCCGCGGAGAAGGCGAAAAGGGTCCGCCTTTTCCTGGTCGACGTGGACGGTGTCCTGACCGACGGGGGCATCGTCTACGACGGGAGCGGGCGGGAGATCAAGCGGTTCCACGTCCGGGATGGGCACGGAATAAAGATGCTCCAGCGGGCCGGCGTCGAAGTGGGCATCATCACCGGGAGGACGTCGGAGGCGGTCGGGCTTCGCGCAAGGGAGCTGGGGATTTCCCTCGTCCGCCAGGGCGCGTGGGACAAGGTGGACGCCTGGCGGGAAATCCTCGCGGAAAAAGGCTTCCTGCCCGCGGAAACCGCTTACGTGGGGGACGACATCGTGGATGTGCCCCTGATGCGGCAGGTGGGGTTCGCCGCCGCCGTGGCCGACGCGGAAAGCTACGTCCGGGACGCGGCCGATTTCGTGTCCACCCGGCCTGGAGGCCAGGGCGCCGTACGGGAGATCATCGAGTTCGTCCTGCGGTCCAGCGGGGCGTGGGAAAAGATCGCCTCCATGTACTTTGCGGACGGGGCGTAAATGGCGCGCGGGAGGGGGGTCTTCTTTGCGGCGCTGTTCGCGGCCCTGGGAGGGATCGGGCTCCTGGCCGCGATTTCCATGAAAGGTCCCGGGCCGCAGGGACCGTTCGGAATCTCCGCCGCAGGCTCCCGCTCCGAACCGGAAGTCATCCTTCAGGGGGTGGAAATGCGGGAAATCCGGAAGGAGGGGGCTCCGTACAAGGTATCCTCCGAGCAGGCCACCTACAGTCTCCTTTCGAGCAGGTTTTCCGGCACCGGAATGACCCTCGAGCTTTCGGGCAATGCCGGGGAGATGGTGGTGCGCGCCCCGATAGCCTCCTGGGACATGCAGACGGGTCAGGTCTTCCTCCCCGAAGGGGGCTCCGCGGAAAACCGCACCGGGTGGACCGCCGCCGTCGCCTCGGCGAACCTTTCCCTGCCCGAGCGGATGCTGACCTCGACGGGGAAGGCCATGCTTTCGGGCCCGGGACTCTCGATGGTGGGGGACAACCTGGTCTGGAGCTGGAGGGAAGGGACGGTGGCGCTCAAGCTGCCGAAGACCCGGCTGGAACCCTCCCGTGCGTTTCGAAGGAGGGGGTGAGCCGATGCGGATGCGGGCAGCGGTTCCGGTGTTCCTGATTCTCGCCGCAGCGGCCGTAGCTGCTCCGGCGCAGGAACGCAGGGTTCCCAGGGGCGAAGAACTGGGGAACCGGCCCATCGATATCTCCGCCGACCGGCTGTCCGCCGACAGCGTGAAGAACTCGGTGAACTTCGAGGGGAACGTGGTCGCGAAGCAGGGGGACGTGACCCTGCATGCCGATCACCTGTTCGCGGAATACACCCGCAGCGCGGGGGTCATCGAGAAGATCGTCGCGGAAGGAAACGTGCGCGTGACCCAGGCGGACCGGGAAGCGCGCGCGGAACGCGGCGTGTTCTACAACCTCGAGCAGCGGATCGTGCTTTCGGGCGGCGCGGGCCTCACACAGGGGGGAAACACCGTGAAAGGAGAGACGGTGACCATTTACCTGCGCGAGAACCGGTCCGTGGTTACGGGAGGGGAGGGAGGCCGCGTCAGGGCGGTCATCCAGCCGAAAGGCCCCCCGGAGACGAAGGAGAAGCCCGGCCCGTGAAGTCGCTTGCCGTACGGAACCTTTCCAAGCGGTACCGCCGCCGGGAGGTGGTGAGGGGGGTGTCGCTCGACATCGGGCCGGGAGAGGTCGTGGGACTCCTGGGCCCCAACGGGGCGGGGAAAACCACCATATTTTACATGATGGTGGGACTCGTCGCACCGGACATCGGCGAGGTCACGCTCAACGGGGAGGATGTCACCCTTCTCCCGATGCACCGGCGGGCGCGCATGGGTCTCGGGTACCTCCCCCAGGAGCCGTCGGTGTTCCGGAAGCTCTCCGTCCGGCAGAACATTCTCGCGTTCCTCGAGGAGACGCCGCTGTCCGCGGGGGAGCGGGAGGAGCGGCTCGCCCAGCTGATGCGGGAGATGCGCATTACCCAGGTCGCCGAGACGGCGGGTCTCTCGCTTTCCGGGGGGGAGCGCAGGCGCGTGGAGATCGCGAGGGCGCTGGTGATCTCGCCCTCCTTCCTGCTCTTGGACGAGCCCTTCGCCGGCATCGACCCGATCTCGGTCTCCGACCTGCAGCAGATTATCCTTGGCTTAAAAGAGAAAGGGATCGGGGTTATAATAACGGATCATAACGTGCGCGACACGCTCAAGGTGTGCGATCGCGCCTACATCATCTCGGAAGGGGAAATCCTACTGGCGGGGAACCCGGAGGAGATCGCTGCATCTGCGCGCGTTCGGGAAATCTACCTGGGGGACGGGTTTACGCTTTGACCGTCTGAGGCAGGAATGGCTCTGGAGTTACGACAGTCCCTGAAACTGAGCCAGCAGCTGGTGATGACGCCCCAGTTGCAGCAGGCGATCAAGCTCCTGCAACTTTCGCGCCTTGAACTCCAGCAGGCGATCCGCGAGGAACTCGAAATCAATCCGGTCCTGGAAGAGTCCCAGGAGGGCGCGCAGGAAGCGGAGGATGCCCGCGAGGGGGGAGAGGAGCCCGAAGAGGCGGCCGCCGCGGTCCCCGAGAAGGCGGAACCGGCCAAGGAGGACCAAAGCCTCCGCGGGGAAGGCGGGCTGATCGACCGCCTCGACTGGAACTACTACTTCGGGGACGGCTCTCCTTCGGAAGGACGGGGGGAGCGCGAGCGGGACGACGAGGAAGGCCGGCCGTATTACGAGAACCTGCTGTCCCGGACGCCCACTCTCGCCGAGCACCTCGAGTGGCAAATGGGCCTGTCCGACGCCGACGAGAACCTCCGGCGCATCGCTTCCTACCTCATCGGGAACATCGACGAGAACGGGTATCTCAAGGTCTCCGCGGAGGAAGCCGCAGGAACCCTTTCGGAGCCCCCGGAGGCCGTGGAGCGTGCGATCGCCAGGATCCAGACGCTCGACCCGACGGGCGTGGGCGCCCGGGACCTGCGGGAGTGCCTGATGATCCAGGCCCGGGAAAAGGGGGAAGAGTTCTCCCTCCCCCTGAAGATCCTCTCCGACCATTTCGACCTCTTCTCCCGGGGCGACCTGGCGGGGATCGCAAGGCGCCTCCGGATCACGCGGGAGGCGGTCCGGGAAGCCTACCAGAAGCTCGTTTCCCTATCCCCCAAGCCGGGAAGGGAGTTTTCCGGGGACGACATCCACTACATCACGCCCGACGTCTACGTCTTCAAGGTCGACAACCAGTGGGTGATCACGCTCAACGAGGACGGACAGCCGCGGCTGCGGCTCTCCTCCTATTACCGGCGTCTTCTCTCCGACGGAGAGGCACTCCCGAAGGAGGACCGCGAGTTCATCAAGCAGAAGGTCAACTCGGCGCTGTGGTTCATCAAGAGCATCCAGCAGCGCCAGCGGACCATCTATAAGGTCGTGGAGAGCATCATGAAGCTCCAGCGGGAGTTCCTGGACCGCGGGCCGAAATACCTGAAGCCGCTGACCCTGCGGGACGTTGCGGAGGACATCTCGATGCACGAGTCCACCGTCTCGCGGGTGACGAGCGGGAAATACGTCTACACGCCGCACGGCATTTTCGAGCTGAAGTACTTCTTCAACTCGGGGCTGAACCGCGAGGGGGGGGAGGAGGACATCGCCTCCGAGTCGGTCAAGGAGAAGATCCGGGAGATCATCTCCGCCGAAGGGGGGGGAAAGCCGCTTTCCGACCAGGAGCTGATGCGTCTGCTCCGGAACCAGGGGATCCGGATCGCCCGCCGAACCGTGACGAAGTACCGGGCCCAGCTGGGGATGCTTCCCTCGTCGAAGCGCAAGAAGCTGTTCTAGCCTCACGAGACCGTTTCCTCAAAGGAGGGCGAAGGAGTGAGCAATATTACCGTCACTTTCCGCCACGTCGATCCGAGCAAGCCCCTGAAGGACTACGTGACCGAGAAGCTGGGGAAAATCCAGAAGGTGGTGGACAAGCCGTTCGATGCGCACGTCACCCTGTCGGTGGAGAAGTACCGGCACATCGCCGAGGTGTTCGCCACGGGCAAGGGGATCACGATCAAGGCGTTCGAATCCACCGACAACCTGTATTCCGCCATCGACCTGGTGGGCGACAAGGTCGAGCGGCAGCTCAAGAAATACAGGGAGAAGCGGAAAGAGAAGGGCCAGGGGGCCTTCCCCGCCCCGATCGTCTCGGGGTCCTCCCTCACGATCCGGGGGAACGAGGGGGAGCCCCGGATCGTCCGTTCCGACAACTTCCTCCCCAAGCCGATGAGCGTGGAGGATGCCGCCCACCACCTCGATCTGCTCAAGGTGGACGTGGTGATGTTCGTCAACCAGGAGACCAACCAGCCCAGCGTCGTTTTCCGGCAGCAGGACGGGAACATCGGGTTCACGGAGCCATCCGCCCGATGAAGCTTCTGGACATCGTCTCGTCCGGAGGCGTGGTCGACGACCTCCGGGCGGAGACGAAGGAGGGGGTCCTTCGCGAGATGTCCGAAGTGGCGGCGGCGAGCGTTCCCTCGCTGTCGGTTCAGAGCCTGACGTCGATCCTTCTCGACCGCGAGAGCCTCGGCAGCACGGGGATCGGGGACGGCGTCGCGATCCCCCACGGGAAGGTGCCGGGGCTTACCCGCCTGGTGGCCGTCTTCGGCCGCAGCAGGGCGGGGGTGCAGTTCCATTCCCTCGACGGCAAGCCCGCCCACCTGTTCTTCCTGGTCATGGCCCCCGAGCAGTCGGCGGGGATGCACCTCAAGGCCCTGGCCCGCATCTCCCGCCTGTTGAAGGACACGCGATTCCGCAGGTCGCTCCTCGACGCCCGGGATGCGGACGACCTCCGGAGGATCCTCAAGGAGGAGGACGACCGGGCTTAAGGGCCATCATAAGGAGGGGATGGGACGTGCCCATTACCGTCGACCGTTTCCTGCAGGCCTGCGCCGTCCCCCTCGGGATGGGGCTTTTGGCGGGATCCGCCGGCCTTTCGCGCGAGATCGCGGATCCGCGGGTCCAGAAGACCGGGCTGGCGATGACCGGCGAGGTGAGGTCGACCCACCAGGGGCGCCTCCAGGTCCTCGGCGACACGGAAATCACCTACTTCGAGGGCCAGCCGGGAGTGCGGCAGGCCGGGATCGCCGACGTGTTCTTCTCCGGCCCGATGGCCTGCGTCGTCGTGGGCGGCTCGCTGCCGGTGCCCCCGGTCTTCCTGGAGGCCGCCGATCACCATGGCGTCCCGCTCCTGTCCTCGTCCCTTCCCACCACGGAACTGATCGAGGAAACCCTCCGGCACCTCGGGCGGCTGTTTGCGGAGACCGCCACGGTTCACGGCGTCCTGATGGACGTGCTCGGCACCGGCGTCATCCTCCTGGGCCGGAGCGGGATCGGGAAGAGCGAGTGCGCGCTCGACCTCATCCTCCGCGGGCACCGGATCGTCGCCGACGACATCATCCACCTCGAGAAGCGGGGACCGAGCACCATCCTCGGCAGCGGCAGCGACCTCACCCGCCACAACATGGAGATCCGCGGCCTGGGGATCATCAGCATCCGGGACCTGTTCGGGCTCTCCGCGATCACCGACATGAAGAAGGTGGAAGTCGTCATCCAGATCGAGGAGTGGAACCCGGAAAAGGAGTACGACCGGCTCGGTCTTTCGGACCGCCGCACCGCCTTCCTCGGCGTCTCCATCCCGACGCTCCTCATCCCGGTCTCCCCGGGTCGCAATTTGGCGACGATCGTGGAGGTGGCGGTCCGGAACCACATCCTGAAAACGCAAGGGGTCCACTCCGCGCGGGATCTCATCGATAACCTCGCCCGCCGGACGGAGGGGAACGCCAACCGATGACCTCCGCCAAGAACGCCCGGCAACGCTCCCGCGTCGTCATCCTGACGGGACTCTCCGGTTCCGGGAAGAGCACGGCGGCGAAGGTGTTCGAGGACATCGGCTACTTTTGCGTGGACAATCTCCCCGCCGTCCTTTTGCCCAAGATCATCGACATCGTGTCCGAGGCGCGGGGAGAGGCCGCCCAGATCGCCCTCGTGGCCGACGTTCGGGGACGCGAGTTCCTGCCGGACTTCGCACGGGTGATCGGGGATCTGCGCCGCCGCGGGCACGACGTCAAGGTCCTGTTTCTCGACGCCGAGGACGACGTCCTCCTGCGCCGGTTCAGCGAGACCCGGCGGAAGCATCCCCTGGCCGGCCCCGGGGGGGCCAAGGAGGCGATCCGGCGGGAGAGGAAGGTGCTCTCGCCGCTGCGGGAGATGGCCGACACGGTGCTCAACACGTCGCAGTACACGGTCCACCAGCTGCGGGACGCGCTCCTGCGCCGCTTCCGCAAGACGGATGCGGGGGGGCTGCGCGTCAGCATCGTGTCCTTCGGCTACCGCTACGGGATCCCCCTGGAGGCGGACATGGTCGTCGACGTCCGGTTTCTCCCCAATCCCAACTTCGTCCCCGCGTTGAAACAACACAACGGCATGGATCGGAAGGTCCGCGAGTACGTCCTTGCGGCGCAGGTCCCGCGCCGGTTCCTCCGCCTTCTGACCTCCATCTTGCATTTCCTCCTCCCCCTCTATACAAAGGAAGGGAAAGCGTATTTCACGCTGGGGATCGGGTGCACCGGCGGGAGACACCGTTCGGTGGCCGTCGCCGAAGCGCTGTCCGCGGCCCTCGCCCGGGAGACGTCGCCCGTCGTGGTCCACCGCGACCTTCACCGTTCCTCCCCCCCCGGCAGGAGTTCGCCATGATCGGAATCATCGTGATCTCGCACGGCCGCCTGGCCACGGAGCTCCTCCGGGCAGCCGAGATTATCGTGGGCAAGGTGGAGAACGCGGTCGCCGTCGACATCGACCCGAAAATGGGGATGGACGAGATCCGCAAGGCGGTCGAGGAAGCCATCCGCGCGGTCGACCGGGGGAAGGGAGCGATCCTGCTGACCGACATGTTCGGCGGCACCCCCTCCAACATCGGCCTGTCGTTCCTGGGGACGCACACGGTCGAGGTGGTGACCGGGGTCAACCTCCCGATGATGGTCAAGCTACCGATGGCCCGGGCGGCGATGTCCCTTTCGGACCTGGCGCGGCACCTGCAGGAATACGGCCAGCGCAACATCACCATCCCCGGGGATATGCTGAAGAAAAAGGTGGAGAAGAAGTAGCGATGCCGCTGGAGCTGGTGCGGGTGGACTGCCGGCTGATCCACGGACAGGTGGTGGAGACCTGGCTGCCGCATACGGGGGCCAACTGCCTGCTGGTGGCCAACGACGACCTCGCCTCCAACGGGTTCCTCCGGTCGGTCATGGAGCTGGCGGTGCCGCCGTCGATCCACGTCGTGTTTTGCGCGCTGGACGAAGTCGCGGGGAGGCTCGCCGAAATCGATCGCCACGGGGAAAAGGCGATCCTCCTCTGCTCGTCCTTCTCCGACGCCCTTCGGATCTACCGCTCCGGCGTCCGGTTTTCCTCCCTCAACATCGGCAACCTGAACTACGCTGCCGGAAAAGTGCAAATCTCCCCGTCGGTGTTTTTCTCCCCGGAGGACTTCGATCTTGTCCACTGCTTCTGCCATAGCGGGGTGGCCGTCGTCATCCGCGCCACCCCGTTCGATGCGGGGACGTCCTATGAGCCCGAGCGGGGCTAGCGATGGGCTGGCAGTTCGTCCTCGCGGCGATCCTCGGTGCGATCGCCTACCTTGACCGGACGGCGACCTTCCAGCTGATGCTCCACCGCCCCCTCGTGGTTGCCACCGCGATGGGGGCCGTGTTCGGGAACGTCTCCGCGGGCGCGCAGGTCGGGGCGGTGCTGGAGCTCCTCTACCTGGCCCGGCTGCCGGTGGGGGCGTCGATCCCACCGGACGACACGGGAGCCGCCCTGTTCGCGGGGGCCGCCGGAGCGGCCGCCTCCTCCTCGGTGGGTCTCGACGCGGGGAGCTTCACGGCCCTGCTGCTCCTCTCGGTGCCCTGCGCGGAGCTGGGCAAGGTCGTCGACCGCCTCGTCCGCCGCGTCAACGGGAGAATCGCCGCCCTGACCGTCGAGGCGGTGGAGCGGGGGGACTCCCAGGCCGTGGAACACGGCCTTTTCGCCGGCCTGACGCTCTTCGCGCTGGCGGGCATGGCGCTCTCGCTTGCATTCACCGGCGCCGGGGTGGCCGCCGGGAAATTTCTCCTGCCCCGCTTCGGCCCGGAGAGCAAGGCGGATTTCGCCGCCTTGATGCCCATCCTTCCCCTCCTCGGAGCGGCGTCGGTCTTCTCCTGCAGCCGCACCGACCGGACGGCTCCCGTGTTTTACCTGACGATGATGATGGTGTTCGCGGCGATCCTCTTTTTCCGGTGGGCGGGCTGACGATGAGCGAAGGCCTGTCCAGGGACGTGCGGAGGAGCGTCTGGAGGCGCCAGTTTCTCCTCCAGGGATGCTGGAACTATGAGGGGATGCAGAACGTCGGCTTTACCTACAGCATCCTCCCGGCGCTCCGTCAACTCTACGGCGGGCGGCCGGAGGAGATGGCGAAGGCCCTCAAGCGCCACCTGGAATACTTCAACACGCAGCCTTCCATGGCGGGAGTGATCCTGGGAGCCTCGGTGCGGATCGAGGAGCGGATCGCGGCGCGGGACGCCGATCCCCGGGCGATCGGAACGTTCAAGGTCGGGCTCATGGGGTCGTTGGGGGCGATCGGCGACGCCTACTTCTGGGGGGCGCTGAAGCCGATGGCCTCCGTGGCGGGTGCGATCCTCTCCCTCGTCCACCCCCTCCTGGGGATCGCCGCGCTGTTGCTCCTTTACAACCTGTCGCACCTCTCGATCCGCCTCCAGGGATTCGCCGCGGGGATGGCGGGGGAGGAAAGCGCCGTGCAGTACCTGAAGGGCGCGGGGTTCGCCTCCCGGACGATGGACCGCAAGATCGTCGCGGCGATCCTGGGAGGGGCCTGGGCGGGGGCGGCGGGAAGCAGGACCGCCATCCTGTTCGGGGGAGGGGCGGCGTCGTGGGGGTTCTTCCTGGTCTCGGTCCTGACGGTTCACCTGCTGACGGTGCTGTTCCGGAAGGCGGTGTCGCCGTCGGAAGTCCTGCTGTTTCTGCTGATCGTCGGTACGCTGATTCTCTTGCAGTAAACCTTCGAAGTGCGGGCAAGGAAGGCCGGAAGGAAACTTGGAGACGGGGGCGTCGGTGGTGGAACGGGAGTTCGAAATCCTGAACCGGCTGGGGCTGCACGCGCGCGCCGCGGCTCAGTTCGTCCACCTCGCCAACCGGTTTGCCTCGGAGATCCGGATCTCCAAGGACGGCGTGGAAGTCAACGGCAAGAGCATCATGGGGGTGTTGATGCTGGCGGCCCCCAGGGAATCCCGCATCCTGGTGCGTGCGGTCGGCCCCGACGCGGAGGAGGCGATTTCCGCCATCGGCGAACTGATCGGCCGGAAATTCGGAGAGGAGTAGATCCCGGGTGACGGAAGGCGTGCGGCCGAAAATGAAGGTTCTGCGCGGGATTCCCGCCTCCGGCGGCGTCGTCATCGGCCCGGGGTTCTTCCTGAACCGGGCGCTGCCTTCCTCCGTGCAGTCGACGGTCCCCCGCGACAAGATCGAGGAGGAGGTCGCCGCGTTCCTGCGGGCGGTGGCGAGGTCCAAGGACCAGATACGCGCCATCCGCGACGGGGTGAAGGACCACTCCTCCGAGCACTACCAGATCCTCTCCGTGCACCTCGCGCTCCTGGAAGACTCGATGCTCGTCGACCAGACGGTCCGCATCATCCGTGAGAACCAGTACAAGGCCGACTGGGCGTTCAACAAGGTCCTCCAGAATCTCCTGGAGACGTTCCACCGCATCGAGGACCAGTATCTCCGCGAGCGGGGCCACGACCTGCGCCAGATCGGCCATCGGGTGCTCGAGAACCTCGCCGGCCGCCCCGTCGACTCGATCGCTTCCATCCGCGAGCCGGTGGTCGTGATCGCCCACGACCTCTCCCCCGCGGACACGGCCCAGATCCTGAAAAGCCCGGTCCTGGGTTTCGCCACGGACGTCGGGAGCAAGACGTCCCACACCGCCATCACCGCCCGCTCCCTCGGCATCCCTGCGGTGGTGGGCCTGGAGCGGCTGACCGACGAGTACGCGGAGCCCGACGAGATCATCCTCGACGGCGAGGAGGGGATCGTCATCCTCCGCCCGACTCCCGAGACCGTCCGCGAATACACCGAGAAGCGGAAGGCGTACCTGCTCCGCATCCGGGACCTCGCAAGGTTCGCGAGGCTCCCCGCCGTCACCCGGGACGGCCGGACCTTGAAGCTCCACGCCAACATCGAGTTCCCCGAAGAAGCAGATGCCGCGTTGCGGAGCGGAGCGGATGGAATCGGGCTCTACCGGACCGAGTTCCTGTACCTGAACCGGAAGGACCTCCCCTCCGAGGAGGAGCATTACCACACCTACCACCGCGTGGCCGAGAAGTTCCTCCGCCACCCGGTCACCATCCGGACCCTGGACCTGGGCGGAGACAAGTTCACCTCCCAGATCGAGCTGGCCGACGAGATGAACCCCGCGATGGGCCTGCGGGCCATCCGGTTCTGCCTGAAGGAGAAGGAGATCTTCAAGCAGCAGATCCGCGCCATCCTGCGGGCGTCGGCGCACGGCATGGTCCGGATGATGTTCCCGATGATCTCGGGGATGGGGGAGCTGAGGGAGGCGCGGGCCATCGTCGAGGAGGCGAAGGCCGAGCTCCGGAAACGGAGGGTCGCCTTCAACAAGGAGATCCCCATCGGGATCATGGTGGAAATCCCCTCCGCGGCGATGGTCGCCGACCTGCTGGCGAAGGAAGTCGACTTCTTCAGCATCGGCACGAACGACCTCATCCAGTACGCGCTCGCCATCGACCGTGTGAACGAGCACGTCTCCTACCTGTATGAGCCGCTGCACCCGGCGATCCTCCGGTTGATCCGGCGGACCGTCGACGGCGCCCACGACGCGGGGATACCGGTATCGATGTGCGGGAAATGGCGGGAGAGCCCTTTTTCACCTACGTCCTCCTGGGGCTGGGGCTGGACGAGCTCAGCATGAACACGACGTCGATCGCGCTGGTGAAGCGGATCCTCCGCAAGTCGGTGGCCTACGAGGCGAAGGAATTCGCGGGAGGATTGCTGCTCTACGGGACTGCCTCGGAGATCGGGAAGGTCCTGCGCAAGAAGCTCGAAGACCTCTTTCCCGAAGAGCGGTTTTGACGTATACTTCGCAAGTTTGATCAAACATTCCGGACAGGAGCGATGGGGCATGAGAGAGTTTTTCTTCACCTCGGAGTCGGTGACCGGGGGGCATCCCGACAAGGTTGCGGATCAGATCTCCGACGCCGTCCTCGACGAGATCATCCGGCAGGATCCCCGCGGCCGCGTGGCCTGCGAGACGATGGTGACCACGGGCCTTGTCATCGTCGCGGGAGAGATCACGACGAAGGCGCTGCTCGACATCCCGGCACTGGTGCGGAAGACGGTCACGGACATCGGATACACGGGGAACTCCAAGGGGTTCGACGCCCATAATTGTGCTGTGGTCACCGCGATCGACCGTCAGTCTCCCGACATCGCACGGGGAGTCGATCGCGGCGCGAGCGAGAAGCAGGGCGCCGGCGACCAGGGCATGATGTTCGGGTTCGCGTGCGACGAGACGAAGGAGAGGATGCCGATGCCGATCTCCTTCGCGCACAAGATCTGCGCCCGGCTCACCGAGGCGCGGCAGAGGAAGGCGCTGCCCTGGCTCCGGCCGGACGGGAAGAGCCAGGTGACCGTCCGGTACGTGGACGGCGTCCCGCGCGAGGTGACCGCGGTGGTATGCTCCGCGCAGCACACCGAAGAAGTCGGCCGCAAGACGCTCACCGAGGGTATCGTCGAGGAGGTGATCCGGAAGGCCATCCCGAAGGACCTGCTGGCGAAGAAGGCGCGGTTCTTCATCAATCCCACCGGCCGGTTCGTGGTGGGCGGCCCCCACGGCGATACGGGGCTCACCGGCCGGAAGATCATCGTCGATACGTACGGCGGGTACTCCCGCCACGGCGGCGGCGCCTTTTCCGGAAAGGATCCCTCGAAGGTCGACCGGAGCGCGGCCTACATGGCCCGCCACGTGGCGAAGAACGTGGTGGCGGCGGGGCTCGCCAAGAAGTGCGAGGTGGAGCTTGCCTACGCCATCGGGGTGGCGGACCCGGTGTCGGTGATGGTGGAGACCTTCGGCACCGCGCGCATTCCCGAAGCGAGGATCTCGCGCGCGATCCGGGACACGTTCGACCTGCGCCCCGCGATGATCACCAAGGCCCTGAACCTGCTGCGCCCGATCTACCGCA
>Ga0153915_10002447_pt1 | contig 16932 bp, 15 predicted proteins | sample Opewatmetagenome_2_FD_107003 | JGI IMG/M metagenome (GOLD analysis project Ga0153915, IMG submission 107003) | Freshwater wetland microbial communities from Ohio, USA - Open water 3 Core 3 Depth 3 metaG | ecosystem: Environmental > Aquatic > Freshwater > Wetlands | place: USA: Ohio, Lake Erie...
ACGCTTGGGCAGCATTTAAAAAGGAGGAGAGAAGCACACCTTATCTCGATGCAGGAGATTTCTCATTCCACAGGCATAAGTGTTCCTATGATCAGTGCATTAGAAGAAGATAATTTTCATTTAATTCCTCAGCCGGAAATGACTGTAAAATATTTAAAAAAGTATGCCGCATATGTGGGTCTGGATAAAAAGGAAATTTTGAGTCGTTATAAGACACAATGTGAACTTCATCATCAAAAAGAATATCTTTTCCCTCACCTGTCTACCTTCTCCGAGGGGGATAAATCTTCCAAACACGTAAGGGGAGTGAAAAGCCTTTCCAGAAAACAAGTTATCGAAGGCGTTTTTTGGATGGGCATTGTCATATGGGCTCTCATAATTATTTATCTGTATTTCCACGTGTTGTCATTAAGGAAAATGGGGACGCACGAAATTCAGGAAATAATACCATCTAAGGAAGTCAGTCAGGAAGATTCGCATCAAAGAAATAACCCGATGCCTTCTGTAGCTTCCGAAAGAATTGGGAGTTCACTACAGAGTTCTTCACAGGAGTCCTCTCGGAGTATTGTGCCTGTTCTATTTATATTTAACTCGGAGACAGAGGCTATCAAGGCGGGTTACCGCAAGGTTAGGGAGTACATTACTTGATTTCTGTAAATTTGCCGTCCTTCCATTCACCTACGTATTTTTCACCGGTCGGCAGTGTCAACGTCCCCTGACCATGATAATTGTCGTGTTTAAACTGACCTACATATTTTGATCCGTTCGCAAACGTCACAGTACCCTGTCCATGCTTCTTCCCATTCTTAAACTGCCCCACGTATTGTCCATCGGGGCGGGTCATAGATCCTTGTCCATTAGGCAGACCATTCTCAAACTGCCCCACGTATTCCCCGCCGTCAGGGTAGGTCATGGTTCCCTGTCCGTCGAACAATCCGTTTTTCCACTGACCGACATAGGTTCTACCGTCCGGATATTTCGCAGACCCATGCCCTTCCAATACACCATCCTTAAATAGGCCTGTGTATTTTCTTTTATCAGAAAAAGTCAATATCCCTTGTCCGCTCATTTTGTCGTCTTGGAATTGACCTTCGTATGTTCTGCCGTCTGAAAATTTTATCATGCCCTTCCCGTTTATCAAATCGGTCTGCCATTCACAGATGTATTCGGTGCCGTCTGGCAGCGTTAAAACCCCCCGCCCGTTCTTCTTGCCGTCTCTGAACTGTCCCACAAATTTTTTACCGCTCGGCTCGGTCAGAGTTCCCTCGCCATTAAATTCATCATTTTTAAATTGGCCATTATAAGATCTGCCATCCTGGTGGGTCAGGACACCTCGCCCTTCTTTTTTATTATCTTTCCACCCCCCGGAATAGTGTATGCCGTCATTGCCGGATATGGTTCCTTGCCCGTTAAATAGGTTATTTTTGAACTGACCGACATACGTCCCGCCATCAGGGAAGGTCATCGTTCCTTCGCCATTTAATTCGCCGTTCTTAAATTGACCTATATATTTGGTTCGATCAGGGAAGATCATTGTGCCATGGCCATTAGGTTCACCATCTTTCCACTCACCTGTGAAACTTTTCCCGATAGAAAAGATCATCGACCCCTGCCCTCTAAATTCGCCGTTCTTAAATTGACCGGAATATTGTGCACCATCAGGGAAGGTCATCGTTCCTTCGCCGTCCATTTTGTTATTCTTCCACTCCCCTGTATAACGTAAACCTCCCGGATAACTTAGAGTACCTTGCCCGTCCCACTTGCCGTCTTTCCATTCACCCTCATAATGCATACCGCCGGTGTAGGCCATCGTCCCGTGGCCGTCCAGTATAAAGTCTTTTTCCAGGCTTATTTTCTTTGCGGGTTTTTTTAGAAAAAGTTTTTCTAAATACTTGTTCAAAGAAGAGAACATCCTGTTTGCCTCACTTTTGAGGGACATTTAGCGACACCTTTCAGACAATCCATCATCCATATGATGCTTGGTAACGTATCTTTGTTAGGATCTCATTTTCTGGTCAGGAAGTGTAGGGAAAAGCAGGTCCTGTGTCAAGAAAAAATGGCTACACTACTACATACGACATCAGGCATTTTTGTCGTCTGAGTGAGAATCGTCGGATTGGGCGCGGAATTTCATCTCATACAAACAAAGGTACGTGTGTAAATTTGGTTACATCCACCAGGCCTTTATCTGTGATCTTCAGTTCCGGGATGACGGGGAGCGCCAGAAAGGATAAGGCCATGAAAGGTTCTTCTAAACAGCACCCTAAATTTCTTGCGGCCTTTCTCATTTCCTCCCATCCCTGCGCCACTTCATGAAGAGGCCGGTCGGACATGAGTCCCGCAATAGGGAGGGGAAGCGCTGCAAGAACTTCTCTATCTTTCACGGCGACAAGTCCTCCTCCCATTTTTTCCACTTCCTTTACTGCTCCATAGATATCCCTTTCATTGCACCCCAAGGATATAATGTTATGGGAGTCATGGACGACCGATGAAGCGAGGGCGCCTTTCTTTAACCCGAATCCCTGCACCATGCCCAGCCCAATGTTCCCCGTGCCGTGGTGGCGTTCCACAACGGTGATCTTGATTACATCCCGTCGGATATCTGATATTACAACACCATTCTTTTTGGGGACCTTCATAACCCTGTTTTCTGTAAGGAGCTGGTCAGGGATCAGACCGATGACACGGATATACTCTCCTTGCTGAGGTATAGCAAATGAATCCGGACTGTAGGGCTTTATGTTCATGGAAGATGGGCAATCTCTGTGTGATGGTTGCCGGACATCATAGGTAAAATATCCGTTATTAAATACAATACGGCCATTTTTTATGACGGTTTTTACCTCCACCGGCTGGAGAGATGACAGGATCAGAAGATCCGCCTGGTAGCCGGGCGCCACGGCGCCGAGATTATTTAAGCCGAAAAAACGGGCTGTACTGAGTGTAAGCATAGAAATGGCGAGGATTGGATCAATACCTTCGTTTGTAACTATGTCCATAAGATAATTCAAATGGCCCCTGGACAGGAGATCATGGGGATGGAGGTCGTCCGTGACTAGTGAGCATTGACCAACCGTGGCCGGTGACACAAGCGGGAGAAGGGTTCGTAAATTTTTTGCCTGGGTTCCTTCCCGGAGCAGGATGTGCATACCAAGCTTCAATTTTTCCCGTGCTTCCTCAAGGCTTGTGCATTCATGGTCGGACCTAAGACCGGCGGTGATATAGGCATTGAGATCTTTGCCTGTAAGAAGCGGGGCGTGACCATCCTTTATCATATCGCTGAATGCGGCGAGCTTTTCCAGAACGTCATTGGCGCCTGTTATGACTCCGGGGTAATTCATCATCTCCGCCAGACCCAGGACACGAGGTTCCTCCCTGAAGGTCATCAGGTCTTCGCAGGTGAGCGCTGCTCCGGATGTCTCCAGGTGGGTCGCGGGGACGCAAGAAGGGAGCATGATGTAAAAATCTACAGGGAGGCCGTTGCTGCTGTCAATGATATAACGGATGCCGTTTTTCCCTAATACGTTGGCAATCTCGTGCGGGTCGGCGATCATGGCTGTGGTCCCGTGGGGGAGGACGGCCTTCGCAAGTTCCGGGGGTGAGAGCATGGTGCTTTCCATATGGCAATGGCCGTCGATAAAGCCCGGGCATAGGTACTGTCCTTTTACGTCGAGGGTCTGAGGCCCTTCGTAGGCTCCGATCCCAACGATAAAGCCGTCATGGATGGCCACGTCCTGCTCCAGGATCTCACGGGTAAAGACATTGATTATTCTACCGCCCCTCACAATCAGGTCAGGCGCGATTTCTCCTCGCGCGGCCCGGATGCGATTTTTTAACTGTTCGATCATGGCAATCTTTCTTTTATTTCACTTCATGTCCGGTAGAAACTCCATGAAGAAGCGGTAGAATGCCGCGATAACCAGTGCATGGGTGATTGTTCCCTCCCTGATGAGACGAGGGATGTCGGAAAGCGGTGTGAGGACCACTTCGATATCCTCGCGTTCATCCTGATTCCGATGTCCCGTGGGGAACACATTCCTGGCCAGAAACGTATAGCAGCGGTTGTTCTGAATGGCCGGATTAGGATGCACAAAGCCCAGCGGAATCAGCGTTTCTTCCCGGTAACCTGTTTCTTCCCAGAGTTCGCGGCTGGCTGCCCCGGAAGGCGAGTCGGAGGGGTCAACGAGACCGCCCGGAATCTCCAACGCTAAATCCCTGATGCCGAGGCGATACTGGCGGATCAGCACGACCTCGTTTTCCGGTGTCAGGGGGATGACATTTACCCAGGGGGGAGACTCCAGAACATAAAAATCATATGTTTGTTTTGTGCGTGGCGAGCAAGCACAATCATGCCGCAGGTTGAAAACCCGATAGGATTTGTCAACACGACTTGAGATAATAGTCCATGGTTTGAGAAGCATAGGAGACCTCAAAAATCTTAATTTGCAATGTGAGGTCATATAGCACGACGCCGGGTAAAAATGAAGGGAAACGATCATTTTGGTTGTGGCATAGAAATTCTTTACAAATTATGCGTATCAGTGCTAACTAGGACTAACTTTTTACCGTCAATCTACAGGAGACGATCATGAGCTTTATAAAAGTAAGATTTACCGAAGAACTCGGAAATATCGATGCCGAATTTCAACGGGGCGTCGATGAAATGTTCCGTTTGATTAACTCAACGTTTAATATTTATCAAAATGTATGGAGGCCTCAGGTGGATATCTATGAAGCACCTGACGAGATCATGATCCTGGCCGACATCGCAGGGGTGAATAAAGAGGATCTCTATCTGGAAATTGATCGCAGGGTCCTGAGAATTTATGGGACTCGGGGAAAGCCGCTTATGGAAAACACGAGATATCATCTTGCTGAAATTTCCTACGGATATTTTGAAAGAACCCTCTCTCTTCCCTGTTCTGTTGATATTGATTCACTGAAAGCAACATATGCGGATGGCTTTCTGCAAATCTGGATAGCAAAACTGCCTTTGAAAAAAGTTCATAAGATACCTATTCAAGAAGACTGACAATACATATATTAGGGCGGACGTTCGTACAATTCAACCAGGATATTAATGTTGGAGGTTTGCATGGCGGATCAGAAACCACCCGAGGAATTAAAAGTTATCAAGATACCGGAAATTTTACCTGTTATGCCGTTATTTAACGTTGTCGTCTTTCCGAACATGGTGTTTCCCCTCGAGGTGTTCGGTGAGCAGTCTATCGCCCTCGTCGATGAGGCGATGGCCTCGGATCGCATCATCGGCCTTGTCATGTCGAAGAAATCGCCGTTAGAGGTCAAAAACCAGCGTGAAGATTTTTACGAAATGGGAACGGCTGCGGTAATTCTCAAAATGGCGAAAATAGGCGACGGTGGGGCGAGTCTCCTTGTACAGGGTATCAGCAGATTTAAGATTATAGAATTTATCGAAGGTAAGTCATATCCTCAGGCTCGGGTAGAAACTATTGAAGATGTAGTAGAAAAGGACATAGAGGTTGAGGCGCTCATGGCGAATCTTGCCGGACTGTTTGAAAAGATGGTCAAGCTGTCGCCTGTTTTGCCCCAGGAATTCGGCGCCATGGCGAAGGCCATCACTTCTCCGGCCATTCTGGCTGATGTGATCGCGTCCATTATCAATGCGGCGGCGGAAGAAAAGCAGAAGATTCTGGAAATACTCGATGTGAAAGAACGCTTGAAGGAAGTTACGCGGCTCATAAGCCACCAACTGGAAATTCTCGAGCTGGGGAATAAAATACAATCTCAGGTAAAGGAGGATATCGATAAAACTCAGCGGGAGTATTATCTCCGCCAGCAGCTCAAGGCGATTAAAAAGGAGCTTGGCGAAGAGGATGAAACCAAGGTTGAAATCGAAGAATACCGGGCTAAAATTGAGAAAATAAATCTTCCGGAAGAAGCAAAAAAGGAAGCTCTGCGTGAATTAGAGCGTCTGTCCCGTATGCACCCTTCTTCGGCGGAATATACGGTATCGTCAACCTACCTTGACTGGATGACCACCCTGCCCTGGAATGAAGGTACAGAGGACAACCTGGATATCAAAAAGGCCCGTGGAATCCTGGATAATGAGCATTTCGGACTGGATAAAGCCAAAAAACGCATTATTGAATACCTTGCTGTCCGGAAATTGAAGCCCGATTCGAAGGGGCCGATCTTATGCTTCGCAGGGCCTCCCGGCACAGGCAAGACCTCACTGGCCATTTCCATAGCCCACGCACTCGGCCGTAAATTTGTCCGCATTGCTCTGGGTGGCATGCGGGACGAGGCGGAAATCCGTGGACACCGTCGTACTTATGTGGGGGCGCTTCCGGGTCGTATCATTCAGGGTATAAGGCGGGCGGAATCCAATAATCCCGTGTTTGTCCTGGACGAAATAGACAAGGTCGGCAGCGATTTCCGGGGAGATCCATCTTCCGCGCTCCTTGAAGTGCTTGATCCGGAGCAGAATTATTCCTTTATGGATCACTATCTGGATGTTCCGTTTGATCTCTCCCATGTCATGTTCATTACCACCGCGAACATCCTGGACACGATCCCTCCGGCGCTGCGTGACAGGATGGAAGTTATTGAACTTCTTGGCTACACACAGGACGAAAAGGTCAACATTGCCGAGCAGTACCTAATCACCAGGCAGAGAGAGGCCAACGGGCTGGCTCCGGGGCAGATAACCTTTACGAAAGCTGCAATAAATCTGATCATATCGGGTTATACAAGGGAGGCGGGCTTGAGAAATCTTGAACGGGAGATAGGCACGATATGCCGGGGTGTGGCGAGCTTGGTGGCCGAGGGGGAAGTGAAACATGCGTCCATTACGGTGAAGGATGTGCATAAGTATCTGGGGCCCGTCCGCATAATCAACGAAGTCAGTGCCAGGACGTCCAAACCGGGTGTCGCGACGGGGCTCGCGTGGACTCCAACCGGTGGAGACATTCTCTTCATCGAAGCGACGGCCATGAAAGGGAAAAAAGGGCTGACATTGACGGGGCAGCTTGGTGATGTCATGAAGGAATCGGCAATGGCTGCATTAAGTTTTATCCGCACCAATGCGGGTGATCTGGGTATTTCTGTAGATTTTTTTGAAGAGAACGATATTCACATCCATATACCTGCCGGCGCTATCCCAAAGGATGGACCTTCGGCAGGCGTTACCATGCTGACTGCTCTGGTGTCGCTTTTTACCGGGAAGAAGGTAAAGGAAGACCTTGCCATGACCGGGGAAATTACCTTGAGGGGGCTTGTTCTTCCTGTCGGGGGTATCAAGGAAAAGGTTCTGGCGGCCCACCGCGCCGGCATTAAAACAATAATACTCCCCAAATGGAACAAAAAGGATTTAGTGGACATTCCCCCGAAGGTCCAGAGGGATATTCAATTTCACTTTGTTGATGAAATGCTTGAGGTCTTGAAAATTGCCCTGGGGAAATAATAGTCTGATATTGGAGACACATATCTATTTTTAGTAACTTAGCTCTATAACATAATCCGGCTGTAATAAAATAGGGAAGGGTCCCTATTGCCTATTCTCCGCATCACGCTGCGGAATCGGGGATTTGTGGTGTGTCTCGAGGATCGGAGCTTTATTTTAAAGTAATTCTGCATATCAATTCCTCATTGACATGCAGAATGGCTTTCTATATACTCCGGTTAAAAGCGAGTTTCTGTCATTTTAACCATAACTTAGAATCGAACTGGGATAGGTCCCGTGTCGCATATATGGCCCATTGGAGGTGGAAAAGGAGGAACCGGTAAGAGTTTTGTGACCGGTAGTCTCGGGATTCTGCTTGCCAAGCATGGGTACAGGACACTTCTCATCGATATTGATTTCGGTACGGCAAACCTGCATACTGTTCTCGGTATTCCCCATCCTGAAAAAAGCATTTCAGATTTCGTCAATAAAAAGGTTGGCACTCTTGAGGAAATTGTTGTAACCACATCCATTCCCAACCTATATTTTATCAGCAGTGCGATGAATAATCTGGATATTGCCAATTTTGCCCATGAGCAGAAGATGAAACTGCTGAGAAGCATTGCCAAGCTTCCTTACGAATACATTCTGTTAGATCTCGGTGCAGGAACATCTTTTAATACCATCGATTTTTTCATGATTTCAAATTCGGGCATTTTAGTAACAACATCCGAGCCGACTTCTATAGAAAACATATACCGCCTTATCCGTTCTGTGTATTTCCGGAAAATTTGCCAAGTGCTTAATGTCCATAATTTCCGACTTCTGGTTGAGGAGGCAAAAAGGAAAGACAGCAGGGCGACTGAAAGCAATCCCGATCTCCTCCTTTATATTATGAAAGAAGCGGATCCGGAAAGAGGAAAGATTATTGAACAGATCTTGCGGGACTTTGACTTTAAACTGGTTCTCAATCAATTGAGAAAACAGGATGATCCAAACATTGGTATGCTGATTTGCAAAATCATCGAAAGACATCTTGCGCTGAAAATGCACTTTGTCGGGAACATTAGCTTTGACGACCAGGTTCACAATTCGATCTGTAAGAAGATCCCTTTTCTCCATATTTATCCATATACCCAGACAGCCTCTGATATCAGAAGGTGTTATGAGAACATATTGGCATTAAAGGAAACACGATCGTTTGTTCAAGATATTCTTGTTTAAGACGGGAAAGGCCTTGCATTAAGAGTCTCCTCTTCACGTTGCACTGCGATATGAGATCATTACCGTGTCGCAGAGGATACAACAAGTTTCTATGAAACCATATCAAAAGCAGAATCATTACGAGTTACTGGAGCTTTCTCCGGATGCATCACCCTTGGAGATCCGGCGCGCGTATAAAAACGCCTTCGAACTCTACAAAGATGAATCCTTTGCGAGCTATTCTTTTTTCCCACCTGAGGAAAGAAAGGAAATTCTTTCCCGTTTGGAAGAGGCGTACCTTATCCTGATCAATCCTGTATCCAGAGCGGAATACGACAGTAAAATGATTGAAACAGGAATCCTGGAAGAAGGAACGCAGTATTGTCATAAAGCCAAGGATCCCATATCTATATATGATATTAGAGAAACCCATTCCGACCTGCTCGCACCGCGTAGACAGCCGGAGCATTTGAAACAAATAGTCTCACAAAATCCGCTGATTCAGGAAATCATGGCTCAGGATACCCTGACGGGGGCGGATCTCACTACAATAAGAACGGAACTAGGAGTATCTTTGGAAAAGATTGCCGAAGTGACAAATGTCAGGATCGCTGTACTTCACGCTATCGAAGAAGATGCCCTCGAACTTTTCCCGCCTATGGTGTATTTGAAAGGTTTTCTTAGATCTTATGCCCGGTATCTGCAGGTGGATGAAAACATCATCATTAACGGTTATATAAAGCGAATAGAAAAATGAAACTGATTAATCGGGACAAACGGCATAGCTGCCATGGGTGAAGCTGACCGCTCACAGGGCGGGGCTTCACTTGCCTCTGAGGGACAACGTCCCTTTGAGATGTACGAAAACTGCGGAGCCCCCCGCCTACAAAGCGGCGCACTCTGGCAGTTTTCGTAATTGCCGGTGGGATACACATTATGGAAAGGGATGACCTGAGAAAAAGCGAACTTGAACAGGATCTGGAAGCTCTCTATAAAGAGGTTGCAAGTGCAGGTTCTCTTGAAAATATACAAACACAGGAAACATGGTCAAAGGAGCCAACAAAGACTGAAGAAGGATCTGCGCTACAAAATCAATCAGAAGAATCGCTATCACAGGAAAAAGAGAAGCGCACTTTTCGACTTTTTCGTATCATCCCGGGTTTGGGATTAATTGCTCTATCGTGTATCATTGTTGCTATTCTTATATGGCCAAAGATTTATCTCTATGAGTCCATCGATTCCGGGGGAAAGAACTATCTGCTGAGGATTAACAGTCTGACGGGGGGAGCAATGTATTTTGACGGCAGGGAGTGGCGGCAATCTCCTCTTCCCGCAGACGTTGCAGGAAAAGTTTCAGAGAGTCCGGAAAATCAGCCAACCAGGGTTCAGCCGGCCGGTCGGGATAAAATGAAAGATCGGACTGAGGGTGTATCCATACGACCACCATCTAAAAACACAAAAAACTGGAAATACGCTATTCAGATTAAGGCTTATCCTGAAGCCGGAAATAGCGAAGCGATCGCATTTGTGGAGCACCTCAAAAAAGGTCAACCTGATGTTCACATGGAGAAAGTTCATCTTCCCGGACGGGGCATCTGGTATCGAATATTGCTCGGATATTTTACGAGCGCAGAAGAGGCATCCAATTATATGAAAGAAAAGAAAATATCAGATGTGTATCCCGGTAGTCATGTCCGGCCTAGATCTGAATGATGAACGCACTAATAAAACCTTTTCTGGATTATAGTGATATTTGCCGTCTTATGTACAGCCGGTAATGCCCTTACGAAAACTGCCGGAATGCCCCGCCCTGTGGGTGGGGAGCTTCACTGGTTGTCAAGGGAAAAGGTCGTCATACGCTCTCTGATTTTAGTAGTCATCTCAACTTCATCCGGCCAGCGGCGGATATGGCCATCCGCCGGACCCTTCTTGGTCGCATCAACGATCACCCCTGTCTCCGTAGTCCTAATATCCCTTAAGGCATCGACATTATTAAAGGTCTTCCACAACACCAGGGAATCATCAGCCAGATCGACGTGGGCATCATAAAGCACGCATATACTCTGGGATAGGATCTCTTTTGGCAGCCGTTCAATATAGTATTGTGAGTTTTTCCCGTTTCCCTTGGTGACGGCCAGAAGTACGAGGGGGTTTACGGATTCGGGGAAGACTTTTCTTAAGGCAACAAAGCCCGGCTCGCTTTTCCGAAGAAGATTGTGCAGTTCGACTTCACCTAAGGTGCGAATGGGTTTCTGAGGGTTTCGAGGCCTCTCACCGGGCATCCGCGCGGTAGCGTCGATCCCTACTTTTGACCCGTAAAATGGCTGAGGCGCCGAGTGATCGAGTACATCCAGGATGCCCTCGGTGATGGTGATATCTGTCCTAAAATCAATGGTATTCAGGATATGCTCAAGCAGCATCTTTCCATTGGTCAGAAGACTCTTGTCGTCGATAATTACTATGGCCTTGGCAAAGCTCATTTGCCCCATTCCCCAGAGGCCGCTTATCACCCTGGATGCATGTCCGGGGAACTCCTTCTCTATGGCTACGACCACGATATTATGGAAAACCCCTTCCCACGGCAACAAGTAGTCCTGTATTTCCGGCATAAGGGTGCGGAGCAAGGGGAGAAACAGCCGTTCTGTGGCCAGGGCAAGATAGCAGTCCTCCATAGGGGGACGGCCCACTATGGTGGCGCTGTAAATAGGGTTTTTCCTGTGGGTGATGGCGGTTACGTGAAAGACCGGGTATGCATCTTCCAGGGAGTAATAGCCGGTATGATCACCGAAGGGTCCTTCTACCCTGGTTTCATCGGGATCGACATACCCCTCCAGGATAAACTCCGCCTCGGCAGGGACTTCGATATCTACGGTTACCCCTTTCACCATTTCGACAGGCTTCTTTCGGATGAAACCGGCGAGGATCATTTCGTCAACCCCTCTGGGCATGGGGGCGGTCGCCGCATAGGTCGTTGCGGGGTCGGTTCCTATGGCGACGGCCACTTCCATCCGCTTGCCGGCTTTTTTGTATTCGTGGTAGTGATGCGCCCCGTCCTTGTGGATGTGCCAGTGCATCCCGGTGGTCTTCTTATCGTAAACCTGCATCCTGTACATTCCCGCGTTCCTCTTTCCGTCCATAAAGCCTCTGGTAAAAACGACGGGCAGCGTGACGAACCTTCCACCGTCCTTCGGCCAGCAGTGGAGAATGGGAAGCTTCATCAGGTCTACATCATCTCCTCTGAGAATGACCTCCTGGCAAGGTGGTATTTTAATGCGTCTAACACGTGGGAGGAATTTAGTCCATGCCATGGCTTTAGGTATAAAGCTGAGTTTTTCCCTGAGAGAACGGGGAGGCGCCTGCGCGAGTATTTCTTTGAGCCTGCCTGCCAGGACGTCCGGGGTTGCGCCGAGAGCCAGTGTTATCCTGCGCATGCTTCCAAAGGCATTGGTCAGTATGGGGAATTCGGAGCCCTCCACATTTTCAAAGAGAAGCGCTTTCCCCCCTCCGGGACTCTTGGACATGCGATCGGTTAACTCGGTGATCTCCAGTATCGGCGATACTGTCGAATGTATCCGGTGAAGTTCCCCTTCCGCTTCAAGCCTGGCGATAAAGTCCCTGAGATTCTTATAGCGCATTTCTATTTTTCCAATAAATACAAATGGGATATGCCTCCCAAGAGAGACCTTGATTGGACGACCCGGAACCCCCGTCCTTCCATGATCCTCTCCACTATCTTCGGGGCAGGGAACCCCATTACCGAATCCCTTAAGTACCGATAGGCCTCATGATCCCCGGAGATGAGGCCGCCGATTACCGGTATCACATACGTCAGGTATGTCAGATGTATCCACCTGAATGGCTGTCTCTCCGGCACGGAAAATTCAAGTATGGAAAAACGTCCACCGGGCTTCAGGATCCGGTGCATCTCGTTCAGGAAGCCCTCTATGTTTTCCATATTTCTGATCCCGAACGCCACCATGGCGCTGTTGAAGGTCTCATTGCGGAAGGGCGTACACAGGGCATCACCCTGCACAACAGTGTACCGCGTGCCGAGGCTGCGTTCCCGTGCCTTCGAGACGGCGCGTAAAAGCATTTGCCTCGAGAGGTCGATACCAATTACCCTTCCCCCGTTGGTAGCGGCGAGAAGCGCCAGGTCACCCGTGCCCGTAGCGATATCCAGAACCAAGTCACCCGTGCGTATCTCCAGGGACTTTATCGCCGCCTTTCTCCAGGTCTTATCGATGGAAAAGGAGAGGATGGTGTTGAGTCGATCATAGGTAGGCGCTATTGTGTCGAACATCCTGCCTATGATTGACGGCCTTTTATCCATTAAAATCCCCCCATCTCGGGGAGGCAGAATGTTCGATGTTTAAATGATCCAGAACCCTGCCTACGATAAATGCCGCAAGATCATCGATAGATTGCGGGTGATGATAAAATCCTGGTGATGCCGGCATGATAGTGGCGCCTGCCTCGTGGGCTGTCAGCATGTTCTTCAGATGGAGATGACTCAAGGGTGTTTCCCTGGTCACAAGGATAAGGGAGCGCTTTTCCTTAAGGGTCACGTCAGCTGCTCTTACCAGAAGGTTTGCGGTGTAACCGGCAGCGACGGCGGCGAGGGTTTTCATGGAGCACGGGATGATCACCATGGCATGGGCCGGAAATGATCCGCTTGCTATCGGAGCAAACATATCCTCACTGTCATGCATGATCAGCTCTCCTCTTGTTTCACTCTTACTATTCATTCGGGAAAATAATCCTGCTATATCCTCATGCCGGATATTAAGCTCATGCGCAAACACCTTAGCCCCTATTTCAGATATCACAATATGGAGCTGAAACTCTCTGGCAAGGAGGGCTTCTATCAATTTCACTGCATAGATCGCTCCCGATGCCCCGGATATCCCGATAATTATTCTCTTGTTCATACTATTCCTCTCAGTACTTCTCCCGATAGTATCGCAAAAAAGACAAGCACCGAGATGATGCTGTTTACGTGGAAGAAGGCCATATCGATCTTTGAAAGGTCATGGGGATTTACAAGTCTGTGCTCGATGAAAAAGAGCACAGCTATTATACTTATAAAGAAGGGATAGGCGAGGCTTAAAGAGAAGAGCCAGTACAGAGAAAAGAGGGATGCAACACTGATCACATGGAGGAGTGTCGCTATATGCATTGCAGGAGCGATGCCAAACCTTGACGGTATGGAATAGAGGCCTTCCTTTCTGTCAAACTCCGCATCCTGGCAGGCGTAGAGGATATCAAAGCCTGCAATGTAGGTTATGAGCGCCAGACTTAATACGGCAATATTCGCGGAAAGTCTCCCTGTTGCCGCAACCCATACAGCCATCGGCGCCATACCGATGGCGAATCCCAGGATGACATGGTTGAGCCAGGTGAAGCGTTTGGTGTAGGAATATGCGAACATAACGGCCAGAACGGGAAAGGAGAGCCAGAGGCAGAGCGATGAGAGCATGGCGGCGGAAAGGATGAAGAGCAGACTTGAACTGATAATAAAGGCTCCGGCCTCGCTCCTGGATATGGCGCCTGCCGGAATTTCTCTGGAAGCGGTGCGGGGATTTTTTGCATCAATGCAGGCATCCACGAGGCGGTTGAATCCCATGGCGGCGGAGCGTGCCCCTACCATAGCCATAAGAATCCAGAATACGGTGCGCACATCAAGCGGTGAAATCCGGTGCACAAGCACAACCGCGGCAAGGGCAAACGGCAGTGCAAAGATGGTATGGGAGAGCTTTATCATGCGGGAATATACTACCGCTTTTGTGAATATCTTCATGTAATATCTCTGATGCATCTATATCATTTTTGGCCTTCATACTGGGTTGATGAGGTCTTTGTCAAGCCGTGAATTTGGTGGTCGCCTTGCTTTGTCAGCCGGGGCAACACCTTGTCATGGAAAAAATGGAAGAATGAGTCCCGGCAAAGCATAATATTCGTTTTGATATCATCACTTGTGTCATGATCCGGTGTATCGCTGACAAATTTAAAGAGGTAACACTTCGTGTAAAATTGTCTGCTTACCTGCACCACGGACGCCCCCTCCATATCGACAAGTTGGGCGTCCGGGGCGATCCTGTCTTTTTCCTTGCGGTCACGCACCGGTCTATCTTGCGTGGCCATGATGGCGGTCGGAAATCCGTCTATAACATCCGGGATATGGGTATGATAGACGCCTGTTTTCAGCTCCGGCCGGTCAGGCTCGATAACCTTCGTGATGTGAAAGCGTTCCCCAAGCCGGTACGATGCACTGACAGCCCCCGCCGCACCTGCATTGCAGAGGCATATCGGATGATAGCGCTGGATTAAGTAGCTACACGCCATAGCGGCATTCGTCTTTCCGATCCCTGATATAATAAGATACAGGCGGTCTTTCCCATAGACTATGAAAGGGTCCGTTTCGCATTCCGTAAGAGAAAATCCATTGATAAAAGGTTCCGCCTCCAGCATGGTAGCGATTACCAGCCCGATTACAGGATCGCCTGACATTGCGCCATATCCTCCAGGGTTTTAATTGCTCCCATACCCGTCTCGCCCAGGGAGAGGGTGAAGTCATTCACATAGAGCGAGATATGGTCCGAGATCACCTGATCATTGAGTTCCTGTGCATGCAATCTGATGAAATCCCTGGATGCCTGCGGGTTATTCATTGCATACGCCACCGATGCCCGGAGCCGGGATTCGATTGCACCCTTATACCGGGACATGTCCTTGCGTAAGGCTATGCAGCCCAGAGGGATGGGGAGACCTGTTTGACTCTCCCACCACTCGCCGAGATCGACGATCTTTATACAGTTATATGCGGGGTACACAAACCTCCCTTCGTGGATGACAAGACCTGCGTCATACAATCCGGAGGCGACGCCGGGGAGGATCTGATCAAACCGCGTAAACTCTATATGCCTGCAGCCCTTCTGCCAGAGCCGGAGAAGCAGGTATGCGGTGGTATAACGGCCGGGTACTGCGATCCGGGCAACCTCAAAGGATACAAGCGGCTTCTTTGCAATGAGAAGCGGCCCGCAGCCATATCCTAAGGCCGCTCCGGACTCCAACAGCTCATATCGATCCCTGAGCATGAGATAGGCATAAAAAGAAAGTTTAGTGATGGGGTATGATCCGGCAAAAGCCAGCGTATTTAATTCCTCGACATCCGCGATATGGGGTGTGAAACTGAAGGGGGCAGTATTGACGCACCCATGGATCAATGCATGGAAGATAAAAGTATCGTTCGGACATGGGGAAAAGGCAACGTCTATATTCAATGGAAAGCCCTTATCTCGCGATACTCTGAATCCCTCTGGACAGGAATCCGGCCCGCGTCTTTGATAACATCAATGAGTTCGGCCATGTTGGTTCTGGTCTTGATGCCGGTGGCCTTCACCACCACCTCCTCCGTGAGCACGCCTCCCATATCGTTGGCGCCCATCGCCAGCGCGACCTGTGCCAGTTTCATGCCCTCAGTGAGCCAACCCGCCTGGATGAACGTTATATTGTCCAGAAAGATGCGCGAAATTGCCACAATCCTGAGATAGTCGATCCCGGTTGCGGGCTGGATATTCCCCATGCGGGTGCGCGCCGGGGAAAAGGACCAGGGGATAAAGGCGCGGATGATTCCGGTTCGGTCCTGCACGTTCCGTATGACATCCAGGTGGGAAATGCGCTCCTCGAGGGTCTCGCCCATCCCATAGGTCATGGTTGCGCTTGATTTCAGGCCATGACGCACGAGGGTATCCATAACCTCGCACCATTCTCTTTTTGTAAGCTTTCCGGGACTCACCTGGCTGCGAATCCTGTCCACAAGGAGATCCGAAGCCCCCGGAACGGAATCAAGGCCGGCCATTTTCAGACCTTGTACTACTTCATCAAGGGTGAGGCTGTCCCGGTGCGCAACGTGAACCAACTCTGCCGGCGAAAAGGAGTGGAGATAGACACAGGGGAAGCGTTTTTTAATTGTTTTCACCATAGTAATATAGAATTCAAGGGTGTAGTCCGGATGCAGACCACCCTGCAGCATAACCTGTGTGCCGCCTATGATTGTGAGTTCCTCCACCTTCCGCAGGATATCATCAAGGGAAAGTTCATATGGTTCAATCTGTCCCGCTCTCGCGTGGAAGGCGCAAAAGGCGCACGATGCTTCGCAGACGTTGGTGAAGTTGATGATGCGGTCGATGATAAAACCCACCTTGTCTCCCGGGTTTACACGTCTTGCCCTAAAATCAGCGGCCATGCCCAGTTCGATAATATCCCAGGAAAAAAGACCTACTGCTTCTTCAAAGCTAATGCGTTCA
>Ga0153915_10002448_pt1 | contig 16932 bp, 15 predicted proteins | sample Opewatmetagenome_2_FD_107003 | JGI IMG/M metagenome (GOLD analysis project Ga0153915, IMG submission 107003) | Freshwater wetland microbial communities from Ohio, USA - Open water 3 Core 3 Depth 3 metaG | ecosystem: Environmental > Aquatic > Freshwater > Wetlands | place: USA: Ohio, Lake Erie...
GCCACGGCCGGTCCGATCGTGGTCGCCGAGTTGAAGATCGTCGAGTTGAGAGCGATGGCATTGGTGAGGTCTTCACGGCCGACCATATCAGACACAAAGGCGTGCCGCGCCGGCGCGTCGAAGGCGTTGGCGACCCCCAGGAGGCAAGCCAGCAGGATGATCTCCCACGGCCTGACGATGTTCAGAAACGCCAGGACAGCCAGGCTGAAGGCCAGGACCATCATGGATGTCTGCGTGATCATCAGAAGGGTGCGCCGGTGGACCCGGTCGGCGACCACTCCGCCTAACGGCATGAAGAACCAGCTCGGCAGGCCGGCCGCGAACCCAACATAACCGAGATAGGCCGGAGAGCGCGTGAGCTCATAGACGAGGAACCCCTGGGCGGTGCTCTGCATCCAGGTCCCGAAAAGGGAGACCATCTGCCCCCAGAACCACAGGCGATAGTTCCGGTGTCGGAGCGAAGAGAACGTCTGCTTCAGGCTGATCTGGCGGCGAAGGTTCTGGATCTCTGCGCTGCGCATGGGGTCATCAAGAGCCCGCATTTTAGCGCAACCCCACGGTTGGGGCAAGGGCCGCAGACCTGCTAAAAAGGCGCCGGCCAGGCCGGGGATTTCAAGATGGCGACTGTCTTCTCCGGAAAAAAGCGTAGATCAGAAGGCCGCCCAGGATGATGACTGCGCCCACGGAGGACTTGAGAGGAGACGAGATAATGACATTGAGAACGACGGCCGCCGAGACGGCCGCGAAAAGGAGCGGGACCCAGGGATAACCCCAGGTCTTGTATGGCCTGTCGAGCGCGGGCATCTTTCCGCGCAAAACAAGCAAGGCGGAGGCCGTCAGCCCGAAAAATATCCAATCGCCGAAGGTGACATACTGGAGGAGCTGCCCGTAGCTGTTCGTCAGGAGAAGGGCCGAAGCCCAAATGGACTGGAGAAAGATCGAAAAGTGGGGCGTCCCGAAGCGCGGATGCAGGCGGGCGGCGGCCGGGAGGAACATCCTCTGGTTCGCCATGACATAGTAGACCCGCGGACCGGTCATGATGAACACGTTGGTGATGCCGAACGTCGAGACGATGATGGCCGCCGAGATAAAGGCAGCTCCCGGAGGGCCGGCCATGGCCCTCATGGCGTCTGAAGCCAGCCGGGTCGACGCGGCGATCCCCTCGACCGGGAGGGCTTTGACATAAACGACATTCGAGCACACGTAGACGAAAAAGACCAGAGAGACCCCGGAAATGATGGCCATGGGGATGTTCCGCGAGGGGTTCTTGACTTCCCCCCCGACGAAATTCAGGTTTTGCCAGCCTCCGTAGGAAAAAAGCGCAGGCATCAAGGCGAGGCCGATGGCGCTCAGGAGGCGTAAGCTGAACCCGTCGGGAAAAAGCGGACCCCACGACAGGGGCTCCGGCCGGTGCCAGAAAAGACCGTAGGCGATGAGCACCAGGAGGGCGCCGATCTTGAGCGCGGTAAAGATGTTCTGGACGATGCTTCCCGGCCTGATCCCGAGGAAGTTGACCAGGGAGAGGAGCCAGATGATGGCCATCGCAACGGCCACCGTTCCGGCCCGGCCATAGGGCAGGAAGGCGCCCATGAAGCTCGCGCAGGTGTAAGCGACGGCGGCGATCGCCCCCGTCTGGATCGTGCTGAACAGAGTCCAGCCGAAGAGAAAACCCACCCAGGGCGAGAACGCCTTCTCCAGGTAAACAACCTGCCCGCCGGTTTGAGGGAACATGGCCCCAAGCTCGGCAAAGCAAAGACCTCCGAGGAAGGCCATCACCCCCCCGAGAGCCCAGACCAGGAGGAGCTGAGACGACGTCTGAAGGAACTTGGCGCTCTCGGCTGAGTTGATAAAGATGCCCGACCCGATAATGGCCCCGCTGACGATCATCGAAGCGTCAAAGGCGCCGAGCTTCCGCTTCAGCGAGGCTCCATCCATGCCCCTTTTTTATCCGAAGGGAGGAGCAAAATCAATGGGTCCGGCGCCCCGGAATCGAGCTGCCGGGTGCCGGCGCAAGGGGCGCGTTTGACCGGGTCGGCCTTTTTTTATAGAATGGGCGGTGATCCCGATAACAAGGAGGACTGTATGAGAAAGATCGTTGTCTTCAGCTTATGCGCGATTGTCCTGGCCGCCCTCGTCCAGGCTCCGGCCTATGGCCAGACGGCCAAAGAGATCCTCGCGAAGTGGATCGACGCCCAGGGCGGGGCGCAGGCCCTCGCGGCGGTCAAGGACACGACCATCACCGGCAGCATCCAGCTGGTTTCCATGGGTATCAATGGCACCGCGACCATGTATCAGAAAGAACCCAACATGATGCGCTTGGACATCGAAGTCATGGGCATGGTCATCACCCAGGCCTTCGACGGCCAGACCGCCTGGATGGTCGACCCGCAAACCGGGGCGACCACCGAGATGCCCGAAAACGCCAGCCAGGAGTTCAAGCGTCAAGCCCTCGGCAACGACGCCTTGCTCAACCCCGAAAAGTACGGCATCAAGTACGACTTCAAGGGCAAGGAAAAGCTCGACGACAAGGAATATCTGGTCTTGGAACAGACTACCTCGGACGGGCACAAGACGACCATCTATCTCGACCCCGCCACTTATTTGACCTACAAAACCAAGGGGACCGCCTTGGGACAGGCCGGCGTCGAGGTCATGGCCGAAACGATCACGACCGACTACAAGAAGGTCGATGGTCTCCTCATCGCCCACTCCATGACTCAATACCAGGACGGCCAGGAATTCATGAGAATGACCATGACCAAGGTTGTCTTCAATTCCGGCCTGGAAGACTCCTTCTTTAAGATGACGAAATAACCCCGGGCCGCCATTTCCCGGGCCCGCAAAGCCAGTCCGCCCGACCGGTCTGGCAAGGAGGCCACGATGAAGAAGGCGTGGGTTCTTCTTTTCATTGTCTTTTTCGGTGTTACGTCTACGTGACCCGCGGCATCCTGGCTTTGATGGAATCGGAGGCCGAACTGGCCGTCGTCCTGGGTCATGAGATGGGGCATGTCAACGCGCGGCACAGCGTCCACCGCATGAGCGAGATGATGCTCGCCCAGGTCGGACTGGTCGTGGGCAGCGCCCTGAGCGAGACCTTCGCCAAGGCCGCCGGGGCCAAAGGAAAGCTCGTCAAGATCGTGCGCTAGGCGCGCCGCTAGTGGCGCGTCTCACAAAACTGGGGACTTTGGCATGGAATTTACGAGACGGGACACTAGGCCTCGGCCTCTTTCAGGACGTTGTGAGCGAGCCGGAGGGCCCGCACGCCCTCCTCGCCCGTGACCTTGGCCGTTTTCCCGAGCCGGATGCAATCAAGAAAGTTGCGGAGCTCTTTCTTGAGCGGCTCTTCTTTCTGGATCTTCACCGTTTTGATGTCGGTCTGCCGGCGGTCCAGAGGGAAGACCACGACCTCCTGGTCGATGTAATCGATCGAGTAGTAGACGGTCGGCTCAAAGATGCGCAGCTTCCTTACCTTCCCCTGGTGGACGCGCGAGGCCGTCAAGGTGGCCACGCACCCCTTCTTGAATTCCAGGCGGGCGGTAGCGATGTCGATCTTGTCGGACAAGACATGGATCCCCGTCGCTCGGATGACGCTTACCTCGTCCTTGATCAAGGCCATGATGATATCGAGGTCGTGGATCATGAGGTCAAGAACGACGTCGATGTCGAGAGAGCGGGACGAAAAGGAACCCAGCCGCTGGACCTCAATGAAGCGCGGCTCGCGGATCATCGTTTCGACCGCTTCGACGGCCGGGTTGAAGCGCTCCAGGTGCCCCACCTGGAGAACGAGTCCCCCGGAATTGGCCTCGTGCACGAGCTCCTCGCCTTGGGCGACCGTCTCCGTTATCGGTTTCTCGACGAGGACCGACTTGCCGTTGCGCAGCAGGTTCAGGGAGATGGGATAGTGCTCCGAGGTCGGAGTGGCCACGATGGCGGCGTCGATCTCTCCCATCATCTCCTCATAGTTCTGGTAGTAGGCGACGCCGTGCCGGTTCCCGATCTCAACGGCCTTCTTGAAATCGGTGTCCGCCACTCCTTTGAGGTCCGCTTCTTCCAGGTAGGAAAGGATGCGGGCGTGCTGCATCCCCAGGTATCCGACGCCGATGATCCCGACTCTGACTTGCTCCATCCCTGTTCTCCGCTGTCAGCGTCCGGCCTGGATCACGATGGACGCCCTGTGGGCATCCGCCAGCGAGACAGCCTCCTCTCTTTGGAACAAAGCCACTTTCCCGGCCTCGATCGCAAGAGCGGCGCCCTTGGCACGAAGAAGCGCCTTGACCGTATCCAAACCCACGGCCGGCACATCCACCCTCATGTCCTGGGTGGTCCGGCCGGCCTTGATCACGACGGACCCGGGCCCGGCCAGCCGTCCACCTCTGAGGATGGCCCGGTCGGTCCCCTCCGTGCCCTCAACCGCGACGACGACGCCTCCTTTGACCACAAGCGCCTGTCCGATCTCCAGGTCTGCCAGCTGCCCGGCGATCCCCAGCCCGAAACGGATATCCTCAAGCACGGCCTCGGAAGGCACGGACCGGGTCAGCACGCCGGGCCCGTAAAAAAAGGGAGCGAGGAAAGGAGCCGGGCTAAGGACCTTGAACCCCTGGGTTTCAAGGAAGGCGATGGCCGCTTCCAGAACGCCCGAGGCCGATCTCTCCTTGATCTTCTCCAACTGCCTCCACGTTTCGACATCGAAGCTCTGGCGCCGGAAGACCACGCCGGGCCAGACCTTGCCCAAAAGCAGGAGGCGGGTGACCCGGTGTTTCTTGAAAAAGGCAATGGCCCGGCGCAGCTCTCCGGGCTTGACGGCGAGAAGGACATCGGCCGCGTCCTCGAGCCCGGGGCTGGACTCGCCTTTGATCGCCAGCACGACGCAGCGGGTCCCCCGGCGACGGAGCTCGGAGACGACCCCGGACACGAACGTGCCCGAGCCGGCGATTATACCGATTCTTCGTCCCATGTCCCCGATGATTTCTTGATGATCCCCCTCTTGGACGACTGGATGAAGCGGATGACCTCATCGCGGTCCTCTCCGGCCGGGATCTCTGCCTGGATGCGGTCGAAGGCCTGGCTGGTGTTGAGGTCGGAATAAAAAAGGAGCCTGAAGATGTCCTTGACCACCTGGATCCGTTCGCGGGTGAACCCCTGTCTCCTCAGGCCGACCGCATTAAAGCCGTAAAGCAACACCGGTCGCATGCCCGCCACCCTGGCGAACGGCACGACGTCCTGAGTGACGACGGTGAACCCGCCGATGTAGGCGTATTTCCCGACCCGGCAGAACTGGTGCACCGCGCTGAAGGCGCTGATGATGGCAAAATCATCGAAGCTGACATGGCCAGCCAGTGTAGCCGCGTTGGTGAAGACGACCCCGTCACCGACCCGGCAGTCATGGGCGACATGACTGTACGCCATGAAATAGCCGCCGTTCCCGATCACGGTCTCCCCTCCCCCTTTGACCGTTCCCCGGTTGACCGTGACGAACTCGCGGAAGATATTCCGGTCACCGATCCTGACCTTCGTTTCTTCCCCGCGATACCCGATGTCCTGCGGCTCTCCTCCAATGACGGAAAATGGCGAGAACAGGCAACCTTCCCCGATCTCGGTCGAGCCCATGATCTGGATGTTCGCCTCGAGGCGGGTATTCTTGTGGATGATGACTTTATCGCCGATGACGCAATGGGGCCCAATCCACACCCCCTCCGCCAAGTGGGCTCGGGAAGCAACGATCGAAGTGGGGTGGACAAAGACCTCACTTTCGTGCATTCGCCTCCTCGATATCGACGATGCCCGCGGAGACCTCCCCCTCGACGACCACTTCCTTGTCCACGAGGGCCCGGCCCCGGATGGTCGCAAACCGGCCCCTGACCTTGACGAGCTCGGCTTCCAGCCTGAGCTGGTCTCCGGGAACGACGATCTTCCGGAACTTGACGTTGTGAAGCCGGCTCAGGACGACCATTTTTTTGGTCTGCTCGGGCTGCGAATGATAGAGCAGGATCCCGCCCGCCTGGGCTACGGCCTCGACGATCAGTACCCCCGGCATGATCTTGACTTCGGGGAAATGGCCTTCGAAGAACGACTCATTCGCCGTGACGTTCTTTATGGCCACGATGGACTTCCCTGGAACCAGGGAGATTACACGGTCGACCAGGAGAAAAGGATAGCGGTGCGGGAGTAAATTGAGGATGTCTTCGACTTTGAGCACGGGCCTGGCCAAAGGCCGCTTACTTGGCCGCCGGCGCGGCCTTGGAGGCGTCGTATCTCTTGATCACATCATCGGTCATGTCAACGGCCGGGTTATAATAGACGGCCCCGCTCTTGGCCAGGTCGAGGATGAGGTCGATGCCCCTCTCCTTTCCCAGCGCTTCGATGATGGGGATGAGTTCGCTCTGGACCTTATTGAACAGCTTCACCTGGAGATCCTGGAAATCCCGGCTGGCGTCCTCGGCCACCCGTTTTCTGTCGGTCTGCTTCTTCTGGAGGTCGGCGCTCATGTTATAGAGAGCCTCCTCGGAGAGGGTCAGGCGCTGGGTGTTTATTTTGGTCTCGAGCTGGCGGATGTCCTCGTCGTACTTCGTGAGAGCGGCCTGGTTGGCCTTGTCCTTTTCCTGCAGGCGAGCGATGACTCTTTTCCCCTCGGCCGACTTCTCCAGGACTTCCTGGGAGTTGATGACACCCAATTTGGGTGCCGACTGGGCAAAGCTCAGGGTTGCGGCGGCGACCAGGAGCGACGCGAGCAGGAGCATTCGGATGGTCTTGTTCTTCATGATGATCTTCCTCCTCTGATTAAAAGGTTGTCCCTATGGCGAACCGAAAATTCAGGTTGGTGTCGCCGGGGTAAACCAAGCGGTTATTATAGGCCAAAATCAGCCGGAATGGAACCCGTAGGGCGGGGACGAATATCCGGGCCTCGAGGCCCATCGAGGTGTACATGTTGCTGAAGCTGATCTTCTGCGGCTCGAGATAGGTGTTGCCGATGTCGTAGAAAAGGATCATGTTGAGCGGCTCGGCGAGATGGAACTGGTATTCCGCGTTGAGGATAACGGCCTTCATCCCTCCCAGGAGCTGGCCTTCGGGCGTCCGCGGGCCGATGGAATAGATGTCGTAGCCCCGGATATCGCGTTCTCCGCCGAGGTAGAACCTCTCCCAAAATGGGACCTGGGAGCCGCCCGCGGGTCTGATGAACTCGTAGAGAGCATGGAAACCAAAAACCTGTTTGGACAAGGTCGGATGCCAGAAGGTGAACTCGAACTTCGGTTTGATGAAGTCGACCTCGCCGCCCAAGGGGCCGCCGGCGTATTTCAAGGAGGCGAGGACCATGGTGCCGCGGCTCGGGGTCAGGGGGCTGTCCACCGTGGACCGGTAGACAGTCGGGATGATGGCGCTGACCGCGTATTTGCCGAATCCGTAGCCATAGCCGGGGTAATAACCTCCCCCATAATACCCACCCCCGTAGCCGGGGAATCCGCTCCCGTAGCCGGGGTAGTAGCCCCCAGTATAGGACGACTGCCGGATGTCCACCAGTTCGTAGCTGTAGGTCAGGTTGCCGCGCAGATAGCCCCTGAGCCGGGCGCCCATGATGATGTCGGCCCCCCGGCCTTTCCGGTCATAAAGATAAGGGAGGATGAGGTAGCGGTCGTAGATGTTGAAACCGAGGGTGATGGGCAGGTCGAAAACGTAGGGCTCGGAGAAGCCGAAGACATAATTCTTGACCCGCTTCCCGTACTGGGCCGTGATCTCCAAGTTCTCGCCCGCGCCCAGGAAATTCACGGTCGAGTAGCTGGCCATGACGAAGAACCCCTCATAGCCGCTGTAGCCGGCCGTGAACTGGATGTTGTTCCTCTGCAGCTCCTTGACGCTGACGACCGCGTCGATCTTGGTCGGGTCCTCGGAGTTGGGCTTGATGTCCGGCTCCTTCTCCAGGTCCACGAGGCCGAGCTGCTTGATGCGGAGCATGCTGTCCTTAAAGAGGGCCAGGCTGAACCGGTCACCCTCGCGCAACAGCATTTCGCGGCGGATGACCTTATCTTTCGTGTAGTTGTTCCCCCGGAACTCCAGCCGGTTCAGGTAGGCGACCTCGCCCTCGTAGATGTTATAGGTGACGTTGACGCGCTTGTTCTTGGGATCCAGGCTCTCGATGGGCATCACCTGGATGTAGAGATAGCCGACGTTGCGATAGGCCTCGCCGATATCCGCGACCGCCTTTTCCCTTGTCTTCGTGCTATAAACCTCACCCTTCTTGAGCTTGATCAGGCTCCGGATGTAATCAAGGGAAACCGACTTGCTGCCTTCTACGGCCACATCCCCTACCGAATAGCGGTAGCCGGCGTTCACCGTGAAGACCAGCCGCATCATCTTCTGCTTCTTCAGGAAGACCGTTCGCTTGGTCATTTCCTCCACGGCGGGCGCTTCGACGGTCGCCTCCATGTAGCCGTTCTCCTGAAACTTGGCCCGGATGTTGTCCAGGTCTTCCTGGAGCTTGTTCTCCTTGTACACGTCCTTGCCGGCCACCCAGTTGAACAGGCTGTGCGGCCGGTTCGACTTCATCGCCATCCGGAGCTCGCTCTGGGGGAGCTTGGGTTTCCCGGCGAAGAGGACCTCGCCAACCCGGACCTTGGGCCCCTCGTCGATCCTGAAGAGGACCTCGACCTCGTTCTTGCCCTTCCGGTCCGTCTGGACATCGACTTTGGCGGCATAGAGGCCCTTTTCCAGGAGGAGGTCCAGGATGGTGTCCCTGACTTTTTGGACCTTGGCGGAGCTATAGTAGGAATATGGAAGGACGTACTCGTCCTTTTCCTTGAGCTTATTGATGATATCGTCTTCTTTGACCTTTTTCCCCGTCTTGTAGGTGATCGTCTTGATTACCGGGTTCTCCTCGACGGTGATCTTGACGACCTTGCCCGACAGTCCCTCCTCGCCCTCGATCTTGAGGTTGGAGAAGAAGCCGGTCGACCAGAGCACCCGGAAATCCTTGCGCAGCGACTCCTCGTTGAAATAGTCGCCCTCCCGCGAGGTCAGGTAGTAGAGGATGGTCTCCCGGGTGACCCGGTCATTACCGACAATCTCGATCTTCTCGACCCGCACCTGGCCGGCCAGGGAGAGGGGAAGAACGAGAAGCAGAAAAAGCCAGACTAACTTCTTCATTTCCTTATCCTTATACCATATCGCGGCGATTTTTCCAAGTTTCCCGGCTTGGCGGGCGGGAACGTTTCAGGTCCTGCCCAATACTTAGAACGGCGGCCGGGTCAAACCCGTTTCAAGCGCCCACCCTCCATGATGTAGACCTTGCGGCAGAAGGCGGCGATCTTCTCGTTATGGGTGACCACAATCGAGGACAGCCCTCGCCGGACATGAAGGTCCTGGATAAGCCCCATGATGGCCTCGCCCGACTTCCAGTCGAGGTTGCCGGTCGGCTCGTCGGCCAGGAGGAGTTGGGGGTCATTGACGAGCGCCCTGGCGATGGCCACCCGCTGCTGCTCCCCGCCCGAAAGAAGGCTGGGTTTCTGGAAGGCTTTGTCCTCTAGGAAGACCTCTTTGAGGATCGCTTCGGCCCGGACCGACGCTTGACGCCTGTCCGCCCCTCTGATCAGCAAGGGAAGGAAGACGTTTTCCAGGGCTGTGAACTCGGGGAGAAGGTGGTAGAACTGGAAGACGAAACCGATCTTTTCGTTACGGAGGCGGGCTTTTTCCCTTTCTCCTTTGGCGTGGATATCTTCACCTTCAAGGAGGATCTTGCCTTCAGACGGCCGGTCCAGCGCCCCGAGCAGGTTGAGGAAGGTCGTCTTGCCGACCCCGGAGGCGCCCATCACGGCCACGAGGTCGCCGCGCTCGAGAGCGAAATCAAGCCCTTCGAACACTCGGAGGACCCCCTTGGGCAGGGGGTAAACCTTGCCGACGTTCTCGGTGACCACCAGGTTATTCATATTTCAAAGCCACCACTGGGTCGACCTTGGAAGCGCGGTACGAAGGGAAGAGGGTCGAAAGAAGGCTGATCGTCAGGCTCACCCCCACGATGAGCGCGAGGTCGACCGGTTTGATATGGAAGGGCACGTAGGAGATCTGGTAGATATCCACCGGCACCTTGATCAGCTGGAAGGTGTTGGCCAGCCAGCAGCAGAGGAGACCGAGGAGCGTCCCGCCGGTCGTCCCGATGACGCCGATCATCGCCCCCTGGAGGAAGAATATCTTGCGCACGCTCCCCGAAGGCGCCCCGATGGCCATCAGGACCCCGATGTCCCGCGTCTTCTCCATCACCATCAGGATGAGTGTCGCGATGATGTTCAGGGCGGCCACAACCACGATCAGGGTAATGGTCAGGAACATGATGTTCTTCTCGAGCTTCAAGGCTGAGAAGAGGGAGCGGTTGAGCTCCATCCAGGTGGTCACATAGGTCGTGGGCGGAAGGACGAGCCGCAACTCTTCGGCCACCTCGGGGGCGGCGAAGATATCGGCGATCCGGATCTGGATCTGGTTGATCTTTCCCTCCAGGCCAAAAAATCTTTGGGCGCTCCGGAGCGAGATCAGGGCCGTCGTCGAGTCGAATTCGTAGAGGCCGGTGGAAAAGAGTCCGCTCACCTGGAACCGCTTTGTCTTGGGGAGGAGCCCCAAGGGAGAGAGCCGCGAAGACGAGGTCAGCACGGTGACCGCGTCCCCGACGCTGGCGCCGATGGAAAAGGCCAGCTCCTTTCCCAGAAGGATGCCCTCCCTGGGTGAGTCGGCGGGCAAGGACCCCTGGTCCAACTGCGCCAGCCAGGGTGAGTGCGCCCTGTCCAGCTCGAAGTCGATCCCCTTCAGCAGCCCTCCCTTGCTCTTGTACGGACCGCTGATGAGGACCATATCATAGATGATCGGGGAGACGGTCTGGACGCCTTTGACCCCGCGGACCTTGGACATGACGTCCTGATAGCCGCTCAGGCCTTCTCCGCTCAGGTCCGAAACCATGATGTGCGAAGTCGCTCCCAGGATCTTGTCCTGGACGTCCTCCTGGAACCCGGTGATCAGGGCCAGGGCGATGACCAGAGCCATGACCCCGATCGCAATCCCCAGCATCGAGATGAAGGTAATCACCGAAATGAAGGCCTGTTTCCTCCGCGCTTTGAGGTAGCGCGAGGCGATGAACAGCTCGAAGCTCATCGGCATCTATTCCCGGGGCTTGAGGAGGGGGAAGAGTATGACCTCACGGATCGACGTGCGATTGGTCAGCAGCATGGCCAGGCGGTCCATGCCGATCCCCTCCCCTCCCGTAGGGGGAAGGCCGTATTCCAGGGCCTGGACGTAATCGAGGTCGACCCGGTGGGACTCCTGGTCCCCTTTTCTCAGTTCCTCGGCCTGCAGTTCAAAGCGCTTTCTCTGCTCGCGCGGGTCGGACAGTTCGCTGAAGGCGTTGGCAAGCTCCATGCCGGCCACGACCAGCTCAAAGCGCTCCGCTTCCTCCGGGTCTCGGCGGGAGGCCTTGGCCAAAGGTGAGATGTCCTTCGGATGGTCCATGATGAAAGTCGGCTGGACGATCTTGGGCTTGACCAGCTTGTCGAAGATAACGTCCAGCGCCTTGCCGTAGGAAAGCGGTATCTTGTCCGCGGCCAAAGTTGCGGCGAAGGCGATCAGTTCCTCGCGGTTGCCCAGCCGGGCGGGGGACAGTCCGCTGAGAGCGGACACCGCGTCCTTGTACCTCATCCGGGCGAACGGCTTCTTGAAAGAAATGATGTTGTCGCCGTACGGGAATTCTTCCTTGCCCAGCAGGGTCAGGCTGAGGGAATTGAGCAGCTCTTCCGTGACGGCGATCATATCGTTGTAGTCGCTGTAGGCCTCGTAAAACTCCAGCATGGTGAATTCGGGGTTGTGTTCAGCCGAGATGCCCTCGTTGCGGAAGTTGCGGTTGATCTCGTAGACCCTGTCCAAGCCCCCCACGACCAGGCGCTTCAAATAGAGCTCGGGGGCGATGCGCAGGTAGAGGTCCATCCCGAGCGCGTTATGGAACGTCTTGAACGGCCTGGCCAAAGCACCGCCGGGGACCGGTTGCATCATCGGCGTCTCGACCTCGATATAGCCCCGGGCATCGAAGAAGCGGCGGATCTCGGCGATCATCCGGCTGCGCAGCCGGAAGACCTCGCCGACCTCAGGGCTCATGATGAGGTCAAGATAGCGGCGGCGGTAGCGCAGCTCGACGTCCTGGAGCCCGTGCCATTTCTCGGGAAGGGGGTGGAGGCACTTGGCCAGGAAAGTGTAGGCAACGACCAGGACGGTCAGCTCGCCGGTCCTGGTCTTGAAGAGGGTCCCCCGGACATCGATGATGTCGCCGATGTCGAGCCAGCCGAAAATGCGGTACGCTTTCTCCCCGACGTGGTCTTCCCGGAGGTAGATCTGAAGCCGGGCCCGGCTGTCCGAGATCGTCGCGAATGTCGCCCGGCCCATCTTCCGGATGGACATGACTCGCCCCGGGACTGTGACCTCGGCCTTCTTTTCCTCAAGCCCCTGCGGGGTCAGAGAGGAGAATTCGCGGACCACATCCGACACCGAGTGGGTCTTGTCCGCCCGGTAGGGAAAAAGATCGACGCCCGCCTCGATCAGCCTGGCGATCTTCTCGTCCCGGGAGATTTCCTGGTCAGACTTTTTCGATTCTGCGGCGGGGTTTGGCTTTATCTGCTCGTCTTTCTTCTCGGCCATTCTTCACCTCTCGCCCGGGCCGGGCTTTGCCCTGGATCTTCTTCCTCAGGGCGTCCAGGATGCCGTTGACGAAGGTCGCTGCCTCCGGACCGCTGTACTTCTTGGCGATCTCGATGGCTTCGTTGATGACGATCGCGGGGGCGATGGGACCGGCCTGCAGGAGCTCGTAGGCCGCCAGCCGCAGGATGTTCCGGTCGACGACGGCCATCCGCGTGACGCGCCAGTGCTCAGAGACCGATTGGATCGCCGCATCGAGCTCTTCTTTCCTGGATAGGACACCCTCGACCAGCCAGCGGCTGTAGTCCTTGGTTTCGGCCGTTCCCCTCTTCTTTTTCCAGAAGGAATCGACCGCGGCGTCCGCCTCGCCGGGGTCGAACTCCAGCTTATAGAGGATTTGCAGGGCGCTTTCCCGGGCTTTCCGTCTCTGCCCCATGGAGCGCGAACCCTATCCCAGCTTGGCGGCTTTGACCAGATTCAGCATCTCGACGACGGAGAGGGCGGCGTCCCATCCCTTGTTCCCGGATTTCGTTCCGGACCGTTCGATGCCCTGCTCGATCGTGTCGACGGTCAGGATGCCGAAGGCGCAGGGAACCCCCTCGTCCATGGTGATCTGGGCGATGCCCTTGGTCACTTCGGCGCTCAGGAAATCGAAATGGGGCGTGTCGCCCCGGATGAGGGCCCCGAGGCAGATGATTCCGTCCACCTTTTTGGACCGGGCCAGCTTCTTGACGAGGAAGGGAATCTCGAACGAACCCGGGACCCTATAAACGGAGATGTCCGTTTCGGCCGCTCCCAGCCTGTTCAAGGCGTCGAGCGCCCCTTCGAGCAGTCGCTCGGACAGGAAGTTGTTGAAGCGGCTGACGACGATGCCGATCTTGAGCCCCTTGGCTTGAAGTTTGCCTTCATGTGTTTCCATAAATCACCTCTCTCAGCGCCCGCTAAAGGCGGGCTTCCTTTTCTCCAGGAAAGCCTTCGCCCCCTCCCGGAAGTCCTCCGTCGCGCAGGCCCGGCCGAAGATCTGCGCCTCAAGCTCCAGGCCATCGTCCAGAGTCCTGTCCAGGCCCTGGTTGATCGCCTCGATGGAGTAGGCCAGCGCCAGGGGCGCATTCTTGATGATCTCCTTGGCCAGCGCCTCAGCCGCGGGGAGAAGCTCGGGCAGGGGGACGACCTTGTTCACGAGTCCCGCCTCGGCGGCTTCTTTGGCTTCGACGACCCTCCCGGACAGGATCATCTCCATCGCCTTGCCCTTGCCGACCAGCCGGGCCGGCCTCTGCGTCCCTCCGTAGCCGGGAATGATCCCCAATTTGACTTCGGGCTGTCCGAGCTTGGCGTTCTCGGAAGCCAGCCGGATGTGGCAGGCCAGGGCGATCTCAGTCCCCCCGCCGAGGGCGTAGCCGTTGATGGCCGCGAGGACCGGCTTGGGAAAGTTCTCGATCGACCGGGTCAGGGCCTGGCCCTGCCGGGAATACCGGGTGCCCAGCTCGGCGTTGAGCCCGACGAATTCAGAAATGTCCGCTCCGGCCACAAAGGCCTTTTCTCCGGCGCCCGTCAGGATGACGGCCTTGACCTCGGGGTCCTGCTCGGAATCCCGGAAGGCGGCCTTGAGCTCCTCGATGGTCTCGACGTTCATGGCGTTGAGCTTGTCCGGCCGGTTAATGGTGATCCAGCCGATCCCTTCGCCCTTCTTTGTCAGCAGATTCTTGAATGTCATGACGTTCCCTCTCCGAGATTTTTTCTTATTCTAGCAGAATGGAGTTTTTTTTTCACCCGCTTTTTCAGGACGTGGGGGCGCGTTCCGGAAGGTGCCTTGTCTGCGGCCGGTTTTTATGCTATGTAGAAAAGAGGGGTATTGAGTTCTCTCCCAAGGAGTCGCGAATGAAAACTCAGACCGCATTTAAAGAGCTTCCCCCGGAGAAGCTGCGCTGGCGGCTGGAGCTCGAGTCCATTCCTTACCTGACGACGGCAGAATGCGAGCCCTGCGTCGAGATTATCGGCCAGGAGCGGGCCATCAAGGCCATCCGGACCGGCCTGGACATCAAGAGCCTCGGCTATAACATCTTCATCACCGGCATGGTCGGGACCGGCCGGACGACCACAATCAAGCAGCTCCTCGAACAGCTGGAAAAAGGTGAAAAGACCCCGGACGATATCCTATATGTCAACAACTTCAAGAACCCGGACGAGCCCGGCCTGATCATGCTGCCGAGCGCGCAGGGCCGCCTTTTCCGGGACGCCATGGACAGCCTCATTGAGATGCTCCGGGTCAACATCCCCGAGCTTCTCAAAAGTAAGTATTATTCGGACAAAAGAGAGGGCCTCGTCGAGGGCCAGCAGGCCAAGCAGAAGGAAATCCTGCAGAAGTTCGAGGAAGAGGCCGCCCGCGAAGGCTTTTCGGTGATCCAGGTCCAGATGGGGCTGTTCGTCAGGCCGGACCTCGTGCCGGTCATCGAGGACCGGCCCGTTTCCTTCCGCGAGCTCGAAGGGATGGTCAAGGAGAAGAAATTCTCTCAGAAGGACCTGGACGAGCTGAGGAAGAAATACGAGCGCCTGACCTCCGAGATGGAGACGATCTTCGAGAAGCTCCGGGAGATCGATGAGGAGACCCGGACCCTGCTCAAGGGCTGGGACGCCGAAGCCATCACGCCCCTCATCAAGGGCGGGGTCAACGGCATAAGGGAAAAGTTCCCCCTAACCCAGATCGCCGACTATCTCAACAACGTCGAGGAGAACCTGGTCGGCAACATCGAGCTTTTCAAGGGCCAGAAGAAGGATGAAAAAGAGGAGAAAGGCCGGGAGTTCGGGGACGCCTTCCTGGAATACCGGGTGAACCTGCTGGTGGACAACTCCGAGGTCAAGGGCGCGCCGGTCGTCATGGAGACGAACCCGAACTACGTCAACCTGTTCGGGACGATCGATTCGACGGTCACCCGGCTGGGCGTCTGGCAGACCGATTTCACCAAGATCAAGGGCGGCTCCTTCCTCAAGGCCAACGGCGGTTATCTTGTCATGAACGCGCTGGACGCGCTGATCGAGCCGGGGGTGTGGCCCACCCTCAAGAGGACCCTGCGCAACCAGATCTTCGAGATCCAGAACTATCTGGCCATGTACCTCATCTCGACGACCCGGCTCAAGCCCCAGTCCATCAAGGCAAACGTCAAGGTCGTCATGATCGGGGACGCCTATGTCTATAACCTGCTCTATTTCATGGACGAGGACTTCAAGAAGATCTTCAAGATCAAAGCCGAATTCGACTCCGAGATGAATAAAGACGACAAGACGGTCGCGGATTTCGCCCGCTTTGCCAAGAAGATCTGCGACGAGGACGGCCTGCTGCCCCTGGAAAAAGGCGGGCTCGGGGCCCTCATCGAGTACGGCACCCGCATCGCCGGGCGGCAGAGAAAGGTGTCCACCCGCTTCCACATCCTGGCCGACGTGATCCGGGAATCCAGCTATTGGGCCAAGCAGGACAAGAAGGAGGTCATCGGCCGGGAGAACGTCGAGCAGGCCATCCGCGAGCGCTTCGAACGCGTCAGCCTGCTGGAGAAGAAAGTCCAGGAGCTCATCGAGGAGGGTACGATCCTCATCGCCACGGAAGGCGGGGTGGTCGGCCAGGTGAACGGGCTTTCCGTATACGACATGGGACAATTTGCCTTCGGCAAGCCGACCCGGATAACCGCCAAGACCGCGGTCGGCCGGGCCGGCGTCATCAATATCGAGCGGGAGGCGGACATGAGCGGGCCCACCCACAACAAGGGCGTGCTCATACTCGGCGGCTACTTGCGGGGAAAATACGCCCAGCGGAAGCCGTTCTCACTCTCCGCGAGCATCGCCTTCGAGCAATCCTATTCCGGCGTCGACGGCGACAGCGCCTCCTCGACCGAAGTCTACGCCATCCTCTCCAGCCTCTCCCGGCTGCCGCTCCGTCAGGACATCGCCGTCACGGGGTCGATCAACCAGAAGGGAGAAATCCAGCCCATCGGCGGGGTCAACGAGAAGATCGAGGGCTTTTTCGAGGTCTGCAAGGCCAAAGGACTGACCGGGACTCAGGGTGTCATCATCCCCCATCAGAACGCCCAGAACCTGATGCTGCGGCAGGACGTCGTCCAGGCCGTGGCCGAGGGCAAGTTCCATGTCTACCCGATCGGGAGCGTCGATGAGGGAATGACGATACTCACCGGGATCGAAGCCGGCGCCCCTCGGGAGGACGGCACATTCGAAGAGGGCACGGTGAACTTCCTCGTTGACCAGGAGCTCCAGCGACTGGCCGCCTCCTGGAAA
>Ga0153915_10002449_pt1 | contig 16925 bp, 12 predicted proteins | sample Opewatmetagenome_2_FD_107003 | JGI IMG/M metagenome (GOLD analysis project Ga0153915, IMG submission 107003) | Freshwater wetland microbial communities from Ohio, USA - Open water 3 Core 3 Depth 3 metaG | ecosystem: Environmental > Aquatic > Freshwater > Wetlands | place: USA: Ohio, Lake Erie...
GCAAGCAGGCCCGACCGCATCTTCAGGTACCGCCCTGTCATGATGTTGTCGAGCGCGGTCATCCCCCTGAAGAGCGCGATGTTTTGGAACGTTCGCGCGATCCCCTGGCGCGCCGCCTCGTGCGGGTACATCCGGCGCCGCTCGACGCCGCGGAAAGTCACCGTCCCCCGGCGCGGGTGGTAGACCCCGTTGATGACGTTTAAGAGAGAGCTCTTGCCGGCCCCGTTGGGGCCGATGATCGCGTGGATCTCGCTCTCTCGGACCTCGAGGCTGACTCCCGAGAGGGCGGAGATACCGCCGAAAGACAGAGAGACCTCCCTGACTTCGAGGAGGATCCCGCCGGTCTTTCCCGCGGTGTTCATGCTGCCGGGCTGGTCATGCGCTCACTCGGCGGACCGAGGCTCCGAGGCCCGCCAGCTTGCCTTCCATCTTCTCGTAGCCGCGATCCAGATGATAAACACGGTCTATCACGGTCTCCCCCTTCGCCGCGAGAGCCGCAAGCACGAGAGCCGCCGAAGCGCGCAGGTCGCTCGCCATCACTCTCGCCCCCGTCAGAGGACAGGGGCCTTCGACAACGGCCGAACGCCCCTCGAGATGAATCCGCGCCCCCATTCGCCGGAGCTCCGCCGCGTGCTGGAACCGGTTCTCGAAGATCGTTTCCGTGACCTTCGAGGTCCCCGTGAGGCTTGTCGCGAGCGCGATCCACTGCGCCTGAAGGTCGGTCGGGAACCCGGGGTAGGGGACCGTCGTGACGTCTCGCGCCGTGAGGGCGCCTTCAGCGCGCACCCGGAGGAAGTCGGCGCCCGTTTCGACGCGCGCGCCGGCGGCGTCAAGGGCTGCGGTGAGCGCGTCCAGGTGCTCGGGCCGGCAGCGGCCGACGGTCACGTCTCCCCGCGTCAGGGCGCCGGCGATCGCATAGGTGCCCGCCTCGATCCGGTCGGGCAGGACGCGGTGTGTCGCGCCGCGCAGGGCCGGGACGCCCTCGATCGCGATTGTCTTCGTGCCGTCCCCCTCGATGCGGGCGCCCATCGCGCGCAGGAGGGCCGCGAGGTCGCCGACCTCCGGCTCCCGCGCGGCGTTCTCGAGGACCGTGGTGCCGCGGGCGAGCGTCGCGGCGAGCATCGCGTTCTCGGTGCCCGTCACGGTCACGGTCTCGAAGGCGATTCGCACGCCGGACAGGCGCGCCGCCTTGGCCTCGACGTAGCCGTGCTCGAGGTTCACCTCGGCGCCCATCTCCCGGAACGCGGCCAGGTGAAGGTCGATCGGGCGCACGCCGATCGCGCAGCCGCCAGGCAGAGAGACGCGGACGTGTCCGCTCCGGGCGAGCAGCGGCCCCAATACGAGGACGGAAGCGCGCATGGTCTTGACCAGCTCGTAGGGAGCGTCGGCCGAGCCGATTTCCCGAGCCTCGATGGTCGCCTCCCCGGGGCAGGCCGAGAGAAAGACTCCGATGTGCTCCAGGAGCCTCTCCATCGTGCGGATGTCGCGCACGTCCGGCAGATTGGCCAGGTGAACGGCCTCCGGAGTCAGCAGAGCCGCGGCGAGGCAGGGCAGGGCCGCGTTCTTCGCCCCGGAAGTTTCGACTCTGCCCTCTAGCCGGATCGGCCCTTCGATGTGGAACTTGTCCAACAGGGAGATTCTAGCGGGAGGAACAGGGGGATCGGTGATCGGGGGAAAGAACCGGTAATTCCGGTTCCATCACAAATCACGAATCACGAATCACGAATTGTTTTCCTCAGGTTCTGCGGGCCACTACGACGCGAGGGACCCCGTTCAAGTCCGGCTCGATGCGGAGCAGGCGCCAGCGGGGCCGCACCCGGACTTCTCGCGCGACGGATTCGGACTGGCCGTAGCCGATCTCGAAGAGAAACGGCGCTCCCGGCTGGAGGAAGCGGGGGAGCTCGTTCAAGAGGTGGCGGATCGCGGCGAGCGCGTCCTGGCCGGCGAAAAGCGCGCGCGCGGGATCGTGCTTGCTCACGGTGCGGGGGAGGGACGCTTCCTCCGAAACGGAGAGGTACGGCGGGTTGGACATCGCGAGATCGAAGCGCGCCGTTCCGACGGCGGAGAGCCAGTCGGAGGCGGCAAGGCCGAGGCGCCCGAGGACGCCGTGGCGCCGCGCGTTGGCGCGGGACAGGGCCAGGGCCTCGAGGGAGGCGTCGAGGGCGACAGCGCGCGATCCCGGCCTCTCGAGCAGGTAGGTGATGGCGAGGACGCCGCCGCCGGCGCCGAGATCGATCGCCCGCCGCGAGGCCGGCGCTTCGGCAAGCGCCGCGGCCGCGAGGATCTCGGTCTCGGGGCGGGGGACGAGCGCCCGGCGGTCCACGAAGAAGGGGCGCCCGTAGAAATCCCACTCGCCGAGCAGGTGCTGGACCGGCTCGCCGCCCAGCCGGCGATCCCACAGCGCCTGGAACTTCGAGGCGGCCGGCGCCTCGAGCTCCTGGAGCAGATCGAGGGAGAGCGGGCTGCGGCCTCCCAGCGCGTGCGCGAGGAGGAGGCGGGCGTCCCAAGGGGTCGCTTCGGCGGCATTCTCCCGAGCGACTTCGAGCGCGGCGTCGAGCAGTTCCTTCGCCGTCATCGTGCAAGCTGTCAGCTCTCAGCTTTCAGCTTTCAGCCTGAGCAGGGCCTTCGAGCTGAAAGCTGACGGCTGAAAGCTGACAGCTCCTTCTTCTCAGGCTTTGGCCAGCTCTTCCTTCAGGCGCTCGGCCTGGAAGTGGGCGGTCAGCGGCTCGATCAGCTCGTCCAGGTTTCCCTCGAGCACGCCGGCGAGGCGGTGCGTCGTGAAGCCGATCCGATGGTCCGTGATCCGCGACTGGGGGAAATTGTAGGTCCGGATCTTCTCCGAACGGTCTCCCGAGCCCACCATCTTCTTGCGCTCCGCCGCGATCGCGCCTTCCATCTTCTCCCGCTCGATCTCGAGGAGCCGCGCCTTCAAGACCCGCATCGCCTTCGCCTTGTTCTTGATCTGGCTCCTCTCGTCCTGGCACTGCACGACGAGCCCCGTGGGAAGGTGCGTGAGCCGAACCGCCGAGTAGGTCGTGTTGACCCCCTGCCCGCCCGGGCCCGAGGCGCAGAAACGGTCCACGCGGATGTCCTTCTCCTCGACCTTGACGTCCACGTCCTCCGCCTCCGGAAGCACCGCGACCGTGGCCGCCGAGGTGTGGATGCGCCCGGAGGCCTCCGTGTCCGGCACGCGCTGGACCCGATGGACGCCGCTCTCGTATTTCAGGCGCGAGTAGGCGCCCGGCCCCTCCACGAGCGCCGTGATCGCCTTCACCCCCCCGATCCCCGTGTCGTCGCGGTCCACGATCTCGACTTTCCAGCCGCGGGACTCGGCGTAGCGGGAGTACATGCGGAAGAGCTCCGACGCGAAGAGCGCGGCCTCCTCGCCGCCGGTGCCGGCCCGGATCTCCAAAAAGACGTTGCGCGAGTCTTTCGGATCCTTCGGCAGGAGGAGGAACTTCAAATCTCGCTCCACTTCCTCGAGTCTCGCGGCCAGGGCCGCGCGTTCGGTGGATGCGAGCTGGTACAGCTCATCGCCGGGAGAAAGCGATTCCGTCAGCTCCCGCGCCCCCGCGAGCTCCCGGCCGACGCGCCGGTACTCCTCGATCCGGGCGACGACCGGCTCGAACTCCGCAAGAGTCTTCTGGGCATCGCGCACCGCGCGGTGATCCTGGACGAAATGCGGATCGGCCAGGCGGGCCTTCACCTCGTCGTACTTGCGGCGGATCTCTTCGAGTTTCTCAAGCATGTGAATACGCTCTCGGCTGTCAGCTCCCGGCTGCCAGCCAGACAGACGTTTCCCGGGACCGCTAGAGAGCGGTGAAAGACAGCGGACGAGAAGGGGCGGGCAGGTCGCTCAGAGCCATTCCCCTAAGAGGAGGCGGCGGCTTTCTTTTCGTAGCGCTTGCGGAAGCGCTCGACGCGGCCCGCCGAGTCCACCAGCTTCTGCTTGCCCGTGAAGAACGGGTGGCAGTTGCTGCAGATCTCGATCCGAAGCTCCTTCTTGGTCGAGCGGGTCGTCCACGTCATGCCGCAGGCGCAGTGGACGAGGACCTCGTGATACTCGGGGTGCAGGTTCTTCTTCATGGAACCGCTCATTCTACGATGGACGCCTCGTTCGCGCAACCCCATCGAACGGCTCCCCGGCCGCCCCGGCCGCGCCGGGTGGATCGAGGTCGCTCTCGCGCCCGCCATTTCCCGGGCAGATGTTGCCGCCTCCGGCATTTCCCCGATGACAGGGACCAACCCGGCGGGATTGGGGCTAAAATCCGGCGCTCGACGTGTTCTACCTCTATGTGACCGCTCCGGGGATGCCGGCCCAGAAGTTTCTGCTGGACCGTCCCGTCACCACGATTGGCCGGTCCTCCATGAACGACCTGCCGATCTCCGACAAGATGCTCTCCCGCCAGCACGCGCGGATCGTTCGCGACGGCAACGGCGGCCTGACGATCGAGGACCTCGGCTCTCGCAACGGCACTTTCTTGAACGGCGAGCGCCTCGTCGCGACGCAGCCGCTCAAGTCCGGCGACCGGATCACGGTCGGCGGAGTGACGCTCAAGGTCGAGTCCGAGTCCACGACGCGCGTCCGCATCGACGAAATCGCCGGCGAGGACGCCCTGGACAACACGATCCTGAAGGCCTCGGCCGAGCTCCTGCGCAAGCCGACCGAGACGGATCCGAGACTTCCGGCGGAGCAGCTCTCCAAGCTGATCGAGTCGCTGCGGGTGGTCAACGAGCTGACCATCGAGCTTCTCCGGGACGTGTCGGTGGACGAGCTCCTGAAGTTCCTCATGGACAAAGTCTTCGAGACGCTCATGCCCGACCGCGCGGTCGTTCTGCTGCGCTCGAACGTCACGGGGGAGCTCGTCCCGGCCGTCGTGCGGGTCGCCGAAGGGATTTCCGCCGAGGACATCCGCCTCTCCAAGACCCTCGTCGCCGCGGTCGTCGAGAAGAAGAACGGCCTCCTCCTGATGGACACGGCCACCGGCTCCGGGGTCTCGCTCTCGGAATCCATCCGTCTCTCCGGCATCAAGTCCGTGCTGGCGGCTCCGCTCGAGAACGGCGGTGAGGTCGTCGGCTTGATCTACGTGGACTGCCGCATGGGGCACCGCTCCTTCGAGGAGGCGGATCTGCGCCTTCTCACGTCTCTCGCGAACGTCGCGGCAGCCAAGATCCAGAACGCGCGCCTCCAGGCCGAGGCGGCGGAGAAACGCCAGATGCAGCGGGAGTTCTCGCTCGCGCAGGAGATCCAGCAGCGCCTGCTGCCGGAGAATCCGCCGACGGTGCCCGGCTACGAGTTCTACGGCTCGAACCTCCCGTCCCGGCAGGTGTCCGGGGACTACTTCGATTTTCGGGGGCGCGGTGACGGGAAGTTCTACGCGACGATCGCCGACGTCTGCGGCAAGGGGATCGGGCCGGCGCTTCTCATGGCCTCCCTCCAGGCCTCCTTTCACGCCTGGGCCGACGAACAGGTGCCGGTGGCCGAGATGACCGCGCGCCTCTCGGAGGCCATCTCGCGCCGCACCGGGCCCGACCGGTTCATCACGTTCTTCCTGATCCTGCTCGACCCGGCCTCGGGAGAAATCGAGTACACCAACGCGGGCCACAACCAGGGGCTCGTGATCCGCAAGAACGGGGCGATCGACGAGCTTCCCTCGCACGGCCTTCCGCTCGCGCTCTTTCCCGGCCGCCCCTACGGCTGCTCGAGGATCTCGCTCGAGCCCGACGAGTTCCTCTGCCTCTACACCGACGGCATCACCGAGGCCTGCAATCCCGCCGGCGAGGAATTCGGCCTCGACCGGTTGAAGGCCTTCCTGAAGACGCAGGTCGGCCGCGACCCGGCCGACGTGGACTCCGGGCTCGCCCGCGTCCAGGAGGAGCACTCCGCCGGCGAGCCCTACGGCGACGACCGCACGATCCTGATTCTCCGCCGCCAGCCGGTGATGTAACTCCTCCGGCGAGCGCCCATGAGCCGTCTCTTGATCGAGGGCGCGACCCTGCTCGGCCTGACGGAGCGCGAGGACATCCATCCGGAGACGGATCTCTACGCGGAGGGCGGAAGGATCCGCGCCACGGGACCGGAGGCGCGTCGCCTCGCCGGCGAGGCTGGAGAGCCGCTTGAGAGGCTGGACGCGCGCCGCATGTGGGTGCTCCCCGGCTTCGTCCAGGCGCACCTGCACCTCTGCCAGACCCTCCTGCGCAACGGACCGGAGGACCTGGAGCTCCTCCCATGGCTTCAGAGGCACGTCTGGCCCGGGGAGGCCGCGCATGACGCCGAAACGATGGCGGTGTCCGCGCGCCTGGGGCTCTCCGAGTGCCTGGCCGGCGGCGTCACGGCCGTGCTCGACATGGGCACCGTCCGGCACTCCGACGCGCTCTTCGAGGCGGCGGCGCGCGCGGGCATCCGGTACACGGGAGGCAACGCGCTCATGGACGACCCGGACACGACGCCGGCAAACCTGCGCGCCTCGGGTGACGAGGCGCTGGCCGAGACGGAGCGCCTGCGCGCCCGTTTCCACGGGAAGGAGAACGGAAGGCTCTCGGTCGCCGTGCAGCCCCGCTTCGCGGTCAGCTGCACGGACAGGCTCCTCCGGCGCGCGGCGGAGTACGCGGCGCAGGGAAACCTTCTTCTCCACACGCATGTCTCAGAAAACCGCGGGGAGATCGAGATGGTGCGGCGGCGCACCGGAATGGGCAACGTGGAATACCTGGAAAGCGCCGGCCTCCTGACCGAGCGGACCTGTCTGGCGCACGCGGTCCATACCGGCGAGAGCGACTGGAGGCTCCTCTCGGCGCGGCGAACGAGCGTGGCGCACTGCCCGACCTCCAACATGCGCCTCGCCTCCGGCGTCTGTCCGGTGACGGACTTGAAACGCGAGGGAGTCAACATCTGCCTGGGGTCGGACGGAGCGGCGTGCAACGACTCGCTCGATCCTTTTCGGGAGATGCGGCTGGCCGGCTTCCTTCCGCAGACGCGGACACCGCCCGAGAGGCTCTCCGCCTTCGAGCTGCTCCGCATGGCGACCCGGGGGGGCGCGCGCGCCCTCCACCTTCCCGGTCCCGAAGGGCTCGTGGCCGGCGGGCGGGCCGACTTCGCCGTCCTGGATCCCGAAGCGGCTTGGGCCCTGCCCGACAGCTGGTCCGACGAGCCCTACGGCGCGGTCGTCAATGCCATGAGCCCCGCCAATGTCTTCGCGACGGTCGTGGACGGCAGGGTCCTCTACCGCGCCGGAGATCCCACGGTCGGCGGTCTGAAACCCTCTCCCGCGGAGGTTCGCGCGGCGGTCCGGAGCCTGAAGTCCCGCATGTGAGCCGGGACGCGGGACTCGGGACGCGGGACTCGAAAGCTATGGGCTGACGGAGCCGCGGGACTACGGCGTCATGATCCGGTGTTCGAGTCCCGAGTCCCGAGTTCCGAGTCCCGCGTCTACGCGTCCCGGTTCTGGATCTCCAGGCGCTTGATGATCTCGTGCAGCGTCGTGGGCTTCATCCTCAGGAGCTCCGCCGCGCGCTTCTGGACGCCGCCCGTGCGCCGGAGCGCCGTTCGCACGAGCCGCCGCTCGTAGTCCTCGACCAGGTCCTTGTACGTGGAGCCGTTCTCGGGGAGGCGCACCGGCAGCTCCGCGCGGTCCGGCTGCAGAACGGTCTCCGGCAGCAACTCCAGGCCGATCAGGCCGCCGGAGCAGAGCACGACGGCGCGCTCGATCGCGTTCTCCAGCTCTCGAACGTTGCCGGGCCAGTTGTAGTCGAGCAGCGCCCGGAGCGCGTCGGGATGGAGGCCGGTGATCGTCTTGGCGTTCTCGGAGGCGTAGAGCCGCACGAAGTGTTCGGCGAGGAGCGGGATGTCCTCCCGCCGCTCCCGCAGCGGCGGAATCGGAATCGTGATGACGCAGAGGCGATAGTACAGGTCGTCGCGGAACCGCCCCTCGGCGACCATCTGCTTCAAGTCCACGTTGGTCGCGGCGATGATCCGCACGTCCGCTTTCTGTGTCTCGACCGAACCGACCCGCATGAACTCCTTTTCCTGGATGACACGCAGGAGCTTCGCCTGCGTCTCCAGGCTCACCGTGCCGATCTCGTCGAAGAAGATCGATCCCCCTTCGGCCGCCTCGAAGAGTCCCTTCTTGTTCGCGACCGCGCCGGTGAAGGCGCCGCGGACGTGGCCGAAAAGGTTCGACTCCAGAAGATCTGTGGGCATGGAGCCCGAGTTCACGGTGACGAAAGGCGCCCCCGAGCGGGGAGAATGCGTATGGATCGCCCGGGCGACGAGCTCCTTCCCGGTCCCGCTCTCGCCCTCGACCAGGATCGTGGACTTGGAGGGTCCCGCCAGGCGCACGAGCTCGAAGACTTTTCGCATCCCCTCGGACTTGCCGACGATGCGCCCGAGGCCGTAGCGTTTCGAAAGCTCCTGTTTCAGGCGACGGTTCTCCTCCGTCAGCTGGCGCTGCGCCGCGCCCTTCTCGACGGTCAGGAGGACCTCTTCGTTCTGAAAGGGCTTGGGGATGTAGTGAAACGCGCCGTCCCGCATGGCCTGGATGGCCCCTTCGATCGAGGAGTAGGCGGTGACGATCACGACGACCGCGTCCGGGTCGCGGCGGCGGATCTCGCGCAGCACCTCGAGGCCGGAACGGTCCGGGAGCATGAGGTCCAGGAGGACCACGTCGTAGCTCTCGGAGTCGAACAGGGATAGGGCTTCCGTCCCGTCGGCGGCCGTGACGACGTCGTAACCGTGGCGCTCGAGCAGGGTTCGAAGAACGTCGCGGATGACCTCCTCGTCGTCCACGACGAGGAGGCGCAGGGAGCGGCTCATGACGCGGAGGCCGCGAACGGCAGCGTGACCACGGCCTCCACCCCGCCTCCGGGGCGGGGCGCCAGCCGGATCTCCCCTCCATGACGACGCACGATGTCGCGCGAGATGGCGAGCCCGAGCCCGGTGCCTCCCGACTTCTTCGTCGAGTAGAAAGGCTCGAAGAGCCTCTCCGCGCTCCCCGCGGGAAGACCGGCGCCGCGGTCGGCAATCGTGACCTCGGCGGATCCTCCGTTTCTCTCGACGCGGCAGGTGATCTCGCTCCCTTCTGGAGAGGCGTCGCGGGCGTTGGTGAAGAGATTGACGAACACCTGTTCGAGCTCCCGCGGGTCGCCGATGACCCAGATGGGGCCGCCGGCGCCGTCGGACTCCTGACGGAGCCGTCGCTTTCCGAACGTCGTCTCGACCGACTCGGCCGCGTTCGATACGACGCCGCGCAGGTCGGCGCGGACGCTCGCCCGGGGGCGGGGACGCGCGAACTCGAGCAGGTTGTTGACGAGGTGGGCCGCCCGGAAGGTCTGGCGCTCCATCTTCTTCAGGATCGGATAGCGGGGATCCGCGGGAGCCGTCTCCGCCAGGAGCATCTGGGCGTAGGAGGAGAGGCCCGCGATCGGCGTATTGACCTCGTGGGCGACGCCCGCGGCGAGCACGCCGAGAGACGCGAGCCGCTCGCGCTCCGCGAGGGCCTTCTCGGCCCGTACGCGCCCGGTCACGTCGTCCACCAGGACGACGCGCCGAGCCGGGTCTCCGCGAAACGCCGAGACCGACACGCTCAAGGTGCGCTCCTCGCCGCCGCCCGTGAAGCGGGATTCCACCGCGTTCTCGCCCCCTTCGGCGGGCGCGGGGGGCAGCTCCACGCCGGGCAAGGCCTCGGCGAAGCTCGAGCCGACCAGATCCGCTTCCGCGCGGCCGACGATCGCGGCGAAGGCGGGGTTGACCGAGTGAAGGCGGCCGTCCCCGTCGATGACCGCGATCCCGGAAGAGGAGGAGCGGATCACGCTCTCCTGGTATTGCTGGAGGTCGCGGATCTCCGCCAGCCGTTCGGCCAGGGCACCGTAGAGACGCGCGTTCTCGTAGGCGAGCCCCGCCTGCGCCATGACCGCCGACAGGAGCGCCTCGTCTTCCGAAGAGAGCGGGACGCGCCCGTCCTTGTGTCCGACCCCGAGCGCACCGACGAGATTCCCCGCGCAGCGCAGGGCGAAGAAGACGCGATAACCGGCCGCATGGAGGCGTTCGGCCACCGGATCGTTCCCCTCTCCGAAGGCGGCCCCGCGCAGGCGCCAGAGGTCGGCTCCCGCGAGCCGGCGGGAAAGCAGCTCCCATTCGCCGCCCGAGAGGCTTCTGTCCTCGAACAGGAAGAAGGAGCAGGGGACGACGTGGAGCCCATCCTCGACGCGCTGCACGATCGCCGCGGAGAGCTCCTCCTGCGCGCGCGGCGTCGCGAAGTCCCGGGCGATGTCGAGCAGGGCGCGGCGCGCCCGGTAGGTGTCGTGGTACTGGATCTTCTCGAGCACGCCGGTGATCCGCCTCTTCATCGGGACGAGCAACGCGGCGAGCACGAGGCCGGAGCCGAACGCGACGACATTCTTTCCCGCCTCCGCCATCCCCTCGAGCGTGCGGTCGAGAAGCGCGTTCAACAGGACGAACGTCATGCCTCCCAGCAGCACGGCCGCCGTCGTCGCGAGCGCTTCGCGAACGAAGATCTCGACGTCCCAGAGGCGCCACTTCAGGATCGCGTAGGCGAAGGCGAGGGGAATGAAGACGAGAGGGATGACCGAGAGGCTCGAGAGAAGAGGCGAAGCGAGACCCAGGATCCGCGGGAAGACCGAAAGGAGCAGGAAGGGGGCGAGCCCGACGGCGACACCCAGGCCGATCCAGCGGATCTGCATCTGGGACTCGGCGTCCTCGCGCCGCTTGCCGAGCAGACGGGCGAGGCGCCAGAGGGCCGAGGCGCCAAAGAGGGCGAAGTAGGCCTGCCAGAGCCGCGTGGCATTTTCCAGGGACTGCGCCGCGCTGCGGCCCGGGAAGAGGAGCGGAGCCTCCTGGAGGGCGAGGTAAAGCGCGCCCGGCAGATAGAGAAGCGGAAGGAGGCCGCGCCGCCGCACGGCAAGCGGACGGGGGAAGACCAGGAAGAAGTGGAGGAGAAGCGCCGGGAGGACCGCGCGGTAGAGGTCCTCGGAGAGCAGGAAGGTCTTCCAGAGCGCGTCGTGGGGACCCGCCGGAGTGATCACATAGACCGCGAACGAGCAGAGGCACAGGGCCCAGAAGATCCTCGCGGCGCCGGCGCGCTCGCGCGACACCGTGAAGAGGCCGATCAGGAGATAGAGGAAACCGACGAAAGCGAGGAAGAGATACGTACGATCGAGCGCCAGGCGCGGCCGCTCGAGGTGGGCCTCGCGAACTTCGCCGCCGGAGAGGATGAGCAGGCGATGCGGAAAGGGTTTGCGCGCGAGACTCTTCTCCGGCTGCGGCAGCGAGCCGGCCGTCTGCCCGTCCGCTGTGATGATCCGGTCTCCCGGCTTGACGCCGGCCGCCACGGCGGCCCCGTCGGGCTCGATGGCCGTCACGATCAGGGCGCCACCCGAGCGCTCGTAGGCGAAACCCGGCCTCGTAAAGCTGTCCACCTTGCGAGCGAAGGACAGGAAGGCGAGACCGACGGTCGCAACCGTCAGCGCCAGCACGAGCGCTGAACCGAACCACTTCACCAGTCGGGGCACGAGGGCAGATCCAGCAATCCGAATGCCACGGATTTCCGAGGTTTCTTCCATGTTAAAGTCTTCTTTTTGAGAGACTTGAGAAATCTGTTTCATGGCCCTTGGAGTCGAGAATCCAATATTGTGAATCTACTCCAAGATTATTTTGAATGTGGGGGGAGAAGCCGGGGCAACCTCAGAAGGAAATCGCGACTCCTCCGAGCAGGCGGTTGGTCGAGGGGGCCTCGTCTCCCGTCAGGAGGGCGGCGCTGCGCGCGCGCTCCAGCGCGAGGAGCAGCTTGCAAGCGGAGCCGAAGGGGTTCAGGCCCATGACGGACAGGTCCTGAGCCACGGAAACCGCCAGCTTGCGGGAGTCGTTCGAGTGCGCGGAGGCCGCCGTGGCGAGCGTCTGGCGCACGCCGCGAACCAGCACCGCGATCCCCGTTCCGGTCCGGACGACTTCCACGGCTGCCCTCGCCGACCAAAAGCGTCCCGAGTTCTCGGTGATCCCGTAGGCCGCGGCCGACTCGTTGGACGGGCTTCCCGCGATCCGGCCGTAGCGCACGGCGAGGCTGCCCGAGAGCGAGTCGGAGAGCCGATGGGTCCCGGCGAGCTTGTACTGGCGGATCGTGTTCGCTTCGAAGAGGTAGAGGCTGTCGAAATCGGTCAGGAAGTCCCCCTCGAAGAAGGCGCGGACCGCCTCGCTGACGCGCTGGTCGGAAATCTCGGCGCGGAACGAAGCGTCCGGGCCATCCCGGCGCTCCACACCGACGGTGAATCCCCGGCCCGAAGTGGACTCGCCGTTCTCGTCCACTGAGGAAACCAGGGGCAGGACCGTACCGGTGCCCGTACCGGAATCGACCACCCGGTACAGTCCGCGCACGTAAGCGTACGTCTTCGAGCCGAGGTCGTAACGCGCTTCCAGGCGAGGGGCGATTCCGTACCCGCCCGCAAGGTATCGCGCGACGACGCCGCCTTCGACTTCCGCGCGCGAGAAGACGCGAACCGAAGACGCCGCAGACAGGTCGCCGTCCGGCGCGGACATCAGGAATGCGCCGTCGGAGCCGACTCCGGAGGGGCCCACGGTCCCTTCCCGGTGCCGGTATGTCATCGCGACGGCAACACCCGGGTTGTCGCCGGCCGGCCGCGCGTAGTTGGCCCGGACTTCCCACGTCCGGGAAGCCAGAGGGAAGAATTGCGTCCCGGGTGAGGTCGCCCGGTAGAGATTGGTTTCATCCACGTAACGCGCCGCGAGCGACTGGACGTCGCCTTCTTCGCCGCCGCGTGACCAGGTGACGCCGTGGGTCTGAAGGCTCGCGACGCGATCATCGTGAAGGTTCAACGTGTGCCGGCGGGTCGTCAGGCTCAGGCGGCCGTCCGCGGAGGTTGCCACATCCAGAGCGATCCCTGCGGCGTTACCGGTCGTCGCGGCCGTATCGGAGATCCCGGCGGGATCGGAGACGGCGGAGTAGTCGCCGCGCAGGTCGTATCTCCAGCCGTTGGGAAGTCCTCCGTGAACGCCAAGGGCCGTGCGCGAGAGCGAAGCATCCCCCTGCGCCACGTCGGCGACCGTGCGCACTTCACCGGCGAGCGCCCTGTCCAGCCGAACGCGGTCGATCGGCGGCGCCGAATCGGCGGCGGCTTCGAGCGCGATCTCCCGCAGGACGTCCGCGGGAAGCTTGTCGCGCAGCTCCCAGACGCTCGAGGACGGGCTTGCTCCCGAGGCTCCTTCGTTTCGCGCGGCGAGCCGGATGTGCAACGAGCTGACGCCTTCGGGCAGCGGCTGGTGCCATACGCGGACGAGCGCGGGGAAGAAGCCCTTCTTGTAGGCCACGAGGTCGTAGACCCCGACGGCCGCCGAGGCCAGTACGAATGTGCCGTCGGGAGCCGTGCGCGAGCGCGCCAGAGAAGTGTCGCCGAGGTTGTAGAGGATCACGAGCGCCCCGGCGATCGGTTTCTCCAGATGGCTGACGATGCCGGAGATCGGCGGCGCGGCCGGGGAAGCGAGAACCGGCGACGGCGCCGGAAAAGCCAGGGCCCACCCGCCGGAGAGAAAAACCGGCAAGAGCACAGCAAGCGCTGCCGAGGGGCGACGTCTCATAACGGGGCCTCCGCAAGGACCCCCGGGAAGTATATGACTCCGGGAAGTCAATTGCCACCTCCTGGACATACGAGTATCGAGGGGCGCGGGGCCGTCCTCCAGCTGCGGCTTCGATCGCTGGACTCTCGACTCCTCAAGGGCTTTTCGAGGGCCCCTTCAAGCGGCTTTTCAGAAGGCCCTTCACAATCTGTCCCGCTATCGAGGGGTTCTCCTTCAGGCGCCTCAGGGAATAGGCGTGCCAGGATTTCCCATACGGGACGTAGACGCGCACGGGGTGTCCCGCGGACACGAGACGGCGCCGGAGGTTCACGGCCACGCCGAGCAGCATCTGGAACTCGTAGGCTTCGCGCGCGAGTTCAAGACGTCGGATCGTCGCCAGAGCCTGTTCGACGAGCTCTTCGTCGTGTGTGGCGACGGCGACGTGGCAACCCGCCGCCAGCAGGTCGTCCACCATCGCGGCGAAGCTGTCGCGGATCTCCTCCCGTCCCCTGTAGGCGATCTCCGGCGGCTCGACGTAGATGCCCTTGCACACCCGGACGTTTGCCCGGACGCTCGCCGCCCGCCTGGCGTCCTCCCGGCTGCGGCGCAGATACGCCTGGAGAACGAGGCCGACGTCCTCAGTTCTTTGGCGCGATTCCTCGTAGATGCGGATCGTCTCCTCGGTCACGGAGGAATCCTCCATGTCGATCCGCACGAACGTGCCATGCTCCCGGGCCGCGTCGAGGACCTGCCGGAACTGTTCGCGGCAGCTCGCCGCGTCAAGCTTCAGTCCGAAGGCGGTGAGCTTGACCGAGATATTCGAGTCGAGGCCGTGCGCGGCGATCGCGTCGAGCGCCCTCCGATATTCCGCGACCGTCTCGTCGGTCTCGGAGACGCGGGTCACGTCCTCGCCAAGGACGTCGAGCGTGGCCTTGCATCCTTCGGCGTTCAAGGCGCGGACCGCCCGCACGGCGTCGTCCAGCGTCTCGCCCGCGACGTAGCGCGAGGCGACGAGGCGCACGACGGGCTTCGGAACGAGAGGGAGGGTCTGGACGATCAGGGTGTTGATCGGGTTCATGCCGTGAATCGGGCGTTCGGGTAACTGGTCCGTCCTGTGGCCCGGGCCGGTTCCATCACACGATCGCCCGATCGCGGATAACCCGATTCCTCAGCATGTCGTCGCGCGAGGCCCGGGCAAAGCACCAGACATCCACTGTCCGGGCGCCCGCGCGCACGAGCAGGTGCGCGCACTCCCGTGCGGTGGCGCCGGAGGTCGCGACGTCGTCGACGAGGAGCACGTGGCGCGGCGCTCCTGGGCGGGCGCGGAAAGCGCCGCGGACGTTGCCTGCCCGCCGGGCCAGGGGAAGCCCGCTCTGGCGCTCCGTCGCGCGGATCTTCTCCAGCCGCCCCGGCACGAACGGCAGCGAGAGGCTCTCCGCCAGAGCCGCGGCGAGGAGCTCCGCCGCATGGTCCGCGCGCCTGCGGGCGCGAGCGGTTGCGGGGACGGCCGTCACCTCTTCCGCGTCCGCTGGCGCGGGCAGCCGCTCGATCAGGATTCTCGCCAGGTGCGGCGCGAGAATGTCGGTTCCGCCGAACTTGAAGGCGATCAGGATCGCGCGCGCCGGGCCGCGATAAGGCGCCGCCGCGCGGAGGCTCCGGAAGGGAGGAGGAGAGAGGAGGCAGCGCCCGCAGCGCGCTGCCGGGGTCGGCGTCTCGCCGCCGTCGGGGAGAGGTTCGTCGCACACGCCGCATCGCGCTTCCTGCTGCCGGTCCAGCGCCCCCCAGCAGTCTTCACAGACGCCGCCGCGGAAGAAGCGCTCGACCGCGCGGCGCCGGCAAGCGAGGCAGCGGGATGGAAGGAAGAAGCCCGCGGCGGCGCGCAGGAGCGGATTCAGATTCCTCTCCGCGGACCGGGCCCGGCTTCCCTCGCACTCACGGAGAGATTCTATCCGCGGGCCGAGCGTCACGATTCACGATTGACGATTGATTACTTGTAACCCGGAACCGTACACTCCCTCCGGAGGTGCCTGTGTCCCTTGCCAAGAGAGTCCTGCTCGCCTGTGTTGGCGCCCTTCTCTCCGCCGGAGGCGCGATCGCGCAGAGCTGGGGTGCCGGCGTCACGATCGGCGCGGTCAACGACATCGAGCATCATTTCGCTTTTGAGGATTTCAAGCCCAAGGACATCAACGGCTCGATCGAATTCGAGGTTCAGGAGAAGGTCATCGTGCGCGCGACGTACGGAGAAATGCGGGTGAAGGGAGAGAACGCGGGCAAGACCGTCACGCTGGCGGGATCAGGCTCCGAGATCACGCTGCCGGACCTGACCAACGACATCCGTTATGCGACGATCGGAGTGTCGTACCAGTTCTGGGAAGGGACATTCACGTCCGGCATCTTCGGCGGCTTCGGCGGATACAAGATCGAGCCTCGCGGCGTGCCGGCGGAAATCGCCAACTACCGCGACCAGCGGGAGACGTCCCTCGGCTTGCACGTCGGCGTGGAGGGGGGCTTCGAGCTCATCCGGCACCTCTCTCTGATGGTGCGCTTGACCTATCACGGCATCCGCACCACCTCGAACCGTTCTTTCGTAAACGCCAACACGGGATTGACCTACCGGTTTTGATTCGAGCCCTGGCACATTGTTTGCATTTCGCCGGACAAGCTATGATTGACAACCGGTCAGATCCCACCAACAAAATCCTCTTATCCGACCGCCCGGGGTCTCCGACGGTCCGGCTCGCTTTCCTCCCCTTTTCCTAGGCTCCCACCCAAAAGGCCGACAGGCCGACCCGTCCGGCGAAAGCCGGGCGGACGCCCTCCGTCCGTCGCTCCGCGCCTGCGCGGGATCTGCGCGAGCGGCTCGGCCGGATGCGGCCTCGACCGCTCGCTGATCCCGCTCCGGCGCTCCGCTCCCGCGGCGCGAGGCTCCTGCCCACTGGGAGACTCCTCGCGCCGCGAGCGATGGAGGGATTGCCGCTGGACGGTAGGCGACCGTCTTTACCGAGAGGGCTTTGGGGCTGAGAGCTGACAGCTGACGGGCCGACCTGTCCGGCGAAAGCCGGGCGGACGCTCTGCGTCCGTCGCTCCGCGCCCGCGGCGCGAGGCTCCTCCCCACTGGGAGACTCCTCGCGCAGCGAGCGATGGAGGGATTGCTGCTGGACGGTAGGCGAGCGTGTTGACCTAGACGGGTCCGGGGCTGAGAGCTGACAGCTGACAGCTGAGCGCTATTTCTTTTCTTCGGGGGGGACGGACAGGGGGAGGAGCGTGGATTCCTTTTTCGAGGAGAGCGAGACCTGGGCGCGGGTCCGCGCGACGCCCTTGATCGTCATCAGGCGGTGCTGGAGAA
>Ga0153915_10002450_pt1 | contig 16923 bp, 16 predicted proteins | sample Opewatmetagenome_2_FD_107003 | JGI IMG/M metagenome (GOLD analysis project Ga0153915, IMG submission 107003) | Freshwater wetland microbial communities from Ohio, USA - Open water 3 Core 3 Depth 3 metaG | ecosystem: Environmental > Aquatic > Freshwater > Wetlands | place: USA: Ohio, Lake Erie...
ACGGGTCGAGCTACGTGGCCACTGGCACGGTGAACGTGACTCCTCCACCAGGAGGGCCTTGGCAGCTGCTCGCGCGAGTGGGCGACGCAGGGCCCATGGGCCCTCAGGGAAGCAAGGGCGACACGGGAGCGACAGGCCTTCAGGGGCCTCCAGGACCACAGGGGCCGACGGGCGACATGGGCGCGACCGGGCCGCAGGGACCGCAAGGCCCGGTCGGACCAACGGGGCCGCAGGGACAGGCGGGACCAGCAGGACCAGCGGGGGCGAACGGCGAACCGGGACTGGCGGGCGCGCAGGGGCCCCAAGGACCGCCGGGACCATCCGGGAGCGGGAGCACTGCGAGGATGGATTGTCACGTCCTGACCAGCCCCACGCCTGTGAATCTACCGCCGGCCAGACAAGCTGGAGGCACCGCATGCTGTGAAGCAGATCCTCAAGGCGGGACCAACGACTACCAGATGGTCAGCATCAGCGTATTGCACAACGAGAGCATGGATCAGCCAATCTCCACGAGGGCGTGGGTGGACCCGGATCCGAGTGCTTCACGGTGCGGAGAGTGGGCTGCGTTCAATACGGGCACGGTCGACGTTCAGGTCCAGCTGATTGCCAAGTGCTGCAGGGTCGTCAATCAGTGAAGAATGGCAGCGTGCACGGGCGATCCTTCCGGCAGTAACGGCGGCTCCTCCGTCCAACACTCCTGCAAATCGATGCGGCCCCAGCGTTCCGACGCTGGGGCCGTTCCATTCCTGACGTTCAGGCCCGGCGGTGAGGGCATGGCTCCCTTCGGCGTCACCGCGGGCCGGGTCAGCTCCAGGTCGCGACGAGCTCGGCGTACCCCTTGCTATCGCCGATCGGGGTCGCGAAGCTGACCTGCACGCCCTTCGCTCCCGAGATCTCCAGGGCCTTCCTGTAGAAGCCGATGATGCTGTAGCCCATCAACCGGTGCTGCGGCTCGAACCCGGTGTACCGGATGACAGCCCTACCCGGCTTCAAGTTGATCTCGATGTTGACCCCGTTGAAATAGGTCATGTGGACGATCGAGATCCGCTTCAGCACGAACTCGGGGGAGCCGAACTTGACGAAGAGCCTGTAGATGCCACGGAGCTGCCTGTCGATGACAATCTCGGAGCGCTCGATGAGGACGCGCTCGTTCCCGCCGGCGGACTCCCGGAGGTCCGCCTCCAGGAAGCGCACGAAGGCATCCAGCGGATACCAGGCCGTCGGGAGGATCACGCGCCGGAACATCGTCCTCGCGTCATCGTCCAGCGTCCCGACGATCTTCTCGTACCCCTCGTCTCCGGAGCGTGCCTTGATGGCTTGCACCGTCTCGAGCACCGCGCTGCCCTTGAGGCTCACCCCGACCCTGTTTGGCTTCAGTTCCGTCATGTCGATCGCCGCCCCCCTTTCGATCGCATTCAACACTCGCATATTACCATGCGCCATTTGGCCCTGGGCAGTTCGTGCCTGAGAACGTACCTCAGGTCAGCTCCGGGGACACTGATTCACGCATGGGACTAGGAGGCAGTCGCCGCGGCTCCTCCCTCTCGCGCGCACGCCAGGAACCCCGCCGCGGCGTGCGAGAGCGTCGCCGTCTTGCGGTGAACGAGGTAGATGGGCCGCTCGAGGCGCATCTCGCGCACCGCAAGCGCGAAGAGCTGACCGCGAGCGATCTCGCTGCGGGCGGCGTGCCGGGGCATGAGGGCCACGCCGAGCCCGTCCTCGACCAGCCGCTTGATCGACTCGAGCGTCGGGAGCTCCATGACGATGTTGAGGGGCGTCCGGTGCCGCTCGAAGGACTCCACCACGCGCTCGCGGTACGACGAGCGGACGTTGTGCGCGAGGAACGACTCCGCGCCCAGCTCGCGGATCGACGCCTGCGCCCGCCCGGCGAGCGGGTGCTTCGGCGCCACGAGCAGCGCCAGATCGTCGGTGGCGACTGGAACGGCCGTCAGCGCCGGATGGACCGGCCGGTAGGTGATGATCCCCATCTCGACGTCCCGGCCCAGGACCTCCGACGGGATCCGGCTCGCCAGGCTGCGCTTCACCTCGATCCGGACCTGAGGGTGGCGCCTGCGGTACTCGGAGACGATGGGCAAGAGGTGCATCACCGTGTGCTCGTTGGCCGCGATGGAGAGCTTGCCGCGTTGCAGGCTACCGAGCTCGTGGATCGCGCCCAGCGCGTCGCGGCGCAGGTTGAGCAGCTGCTGGGCGTACTCGTAGAGGACGCGGCCGGCGTCGGTCAGCGTGCCGTCCTTCGACGACCGGTCGACGAGGGGCGAGCCGATCTCTCCTTCCAGCCGCCGGAGGGCCTGGCTCACGGCGGGCTGGGTCCGGTGCAGCCGCTCGGCGGCGGCCGAGAAGCCTTTCTCCTGGGCCACCGCGAGCAGCACCTCGAGCTGGGCCAGATCCACGGCGTCACCTCCGGACGAGAGAGCGAGTCACCCTATCATTGAAACTTATGTTGCCATAAGAACAATCACTTGGACTTATGCCTCGCGGCGCCGGTAGGCTGCCCCCTTTGATGGAGAGCGCGGTTCCCTCGGAGGGGGCGAGGGTCCGGGAGAGGCGGCGATGGGTCGAGGGAGGCTGGCAATGAAGCAGGCGGCGGCTCATCACGGGCGAATGCTCCCCGGGCGGCGCCCCGGCCTGCCCGTGGGCCCGGGGACGGGGCCGGCTGCGGGCTCGACCCGCGGGGCCCGCGAGCTCGGCCGGTGGGAGAGGGAGTTCCCCATCCACCGCGTCATCGCCGAGGACGGGAGCGCCGATCCCCGCCGGGTGACGCTCCGGGACCCCGAGCTCCTGCGGCTCCATCGCCTGATGGTCCTGAGCCGCGAGCTGGACGAGCGCATGGTGATGCTGCAGAGGCAGGGGCGCATCGGGTTCTACGTGGGCGCCGTCGGCGAGGAGGCGAGCGTCCTCGGCGCCGCCGCCGCCATGGAGGACCGCGACTGGATCTTCCCCTCCTACCGCGAGCACGCCGTGGCGCTCGCGCGCGGCATGCCCCTCGCCACCTTCGTCTGCAACCTCCTCGGCAACGCCGGCGATCCCGCGCGCGGGCGCCAGATGCCCTGCCACGAGACGTGGCGTCCGGGGCGGTACGCCTCGGTGAGCTCGCCGCTCGCCACCCAGCTTCCGCAGGCGGTCGGGGCGGCCTGGGCGGCGCGCCTGAAGGGCGACGACGTGGTGGCGCTCGCCTACCTCGGCGAGGGCACGACGAGCGCCCACGATTTTCACACCGCGTTGAACTTCGCCGGGGTACACCGGATCCCCGCGGTGTTCGTCTGCCGCAACAACGGCTGGGCCATCAGCACGCCCCAGGAGCTGCAGACGGCGTCCGCGACCGTCGCCCAGAAGGCCGTCGCCTACGGCATCCGGGGCGAGCGCGTCGACGGCAACGACCTGCTCGCCGTCCACGACGCGGCCCTTCGCGCCCGGGCCCGGGCCGCGTCGGGCGGGGGGCCGACGCTCCTCGAGTGCGTCACCTACCGGCTCGGTGGCCATAGCACCTCCGACGACCCGCGCGCCTACCGCCCGGACGCGCTGGTGAAGCCGTGGCGCGAGAAGGATCCCATCCGGCGCATGGGTCTCCTCCTCGAGCGGCGAGGGTTGATGGCGGAGGGGCACGAGGAGCGCCTGCGCCACGAGGCGCAAGAGGAGATCCGGCTGGCGGTCGAGAAGGCGGAAGCCTTCGCCGAGAGGCCACCACTCGAGAGCCTCTTCGAGGACGTCTACGCCGAGCCGCTGTGGCAGCAGCGCCAGCAGCTCGAGGAGCTGCGCGCGGTGGCGGCGCAGGGGCCGGATCTCGAGGGCTGACGTAGGCCGCCGTGGGGCGCACCCCACCGACGATGTGGAGCGCTCAGGCTTCCGACGGGTAGACGAGCCCGATCTGGCGCCTGACCTCGTCGAGCGTTCCCATGATCCGCAGGCTCTCCTCGGGCGAGAGGGTCTCCCCGGCGACGAGCCCGGCATCCGCCAGGCGCTCGAGCTCCGCGGCCTGGTACTGCATCCCTCGGCCAGTCACCGCCCGCTCGAACCGCTCGACGACCCCTCCCCGGCCGTCGTAGGCCGTGAAGCCGGTGGGCTTGTACCAGACGCCGTCGATGGCGACGTAGCCGTCGGTGCCCAGGACGAACGCCGCGTTCGGCCCCAGCGTGTCGAGCGCGGCGTGCAGCACGGCCTGCTCCCCGCCGGCAAACCCGAGAAGGATGGCGGTCTGGCGGTCGACGCCGGTCGCCGTCGGGCTGCTGATGGCCTGCACCCGCGTTGGCGTGCCGAGCATGTCGTGGGCGAAGGAGACGGGGTAGATGCCCAGGTCGAGCAGCGCCCCGCCCCCGAGGTCGGGGTTGTTGAGCCGGTGCAGCGGGTCGGACGGCAGCTTCTGGTTGTGGTCGGCGATGACGGTCCGCACCTCGCCGATGGCGCCTGCGGCGACGAGCTCGCGCAAGCGGACCATGTGCGGCAGGAAGCGCGTCCACATGGCTTCGAGCACGACGAGCTTCTTCTCCGCCGCGAGCGCGATGACCTCCCTCGCCTCGGCGGAGTTGACGGTGAACGGCTTCTCGACCAGCACGTGCTTGCCGGCGTTCAGCGCGAGACGCGCGTTGGCAGCGTGGAACGGATGCGGCGTCGCCACGTAGATGACGTCGACGTTCGGATCCGCGGCCAGGGCCTCGTAGCTCGCATGGGCCGTGCCGATGCCGAATTCGGCGGCAAAGGAGTCCGCCGGCTTCCGGCTGCGGGATCCGACGGCCGTGACGCTGAAGCCGCCGTTCAACAGGTCGGAGGTCTGCGCGTGGGCGATGCCGCCCGTTCCGAGGATGCCCCAGCGAAGCTTCGCAGCCATCCTGGAGAGATCTAACGCCCCCACGACGGCGGGGCTCAGTCCTCGTCCTCGTCGAAGGCGAGGCCGCGGTGCTGGGCCTCCCGGACCATGCGATCGAGGAGGCGAGGGACGGCGAGCCCGAGCTCCTCGTCCTCGTGATGGCCCGAGCCGTCGTGGTCGCCCGCCGCGAAGAGGGCGAACGCCGTCCATTCCTCCCGCGCGATGGGGAGCCATTCCTCCGGGCTCCACCCGTCCGCCGAGGCGCGGAAGCGCTCGATGTCCACCGCGATGGGGCGGATCTGGAGGTAGCGGCCGCGATGGTCCCGGCGCACGTCCACGGCCCACTGCCGGCGCGCCGAGTCGCGGAGCCGGACCGACCCGACCTGCCCCCCGGTCGGGTCCTGGACGGACTTCCACAGGCTGCCGGCATCCGCAGCGAGCGGCTTCCGGCTCTTGTGTTCCGCGGCCCCCTCGGCGTAGGCGGCCAGGATCTCGTCCAGCGACAGCGGCATGTCGAACCCTCCTTCGTCGTGTGCGTCACCGCGTCGCGCGCTCGGAGCGCCGTCCCTCCCGACGCAGCAGGCGCTCGAGCGCGCTCCAGACGCGTTCCGGCAGCTGGGCCGCCGCTCGGGCGCTCGACGGCGAGTGGGCCAGGGCCAGCAGCGCGCCGAGGACCAGCACCGCCGCCTCCTCCGGGCCGAGGCCCTCGCCGAGCAGGCCCTGGCGGTGCGCCTCGGCGAGACAGCCGCGGACGAACGACTGGGACCGCCGGCGGAACTCGGCCACGCGGGCCACGCCCGCCGGCGGCGCCGCCTGCGCCAGCTGCTCCGTTCCCACCAGGCGCGCCACGCCGGGGTTCTGCCGGATCACCTCGATGCGCCGGCGGAAGAAGGCGCCCAGCCGCTCGATCGGGTCGGCCCCGGGCGGGGGGAACCCGGTGAAGAGGATCTCCTCCACCCGGTCGATGACCGCGAGGACGATCGCCTCCTTGGTGGCGAAGTGCCGGAAGAGGGCGGCGTCGCTGACGCCCACCTCCCGGGCGATGGCCAGGGAGGTGAAGCGGGCCAGCCCCTGCTCGGAGATGACCTTCAGGGCGGCGTCGGCGATCTCGCGCCGTCTCGAGCCGGCGGGCTTGCGCGCGGTCATGGACCCTCTTATAAGTGAGTGAGTGCTAACTAGCAAGCGGATCGGGCCCCCCGGCCGGGCCCGCCGCCCACCGACGAAAGGGGCGCGACGCCATGGCCACCGAGACCACCCTTCCTCCCGCTGCAGCGCACGCCTTCCCCGACCTCCTCGCCTACGCGGCCCACGGCATCGCCAGTCGCGTCCTGGCCAGGACCGGGGGCGGGAACGCCACCCTCTTCGCCTTCGAGAAGGGTCAGGCGCTCTCGGAGCACACCTCCCCGTTCGACGCGCTGGTCTTCGTGCTCGAGGGGGCGATGACGCTCACCATCGGCGGCCAGCCGGTGAAGGCGCCCGCGGGCACGGTCACGCGGATGCCGGCCGGGATCCCCCACGCCCTCGACGCCGACGACCGTACCCGGATGCTGCTGATCATGCTGCGCGAGCCCAAGGGTTAGCGCCGGGCGCGTTGCGGCTTGCATGCGCGCGCGACGGGCGCTAGCCTGGGTCCGCCCGTAGCACGCCCGGCCAGGGCGTGCTACGCCGCGGTCGGGGGGGAGGGTCATGATGCGAGCGCTCGCCGCCATCCCGTTGATCTCCGCCGCGATCGCCGGCCTCGCCGCGCCGTCCGGCGCGAGCGCCCATGAGGTGCTCCACTCGATCGAGCGGAACCGTGCGATCGCGGTGAAGGCCTACTTCGCCGACGGCGAGGCGCTGGCGTCCGCGCAGTACGAGGTCTTCTCTCCCGCGGATCCGGAGATCCCCACGCAGACGGGGCGCACCGACCGGAGCGGCTGGCTCGCGTTCGTCCCGGACGTGGCGGGCAAGTGGCGGGTGAAGATCGCCGACGACCACGGCCACGGCCACGAGCTCGAGGTGGAGGCGGGCACGCCGGGAACGGCGACGGCCGCGCTCCCCGCCGGCCCGGCCGCCTCCAGCGCCGCGCTCGTCCTCCGGCCGCTCGTCGGCCTCGCCGCCATCGGCGCCGTCTTCGCCGTCCTCTTCGCCGTCTACCGCCGCAAGGGAGCCGGACCATGAAGCGGGCGCCCTCGATCCCGCCCGCCCTCCCGGCCCCCCCCTCGGCGCGGCTCTAGCCCATGCACATCCCGGACGGCTTCCTCTCGCCACAGATCACCCTCCCGGCCTACGCGGTCTCCGCGCCGCTCTGGGCCTGGGCGGCGCGCCGCCACTTCGGGCACGCGGCGGTGGAGTCGCTCCCGGTCGTCGGGTCCCTCACGGCGGTCGCGTTCGTGATCCAGACGATCATGATCCCGGTCCCGGGAGGGACCTCGACGCACCTCTTGGGCGTGACGCTGCTCGCGCTCCTCTACCACCCGCTCGTCGCGTTCCTGTGCGAGTCGCTGGTGCTGCTCGTCCAGGCGCTCTTCTTCGGCGCGGGAGGCATCACGGTGCTCGGCGTGAACGCGCTCGCCATGGGGCTCCTCGGCCCGCTCGCCGGGTGGCTCGCGTGGAGGGCGCTCCGGCGCCTGCACGAGGGCGCGGCGGCCTTCGCCGCGGCGTACGTCGCGATGCAGGTCTCGACCCTCGTGGTCGTCGCCGCCCTCGCGCTCCAGCACGCGCTCTCCGAGCGCTACTTCCCCGTGCCGGTCGCGGTGGTGCTCCCGGCGATGATGCTGCCGAGCCTCACCGCGGCCGGCCTGGCCGAGGGCGCCTACACCGTCCTCGCGCTCTCGCTCCTCCGAAAGGCGAACCTCCGTGGCGTCGCGATGGGCTGACCCCCGCCGCAGCCGCGCGCTCGTCGGCGGCTGGCTCGTAGCGGCATTCGCGATCTCGGCCGCAACCGATCTCCGGGTGCTCGGCGCCGCCGCGGCCGCCGCCCTGCTGGTGTTCCGCAGCGGACTCGCGCGCAACCTCCGCCGGGTCGCCCGCTCGGTGCTGCCGGTCACCGTCGGGCTCTCCGGGGTCTCCTGGCTCTTCCTGATCGCGGTGGAGCGCCGGCCGCCGCCGCTCGCCCCCTACGTGGCGCTCGTGCTCCGTTCAGCGGTGATCGCCTTCCTCGGCTTCGCGGTGCTGGACCGCGCGAGCCTGCTCCGCGCCCTCGCGCCCTGGCCGACCCCGACGCGCCTCCTCGTGATCACGCTCGGGCAGATCCACGCGCTGCGCCTCCTCGCGACCGACTCGCTCCAGGGCCTGCGCAGCCGGCTCGTGAGGAAGCCCGGCGCCGCCGACGTGCTCCGGGGAGCGGGGGGGATCACCGCCGCGATGCTCACCCTGTCCACTCGCAACTCGCGCGACGTCGTGGACGCGATGCGGTCGAGGGGGTTCTAGGTGCCCTTCGACGTCGATCGGTTGACGGTCGAGCTCGGCGGGCGGGCCGTCCTCTCGGACGTGAGCTTCGCCGTGCGGCCGGGCGAGCGACTCGTGCTGCTCGGCGTGAACGGGAGTGGGAAGACCACCCTGCTGAAGGCGCTCGACGGCCTCGTCGCCCCGACGCGAGGCGCGATCCGGTACGGCGGCGCCGTCCTGGACGGGCGCGCGCTCGAGGACGCGCCCTTCCGGCGCCGGTTCCGGAGCCGGGTCGCCCTGCTCTTCCAGAACGTCGACGCGATGCTCTTCAACCCGAGCGTCGCGGACGAGATCGCCTTCGGCCCGCGCCAGCTCGGGCTCGCCGACGTGGACGGGCGCGTCGCGCGCTGGGCACAGGTGCTCGACGTCGAGCGCTTTCTCGACCGGCCGCCCTTCGACCTGTCCGGCGGCGAGAAGAAGCGCGTCGCCCTGGCGGCGCTGCTCGCGGTGGAGCCGGAGGTGCTGCTCCTCGACGAGGCGACCGCGGATCTCGACCCCGCCTCGGCGGCCCGCCTCGTCGACCTCCTCGGAGGGCTCGGAGGCCTGACGGTGATCGCCTCGACCCACAACCTCTCCGTCGCCGAGGAGCTGGGCGCGCGCGCCGTCCTCCTGGCGCCGGACCGTGCCGGCGTTCGCTTCGACGGCCCCACCGCGGATCTGCTCGCGGACGAGCCGCTGCTCGTCGACGTCGGGCTCGCGCACCGGCACGCCCACCGGCACGGCGCGACCGCCCACGCGCACTTCCACGTCCACGATTCCGGGTAGGTCGTCCCGACCACGGGGGCCAGGTGGCGCCCCCCATCAAGCGGAGGATGCATGCTGGAGCGCATCGGGGTCTCGCTCGAGGACGAGCTCTTGGCCCGCTTCGACAGACTCATCGCGGAGAAGGGGTACGTGAACCGCTCGGAGGCCATCCGCGACCTCATCCGCGACGCCCTCGTGCAGCGGTCCTGGCACGAGTCTGACGGGCGCGAGGAGCGGGTCGCGGTCGTGACCCTGGTCTACGGCCACGACTCGTCGAGCCTCGCCCAGAAGCTCGCCCACATCCAGCACGAGAACCACAGGGCGGTCGTCTCGGCGCTGCACGTCCACATGGACGAGCACAACTGCCTCGAGGTGCTCGTCCTGCGCGGACGCGCCAGGGACGTCGTCGCCATGGGCGAGGGGCTCGTCTCCACCAAGGGCGTCAAGTACGGGAAGCTCGTCCCCGCGACGACGGGCCAGGACCTCCCGTAGGTCAGACCTCGTCCGCCGGCCGGGACAGGGCGGACTCGACGCCCAGCACTTCCTCGATGCGCTCGACCCAGGACGGCTGCGGAGGCTCCTGCCGGCGCCGGAAGCGGGCGTGCACCTCGAAGGCGAAGTTGTCGAGCACCTCGGGGTCCACCGGGTCGCCGTTGAGCGAGAGCGTGAGGGAGTGCAGCCCCTCCCGCTCGGCCACGTGGAAGAACTGGGACTCGGCGAGCTTGTTGGGCATGCACTCGAGCGGCCCGACGCTCACCGCCGCGTCCACGTGGCGGTGGCGCCAGGCGTGGATGGGGGTGCCGAGCGTGAGCACCGTCTCGGTCTCCAACTCCTCGCGCACGTAGGGCGCGGCGGCGGCCAGCGCCTCCTTCACCTTCATGGCCCGCGGCCAGCCCATGGGCCCCGACGCCGCGGCGTGGCACGCCGACTCGATGCGCCGCCGCACCCAGCCGTTCAGGCGGTCCCCGAGGGTGCGGCGCGCGGCCTGCTTCGCCCCCATGTGGTCGGAGTACTGCAGGTACTCGGAGAGGCCGGTGACGTGCGCGCGCAGCCCGCGCCGCTCCAGCTGCTCGACCACGTAGTCGTTCGCGAAGGGGTCGTTGCGCACGTAGATCTCGCCCACGACCAGGACGAGCGGCGCCTCCTTCTTGCCGCGGACCGCGGCCACCTCGGCGGCGGCACGGGCGAGCAGGTCGGGCACGCCGTAGAGCCGGCCCGTCGCGGCCTCGCGGAGCACGCGCGAGCCGGAGAGGTCGCCCTGGCGCGCCTCCCGCTCGAGCAGCGCGTCGAGCTCCCGGGAGGCGCGCCGGTGGATCTCGTCGCAGGCGCCGGGCCGCGCCTCCACCGGGCGCACGTCGAAGAGCATGTCCCGCATCAGCTCCACGGCAACGACGCCGGTGAGCACCAGCGCCCCGAAGCCAGCCGGCACGCCCTGGAAGTAGTCGCCGAACGGCGGCGACCAGATCCGCACCCGGTCGCCCCAGCCCAGCCGGTCCAGCACGAGCTGGTACAGCTCCTTGTAGGCGCCGAAGCGGCATGGGCCGTCGGAGCTGGCCATGAAGAATGCGAAGCGCTCGGTGCCGCCCCGGTCCCGCTCGATGCGCTCGAGCAGGCTCCCCAGCGTCACCGTCATGGGCAGGCACTCCTTGCCCGAGGTGTGGCGGCGGCCAATGCGCAGCGTGTCGCGGGTCGGCTCGGGCAGGCTCTCCGCCTGGATCCCGAAGCCGCGCAGCACCGCGGCGAGCGGGTCGGCCGCCGGGCCCATGCGCGGGATGAGCACGCGCTCCCCGCTCTCCCTGAGCTCCGCCAGCGTGCGGCTCCGCACCGTCAGCCGCTCCGCGTCGTTCGGCGCGCGGCCCGAGCCCGCTCGCAGATCCTCCCGCACGCAGTGGAGGAAGGCCTCGACCCGGGTCTTCGTGCCGGCGTCGCCGGAGTGGCCGTCGGTCTCGATGACGGCGAAGGGCTTTCCGTCCATGAGGTGGGCATAGGAGTGGAGGGTGAAGCTGTCTGGGCCGCAGGAGTAGTTGGAGGCGAAGAGGCTGTAGACGCCGGCGGTGCGGCGGATCTGCCAGGCGGCGCGCAGGATGCGCTGGCCGAAGCCCCAGAACATGTTCGGGAAGAGCGGCGCGGCGTCGTCCACCGGGAAGCAGTCCAGCGGGATGGCGATGGCGCCCTGCTCCCGGAGGATCGCCGGGACGTTGGAGTTGAGGACGTCGTTGTGGATGGTGTAGGCGCGCCCCAGCACCACCACCGGCACGATGCCGTCCTCCCGGCAGCGCTCGAGCGCGCGGCGCCCCAGGTCGAGGAGCGCCCCGTCGAACCGGTTCTGCTCCTCGCGCGCCGCGCTCCAGGCCGCGCGCCAGGCGCGCTCGCCGCCCACGCCGAGGTCCCTCGCCAGGCGCCGGCAGGAGGCGAGGAACGCGGGCGAGTCGAGGTTCCCCGGCCCGACGTCGATGACCGGCGAGACGACGTGCGACGCGAGGGACCGGCCGAGGTCCCACCTGAGCACGTCGGGGCTCCCCTGGACCACGGGGCACAAGGTCGAGGCCCGCTCGTCCTTCACGCGCGGGATGTCGCGGAGCATCGGGAGGAAGAGGTGGTCCGGCGCCCGTTCGGCCATCGCCGCGACGAGCCCGTGGTACTGCTGCATGGGCGCGCAGAACGGCACGTTCCCCCGCTCGATGCCGCGCTTCAGCATGGCGCGGTCGGCGCCCTGCGCGATCTCGAGGTCGAACCCCAGCGCGTGCAGGAAGGTGGCGAAGAACGGGAAGAGCCCCTTCAGCTGGAACTCGTCGGTCAGCCCCACCCTCGCGCCGCCCCGTGGCGCGGAGAGCCTGGCCACCAGGGCGCCCACGAGCTCGCGGCGCTCCCGGAAGGGGTCGGGGGCGAGGTCGGGGAGCTTCTTCTTGCGCGTGCCCTTGTCGTACAGCGAGCAGCCGCCGCCCCAGGTGAAGCGCTGGCGCTCGCCCTCGACCAGCGTCGTCAGCCGGTCGATGCGGCACTTGTTGCCGGCCCCGCCGCACCCCGAGGTGGAGTTGCAGACGAAGGTGTCCTTCCGCTCCAGCCCGGCGGCCAGGAACCGCCGGCCGTTCAGGGCGGGCCGGGCCGCGATCCCCTCCTCCTCGGAGGCGAGGAGCGCGATCCCGAGCGCCCCCACCGTGCCGGGGCTCGGCGGGACGACGACCTCGGCGCCCGTCTGGCGCGCCACCGCGGCGGCGAGCGCGTCGGCGCTGAAGGGCATCCCCTGGCAGAAGACGACCTGGCCCACCGAGCGGCTTCCCTTGACCCGGTTCACGTAGTTCGCCACCACCGAGTCGTAGATGCCCGCGACGATGCGGCCGCGCTCCACCCCCGCGGCCACCGCCTCGTCGATGATCTCGGCCATGAAGATGGAGCAGTGCTGGCCGAGGGCCACACCGCCGTCGGCCCGGAGCGCCTCCTCGCCGAGCTGGACCACGCTCTCCACGCCGGCGAAGCGCCTGCCCTGCTCCTCGATGAAGGAGCCGGTCCCGGCGCTGCACGCCTCGTTCATGGCGGCGTCCACCACGCGCCCGCCGGCGAGCCGGATGTACTTCGCGTCCTGCCCGCCGATCTCGAAGATGGTGTCCACCCGCGCGTCGTGGTGCAGCGCGCCCCGGGCGTGCGCTGCGATCTCGTTCAGGACGAAGACCGCCTCCGGCCCGTAGCACGTGGCCATGAGGGAGCCCACGATCTCGCGGCCGCTCCCGGTGGCCCCCAGCGCGCGAACCGGGTGGTGGCCGGCCGGGCCGTCGAGGAACTGGCGCATGAGCGCCTGGGCCGCGCCCACCGGGTCGCCGTTGGTGCGCAGGTACCCCTCCCAGACGGGCTCACCCCGGACGAGGTCGAGCGCCAGCGCCTTGGAGCCGGTGGAACCGATGTCGAAGCCCAGCACGAGGTCGCGCGGGGCCGCGCCCAGCGCGGCGGAGGGGGGCGGAGGCATGCGCCGGACGCGGCCGAGCGCGCTCCGCAGCGGCGGGATCCGCTCGAGCGTGCTCTGCGGCGGCGGGCGGACGAGCCGGGCCAGCGTCTCCGGCCGCGGTGCGCGCTCCGCCGCCACGAGGGCGCAGCCGAGCGCCTCGAGGAAGAGGCCCTCGTCGCCCTGGCGCTCGGCGAGCGCCATGCCCCGCCGCTCCAGGAAGCGCCGGAAGTGCTCCCGCACCCGGCGCGAGCGGGCGACGCCGCCCGCGAGCCACACCCGGACCGGCGACAGGCCCGGCTTCACCAGCACCTCGACGTTCTCGGCGATGGCGTCGAGGAGCCCGGCGAGGATGCGATCCCGGCGCTCGCCCTTGTTGGCGAGGTGGGTCATGTCGGTCTTGAGGATGACCGGGCAGCGGCCGGAGAGCGGCGCCGGGTCCGCCACGCCGTCGGCGAGCTCGGCGGCCTCCTCGACGGTGAGGTCGAACCGCTCGACCAGCTGGCGCAGGAAGTTGCCGGTCCCCTGCGCGCAGCGGGAGTTCTCGCGGAAGGCCTGCGTCCCGTTCTCCCGGATCTCGAGCACCGAGAAGCCGTGGCTCCCGATGCTCACGAGCGTGGCCGGGGAGTCGCCGTGGAGGAAGCGGTGTCCGGCGAGCTGCGCCTGCTTCGCGGGGACCCGGAGCAGCGACACCTGCCGGCCGAGCCGCCCGCTCACCGCGGCGGCGTCCACGCGGTCCCAGTCCCAGCCGGCGAGGATCTCGAGGAGCTTCCCCGCCGGGTCCTTGTCGTGGGCCTCGATCTGGCGGCGCGTCCATCGGAGCGCGCCATCCTCGCCGCACACCTCCGCCACCTTCACGGTCTCGGCGCCGATGTCGATGCCAACGTTGCGAAGCATGCGGAACCCGATTTCCTACACGCTTTCGCGTGCCGAGGAAAGCGCCGGTTGCCACCTCCGGGGCCCGCCTGCTACACCTCGCGCACCCGAGGGCATGCCGCCCTCGCCCCGAGGACCTCGATGGGATCGCGAGAGTGGGCGCCGACCGAGATCGTGGCCGTCTTCTTCGCCTTCGTGGTGACGGCCGGGCTCGCTATCAGGCTCCTCGTCTGGCGCGCCAAGAGGAAGCTCCGCCGACGCCACGTCGTGATCGAGCCCTGGCTCCCCATCGTGGCCGCGCTCCGCGAGCGCGGCGTGACCGCGCCCGAGACGATCGCCACCGTCCTCGCCGGCTGGGACCTCCGCCTGGATCCCCCCTGCGCGGTGGGCGCGCGCCTCCCGTCGGGGGTCGCCACCGTCGCCGACGCGCTCGGCGTCGCGCTCGTGGAGGTGCAACGGCCGCTCATCGCCCGGGCTGCAGACGCCGCGGGCGCGTCCCCGCTGCTCGCGGAACTGCGCGCGCTCCGGCCGCGCCTCGAGGGCCTCCCCGGTGTTCGCGAGGTGGGGGCGCTCTGGCCCGACGACCCGGAGACCTTCGCCAGGATGGTCGTCCGCTACGCGGCCATGTGCGCCGTGTCCCTGCCGCGCCGGTAGGCTGCCCGCTACCGCCAGCCAGCCGCGCGGAAGAGGGCGTGGCACTCCTCGGACCCGAGGAAGGCGACGAAGGCGAGCGCCCGCTCGCGGTTGCGCGAGCGCCGTGTCACTGCGATGGGGGTGCCGCGGTAGAGCCGCTCCGCCGCCGGAAGCGGCAGGAGGTCGGCCTCGTCGCGCAACCGATCGTACCAGGACGCGAAGGTGATCCACGCGTCCAGCTCCGGCTGCGTGCGCCAGGCGGCGATGGCCTCGGCCGTGTTGGAGGGGGCGAGGGCGATGTTCCGCTGGATCGCCGGAATGAGCCCCTTGCGCCCCGCCAGGTCCTCCCACAGCCCGGTCTGCCCGGCGCCGTTCACGTCGAGGAGCTTCACGCCCGGTCGGGCGAGGTCCTCGATGCCGCGGAACTTCCGCGGGTTGCCCTTGCGCACCAGGATGGCGGCGGGGCGGTCCCACAGGCTCGCGCGCGTCGAGAGGTCGAGGAGCTCCGGACGCCGCCGCGCCAGGTCGGTGAGCACGTGCTCGGCGGCGCCGAAGACGAGGTCGCCGTCCTGCTCCGCCTTCGCGGCCCACGCCTCCTCGGGGCCGCCGTCCACCTTCACCGCGATCCCCCTGGTGCGCGTGAAGCGCTCCGCGCAGGCCCGCACCGGCGTGAGCGGGCCGCCGGGGCCGTAGACCCTGAGGGGCTCGTCGCCGGACGGAGTCCGGAGCGGCGCGAGGAGGGCGCAGGCGACGAGGGCGGGGCGGAGCGCGCGGCGCGGCATCGGCTTCCCTTTCCGCCGGCGCCAAGCCGGCTCCCCGATTCTAGCCGCGCTCGCGTCGCAAACCGGCTTTTCCTCGACTGGCGGCCTCGCGCATCCCGTTCCATCCCCGAGGCTCGCGCGCCGCGCGGCGGCCCGCGAGGGCGGTCCCACCGCGCACCGCGCCGTGCTAGCTTGACGGACCGGGTCCGGCAAGGTCCGTTCGTCGAGGAGGTCACACAGCCTCATGCGTACCGTCTCGGCCGAGGAGGCCGTTTCCGTCATCAAGTCGGGGGGGCGCGTCTTCGTCCACAGCGTGGCCGCCGCGCCACGCCGGTTGGTCGAGGCGATGACCGCGCGCGCGCCGGACCTGCGGGTGGTGGAGGTCATCCACCTGCACACCGAGGGCGAGGCGCCGTACGCGGCGCCGGAGCTGTCGAAGAGCTTCCGCGTGAACGCCCTCTTCGTGGGGCCCAACGTCCGGCAGGCCGTCCAGGAGGGTCGTGCCGACTACCTGCCGGTCTTCCTCTCCGAGGTGCCGCAGCTGTTCCGCGGCGGCCTCCTGCCGCTCGACGTGGCGCTCATCCAGGTCTCGCCGCCCGACCGGCACGGCTTCTGCTCGCTCGGTGTGTCCGTGGACGTGACGCGGGCGGCGGTGCAGACCGCGCGCACCGTCATCGCCCAGGTGAACCCGCGCATGCCGCGCACCCACGGCGACGGCCTCATCCACGTGGACCACATCGACTTCGCCGTCGAGGTGGACGAGCCCATCCACGAGGCGGCCCACGTCGAGATCTCCGAGGTCGAGCGGGCCGTCGGCCGACACTGCGCCGAGCTCGTCGAGGACGGCGCCACGCTGCAGCTCGGCATCGGCGCCATCCCCGACGCCACGCTGGCGGCGCTCGCCGGTCACCACCGGCTGGGGATCCACACCGAGATGCTCTCCGAGGGCGTGGTGGACCTCGTGGAGCGGGGCGTCATCACCGGCGAGGAGAAGCGCATCCACCCCGGCAAGATCGTCGCCGGCTTCGCGCTCGGCGGCCGAAAGCTCTACGATTTCCTCGACGACAACCCGATGGTGGCCATGCTGGACATCGCCTACGTGAACGCCACCGAGGTCATCCGCCGCAACCCCAAGGTCACCGCCATCAACAGCGCCATCGAGGTGGATCTGACCGGGCAGGTGTGCGCCGACTCCATCGGCGACCTGCTCTATTCGGGCGTGGGCGGCCAGATGGACTTCATCCGCGGCGCCTCGCTCTCCGAGGGCGGGAAGCCGATCATCGCCCTCCCCTCCACGACCACGAGCGGCGAGTCCCGCATCGTCTCGTACCTGAGGCAAGGCGCGGGCATCGTCACCACCCGGGCCCACGTGCACTACGTCGCCACCGAGCACGGCATCGCCGACCTGTGGGGCAAGAACCTCCGGCAGCGCTCCGCGGCGCTCATCGGCATCGCCGATCCGCGGCACCGCGACGCGCTCTCCGCCGAGGCGCGGCGGCGCTTCGGGACCTGGTAGCCCCTCCGCCGGCTCCGGCGGCAAGAACCAGGCGCGTCGATGACCTGGCGCGCCCCCCGCTCGTCATCGAGGATCCACCGACTCGCCCGCCGCGGCGGCCTCGAGCGCGGTCTCGACTTGGGCAAGGCCCACGTGGAGCGTCGCCCCGTCCCAGAGCGCCGGGGTCTCGGCGCCGCCGTGACCGGCGAGCGCGGCGCGGTGGCGC
>Ga0153915_10002451_pt1 | contig 16923 bp, 31 predicted proteins | sample Opewatmetagenome_2_FD_107003 | JGI IMG/M metagenome (GOLD analysis project Ga0153915, IMG submission 107003) | Freshwater wetland microbial communities from Ohio, USA - Open water 3 Core 3 Depth 3 metaG | ecosystem: Environmental > Aquatic > Freshwater > Wetlands | place: USA: Ohio, Lake Erie...
CGTACTACCTCCGGTAGCTCCTCCCAGACTCCAGATCCACGAACTCCCATCATTAATCACCGCATTCCCATACGCGGTAACGACCATGAGCACGAACATGACCCCATATTTCCACCAGTTCTTCCCTCCCGGAATCACTTCTTACTCACCGACATTATCGCCAACACCATGACAATCAAGATAACCATTTCTTACTCCCTAGAGTAGGTCTCTCTTTCCCACCAGCTCAGCTTTCCTGTCTTCCCCTTTCCACCTTCTCCCTCTCCGTTCCCCCCATCTTCTTTTCTGGGAGGTGGTTGCGGCCCATCAGGTACAACAGGATCGCCACCTGAACCACTGCCACCAACTCCCTGACCTTCCCCAGCCTTCTCCCTCTCCCCCTTCTCTCCTTCACCCTGCTTCTTCTCCCCACTTCCCTCACTCTCCTCCCTCTCCTTCCTTTCCGTCTCCGCCCGATCCATTCTCTCGACCAATGCCTGATGACTGGCGGTCATCTGTGCGAAGCTCTTTGTCCGCTGGTCGCTCTTCAGAATCCGTATGGCTTCCAGCATCTCATCACTAAGCTCAACTTCCTTCTCCCTCTCTCCCTCTCCCTTCTCACCCATCGTTCTTCACCATCCCATGCTCCAGTCCATGCAACAGCTTCACTTGCTTCTCTGCCTTCTCTTCCGCGTCCGGCGGGCTATGTCTCGCTTTCTCCTCCCCTGTATCGGTATTCACTACAACGTAGTCCTCACCGTCTTTGTGTACCGCGTATGGCATTGTTATAGATCCTCTCATCCATTATTTGCATCTGCCGGCGCATCTCTCCCATGTCCTCTGAGATGGTCTTCAAATGCTCCGTAACCTGCGCCACCTTGTATATCCCCCGTGTTAACTGAACAGCAATTCCCAGCATGGTCGCCACGACTCCCACCAGTATACTAAATTGAGTCCAGTTCATTCACAACCTCTGTATGTCGTAAAAGTCCTTCGCCATCCCCTCAACCTTCCCCCACGCACTCTTCTGCGCCCCCGCATACTTCTGGACTCCCAACGCTCCCCGCATTTTCAACGCCTGAAAGAAGTCAGGTTCCATCACTTTCCTCTGCAACTTGATGGTAATAACCGTCAAGACTACAGCAAAAACCAGTTCCTTCACATAACTCTTATTGCTTCTTTCCATTACGGAATCTCCATATCACCTTGCACAGTCATACTGGCAACTCCACCGGCCGTCCCTGTCCCTGTCCAGACCCCAAAGATCTTCTCCCCCGGATTCAACACAACTCCCACAACATCAGTCGAATCGTTGCTCCCCGTATAAGTCCCTCCTAAGAAACTTGTCGGTCCCGCCGTCCCCCGATAATATTTAAACGTAGGCTCGTTCAGCGGCGCTGGACTGACCAGTACATTCAACTGCCGTGGCTTCCACGTTTGCATGGTGTATGTCGGACCGAGTGCCACGAACCCACTCCCCGTGCCGTCAAGGGTGACGGTTGCCTGTTCGTTCAGCGGAAGTGTTTGTGTCATCAGTCAGCCCAGAACTCATACCGCACAGACAGATGCATGTCTGAAGCACCAGGGTTGGAGATGGCATAGACGCCATCCTCGAATCCCTGAATGGGTCCCATGAGCCAGCCGGCTGAAAGCAGGAAGCCGTCAGGAACGGGGGTGAAATTCACCTGCTCTCGCGTCCCGAGATAGATGCTACTGACGTTCGCCGTGTGCGAGAGAATCCATGCGGCGCTGATTCGCGGGTCGCCAGGGATGACCTCAATAGGCGCTCCCACTCCGACCTGTGGCACGGTGAAGGTGCGCATGACGGAGCGCTTTGCCGGCAGGGAGTTCGCCTGGACGGTTCCCTGAATCTGTACCGGCACGGCTCGCATGAGTTCCGGGAAGTCCTGTTGCCTGACTTCCTGCCAGTCTGGTGTTGCGATGCCGTCTGGCATTGGGTTCTTCGGTGCGGTCATAGGTTTGCCTTCCTAGCTCCCTGGACGATGACCTTAGTTGTGGGGCTAGCTGACACGAATGCCTTTACCCCGACGATAATCATGGCGATTCCCACGATGACTTCACCGGCTCGGAACATGAAATGCCGCTGCCAGTCAGAGCCCGGCAGAGGGATGCCGAAGAACGAGCCTCCGCCTCCCCCGCCGGATACCGGAGGGTTCTGCCCGTTAGCGTATGGTCCTTCGCTGAATGTCTTCTGGCATGCCCGCTGCATTGCTGATCCTGGCGGAAAGAGGTCACACTTGTTTGCCATTAAGCCACCATCATTCCTGTTCCGTTGACTCGCAGTACGGTCATAGGCTCGGGCAACAGTGGTCCGCCTCCCGCGAATGTATCGACACCGGTTCCCCGCGAGGGATTCATGGCAGAAATCATCTGCGTTGGGCTGACTGCGATACCCGCATGCGTAGGCCATATGATAAGGTCCCCCGCCTGGATCTGCGCCTTGTCGATTACATGCGCTCCGCTCCATGCTAGAAATTCGAGATACCCTGAATGCGTGTTGTTTGGGAGATTGTATCCAAGGTCATGGTGTAGGACGTATGTGAGGAAGCCGTAGCAGTCCCATCCGCTCGGGTCATGCCCTCCCCACACATACGGTCTGCCGGCGTATTGCATGGCGTCTGCTGCAATTCCGCCAACAGCCGGAGTGTTTCCGGTAGCAAGTCCCGTAAGAGATACATTCGCCCCGCCCAGAATCGGTGCCTGCGGAGTTCCCGGAACAGGCGCGTGTCCCATGAAAAGACTTTGCACAGTAGACAACACACCGGCATTCGTGATACCGGACCAGAGAATCACAAACCCTAGTCCGGTAATCCCGACTGCACTAACCGTCTTATTCACTTCTACCCGTAGTACTCAGCCGCGTAGTCGGCATTGTCACCGGCGCCCATACCGCCGGAGGAGTAGCCGGCGCTCAGCGCATCGCTGGCAGTCTTGCGAACCATCTTGCCCGTGTTCGGGTGAGTGGAGTTCGCGTGTCGGTGTGACCATTCCAGCGCCAGGAACGCCAGACCGCCGACCATGAAAACGTTGGGGTCGTGGGTGAGCAGGAACATGCCTCCCACAACGGCACCGGAAGTCCACATGGCCTTCTTGCGGGCACCTTCCAGGTTGGTGTTGTACGGCTCGGTGGCCTGAGCTTCGGCCACGCTCGGCAGTGAGTACTGATACACACCAACCACGATTGCGCCGGTGGCGAGTGCGACCATAACCGACTCGCTCGGCTTGAGGAAAGTCTTGAAGAGATTAGCCATTGTCAGTCACTTTCTATGCTTTGTTGACAGCCCACCATGCGTGGCCGTCCCAGATGTTGTATCCCGTTCCGCCGCCCCATGTGTTGCCGATCTGCCCGACGGACTGACCGACGACACTGCGACCCATCGGATCGGCATTCAAATTAGCAATCTCACTATCCGAATACGTTTGCCCTCTAGTCGCCTGATGCTGTGATGCCCATGCGGTAGAGAACAGTGCAGCCGGCTGTTGCGTTGGAGTGGGAGTAGGCGTTGGCGTCTGATCGGGCTCTGGATTGTGGTTCCCAGACGATGACGGATTCTGCACTGGAGCGGCCTGGATGAGCCGGTGGGTTCCGGTAGGCGGAGGACCGATCAGAGCAACCGTCTCGCTCACTGCCTGATATTCATCCGGGTTAAGTCCGCTGGCGGTCTGCGCCAGATACTTCCCGAACGCAGTCGTGGCCAGAGCGTAGTTAACTCCGAACTGGTTTACCGCGTACTGTTCCGCATCCAACAGCCATGCCGCATTGTTCGTATACGCTTGCCCACCAGCCCCCGTATCCGCCGTACTGGTCTGCGTCACATACGGATTCGCCACAGAAGCATTGGTGTAGTACCCGCCTCCCCCACCGGCTTCCTGCCCGTACGGGATACCGGTAGTAGGGTCGATCGCATTCGGATCAACGGTAGAACCATCCGTAGCGGCGACCGGCGCTGCCTTACGCTTCTTCCAGTATGCGAACAGGACGACGGCGGCGACGATTCCGCCTCCGACTGCCACATTCTTGTTGCTCACCTCCCCCATGCCAGGAAGTTTCATCTATGGTCACGCACCTTCCACGTCAACAGTGGCCAGGGTGATAGTCGAGTTACCAGTCGCGGCAGTGAACTGAACCGTGACGACGTACACGCCTCCGCCAGCCTGCGCACACCAGCGGGAAGTATCGACGCCCTCATAGGTGACTTCCTGCGAATTACCGGCGACTACACTCTGAAGTTCCGTCGAAACGATGGTTCCGGTAATCGTTCCCTGTCGCACTCGCACCGTGACTGCGGTCGCAGCGGTTCCGGCAGGGTTGACGTTCAGCACACCACTGACGGTGACTCCCTGTCCGGCGCCGGCGTGCTCACCACCGACGAACGGATTCGGATAGTCATAGACATACGCCGGCGTGGTGACAACGGTTGTCTCAGCGGTAGTGACAACCGTCTGCGATCCCGAGTTTTGCTGTGCAATCTTATTTGCCATTACTGCATTCCCATTCCGCCGAAGACGTCTACATAGTCTGAGTAAGTCTGGTCGCTAGGTGATGCGAGTTCGTCCTGCGTCCACGGAGCTACCGGCGTCCGACCGAAAGCCGGCAGAGGCTTGACATTGTGAATGACAGGGTTGCTCTGCATGGTCGGTGTGTACACGCTCCCGGAAGGTCGAATGTTCTGACCAGGAATGGCAAGTTGACGGAAGACCGGCCGGTCATCCTCTGCGATACGCCGCATGGGAATCTTCTCAGTCGGTCGAGCCACCGGAAGTGTTCCGGCAACCGAGTACGAGTCGAACGGCTCTGGCCAATTACTCGTGTTCTCTCGGTTATCCAGAAACGCAGACGACTTGTTCGGCGCAGGCGTGCTGGAAGACTTCCACAGATAGACCTCATTCTCTTCAATGGTCTTTCCGTAGAAATTCCGCCCGTACCCTCCGGGCACTGCAAGCTGGTAGACGTCTTCCGCGTGAACAGGGTCAAGGTGAACTCGCGGAGTACCGGCAGCGCCCATGACAGGATTGTGCCCGGTAGTACCGGGATTGTCTCCGTGCCATGGGTCTGTCAGATTGTCGAGAATCCAGCCGTTACTACCGTCCGCGTAGTCGAAGTAATCTCCGTTGTCCTGAATCTGGACAGGGACTTCACCGATCTCGCCGGGGATCGCATAACTATTCGGTGTGTTCGGGTTGTAAGCCTGTGCGTGTACCTCATCGGCCGTGAAAGAGGGCCCGTACTGGTTGTACGGGTTCTCACCGGCCATGCCAATTTGCTGTCCGCTTGCCGGACGCCACTTGAAGCTAGCGATAGCCATGGTTAGCCCTGTCCAAGGACAGTCTTACCGGTAGTACCGACCAGGTTGCCGGCGCCGCTGAAGAATGCTGCGGTCTGGTGACCGGGAAGCAGGAAAGTGGTGACCATGAGGACACCGACCAGTCCCATCCCGATTTTCTGAAAACTAGACACGTGATCTCCTCATGTCATGGTCCGTACGGATAGCCGTACACGTTCTGTGGAGTGTGAATTCCGGGATTCTTCAATGGCGCGTTAAAAGCCTTCAGCAAAGTTCCCATGGGCGTCAGCTTTGTCTGCCCGAGGGCGAAGTATGATTCTCCGCCCATGAGGGCTGTCACGAATACGATCCATGCCAACCCCTTTCCCACGGGAGCGTTGATCTGTTCGAACACGTAGAAGATACCGGCTGCTATGGCGGTAGCCGGAATCACCTTCCAGTTGATCCGGTCCACAACCGTGGTCATAGGCGCGTCATTCTGGAGGGCATCGTTAGCTATTGTCATAGCTCCCGTTGCCATGATGATTCCGGCCGCCGACGGCATGGGACTAAACGCCCGGGAGCTTGATAGGGAGCTTCGGAGCGATGACCGCACCTGCGTAGAAAACCGCGATGTAAATGAGCCACTTCTTATTCATGACCTGTTACCTTTCTTGTTTAGACGAACAGAGAAGCCGGGTCGACTTCCTGCGCAGGGTAGTGAGCGTGAACGCGGGTCACCTTGTCCACCTTGTTGCCAGAGGCGTCAACAATGGTCTCGCTGTAGTGGGTGCCGATACCCGCGTGATTCGGGATGACGCGCCCGTCCACCAGGTGAAGGTGATGCGGAACCGGCTCTCCGCCAGCGGCGTTCAACTTCTTACTGGTGGCGTCGGAAACCGGCTTTGCAGCGTCAAGCTGTGCCCGCAGCGCATCCCGCTCCCGAATGATTTCCTGCATCATCTCGTGCTGTGCGTCCACGGCACGCGCCTGAACTAGAATCTCATCGCCTGGAGCCGACTCGCCGTTGTAAGTCTCAGCGGAGTTGGACATTTAGATTACCTCCCCGCCATGGCGAGGGACGCGGGGTCACCGTTCGCCGCAGCAACGTAGTTGACGAATGTGAACAGGGTGTGGATACCCGATCCGCCGATGTTTCCGGTCCACAGAAGGTTCTGACCGCCACGGGTGATCAGGTATCCGTTGCGGAGTTCCGCACCGGGCTGAGTACCGAAATCGTCGTTAAACCAAATCGGGTAGACGCCGTTCTCACGGGTACGGGCACCGTCCGCAGCGCCGGCATTGAGGTCGAACGCCTTGCCCATACGCGACTGCCACAGAATGGTAGAACGCTGGAAGAGCTGGTTCTTCTCCACCGTCAGGGTCACCGGGTCCGGCCAGTCGGCATCGCCCTGTGCTCGAGAGTTCGACGCGTCAACCAGCATCAGAATCAGGTTCCGCAGCGGATAACCGAGACCGGTCGAGAGTTGCTGTCCGGGCACGTTGCCGGCAGTCAGCGGGTAGTTGTTCGACGCCCAGAACTGAGTGGTGTTCACCTGAGGCGGGGTCGGGGAAAGCGGGTGGCCCTTCGGGTCGGACGCCTCGGGCTCCCACCAGTTATCCTGGACCATGCGGACACGCACCGATCCGGGAGTGGTTGGCGCAGTGCCGTACGGCGTGGCAGAAGCGGAAAGGCGGAGCTTCACCTTGAAGGGAACGGCAGTGTTCTTGTTGACCAGCGAACCGATACCGTCGCGCTGGACCAGTTCCAGAGGAATGGTCAGAACGAACGTGAATGAGCCGCCGGTACCTCCGGCGCCAGTTGTCGCAGAGAACACGATGTCAGCACGCGGGTCATTCTGGTTGAAGTAACCACCCCACTTGTTGATACACAGGACCGTGTATCCGTCGAACGGACCGAAGATAGGACGCTGCGCAGTGTCAAGGAACTGCACAGTGTCAATGACGTTAAACGGGCCGTTCTGCGCGAACGTCACCGTAGCGGCATTGCCTGACGTCGTGCACTGAATGACAATCCAAACCTTCCGGAGAAAGCCGTCTCCGTTGAGCTGGAAGTCGGGGAGATCCTGCGTGGACGCGGTGAGCGTTCGAGTGTTGTCATACTGCGGGTCTTCCATGCTCTGGACGCCGGCGCGGAAGGGACGTCGAGCGGGGGGAGCCGCTTGCTTACCCTTCTGCGCATTCGGAGTCTGAGCGGTAGGAGCCGCCAGTGGAGCACCAGCCATTAGTGGTTAGCCTTTCTGCGAGCACGTAGCCGTTTGATTTGCGAATGGACATCTTCATAAGTGAGTGGAATTTGCATGTCCACGCCACCGTTTGGTGCTTCAGGATCCGTCATTCGGAACCGTGGATTGTCGTAGACGTGCTCCTGAAACTTGAGATAGACATAAGCCTCTTGCACTGCCATGCCACCCATGACCGCAGTCAACTGGATGTAGGCGCATTGCTGCTCGTGTGCCTGATGCCTGACAGCATCGCGACGCGTGTCGTATAGAACTCCATCGGTTCCGCCATCTGAAAGGCGAACTGCGATCCACGAGCGCGTGAGAACTTCCAACGGGTGAATCAGTACGAGAGAGTTGACGATTTCAGAGAGACGCTTTGCCCGGTCAATTTTGGCCTGGTCTCTCTCCAGTAGCATTGACGAGTATTCACCCATTGTCTAATCCTTGTCCACGATACACATATGCCGTCCGGCCCTTCGGATATACAAAGCTTGATATTCGTCTAGTGACATCACCGTGCGCTCAACCAGCTTAGGGTCGATACCGCCGATCTCCCCGTAACGCTCCCGATACTTCTTATCCGGCTCGTTGAAAAGGAACAGGTGGTCTGACGACCCGTACGCGATAAGCATTGTCTCGCCGGCACCGGTAGGCTTCTGAATGAACGTCCACGCTCCGATGCCCATCGCGCCGGCCATGGCGTGAATCGTGGTCATCTGTCGGTCGAGTCCAAGGACTCGCGCCTTCAGGTAGGTGTCGTCAAGGATGATGATGGCTTTTTTGTTCCTGGCACCGTTGGCGTAGGTGTAGGAGAGGAATCGGGAGGTTACCTCGCTGGCGTTGGCTACGTCGCTTTCCATGTCGCCGAACTTCGGCCAGAGGAGATATCCTCTCGGCTTACCGTCCCTCATTTCTTTCAGAGTCGTTTTCGGTGGCCAGTCTTCGACTCGTCGGTAACCGAGTTCTCTTCCTCTTTTTGAAGTAACTGGATCAGTCGGTTTGGAAACCACAACCAGGGCAGGGACATCCACAGTTGCGCATTCTTCCAACAGGTCGAAAGCGAGTGAGGTTTTTCCGTTCTGAGTAGGCCCCGCAAAGACGACATGCTGCCCTGCCTTATAGGAGAACCGTTCCTGACAGAATTCCTTACGGGGGAATACCCATATGCGATCCGACCGTTGATACGCTCCCGAGGTCGGCTCCTCCGGAGACGCCTCGGTCATGCCGCCACCGTCTCCCGTTCCATGTCCGCATACATCTGCTTCAGAAGCTCCTCTTCCTGGCGCATCCTCTGCTCGTACGCGTATTGCTGACGCCGCTGTTCCATACGCATCTTGCCCTCAAGCATCTCCGGAGACTCCGCACCCATCGCGGTAGCCTTCTCCGGAGAGATGCGCTTGTGATTCGCAGCGATCTGAATGACCAGCGGCATCGTTGCGGCAAGGATCGCAGTGAACGGACCGACCTGCGCGAGCCCATCGATCACGGTACCGACACGCTCATAGCGCGATGCGAGATCAGCGGTTTCCCTGGCGATAGCCGGACCATGCATGTTCACTGCGGCGGAGTCCGCGAGCTGGCCGGTCATGGCGCACACGGCACCGATGATCTGAAATACGCCGGCAACGGCTTCCGTACGATCGTTGAGAACCTTTTCAGGATTGACGCGTGGCGGTGCCGGAGTTCGAGGCTGACGCGTCTTCGGCGGAGGAGAAGTCGGAGAACTAACGGGCGGCATTCTTCAAACCTCCCATGATGCTGAAAACACAGAACAGGGCGACAATCGACACGCCGAGGGCGACGTACGCGAGTGTCTGCGACTTTTGCTGTTCTACTACTGCCTTCTTAATGAGTCCCATACAAGGCGTCCCTTTCTCTTCTCTCATTGTCATATCCTTGTCAATCTGATTGCGGTAGGGGTTGCTCAAGGTAAGGACCATTGCATTCGGTAAGGGGGAACGTCATGCAATGTAGGAACCCTTTCACAACCCCTACCGAAACCACTTCCCAATAGCTTGTCATCTATTGAGGTACCTTGCCTGAACCCTGGACCCTCGACCGGGGCCGGCTAGCTCCCCCTAGCATACCAGGTCGGAGGGTGTCAAGGGAAGAACCCTACAGATCGGGTGGCATCTCCATTGTGGGAATCTGACAAGTTGATCTTGTTGGAGGGTTCCCACAAGTCGATCATGGAATCTTTGGAGGATTCCACCATGACGATCATGCCTCTGACGTGCAACGATAGAGACGTTCCACCGACCGGCCGGCGCAGCGTCCAGCCGGCAACACTGGCCAGTGGGACCGCACATGGAACGAGCGTGGCGTATATGAGGCGGACGCGGGTTTCACGTGAAACACAAAAAGGTGGAGTCGTCAATACCGGCCTACGGTAATAGCCGTAGTGGATGCCTAGTGCAGCACCGGGAGACTGAGAATCCGTTTCACGTGAAACAGCCGAAACACATTGACCGCAGGAATCCGGACACTCCTGCACGGCGGTGCGCAAGGCATTGAGAGCTCTCCCCCTTGCGCACCACTGGTCACTCATCGGTGTTTAGCTTAACGGTAAAGCGTTCTGTGGCACGGTCCGTGATAGCACAGTAAGAGCGATGCATGACCCGTGTCAGAAAGATGGGGTTCGACTCCCTGACGCCGACCGACCAAAGGAAAGGGGGAGAAGCTTGTCAGAAGTGGGAGTGGTTCTACAGCCGGCCGTGACCTGTAAGACCGGAGGATGTCAACTCCGCACAGCAACACAGCTTTTGGCGCAGGCGAGAGAACTTCAGCAAAAGGCATCACTGACCATTGAAGGGGTACGCATGGGCATGGCACTCTGGTGCGACCAGGGCGAGCACGCATTCAGCGAGAAGGACGACTCGTCCACGCTAAACCGTAAGGTGACCGTGGACGGGGTGACCAGCTTTGAGGAGATGGTCATCTGTTCCAAGTGTCTCGCGAAGATGTACGGAGAGCCGGCGGCTCCGGCCCAGCCGGCAATCAGCAATCAGGGTATGAGCGACGGAAACTACACGAACCCTGGCGCACAGACTGGAATGCTGTACGGACAATAGAACAGGGAACCGCTGGTGCGTAGGTGGGAGATACTTCTTCGCAAAAGACTTCCGCCGCTTAGATCTCAGCGGTTCTAGGTTCCGTAGCTCAATGGTGGAGCAACTCCTTGTCAGGGAGAAGGGTGCCGGTTCGAATCCGGTCGGGACCGCAAACCAGACTCATACTCTGGTCACGAGATAACTAGGATGCCAGTCTGAAAGTCTCGGCCCTCCCGTATGCTGGCACATGCGGGAGGGTTCCGAATCTACTTAATATAAGGATGACCAGTGAACACCATCCCCCCGTCAATCTCTCAGAAGTGGCCGGAACTGTCCGGTGACTTCCCACCGAACGCCACCTACAGTCCCGACTCCGCTCTCATCTGGGCTGATGGCGGAGCACGTGCGGCGGCTCTGTACGCGTTGCAGGCTCGGGATGCTGTCAACGCTCTCGCCGCAAGAATCGGTACTCCGCCGGCTATCGACGTCGCAGCACTCGCGGCACACTTGGCGCCACTACTGTCTGCCGGCGCTACGGCGGACCAGGTGGCAGTGGCAGTGGAGAAGCATCTCGGCGCTGCACTCGCAAACGGCTGAGAACAGTTTGAAGAGAAGTATTGACAGAGCTTCAGGGCTGAGTAGAGTAGGAACTGCGGGAAGAAAAGCAGAAATAAAAGGATTCTGACGGTCCACGACTTCCGTTCCTCTTGTCTACAGAACGAGAGGAACGGGGTAGCGGACAATCAGTCCACGGCATCCTGTCAGATCGGACCTTCTTATTCACAAGTCGGGGTTCAAACCGGTCTGACAGGACCAAACGAAAGGGGTTTCGTATGGACGCACAGCTCGCTGTCATGGTGAACGTCAGGAACTACCTCAAGGCTGTTGGCGGTATCTGGAAGGGCGAGGAAGGTGCGGCGCGTAAGATCCACCGTACCCGCAAGTCTCTGAAGCGTTCCATCGGCGTCCTTCGGAATGCCGGCTACAGCGCTCAGGACATCGTGGAATGCACGGAGACAAAGATTCAGGCAATCGTCGTGCAAGACCTGTGCGACAAGCTGATGCAGGAAGCAGGTAACTGACATGGCCGGCAATCCCCGCCCCATCGCCACCGTCGGTGATGTCATCGCCTACATGCTCGATCGTGGCCTGAACGTGGTGAGCGTCAATCCCATGACCTACACGTTCTGCGGTGTGCAACAGGCGGTCCGTAAGGCAGTCGTGATGCATCTGATCAACGCGAAGCACACGACCAGCGGCGACCTGCTTCTCATGTGGAACGTCTGACGGTTTTCGACTCCATGCGATACGGGGCGCATGGGGTAGTGGACAATCAGTCCGATCCAACCCTACGAAAGGGGGTTTCGTATGGCCAGTAGCGCAGAGATGCGAACGTGGCTTGCTGCGAACGGATACGTGCCGAGTGTGTCCGGCCGGCTGTCCGGTGAGATGCGAGACATCTACACGGCAGTCACGGAGGGATACCTCCCGAAGGGGGAGAGCAACGCGGTTCAGTACGTCAACCTGGTTCGCCGGTGGATGATGGACACCGGAAACGGTATCGAGCGAATCGCGCCGATCCCCGGAAACTGGTTCAGCAAGTATAATCGAGAGTTCGACCTGGAAGACACCACGGAGGAAGTCATCGCGAGCATGGACCAGCCGGCGGAAGACGATGAGATTCCGTCTGTGACCTTCTTCCCGATTGAGCCTCTGTCCCTCGCAGACCTCAAGGCCATGGAAGCCGCTGAGGCTGAGGCACACCAGGTGAACCGGGAGCGCTACTCCGGCACTGCCAAGGTTACCTTGGCCATGAACCGGTCTTTCGCTAACGTCATCTCCACTGCCGTTTTCGAGGCGCACACCATGATTGACGGCGCCTTCTCCGAAGACGGTTCGCCACGAGATTCCACGTACCGGGATCTCAAGGAAGCCATGGGCTGTCTCAAACAGGCGGCGGTGCTGTTGGAGAACCTGCTCGTGTCCTTCCACCCCGAGGTGGACATAGAGGTCAACATCGCGGCGGAAACGGAACCTCCCGAAAGGTATGACGTCGTGGGTAAGCGTGTCATCCTGTTGGATGACGGCTTCTCCGGTGGAATCGTCCTGGGATATGACGCTGGGAATGACACCTACCGGGTTGCTCTGGACTACGGGAGTCGGGCCGGTACTACACACTTTCTCGAACGGTATGAGTTCAAAATCTCAGACTGACCGAATGAGACCATGAGCTGATCTGCCCGGTTACCCCTTCCTGGGCATCATGGTCTAGGGTGGCGGATCGTTACACGGTCGGTCCGCCACCCTCCACTTTTCAACTGAACAGAGCCACGCTTTAGTGATACAGGGAAGTCTATCCATCATGCTGTTTCTGATCGTCATCTACGGAATCGCATTCATCATCGTATATATCGCGTCACACTTCACCGTCGTGAAAGAGAGGCAGCATCATGCTGGCAACCCTGTTTGTGCTCTGCGCAAGTGCAGTATTCATCAACACGACATTCGCTCTCACTCCGGAGGGCAAGCCGAAGACGACCAGGAATGAGGTCACGCTTACTGTCGGAGAACCGCCGGCAAACCGATTCGAGGCATTCGTGTTCGAACAGATTCGGGAAGCCTGGATGGAACGGGCCGAACACTGGATCGTCTACGCGTGCAAGGTCGAGTGCGAAAGGATTTCGTGGTGAAACTTCTCGTACAGTTCAAACAGGCTGACAGGGAGTTTCTTCTGACAATCGCGGAAGTTGAGATTCCTGATCTATACGCTGGGATGATCGCAGAGAACCGGAATACAATGCTTGAGCATAAGTTCGTTCTCACCCTGGTTTCGGAAGTTACGGTGGGTGAACTGATAATTCCTGTGAGGGGTCCACGATGAGGTGGCGATTCTGGAGGCATAAGCCTTCCTGGGATCAGGAAAGATGCTGGGATGAATACAAGGATTCAACTGGTATCTATCACCACTGTGGACGGAATGAGAGACACACCGGATTCCACACATGTAGAGGTATGGATTGTCATGCATCATGGCCTGTCGATAGGCAAGCGTCATGAGGTGGAGATTCTGGAAACGTAGTCCTTCCGAGCCCGTCTGCGGAGACATGCACTACCGAGAAACGGGAGGTCGCTACAGCGCATTCCACACGTGCGGACGCGAGCCGAACCACTTCGGCTCACACGTCTGCACGACAAGCAGGTGTTACGTCAGCTGGTTTCCCAAAGAATGGAACATAAAGAATGTCAAGTGACATCGTCGTCAAGCAGGACGCCCGCGAACTCGCGGAACTCCTCATCGGCGGACAGATCTCGTTCGCGGAGGCTACCTCTGGTGCTGACGCTATCGACTCCGGACAGCTCTACACGGGGGAGGACCTGGACCACCTGAAGGGGGTTCAGTTCGCTGTCGTGGGAGGGACTTTCCGGGAAGGATACGAGCGGGAGATCGGCGGAGCGAAGGTCAAGGGAGACTACGTGTCTCTTGAGTGCATCATCGGGGATGAGAAGGCACTCAAGGGTGTTGACCTGGATTCTAAGCCGTTCGGGCCGCTGGACGTCATCCGCATCAATGACGGCTCTACCGGTATCCGCCGGCAGATCGTCAAATACCTGCACATGCGCAAGCTCATTGCAGTGGTGCCCGACGGCGTGGAACTCACGGAGTCCGGGGCCCTGGGAGACTCGACGTATGATCTCCCGGTGGGCATGTGGAGCGACGTGCATGTGGGGGAGGTGACGTTCGGGGAAGGCGGGGAGGCCACGTACGAGTTCACGATCCCGGGGCTGTTTTTGGTGAAGCGGGGAGTGCGGAGCAGCACGTATAAGGCGGCGAAGACGGGGAAGATGGTTACGACACGGTTCCTGGCGTGACGGTATGTGGTCAGTGATTGTGGGAGTTACCGTAGGAATCATTGTCGGAGCGGTATGGGCATGGTACGACCGATGAGCGGGGAGCGGACACCACGCGGTAGGCGAACAGCACTAGCTATGTTCCTGATCAAATCATTGTGTGATCGGGAAGCCGTCGGAGGATTCTATGGAGCGGAAATGCTGCTCGGTAGTGATGAGTCCAAAGACGTCATCTGGATTAAGGACCTCGGAACAGGGGAAGTCCTAGAAATTTCAGTCAAGGTCTGCGAGACAGGAACATAGCTCATGGCAAAACGGCGGGTATGGTCGGCGCTTTCGAGTGCGTACCGTACCCGCCTCTTGCGCTCTGGTATCGACCAGAAAGCGTATGAGGCGGGAGTCAGCTTGCAGAAAGCAAGAGGACACGGACAGACACCGGAGCATCCGGAAGACGCTATCAAGCAACCTAGTCGGTATCAGAAATACCGGGCGAAGATCGTGCCGCTGTATCGGATGATTGAGGATAGGAAGGCGCAGCTCTGGGGAGACCGGTTTAAGTACCATGACCTGAGAAGCCGGCAATATGCGCAGGGGAAGTTGGAGGGAGTCAAGGCGCCAGGGATTCGGAAGATGATCGAGGCGCTGAGGATGAGCGATGATGAATGGGAACAGAAGGTCATCGATGCTGCGATGTCAGAAGGGAATGGGGGAATAGATGACGACTGGAAGTTTCTCTTTTACCACTGAGAAGTTGAAGAGTGTATGTAAAGGATGTGGGAGAAGCTTTGTTAAAAGCGATAAGCGACAGAGAGTATGCAAGGCTAACTGTGGAAGGCGTTTCCAGACAAAGCGGGTACGATTCTGTGGAGTGGATGGCGAGGGGAAGGGCGGCCAGCCTGACTGCTACGTACTATTCGGAGTCGGAGACCGGCACATTGAAAATCCGGATGGTCTCGGATGGAAAGAGTGTTTCGAGTTCCTATACCGGGAGTTTGAGCGACGTGGAAAAGGCACAGCATTTGTGGGCTTCTTTCTGGGATATGACTTTACGCAGATATTGAAGTCGTTACCGGAAGATAGAGCCAGAATGCTGTTGACTATTGAGGGAAGGGCAAAACGTGCGCACAAAGTCAAGGGCAAGGAGCCTCATGCTGTGGAGTGTGAGGGATGGCAATTCGATATACTTGGAAGCAAGAGACTACGAATCAGGCCAAAGACTTGTCTATGTGAATATGCAACATGCAAGTGTAAGAAGTCCCCTTGGTGTTATCTCTGCGACGTGGGAGGATTCTGGCAAACTAGTTTTCTCAACGTCATCCAGCCTGAAGGATGGCGTAACCCTATCGTATCGAAAGAAGATTATGAGACGATTCGGGAAGGGAAAGAGAGGAGAGGGGAGGCAGAGCTAGATGACGACATGCGAAAGTATATGCATCTGGAGATTGAAGCTCTAGAGAAGGCCATGGGAGTGTTGGCAGATGGGTTTGAGGAGATAGGGATTCACCTCAGCCCTAAGCAGTGGTTCGGACCAGGGCAAGCGAGTGCGCAGTGGATGAGGGGGAAGGTCAGTAAGAGAGAGGACCTGTTTGAGATAGTGCCGGCGTGGTTTAGCGATGCGGCGAGAGAAAGCTATTACGGAGGGTGGTTCGAAACTTTCGTTCATGGCCATGCCAAAGGGAACACGCACGAATATGATATTAACTCAGCTTATCCAAGCGTTATCGCGACACTTCCGTGTCTGGAGCACGGGACTTACAGTCGTGGGAGGGGAAAGGTACGGAGCAAAAATAGTAACAACGCTCTACTGCTGGTCAAAGCAAGAGTTCACAGTCCTAGTAGTCGTCAAGGTAGAAATGCGAGGACAGATGGGTCACGGACTACGATTGGAACGATGCTACACAGAAATAGCGACGGAAGTATCTGTAGACCATCAATTACGGAAGGCTGGTTCTGGGCAGATGAACTGGACGCTGCCAGACGAGCTGGTTGCATTCGTAGAATGGATGCGGAAGACTATATAGAATGGGTAATGTATGAACCGTGCGACTGCCGACCGCCGTTCGAGGGAATCAGAGAACTGTACGGGGTTAGGATTGAGCAGGGAAAGACATCGCCTCTGGGAAAAGGCAGTAAGCTCGTGTACAACTCGGCTTACGGAAAGTTTGCCCAAAGTATCGGTGAACCGCAATTTGGAAATCCTATTTATGCAAGCAAGATTACAAGTGGATGCAGAACACAGATTTTGGAAGCCATCGGAACGCATCCAGGCGGACAGCAAATGGTGGCGATGGTCGCTACTGACGCTGTCTTTTTCCTCGAAAAACATCCAGGATTGAAAGTATCGGACAAACTGGGAGAATGGGACTACCAAGAAAGGAAGAATCTGACCATATTCAAGCCAGGGGTATATTGGGACGACGAGACTAGGAGACAGATTAGAGAAGGGGACAAGCCAAAGTTTAAGGCCAGGGGAATCAATGCGGCGCAATTCGCGGAAGAGATTTGGAAAGTAGA
>Ga0153915_10002452_pt1 | contig 16920 bp, 13 predicted proteins | sample Opewatmetagenome_2_FD_107003 | JGI IMG/M metagenome (GOLD analysis project Ga0153915, IMG submission 107003) | Freshwater wetland microbial communities from Ohio, USA - Open water 3 Core 3 Depth 3 metaG | ecosystem: Environmental > Aquatic > Freshwater > Wetlands | place: USA: Ohio, Lake Erie...
CCGATGAGCGCCGCCTGGAACCGCGCGTCCGCGACGCGCGGGCTCGCTGGGTATCTGTGCGCCAGTTGGCGAAACAGCGATCGTGCCTCATCGTCATTCCCCTCGTCGGCCACGAGGTCGGCGAGCAAGTAGAGCGCGGCGCTGGCCGCGGCGGTGTCGTTGGGGAATCGCTCGACAACGTCGCGCAGCGCGGAGCGTGTCGCGTCGCCGCTGCTCGAGGTCAGCAGAATGCGCGCGCGTTGGTAAGCCGCCTGCGCGGCAAGCGGACCTTCGATCGCCGCGAGTTGCGCCAACGCGTCGCGCGTGCGATTGGTCCTGGCGAGTGATTGAGCGTACGACAAGCGATCGTTCGCGCCGACGAGGGCTGGCTGTACCAACGCGCGCTCGAACGCCACGACAGCCCGCGCAGGCGGTCCGCTCACGGCCGCGCTGCGCGCGATCACCAATTCTTCCGCCGGCGTAAAGCTCGTGAATCCTTTGTCGAGCACCTCGACCGCGCTCTTGGCGTCGGCCGACCCATTGTGACTCCGAATGTACGAGAGCAGCTCGCCTTTGATGACGTCGCGAGTTCCGCTGTCCGGCGCCACCGACAGGCGAAGGCGAAGCGCGATGACTGTCGCGCCGAGCGCGGCGTAACGCGTCGCCGCACCCAATGCGTCGGCGAATCGCTCGCGTGTCTGCGCCTCGGTCCAGGCGATTCGCTGGCGGGCGACCGGCAGCGTGACGGCCGCGAACGTCGCGGCGCGCTTCATCGAGTCGCCTTCGACGCCGGCGACGCGCAGCTGAAGCCAACTCCGAACGGGAAGAAGTGCGTCAGCGGCATGCGCGTACGTCGCCGCCGCGCTGTCGAAGAAATTGTTGCGCTCGAGCGCGCGAGCGAGGAGCACGAGGCGCACCGCGCGAACGTTCGGTTCACGCACATCGCGGACGGCAGCCGACGCCTGCGTGAGCGCAGACGTGTCGGCGCCACGCTCGAGCGCCGAGCGCGCGAGGAGCTCGCGCGCCTCGCCATCAAACTGGTCGTCGACCCACGATTCAGTCGCGAGCAGCTTGTCGACGTCCGTCCAGCCGCTCCACCCGGCCGCCGCGCGCGCCGCGATGAGCAGGGCGGCTGGCGTTCGTTTCTGCGGATTGCGCAGCATTGGTGCGAGTAACTGCGTTGCTCGCCACGGATGACCGCGATCGATCAGCGACCGCGCGTCCTTGAGCTCGTCGCTCTGGGCAATCGCGCGCGCCAAATCGCGATCCGCGCGCGACCCGACCGCGCCGGCAGCGGCCGCCTCGCGCGACGAACCGCACGCGGATACGGTGACCAACATCGGGAACAGCCACGACCCGAGACGCCTCATCGTGGCGAGATCATCAGGATTCGTACCGCGGCTCGAACGGATGGTCGGCTCGCCCGGTTCGTCGCGTTGCGGCGCAGCCTATTTGGCAGCAGTGGTCGCCGGCTTCTCCTTGAGCCAATACGTGAACCACTGCCGCAACCGGCCCAGGCGATCGACGAGTAGCCAGGGCTCACCCGTCCTCGACAGATCATGGTTCGAGCGCGGATAACGCACGAATTCCGCTGGGACGCCCTGCTTCTTGAGCGCCATGAACCACAGATCGGCGTTCCCGATCGGCGTGCGGAAATCCTCCTCGCTCTGCACGAGCAGCGTCGGCGTCTTCACCTTGTTGACGTGTCGAATCGGCGACAACGTGTCGTACATGACTTGGTTTTCCCAGGGCTTGCCGAAGAACTCACCCTCGGTGAGGCCTTGGGCGTCCGAAGCGCCATACCAGAACGTCCACTCGCTGATCATTCTGTCCGTCTCGGCGGCCTTGAACCGATTCGTCTTCGTGGTGACCCACGCGGTCATGAAGCCGCCGTACGATCCGCCGGTGACGCCCATCCGCGTCGAGTCGACGTCGGGACGTTTGGCGACCATGTCGACCGCCTTCATCAAATCCTCATAGTCCTTCCCGCCCCAATCGCCGCGACTGGCGTAGGTGAATTCGGTGTTGGTTCCGCTCGATCCGCGCGGATTCGTGAACAACACGAAGAAGCCGGCGCCCGCGAGATTCTGGAACTCGTCGAACCAATTCTCGCCGTACGCCGAGTGCGGACCGCCGTGGATGTAGAGGACGAGCGGATATTTCTTCGACGCGTCGTACCCATACGGCTTCATCAGCCAGCTCTCGATCTCGAGACCGCCGGCCGATTTCGCCGTGAACCGATCGGCGTCGGCCCACGCGACCTCGGCATTCAGTTTGTCGTTGAACGACGTGAGCTTCCGTTCGCACCCGGCCACCGCGCCGCCGGGGCACGCGCCATCGATCGTGGCGACGTACAGCTCCGTGGGATGCGTGAGATCGGTCGAGACGTAGACGACGTGCTGCTCCGACCTGTCGAACGTGACTGCGCTGATCTGACGACGACCCCCGAGCACCGTCGTGATCTTCTTGGTGTCCGGATCGACCTTGTAGAGTCCCGTGCTGCCGCCGGTCGCCGTGACCATCGCGATCTGACCGCTCGCGAGCCAACGAATCTGGCCCGGCTCGAACTGCCAGGACCCGAGAACGTCTTGCGGCTTGCCACCCGTCGCATCGACGACGAACAGGCGTTGGTTCTTGAATCGGCCCGCCTGCGCGACGAATGCGATGCGCTTGTTGTCCGGCGACCACGCGATCTGCGACTCGTTGCCGGCATGCCCGAGCATTCGCGGCTTGCAGTCCGCCGTCTGCGCCTCGCACGCCGCCACCGGAAGGATGAAGATCTCGGTGTCGTTCCGCGGTTGCTCGTCGCGCTTGCGATCGGGCGCCAACTTGGCGAGCGAATCGCGTTCGGCGTTGACGAGCGAATCGGATCGCAGCCTTGCGTCAGCGATGAAGGCGATCCATTTGCCGTCGGGCGACACGACGGCATCGCGATGCGAATAGCTCGTGTTCGTGAGCTGCTTTCGCGGCTGGCCGACGCGTTCCATGTAGATCTGCGCCGCCTTTGACGTGTCGACGCGTGGCGCGCTGCGCGGACCAGGGAGGTAGCCCTGACCGTTTCCCTTGTACGTCATATCGACGATCTGCCGTCCGTCGAATCGAGCGGCGTTCTCGGGCTTCGTGATCGCGTTGTACGGCGGACGCGCCATCGGCAGCATGCGACCGAACGGATCGTTCGTCGCGGTCGTGTCGCTCGACGAATCGCTTGGAGCGGCGCCGCGCCCACCGCCGCGCCCACCTCGTCCTCCGCCCTGCCCCTGCGTCACGATGGCGAAGCTTCTGTCGGTCGGAAACGATCCAGTTTGAATTCGCGGCGGTCCGTCGGGTTGAAATGCCTCGCCCGACGGTTGATCCATGCGCAACGCCCACGTCGTTCCACGCCCACCTGGCCGCTGCGACGTGAAGTAGAGCGTCTTACCGTCGTCGGAGAAGCGCGGGTTGCTGCTCTCAAAGGCTGGTGCCGTGTACCGCACGGGCTCCCCCCCTTGCGTCGGAACAACCCACACTTCCGAGTGGCGTTTGTTCTCGGCCTCGCGAACGGTCGTGACGGTGAAGGCGATCCTTCCGCCATCGGGCGCGAGGGCCGGCGTGCTCAGAGTGGTGACCTTGTACCAATCAGCCGGCCGAAAGGCATGCTTTGCCGGCATTGCTTGTTGAGCTATGGCGATCCCGCCTTGAGCCAGCAGGACCACTGCGACGATCTTCTGCACACGCATCGAGAATCTCCGGTGGGAGCGCGAATCCGGGAACGGAAGGCGCCCAAAGGTGCGCGCTGAGCCTGGTCGAGTCCAGTGTCGTCGCCGCTGCCGCCAGCCAGCGTGTTTGTCACCGGGGACACGTACACACAAAAAAGCAACGGCCTGAAGCCGAAGCTCCAGACCGTTGACGCGGAGGAGGGAACGTGCCCACCCGCACGCTCGCGCTCACTCTCGCTTACGAATTCGCGCTGTCTTACGCGCGAGGTCCTGCCGACCGACCTCCCTTCTTCCAGGCCTTGCCGGCGCGCTGAGCAGCATGCTGCTCGAACTGCTTCACGTTCGCGTCGAACTTGACCTGATTCTCCGGCGTCAGCGCCGCGCGGAGATCGGCGCGCTCCGCATCGAGCAGCTTTTTGGTCTGCTCGCGCTGAGCGGCGGAGTTTTGCCACATCGCCTTGAGCGCAGCCGTGTCGCCACGCTGGCGGGCCTGTCGCGCCGCTTCCATCTGCGGCTTGAACTGCTCGCGGAGCGCCTTCATCTGCGGCGCATACTTCGCCTGGACGCTCTTGAGGTTCGACTTTTCGGCGTCACTGAGCGTGATGCCTTTGAATAGTTGGCCACGCATCCCGGGACCGAAGCCCTGACGCATGTGTTGGCCGTGCGCTCGCTGTGCAGACGCCGGGGGCGCCTGTTGCGCTGCCGCGATCGCGGCGCTACCGACCACGAGCATCGCGGCAGCAAGCGCAGTACGTATGTGGGTCATGGTGATCCTCCACCAGTTATGAAGAGTCACGGCGCCGTTGCGCCGTCGAACTGGTAGACGGTGCGGTACGACGGACGTTAAGCCGCCGCGAATGCGTGAGGCCGCTTCGACGAAAGCCTGGGGACCTTACGCGGCCGCCCCGACATATGCCACCGCGCTGATTTCGATCATGATGCCGCGCAGATTCGCGCCCACGGCGGTCCGCGTCGGATACGGCGCCGGCATCAACTCCTTGTAGACGGCGTTGAACCGGCCCCAGTCATCGACGTCGGCAAGGTACACGACCATCGAGACCACATCCCCCAGCGTCGCTCCGGCGGCCTCGAGCCCGCGTCGCACGTTGGCGATCACCTGCCGGGTTTGGGACTCGACGTCGTCTCCGACGATCTCACCCGAGACAGGGTCGCGGGGTATCTGCCCCGAGATGAACACGAATCCGCCTGCTCGAACCGCCGGCGAGTATGCTCCCGCCGGCGGCGGGACATCGCCGCCGAGTCTCACCGGTTGCCACTGCCGCTCGCGCTGTGTCATTTATCGTCTCCACTCAGTGAGGGTCGCATTCGAACATGCCGCTGAAGATCGCTGACCTCGAGACACCAATCCCCGTCGTCGACCTCGATCGGCTCGCCCGAAATCTCGACCGCGCGGCCGCATATGCAACCGCGCACAACCTGGCGCTCCGACCACACATCAAGACCCACAAGGCACCGCGCATCGCCAGCGAGCAGCTGAAGCGCGGCGCTGTCGGCGTGACCTGCGCGACGCCGTTCGAAGCGGAGATCATGAGCGAGGTGTGCGACGACATCCTCGTCGCGTATCCACCGGTCGGCGCCGCGCGAGCCGTTCGCCTAGCGGCGCTTCCCGACGCGGTGAAGCTGACCGTAGCGCTCGACTCACTCACCGCGATCGACGACGTCGCGGCGGCTGCCCGCGACGCCGATCGCCCGATCAGCGTCTACGTCGAGCTCGACCTCGGCATGCACCGCGTCGGCGTCCCTCGCATCGACGACGCGATCGCCCTCGCGCGCGCCGTGTGCGAACGTCCTCCGCTGGAGTTCGAGGGCATCGCGTTCTATCCCGGACACGTGCGCGATGCGGTGGGTCAGCAGGCCGCCAAGCTGGAGCAACTCGACGCCTCGCTCCGTAACGCACTGGGCGCGCTGGATCGGGCCGGCGTGCGCCCGACCGTCGTCAGTGGCGGCTCGACGCCGACGATGTGGAACACGCACGAGCTGACCGGCGTCACCGAGTTTCGGCCCGGGACGTACGTCTACAACGATCGGACGACGGCGGCCATCGGCGCCTGCGACTGGGACGATTGCGCGCTCACCGTTCTCGCGACCGTCGTCAGCACTGCCGTGCCGAACCAAGCCGTCATCGACGCCGGTACCAAAGCACTGGGGCGCGAACCGATGCGTGGCGCCGACTCCGCCGACGGATTTGGCTGTGTGCTTGGACGCCGCGACGTAATCGTGAAGAGCATGTCCGAGGAACACGGCATTCTCGATCTCTCATCGACCGATTGGCGGCCGACCGTCGGCGAAAAGGTGCGCATCATCCCAAATCACGTGTGCATCGTCGTGCATTTGAACGACGTCATCGCCGGCATCCGGGGCGAGACGGTGGAGACGACGTGGCCCGTCGCGGCGCGGGGGCGCGGCTACGTGATCGAAGCGTAGAAAGGAGAAACGCCAGTGTTTACGCCACTCTGGTCGTTTTCATTTCGCTGCCCCGCGCGAGGGGACTGGGACTGCAGCCGCTAATGCGCCGCGCCCATCGACCCTCGGCCCTTGCCCGTCCTGAACAAGAACAACAGCGGCAGCACGCACAGCAGAATGACGCCGCTGAGAATGTAGATTCTCGAAAAGGCAAGCACGCTCGCTTGCGCCTGGATCTGGCGATCGAGGACCATCAGCGCCTGCTGCTTGGCGAGGATCGGGTTGATGCCGCGCGAGATCAGACCTCGCGTGAGCGACTCCAATCGGCCGAGTGACGTCGGGTCCATCGTCGTCACGTGCTCGGTGAGCAGCGCTTTCTTCTGCGTCGTGAAACGCGTGAGCAGCGTCGCCATGATCGCGATGCCGAGCGAGCCACCGAGCTGGCGCGTCAGGTTGAACATGCCGGTCCCTTGCGCGAGCTCCGTCACTTTCAGCTCGGCCATCGACGCGCTGGTGAGCGGGACGAAGATCAAGCCGAGTCCGACGCCGCGCATGATCAGTGGCCAGAACGTTTGCTCCGGCCCACTCGCCAAGGTCATCCGCGCCAGCAGCCACATCGCGACGAAGAACAGCATCGCTCCGATCGACACGGTGACCCGCGCGTCGAGCCGATTCGCGTTCTTGCCCACGAAGGCCATCGTCACCGCTGACGCGATCGCACCCGGCAGAATCACGAGTCCAGTCTGATTCGCCGTCAGGCCGTGCAGATTTTGCAGAAAGATCGGCAGCACGAAAATCGAGCCGAACAGCGCGAGTCCGAGCACGGCGGCGATGCTCACCCCCGCCGCGAGCTGACGGCTCTTCAACACACGGAGGTTGATGATCGGCTCATCTGTCGTGAGCTCGCGCCACAGCAGGAGCACGAATGACAATGCAGATGTGACGGCGAGCGTCGTCACGAGCCGTGAATCGAACCAGTCGTATCGCTCACCCTTCTCGAGCATGAACTGCAGCGAGCCAACGCATGTCGCCAGCAGGACGAATCCGAGGACGTCGATCTTGGTCGCGCGCTCCTGATGCTCGGCGTCGTGGACGTAGGTCATCGTCATCAGCGCCGCCATGATGCCCAGGGGAACGTTGATGTAGAAGATCCACGGCCAGTTGTAGTTGTCGACGATCCAGCCACCGAGGGTCGGACCGAGCGTCGGGCCGACCATCACACCGACGCCGAACATCGCCTGGCCAATGCCGACTTCGTGCGGCGGAAACGCCTCGAACAGCGTCGCCTGCGCCGTCGACAGCAGCGCGCCGCCGCCGATCCCCTGCACCACACGCCAGAATACGAGTCCACCGAGCGACGTGGCCGCGCCGCAGAAGAACGACGCTAGCACGAACAACATGATCGAGCCGGTGAGATATCGCTTCCGCCCGAAGTATGCCGACAACCATCCCGACATCGGGATCACGATCACGTTGGCGATGATGTAACCGGTCGAGACCCAGGAGATCTCGTCCAGCGTCGCGCCGAGGTTCCCCATCATGTGGGGAATGGCGACGTTGACGATCGACGTATCGATGAGCTCGAGCACCGCGGCGAGCGTCACCGCGATGGCGATCAAATACTTGTACTTGTATTTGTCCTCGGCTACCGGTGCGGGCGTCTTCGCCGCGGTGCCGACGTAGATCGCCGCGGTGCCCCGCGGACCCGAGGAGATTGTTGGAGACGACATCGTTGGTGGCTAGTTGCTAGTTGCTAGTTGCCAGTTGCCAGTTGCTAGTAGCCAGTTGCTGGTAGCCAGTTGCTGATGATTGGTTGCTGAGAACTTTGGCGGCGGCGGCCGGCACCAACACGAATCACCAGCAACCAGCAACCAATCACGAGCACCCGATCGATCAACACGTCCCTGGAGCGGCCCTCGTGTCGACGTGCACTGTGACCGACATGCCCGGGCGCAGCGGGCGATCGTTGCCGAGTCCCTGCTTCACACGAAGCCTGACGGGCACACGCTGGACGACTTTCGTGAAGTTGCCGGTGGCATTGTCGGGCGGAAGCAGCGCGAACCTGGAACCGGTCGCGGCACTCACGCTCTCGACGCAACCCATCGCGGTCGCGCCGCCATACGCATCGACGTCGATCTCGGCCGACTGGCCAACGCGCAGATCGGCGAGTTGCGTCTCCTTGAAGTTCGCCGTGACGAACACCCCCGTATCGGCAACGATGGTGAGCAACGGCTGTCCGACTTGCGCCAGCTGGCCCGGCTCGACTTGCTTACGCGACACGATCCCAGGAGCTGGCGCGGTCACACGAGTGTAGCTGAGCTGGAGCGCCGCGTTGTCGCGCGCCGCCTTCGCGCCTTGCAGGCGAGCCGCCGCCAGACGCACTCCGGCTTGCGCGCTGGCGATCGTGCCACTCGCCGCACTCGTCTGTCGCTGCAATGCGACGACGTTCGCCGACGCGGCCTCGGCGGCCGCGCGCGCCCCGTCGAGTTGCTGCTTCGAGACGATCTGCTTCCCCGCGAGCTCTTCCATGCGAGCCAAGTCCTGCTGCGCCTTCACCTCATTGGCCCGCGCCGCCGTGATCTGTGCAGTGAGCGATGCACGTTGTCCCGTTGCTTGGTCGACCATCGCCTGGGCTTGCCCGCTGCTGCCCGCACCACCGGCCGCGGCCTGCGCCGCCGCAAGATCCGCCTCGGCTTGCGCGACTCGGACGCGATACTCCGATGGATCGATCTGGACGAGCAGCGAATCGGCACCGACGTGATCGTTGTCGCTCACGGTCACCGATTGCACGTAGCCGCTGACCTTGGCGAGCACGGGAATGAGATGCCCGTCGACCGCCGCGTCGTCGGTCGATTCGTGGGTGCGTCCATAGCTCCATTGTTTGAACGCCCACAGCGCGCCGAGCGCGGCGAGCACGATGAGCACCGGAAGGACGATTCGGCGGCGTCCGCCCTTCTGTGACGGCGGTACTACGGGAATGTCGCGCTGTTCGACATCTTGCTTGAGAACTGTTGCCATGATCGTCGTCCGTCGGTCGATGGTGATTCGGTTAGCGAAGTTGAGAGACCGTTCCCTCTGCTCGCGCGAGCGAGATGCGGGCGGTCTGATAGGCGGCTAAGGCGTCGATCAAGCCGGTGCGCGCAGCGTTGAGACCGGCGAGCGCGGTGATCACATCGGCGTTGCCGGCGACGCCGGCGCGAAACCGTTCGCGGGCTTGCTCGACCTCGAGCTCGGCGAACCGTTGACGCCCGCGCGCCGCGTCCACCTGCTCGCGTGCCGACGCGATGTCGAGCATCGCGCCACGCACGTCGACCGCGACCTGCTGGCGTAGATCGCGACGTCGAATGTCGATGTCTCGCGCCACGGCTTCCTGCTCTTGCTGCTGACCTTCGCGGCGTCCGCCCTCGAAGGCCGGCCACGTCACCTGCACGCCGTACGTGTACGTGTTCAGCAGGTGGTTGAACCCGAGGCCATTCGCGCCGTCGTTGCCGAACAGGCCGATCGTCGGCAGGCGCGTGGCTCGAATCGCGGCGAGCTGCTGCTCGGCCGCGGCAAGCTGCGCATCGGCGGCGCGGATGTCGGGACGCGTGCGAATGGCGATGTCGATCGCCGCCTGCTCGTTGACCACGTCAGGCGGCGTGACCGAATTGAGTGAATCGGTGAGCTCGACGGAAGCGTCGAGCGGCAAGTTCAACGCGCGACGCAAGTCGAGTTGCGCCCGGTCGCGATCGTTGCGCGCCGCGATCAGTTGCGCGCGCGCGTTGGCGACCTGCGCTTGGGCGCGAGTCACGTCGAGGGCGACGCCGACGCCGGCGGTGAGCTGGTCGCGCGCGATGCCGAGCAGATCCGCGGCGAGCGTGGAGTCGGAGACGCGAGCTTGGAGCGTCGTTTCGCTGCGCAGCTCGCGAATGTACACCGTCGCGGCGATCGTCGCGGCCTGCTCGGCGGCGATGGCGACATCGACGCCGGCGGCGATGACGCCCGCGCGCGCGGCGCGCACGCGCCCCGTCGCACCAAGATCGATCAGGGATTGTGACGCCTCACCACGGAAATCCCAGAGCTTGACCGGCCCGATGATCTGCCCGTTCGGATCGAGGAGCGGCGGCTCGCCCGGTGTCGCGGGAAAGTTGAAGCCGAAGCTGGCGCTGTTGAGCGTGTGGCTCGACCAGTTCGGCACCGCCGACAGATGCGGAAGCAACGCCGATCGTGACTGCGTGACGCGCGCCTGCGCTTGCTGCACGCGCGTCGCGGCGCTTTGCACAGCCGCCGTCTGCGCCGCGGCGAGCCGCGCGGCGTCGCCGAGCGACAAGCGCTGCGGCGTTTGCCCTTCCGCCGCTCGTACCGCAAAAGCCAGCAACGCCGCAATCAACGACAGGCCGGCTCCGAGACGAATGATCTTTGGATAATTGGCGTTCATGGAGTTACTTGACGACGTGCTCACGATTGGCGGCGGATGGGCGAATGGCATAAAGATAGAACTGCATCAATTCCTCCAGGACTTCGTCGTCCGTCTCCGTAGCGACCGAGGAGAAGCATTCGCGATGCGTGCACCAGAGCCCGTGCATGACAAAGGGTGCAGTGAGCATGCGGGCTGCCACGGTCGGGTCGAGGTCGCGAAACTCACCCGTCTCCACCCCGCGCGCGACGATCGACGCAATCAGCCGAAGTCGGCGAGTCACGACCTCTTCGGCGTAGAACCGTGCGAGGTCGGGGTAGTTGTGAATCTCGGCATGAATGAGACGGAAGAGCGGTGCGAACTGTGACGATCGAATGAATTGCCAGAACGTTCGCATGAACAGCGTGAGCGCTTCGGTGGCGGAGCCGGTGACCTCGCCGAGTTGCCGCTCGCTTTCCTCGATCTGACTGACGACGGTGTAGCGGACGACTTCGCGAAACAGCTCTTCCTTGTTCGGGAAGTAGAGATAGATCGTGCCCTTCGAGAGTCCGGCGCGCTTGGCGATGTCGTCGAGCCGCGCGCCGGCAAGGCCGCGTTCACCGAATTCGGTGAGCGCAGCCTTGAGGATCTGGGCGGGCCGCTCCTCTGGCAGACGGCGCCATCGGGGCTCGGGGTTTGCGGGAAGAGGCACAGTCTTCGGATATATGCAAAGGCCGAATCGACAGTCACTTATGTCGATGCGGCCAAGTGACGAGCAATTACTGACGCGTCAGTAATATATCCGGGCCGCTCGTGTCAGGCAAGCGCTGACACACCCCTCCCCTCACTTTTCCGCCGAAGCCGCCCTCGCGAACTCGATCCCCCGAGCTCGGCCGTTGTCGATCGTGAACGCGGTCCCGTTGCCCGCCCCGGCGAAGTGCAGCGTGATGCCACCGGCGCGAAGCGTCTGATGATCGACCGCGCGCAACGTGTCCCGCGCCGCCCGCCCACGATGCAGCACCAGCGTACCGCCGGTCGCGCTCAAATCGTACGTCGCGCTCAACTCGTCCGAGTAATACCGCCCCACGAGCGACGACCGCTCGGCGTCGCTGAGCACGACCGTCGAACCCGCTTGCTGCGCGACACCGCGCGTCGCCGCGGCTGGGACGGGCTGCGTGAATCGATCGCCGAGCACGACGTCCGCCACGCGGTGCGCCAGCGCCACGGCGTCGGCCGTGCTCACGTTGCACATGGTCACGACGCTCGTATGCTGGGTCGGAAAGCGCGTGATGTCGGTCCGGTACCCGCCGGTGCTACCGCTGTGCTCGACCAGCGGGAGGCCGCGATAGCTCGTGACCTCGAGCCCGAACGCGTACGTGAGCGTCGTCCCGTTGTTCAACCTCCCTCGCTCGAGCTGTCGAGCCAGGAAGCCGGGACCGCCGACCGTGCCTGTATAGAAATTCTCATCCCACTTCTGCAACTCCTCGACCGTCGTCATGAGCCCGCCCTGCCCGACGACGTCGTTGTTCCACACGTTGATGCGCCACCCACCGCCGGCGACGGGACTGTACGCGAACGCGCGGCCGCGCACCGGCTGATTGTGGTCGTCGTGGAAATGCGAGACGCTCATGGCGAGCGGCGTAAAGATCTGCTCGGCCGCGAACTGTCGGAGCGACTTGCCGGTCACGCGCTGCACGATCACGCCGAGCAACACGTAGCCCGTGTTGCTGTAGTTGTACTCGGCACCCGGATCGAAATTGAGGTGCTTCTGGCGCGCGGCGAGCGAGAGGATGTCGTCGACGGTGTAGCCGTCGTCCAGCCGCGTGCCCGCCGCCTCGTACAGCGCCCAGAAGTCGCGGATACCACTCGTGTGATGGACGAGGTTGTTTATCGTGATCCGCTTGCCGTAGTCCGGAAGCTCGGGGACGTATTTCCGCACGTCGTCGTCGAGCGAGATGCGATCTTGCTCGACGAGGAGCGCGATCGCCGCCGCGGTGAACTGCTTCGACACCGAGCCCATGATGAACGGCGTATGCGGCGTGATCGGGGTGAAGTACTCGACGTTCGCCAACCCGTATCCCTTGGCCAGCGCGATGCGGCCATTCTGAAACACGCCCAACGCGCATCCTGGTGCGTCGCTCGGATAGCGCGCGAAGACGGCATCGATTCGACGGACGATGGAGTCGGGAAACGCGCTTTGTGCCGCGGCGGGAATGGTCACGGCGGTGGACGCGATCACCGCGCAGCACGCGATGCGACGAACGCTCATGATACCCCCGTTGGCTAACGTCTCAGTCCTGCTCCCGTCCGGCCTCCAGCCAATCATACGCCGCGGCGACATCGGCGCGAGTCAACGTGTGGCCGCCGGGCTGCCACGTGAGCGTCACGTCGGCACCGCAGACCTGGAGCAGCTCGGCCAGCCGCTCGGAGTGCGACGCCGGAACGATCGGGTCGCCCTCGCCGGCGCCGATGAAGACGCGAGTGCCGTCGAGCGACACGGGAACGTCCGGAATGAACGGCACCATCGGACGGAACAGGACCGCGGCGGCGAGCGTGTCGGCCGAGGTAAGTAGCACGCTGGCGGCGATGTTCGCGCCGTTCGAGAAACCAACCGCGATGACCTGGCGAGGATCGAACCCGTAGTGCTCCGCCGCCGCGGCGACGAACGCGATCAGATCCTTCGTGCGCGCGTGCAGATCCGGGAGGTCAAACACGCCCTCGGCGAGGCGCCGAAAAAACCGAGCCGCATTGCGCTCGAGCACCGTGCCTCGCGGACTCAGAAATCCCGCGTCCGGCGCGAGCATCTCACCGAGCGGGATGAGGTCGTTTTCGTCGCCACCCGTGCCGTGGAGGAGGAGCAGCGTGCGGCGATCCTCGGCCTTGGGCGGCACGTAGCGATGAACGTAGGTACTGAGCGCGTTACTATTCATCAACGATCAATGTAACCATCTCCAATGACGCAAGACGATTCCGAGCGCGTTCGTCTCGACAAGTGGCTATGGGCGGCGCGGTTCTACAAGACGCGATCGTTGGCCACGGATGCCGTCGGCGGCGGGAAGGTAGAGGTCAACGGCGAGCGTGCCAAGCCGGCAAAGGCGGTCAAACCGGGTGACGAGATTCGCCTTCGCCTGGGACCGTACGAGCACATTGTCCTCGTCCGTCAACTCTCCGAGCGTCGGGGCCCGGCCTCAGCCGCACAAATGCTCTATGAGGAGACGCAAGCAAGCCGCGATGCCCGAACGCGGCTCTCCGCGCAGCTCAAGATGGCGCCGCCGACGTTCGTCTACGAGGAAAAGGGACGGCCGACGAAGAAGGATCGCCGCGATCTCTCGCGGCTGATCGACCGAAAGCGGCGCTAGTCCGTCGCGGCGCCCGAGCCAATCAATTGGCCGAAGGCCGCGCGAGTGATCACGTGGCCGCCGTCGAACCGAATGAGATCGTATGGTATTCGGGCGGCGTCGAGGCGCGCCTGTTCGGTCGCGAGCATCACCTCGCTGACGTAGTGATCGCGACTTCCGAGGACGAGCGTCAGCGGCAGGTGACGCAACGCCTCCGGCCCGCGCGCAAGGTTGGTCTCGGGAGGAATCAACCCGCCCCAGAGGACGAGGCGGTGAAGCGACGACCGCCCGTGCGTCACCCACCGCGTGGCGGTCGCCGTTCCCTGTGAGAACCCGATGACGTTGACGAGCGCGCCGTCACGCACCGCGTCGGCCGCAACCTCGTCGAACAGGGCGTCGAGATACTCGACGTAATCGGCGATCTCGGAGTCGCGATCCTCTCGTGTCATCCACGTCGCACCGACGGGACGATCGCGGGCCGGTGCCTTGTCCGGGTTCACGAGATAGAAGCGATTCATCGCCTCCGGGGCCACGACCAGCGTATCGTCGTTGGCGAGATCGGAGAAGAAGCGAACGAACTCGCCGGCGAGCTGACCGTAGCCGTGGATGACGAACCAGATCGTGCGCGGCGCGGCGCCCGATCCGCCGAGCGTGTAGTAGCGCGCCGTGCGCTGCACGCGCAGGTGGTGCGCGTGGGGGGCTTGGAGCCGGAAATCGGACACGGCTCCAAGATACTCCGTTCCCGCCGCGATTACTTGCGGGTCAATCCGGGCGCGGCGGCCGCGAGGAGTTGGGCCTGTGTCGTGTTCCGCTGGAGCAGCTCGACGGCCTTGAGCAGCTGATGATCCTCGTCGAGGGTCCGCGCCTTGGCGACGGCGTCACCGAACGTCAGGCGGGCCACACGATTCTCGAGGTCGCGCGTCAGAACCCGGCGGGCGGTGGAGTCGTATTTCGGATCGAGTTTGACGCCGGCCGCGGTCAGGCGACGCATCAGTTCAGCACCCCACGTCGCGGGGACCTGGAAGTCACGCGCGACGGTGCCTTTGAGCTCGAGCGAGGAGTCCTGCAACACCGTCGTGATCGGCTGTCCCTGCGGGGCCGCGGCGCGAAGGAAATCCCGCTCGACGGTGGGCAGCGTGTCGTCGCTGACGACGATGTCGGGGTGAATGCCGCCGCCGCCATACACGACGCGTCCCGCATCCGACTTGAACTTGGGTTTTTTCGTGCTGTCGCTTCCGGTGGAGTCTGGCCGAACTTCGACGAACTCGCCGCCCACCAGTTTCCGTTCACGATGGATCGATCGGCCGCTCGGCGTATACCACTTTGCCGTCGTCATCTTGAGTTGATAGCCGTCGGCCAACTGATAGACCGACTGCACCAGGCCCTTACCGAACGACGTCGTGCCCAGGACGAGTGCGCGATCGTGATCCTGCAAGGCACCCGCGACGATCTCCGTCGCCGACGCCGACCCGCCGTCGACCAGCACCACGAGCGGAACCTCGAGCGCGAGGTGTTTGCCGCTCGATCGTAAAACCTCGGTCGGGATGCTGCGTGAACGGACGCTGACGATCTCCTGCCCCTCGCGGAGGAACAGGCTCGACGTCTCGAGGGCTTGCGCGACAATGCCGCCACCGTTGTCGCGCATGTCGAGCACCAGTCCTTTGGCGCCCTGCTTCACGAGTTGATCGACGGCAGCTTGCACTTCATCGGCGGCGTTCTCGTTGAACGTCTGCAGTGGGATGTACCCGACGTGATCGCCGAGCATTCCGCTGAACGCCACGGCGGGCACGTGGACCACGCGCCGGATGAAGTGCAGCGTGATCGGTTCGGCGACACCGGGGCGCGTGTAGACGACCGTCACCTTCGAACCCGGATCGCCACGAAGCAAGTCCGAGACTTTCGTGGACGGCAAATTCACCGTCGAAACGGTGTCGACCGCGATGACGTGGTCGCCTTCGCGAACGCCCGCTTCATCAGCCGGGGTGTTCGGAAACACTCGTTGGACGACGATGCCTTTGCCGGGCGACACCTCGGCGATCAGCATCCCGGTGCCGCCGTAGCGGCCGCCCGTTGCCCGGTTGAACGCCTCGGACTGCTTGGGCGACAACAACTCGCTGTACGGATCGTTCAGCTCGCGGACCAAGCCCCGCGCCGCCTTCTCGTACGCCTGGGCGCTCGTGAGCGTGTCGGCGAATTGCGTCTGGACCAGCGACATGACTTGCTGGAACATCGCGGCGTTCGCGCGAGCGGGCGGTTCCTGAAGAAGGAAACCGCCCGCGACGATGGGGACGACGAGCAGCGCGGCCGCTGCCGCTGTGCGGAGACGTGGCATTGACGAGTTTGGAAGAAGCGCTCAGGAGTTAGGCGACGTCGTGCTCCGGCCCTGTACGACACGCTCCTGCGGACAAGGACCCTTTTGGCCTGCTGGCTGTGGCGAAGATGGCGTCGCGTGGGCAGGCTCATGCCCTGGGGCGTACAACACGCGTCCTCGCGCGATGCGAACATCGTGGTGTTGCGCATCGAGCATTGGGTCGACGCGGGTGACGGTCGCGGGTGCTGAAATACTCGGGCCAGGAACGGGCAGTACACCGCCGTAGCCCGTGCCGCGGCGGGCGGGATCGCGAGGCGCATGCGCACCGACGACGACGATCATCAGAGGCACCAATGGGCGCTTCACGATTCGCCGGCAAAGGCGTCCAATCGACTCGAGCATGAGCGACCCTCCTCGCGAGAACTCCTGCACCGCTCCAGACTAAGATTCGTCGACAAACTTGTCAACTGGAAAGTGTTGCGATCACAGAGTTTACGAAAGGCGAACAATTTATCCGGTGCTGATGCCAGGCGCTGGTTGCCGGCAAGAAGCAGCGGTCATTTCACCGCGTTCAGCTTCCAGATGCCGTTCACCATGTCCGAAGCATACACGGTTCCGTTCAGGTACTGAACGCCCCAGACGTAAACGCCGCGATTCAGCTCGATCAGCCCGATGCCCAGCTCTCGTCCCATAAGACGCAGATCGCATCGCGTGAGATTCGTCGACGCATCAACAACTTGCTGGTTCGCGGGACACGTCCCCAAGTCCCCGCGCACGTCGATGGCGCGCACGCCGCCG
>Ga0153915_10002453_pt1 | contig 16917 bp, 11 predicted proteins | sample Opewatmetagenome_2_FD_107003 | JGI IMG/M metagenome (GOLD analysis project Ga0153915, IMG submission 107003) | Freshwater wetland microbial communities from Ohio, USA - Open water 3 Core 3 Depth 3 metaG | ecosystem: Environmental > Aquatic > Freshwater > Wetlands | place: USA: Ohio, Lake Erie...
CCTGCTTCGCGGTTACGAGGGTCTCAAGGCGTCGCGCGGGGACGCTCATGCCCTGACTGGCGATGCCCGGCGGAGGCTCGTCGCGCTCTACAAGGCTTGGGGAAAGCCGGACAAGGCCAGGGAGTACGAAGCTCTCGCGGGCCAATCTGCACAGCGGTCAGCTCCGCGATAGGCGAGTTACTGGAACACTTGTTCGGGCAGGGCTGGAAGAATGCCGCACCTCGACAGGACTAGAATCGGATCCAAAAGGAAATCCCTATCCTTCAAAGGGGGAGGAACGCACATGAATTGGATCCGCCTGGCCTCCGCGCTGACATCGCTCTGCAGTGTAGTCTTCGTTACCACCCTCGCGGCTCAAACTCCCAAGCCCACCCCATTTCCCAAACCGTCTCTCCTTTCCGAGCTGCCCGCGGCGTTCACGCGCGTCACCGAGGCGTTCGACTACGACCGCCGCGAGGTGATGATTCCGATGCGCGACGGAGTCAAGCTCCACACCGTCATCTTCGTCCCCAAGGGCGCCAGCGGCGCACCAATTCTCCTGACCCGCACGCCCTACGACGCCAGCGCGCTCACGAGCCATACCAAAAGCTCACATCTCGCCCCGATGCTGTACGGCTACGATAACCCAACCGACGTCATCGTCGAAGGCGGCTACATCCGCGTCGTGCAGGACGTGCGCGGCAAATACGGCTCCGAGGGGGACTACGTCATGAACCGGCCGCTACGCGGCCCGCTGAACGCGACCGCGGTTGACCACTCGACCGACACCTACGACACGATCGACTGGCTCGTGAAGAATGTCCTCGAGTCCAACGGCAAGGTCGGCATCCTCGGCATCTCGTACGACGGCTTCACGCCGCTCATGGCGCTCTTCAACCCACATCCGGCGCTGAAGGTTTCCGTCCCCATGAACCCCATGGTGGATGGCTGGATGGGCGACGACTGGTTCCACAATGGTGCCTTTCGACAACTAATGATGTCTTACATCTACGACCAAGAGGCGCACCGCAAGAACGAGGAGAAGTGGTGGACCAGTCACTTCGACGACTACGACACATTCCTGTCCGCGGGGTCCGCGGGGGAGTTGGGGCGGCGGCATGGCATGGAGCAGCTAGGATTCTGGAAGAAGCTTACGGAACATCCGAGCTACGACGCCTTCTGGCGCGAGCAGGCGATGGACAAGCTGCTCGCCAAGGAGCCTCTCAAGGTGCCCGTGATGCTTGTCCACGGGCTCTGGGATCAGGAGGACATCTTCGGCGCCCCCGCCGTCTACAAGGTGATCGAGCCCAAGGACACGGCCAACAACAAGGTCTTCCTCGTCCTGGGCCCGTGGTACCACGGCCAGCAGATCTGGGATGGCAGCTCGCTCGGTCCCATTAAGTTCGATTGCGACACCGCAAAGGCTTTCCGCCGTGAGCTTCTGGGGCCGTTCCTTGCCCAGTACCTGAAAGACGGCGCGCCAAAGGCCGGCATCGCGCCTGTCACGGCGTTTGAGACCGGGACCAACGCCTGGCGGCGCTTGAACGCGTGGCCCGCCGGTTGCGTCAGCGGGTGCACGATCAGGCCGACCCCGCTCTATCTGGGAGCTGGCGGCAAGCTCGGGTTCGCCGCCCCAACGGCGGACGACGCTCCTTACGAAGAGTACGTTTCCGACCCCGCCCGTCCCGTTCCGTTCGACGGTCGCCCCGCGATCCCGTCAACCTACGACGGGGGCGAGAGCTGGACGAAGTGGCTCGTGTCTGATCAGCGCGACGCGTCCGGCCGCACCGACGTCGCGGTCTTCGTGTCCGACGTGCTCACGGCCACCGTCAAGATCAGCGGTCAGCCCATCGCCAACCTCGTCGCCTCGACGTCTGGCACCGACTCCGACTGGGTCGTCAAGCTGATCGACGTCTACCCTGACCAGGTCGCGAGCGACCCGCCTCTGGGTGGCTATGAGCTCATGATCTCCGCCGACATTTTCCGCGGCCGCTACCGCGAGAGCCTCGAAACCCCGAAGGCACTCGCCACCGGGGAGCCTCTGCTCTACACGTTCGCCCTGCCCAACGCTAACCATGTCTTCCTGCCGGGCCACCGCATCATGGTCCAGGTCCAGTCGAGCTGGTTCCCCCTTTATGACCGGAACCCCCAGACGTTTGTCGAGAACATCCTCTGGGCCAGGCCCGAGGACTACAGGAAGGCCACCCAGCGCGTCTACCATTCGACTACGCCCGGGCAGGCGAGCTACGTGGAGTTGCCAGTGGTGGTCGGGCCGTAGGCGCGATAGTTGAGGCCCAACCCAGGAACCTGCAGAAGAGTCGGCACCAGAAGGTCGATGGTTCGCCACGGCGGAGGGTCCGGACACACCTCGTAAGGGGCATCTTGTTTCTGGGGCACCGTGGCTTTCAGCTGGCGGTCAGTTTCTCGAAAGAGGCTTCCGGACCACCTGCCCCTCCCAAACAGAGCTACAATCGGCTTCAAGAAGGATCAAGAAAATGCAACCGGGCAGCCGGATCGCTCACTTCGAGGTTCTCGGCCTGATCGGCTCGGGCTCAAATCACCCGATGGCCCCTGGCAGGGCCTGGCAGCCCGGACCAGGAGCGTTTCTTCCTGCGCCCTGAGCCTTGCCGTCACACCATCTCGAACGTGGCGGTGAAGTGGGGGAGGACGGCGGGTCGGTGCACGAAGCGCAGGCCGCGGATCTCGCGGCGCTGCCGGAACAGCTCGATGATCCCCTCAACGACGTAGTCCATGTGGCTCTGGGTGTAGACGCGGCGGGGGATCGCCAGGCGCACCAGGTCGAGGGCCGGCCATTTCCACGCGCCCGTGGCCTTGTTCTGCGTGCCGAACATGACATTGCCGATCTCGCAGGCGCGGACGCCGACGTGCTCGTAGAGCGCTACCGAGAGCGCCCAGCCCGGGAACTGCTCGTCCGGCAGGTGGTCGCAGAACTTGCGGCCGTTGACGTAGACCGCGTGGCCGCCGATCGGCTTGAGAAGCGGCACGCCTGCCTGGGCGAGGTGGTTGCCGACGTACGCGGTCGAGGCGATCCGGTAGCGGAGGTACTCCTCGTCGAGGATCTCCTCGATCCCGATCGCGAGCGCCTCGAGATCGCGCCCGGCAAGGCCACCATAGGTGATAAAACCCTCGGTCAGGATGAGCGCCGTGCGAATCCTTTCGGCCCATTCGTCGGAGTTGATCGAGATCACACCGCCGATGTTGCCGAACGCGTCCTTCTTCATGCTCATGACGGCGCCGTCGGAGAGGGCGAACATCTCGCGGGCGACCTCGCGCGGGGACTTGTCTGCGTAGCCGGGCTCGCGGAGCTTGATGAAGTAGGCGTTCTCGGCAAAGCGGGCCGCATCCAGCAAGAGGGGTATATGAAACCGCTCACAGATGGCCCGCGCGCCGCGCAGGTTTGCCATGCTCACCGGCTGCCCGCCGCCGGAGTTGTTGGTGACCGTGATCAGCACGAACGGCACGCGCTCACGGCCCACCTCCGCAATGCAACGCTCGAGGGCGGTGAGGTCGATGTTCCCCTTGAACGGGTGGTCGAGGTCGGGGTCGAGCCCCTCGGGGATGACCAGGTCACGCGCCTCGGCGCCGGTGTCCTCGATGTTGGCGCGTGTCGTGTCGAAGTGGGTGTTGCCCGGGATCACGTCGCCGGCCTTGACCACCGCACGACACAGCAGCCGCTCGCTGGCGCGTCCCTGGTGGGTCGGGATCACGTGCGTGTGGCCGAAGATCCCCCGTACCGCGTTCTCGAAGCGGAAGAAACTTCGCGCCCCGGCGTACGACTCGTCTCCCTCCATCACCCCCGCCCACTGGTGGGTGCTCATGGCGCCGGTTCCGGAGTCGGTCAGGAGGTCGATGAGCACGTGCTCGGCTTTGAGCCGGAAGGGGTTGTAGCCGGCCTGACGGATCAACGCCGCGCGCTCCTCGCGGCTGGTCATGCGGATCGGCTCGACAACCTTAATGCGAAACGGCTCGATGATGGTCCTCACGGCGGCCTCCCGTCGTGCTGCGCTCTGCCACGTGGGTCAGGGTACACCGGGCCCGACCTGGGCAAGGAATCTACGGGGGCGAAGAGGTCCCGCCCTGTGCAGCCGCCTGCACCGGCACTCTGCCGGTTTGGACGCGGGCCTGAAGCTTGGCGGCCTGGTCAAAATACTTGAGGGCTTCCTGCAGCTGCTCGTCGGACTCGATGAATACGCTGTAACCCGCCGTGAGGGAGACACCGGCGTTGAGAACCTCGGAGCGGACGGCGATCTCGATGTCCCGGCGGTCCTTCGGATCCGCGAGCGCGGCGTCGATTTCCTCGGGCGTCAGCCACTTCTTGTCCACGACGCTGGCGCGGAAGGCCTTGAGGACGGTGTCGTCCACGACAAAAGCGCGCGCCGCCGCGGCTTTGTCCGGCTTGTCAGCGAGGTGGGCGACCGCGAACTGGAAGAACGCCGAGTTCCCCAGCAGTCGGGCCAAGCGTTCCGAGTACTCGCCCTCCCGAACTTCGTGGTCGGGGGTGATGCCGCCTTCGCCGTACACTCTGCGGCCGGAGTCGGTGAAGTAGACGTGCGCCCCGGGCGGAGGGGTGGGGCGCGGCGCCAACGGGGACACATCGCTCTCCTCCTTTGGGTGGACGTAGTCGAAAAAGGAGTCGAAGTCCCGCTGGATGCAGCGCCCGGACGGGGTGTAGTACTTGGCGGTCGTGAGCGCCAGGCCGGCGTCGCGCACGGGGTAGATGGTCTGCACGACGCCCTTACCGAAAGTGGTTTCGCCCACCACCAGTCCGCGGTCATGGTCCTGGAGCGTCCCGGCCACGATCTCAGCGGCCGAAGCCGACCCGCGGTTGACGAGCACCACCACGGACCCTTTGAAGTGCAGCCCGTCGCGGGACGCGCGGTAGTCCTGATAGGAGTCCGTTGTGCGCCCTTTGGTGGAGAAAACCTCCTGGCCCGGCTCGAGCAGGAGGCCGGAGACCGCAACGGCCGAGTCCACGATGCCTCCCGGGTTGTCGCGCAAGTCGAGGAGCAACCGGGTCGCGCCCTCGGTCTGCAGCCGCTCGATCGCCCGCCGCACCTCGTCCCCGGTCGAGCGGATGAAGTCGGTGATCCGGACGTAGGCGGTGTCTTTGCCGATCATGAAGGCGTAGCGCACCGAATCCGCGGCGACGCGCGCACGCTGAATGGTCAGCTCCAAGGGATCCGCCAGCCCGGGCCGGCTCACCGTGATGCGCACCGTCGAGCCTTCGGGGCCACGCAGCTTTCGGGCGGTGTCATCGAGGTCCATGCCCTCGGTGGACTGGCCGTCCACCGCCTCGATGGTGTCGCCGGCGCGAAGACCGACGCGGGCCGCCGGCGAACCCTCGATCGGAGTGATAACCGTGATCTTCCCGCCACGAAGCGAGATGATGACCCCGATGCCGTGGAACGCCCCCTGCTGGCGTTCCCGCATGTGAGCATAGGCGTCCGGCCGCAGGAAGTTGGTGTGCGGGTCGAGGAGCGAGAGCATACCGTCGACGCTGGAATACACTAGGTCGTCCGGGTCGACCTTGAGCGGCGCGTTGGCGGTCACCAGGCGCAGGAGCTCCGCGTACCGGGTCATGAATTTGTCCGACCGCGAGAACTCGGCCCGCGAGACGTCGCCGGCGACAGCACCCGCGATAGCACCCGCTCCGACCACGACCGACACCAGGAGAACGCGTTGAACGACCCGCATCGCACCCCCTTGGGAACGGGACTCTACCACACTATACTTGCGCGGCTGGAGGTGGCAAGGCGCCACAGGGGGCGGCATGTTCGGGTCGATCGGTCTTCCGGAGCTTCTGCTCATCTTTGTCATCGCCCTGCTGCTGTTCGGGCCGCGCAAGCTCCCGGACATCGGCAAGAGCCTGGGCAAGGCGATGGGTGAGTTCCGTCGCGCCTCCAATGACCTCCAGAGGTCGCTGGAGGAAGAAGTGGCGGCCGACGAGCTTCGGGCCGCCCGGCGGGAGATCGAGGACGCCACCAAGCCGGTCCCCCCCACGGAGCCGTCCGCGCCGACCGAGGGGGCCCCGCCGCAGCCCACGGAGCCCAAGTAGGCGATGGGCGAAGCCTGGCAGCGCTCCGGGGAGGCAGGAGAAGAGCTCACCCGCATGACCCTGCTGGAGCACCTGGAAGAGCTCCGGCGGCGGCTGGCGTGGTCGATCGCCGCGATCCTCGTTGGGTTCCTGCTGTGCTGGTACTGGGCGCCTCCGATCTTTGCCTGGCTCTCGGTACCGATCACCCGGTTCCTGCCGCCGGGCGAGAAGCTTGCCTTCACCGGCCTCGTGGACCCATTCATGCTCTACATGAAGGTGGCTCTGCTGGCGGGCATCTTCCTCGCGTCGCCGGTGATCCTGTACCAGTTCTGGCTGTTCGTGTCGCCCGCGCTGTACCGCCACGAGCGCCATATCGTGGTGCCGTTCGTCGTCTTCACGACGGTCTTCTTCCTGGGCGGGGGTTATTTCGGCTACAAGGTCGCGTTCCCGATGGTGGTCCATTTTCTGCTCCAGGTCGGGCAGGGCTTCCGCCAGGTGGTCACGATCAATGAGTACTTCTCCATGGCGAGCAAGGTGATCCTCGGCCTCGGCCTGGTCTTCGAGCTCCCGGTGCTGATCCTGCTCCTCTCCCGCCTCGGGATCGTCACTCACCGCTTTCTGTTGAAGTACTTCCGCTACGCGGTGCTCGTGATCTTCCTCATCGCCGCCGTCATCACCCCGACCCCGGACATCCCCACCCAATGCGTGTTCGCCCTCCCGATGATCGCCCTCTACCTGTTAGGCGTCTTGGTGGCTTGGATGTTCGGGAAGAAGCGCCCGGTGGAGGAAAGCTGAGGGCTGGCAACCGAAAAGGGGCAAGAGGAAAAGGGTAAAGGGAAGACGAACCCCGGCAGGGGCGCCCGCTATTTCGTCATTATGCCTTCCATTTGCTCTTTTCCGTTTACGCTCTTCCGTGTTTTCGCGCCCCCATCGACCGCCGACCTCCGAATGCAGGGCCGTCAACTGAGGAGCATCTCGTAGAGCTTGACGTACTCGCGGGCGGAGGCCTTCCAGGAGAAGTCGCGTCCCATACCCCTCTCGCGAACCTCGGCGAGCCTCGTTGGGTTGGCGAGGAGCTTGAGGGCGCGCGAAAGCGTGGTCACGAGCTCGGCCGGGCTGAGCTCCTCGAGGACGAAGCCGGTGCCACCCTCCTGGCTCGCGTCCACCACCGTGTCCGCCAGGCCGCCGGTGCGGGTGACCACCGGCAGGGTCCCGTAGCGCATCGCGATCATCTGGCCCAGGCCGCACGGCTCGTAACGGCTCGGCATGAGGAAGAGGTCGCTCGCCGCGTAGATCCGATGGGCCAGCCGCTCGTCGAAGCGGGTCAGGACCGCGACCCTGCCCGGGTGGGCGGCCTCTGCCGCGCGCATCGCCTCTTCATAGCGGCGCTCCCCGGTCCCCAGCACTACGAGGTCGAACCCCAACGAGACGACGTCGTCGAGTACGACCGCGAGGAGATCAGCCCCCTTCTGCTCCGCGAGCCTGGAAACCATGCCCAGCAGCGGCCGGCGGCTTCGCCCGACACCAGTCTCTGTGGCCAGCAGCTCACGGGCCGCGCGCTTACCCTCCTCGACATCGTCCGGACTGTATGGAAGCTCGAGGTACGGGTCCCGCCCGGGGTCCCACTCCTCGAGGTCGAGACCGTTGAGGATTCCGAAAAGCCTGTCGCGGCGGCTCGCCAGAATGCCTTCGAGACGACAGCCGAATGCCGGGGTGAGGATCTCCCTCGCGTAGGTGGGCGAGACCGTGGTGAGGGCGTCGGCGCTCACCAGGCCGCCCTTGAGGAAGCTGACCTGGCCATAGAACTCCAGCAGATCCATGGTGAAGAGCTCACGCGGCAACCCGCAGGCCTCCAGCGCCCAGGGTGGGAACAGCCCCTGGTAGGCGAGGTTGTGGACGGTCAGAACGGTCTTTGTGCCCTGCAGGCCGAAGCGAACCTCGCCGTTGTGGCGCAGGAGCAGGGGGGCGAGTGCCGCCTGCCAGTCGTGCGCGTGGACGACCTCGACCCCCCCGAGCTTGGCGAGGGCCAGGAGCGCGGCCCGAGCGAAGAACGCGAAACGCACGGCGTTGTCGGGGAAATCGCCGTCGGGCAGGGAGTACAGGGCAGGTCGAACGTACAGCGCCGGGCAGTCAAGCAGGACGGCCCGTACTCCGCGGTGCATCAGCACGTTGAGCCTCGCGGACAGCCCGAGGGCGCTCACCTCGCCGCGCGCCTCGCCGGGAAGGGTCTCCTTGAGCGTGAGTCGGTGGCCGGGCACCACGACGGTCACCTCGTGGCCGAGGGCGGCGAGGGCCGGCGGCAGCGCCCCCGCCACGTCCGCCAGACCACCGGTCTTGGAGAACGGCACCACCTCGGACGCCAGATGAGCAATTCGCATGGCTCTCTCCTCGCCGACAGCCTACGCCGCTACCAGGTTCGCGGGTTCCGCGGGTTCCCTTCAAGCCGCCCGCCGTCGGCTGTCAGCCGTCGTCTTCCGTGGTGACCTCGCGCAGGAAGCGGGCTGCCTCCTCCGGAGGGGTCGGGTTGATGGAGTAGCCGGAGCCCCACTCGAACCCGGCGATGCGAGTGATCCGCGGGACAAACTCGATGTGCCAGTGGTAGTCGTACTCAATGGTGGTCCAGTACTGGGGCTGCCCGGGGCGGGGGTGGGGGCTGGGCGCCGTGTGGAGGATGAAGTTGTATGGCGGGTCGTCCAGCAGCTTGCGGATGCGCCGGAGAAAGTCGCGCACGAGCTTTGCCAGGTCCTGGAGGATCTGGTCCGTGCAGAGCGCGAAGTCGTGAGAGTGGTCCTTGGGCATCAGCCAGGTCTCGAACGGGAACGAGGCGGCGAAGGGCTCGAGCAGCACGAAACGGTCGGTCTCGAGCGCGATTCGGTCTCCGAACGACCTCTCCTGTTTGATGAGGTCGCAGAAGACGCAGCGCTCCTTGCGCCCCCAGTGCTCCCGCGCGACGTTGAGCTCCTCAACGAGCGCGGTCGGGATGATCGGAGTGGCGATCAGCTGCGAGTGGGGGTGGTAGAGGGAGGCGCCGGCGTCGCGCCCGTGGTTCTTGAAAAACAAGACGTAGCGGATCCGGATGTCGCGCCGGAGGTCGACCAGGCGCTCGCGCCAGGCCTTGAAGACCAGGAAGATCTCCTCCGGCGTCATGTCCGCGGCCGTGCGGTGGTGGTCGGGCGTCTCGATGATCACCTCGTGAGCACCGATGCCGTTGACCTTGTCGAACATCCCCACCGCCTCGCGGGAGAGCTCGCCTTCAATGCCGAGAGCCGGGAACTTGTTCGGCACAACGCGCACCTGCCAGTTGGGAGTGTTCGGTTGACGCGGTCCCTTCGAGAGGGCGAGGATCTCCAGCGGCGTTGCGCCTTCGTTGCCGTACTCGAAGGGGCAGGCCCCGACGTCGCCCGGCTGTTCCGGGCCGGAGCGCTTGAACTCGTGGGGGCGGAACCGGCGCTCCGTAGCTATGATCGACCAGCGTCGTCGTATCGGATCGAATCGCAGTTCGGACATGGTTTACTCCCGTCGTTTCGTTGAGCCGAGGGCGGCCGAACCGCCAGCGGAGGGAAGTCGCCGTTCAGCTTGCCGGGGTCTGCGTCCTGTGAGCCTCACATCGCTACCCGACGGATCTTTGGGAACAAGGCTTCCCCTTAATCCTCGAGCCTCGGTCCTCATGCGCACCCTCATGGTTCGTCGACCTCGAGCAACTCGAGCCTCCAAAATCCTTCGTAGGGCATCCTCTCACCGTTGCTCTCGAGGGCGAGCAGCACCTCCCCGTCGGGGAGGGGCAACACGGCCTCGACGCAGTGGCCCACCGCGCACCCGTCGGGAAGATCCACGGGCAACGTCCAGCTGGTACGCGCCATCGGGGTCACCATCGACACCACGAGGGGTGTCGGCGGACCCGCTCCCGGCCGTGGCTCCACCCGCACCCAGAGGCGGCCGGGCTGGGCCCGCAGCGCCGCGCGGGCAAAGCGCTGGTAGGTCTCGGAAGCCTCGACCCAGGCCGCCACGCTCCACTCGAAGTAGCTGGTGGTCTCGCCGTCCAGCACCGGAGGGGGCCACTCGCGTGAGAGTGGAACCACCAGGCGAACGGCGGCCGAGCGTACGGGTGCCGCCAGCTCCGCGGGTGGCGGGACCCCGGCGGCGACGCACGCATCACGCAGGTGGGCGCGGAAGAGCTCGTCATAGAGCGGTGCCAGGATCGTCGGGTTGTCGTCCCCGAACCACCACCACCAGTCGCTACCCTGGGCTGCCAGCCAGGAGGGCCCGCCCCGGGAGGCGCCCAGGGCCCCGATGCGGGCGAGCATCTCCCACGCTCGGTTCTTCTCCGGGTGTCCGATCCAGGTGGCAAAGGTTCCCCCGATCCACGACCCGGGGTGGAGGCGCGGGAGCGGCCTGGGCTCCTCCTCCGCTGCCCGCTCGCCGAGCGTTGCAAGCCGGAGTTGTGTGGACTGCTCGAGCTCCCGCGCCAGCGTCAGGAGGAACGAAGCTCCACCCTGAGGGTAGCTGGTCCAGGGGTTTTCACCGTCGAGAGCGACCACGATTCCGGCGTCGCCGGGCAGGTGGGACGCGGTCCGCCGCAGGTTGGAGGCGAGCTCACGGGCCGCCTCGGCCTCGTCTTGGAAGCGGGAGGCCTGGAACCCGATGAAGTCGGAGAAACCCCGGTGCCGGAAGAACAGAACGGGGCCACCTGCGGGAAGTTGCCAGGGTCGGAACAACTCCCGGCCGACTCCCCACTCACTCGAGAGGGCGTGCCCCAGCGAGGCGGCCAGGATGCCCTCGTCGGTGGCGAGCCAGCGCACGCCCTGCTGGCCAAAGACGGCCACGGCCGCTTCCGAGACCGAGCCCTCCGGCGGCCAGCAGCCCTCCGGTGCGAAGCCGAACCCGCGCGTGGCCTCGAGACCGAAGCGAAGCTGCTCCCGGGCGTCCTCGGGGGCGGAGAACGGCGGCACGGCCGGCGCCGGGTGCGGCGCCCACGATTCCTCGACCACGCCCGTATCGAGCAGCAGCGGCATGATCGGGTGGGCGAACGGCGACGTGGAGATCTCCACGCCTTTTTCGCCGGCGAGCGTTCGGTACCCGTGCAGGAGACGGCCCGGGCAGGCAGCGAGCCACTCGACGGCCTGCCGGCGAGCCGCATCCCCGAAGCCGGCACCCCGCTTGGCCAGCTCCTTGAGGTCCGGCTCCCAGGCGAGGTTCGGCGCCGCATACGCAAGGACGACCAGGACCTGCAGGTCCGTGAGGTCTTGGATCGTGAAACGCCGCTTGGCGTCCTCTCTGGGTGCGCCGCCGGCTCTGGCTGCAAGCTCGGAAAGACGCGGCCAGCGGCGAAGCTGGTTGGGGTGCAGAAGAAACGCCCACCGCAGCAACTCCCGCTGTCCCTCGGGGGTCAGCGACCGAGCGGGCGTGCGAAGCGCCTCCAGCAGAGGGTCGCGGGCCGTGCCGTCCTGGTAGGCCGCGAGCTGGTCGAGGAAGACCGGCGTGAGGTTGAGCACCTGGCCCGGCAGCCCGGTCGCGGACAGAGCGTGGACCAGGGTCAAATACTCGCCGCCGGCGTGGAGGAGGACCCAGGGCGCGTGAACATTCCCATCGGCGGTGCGGTACTGGGGCTGGTGCAGGTGCCAGAGGAAGGTGAGCTTGGCCATCGAGACGTCAGGCGCTCCGCACCAGCCGCAGCACCTCCTCACGGTGCTTTCCGAGCAGCTTCTGGGCCGCCTCCGGGGTCTCGGCCTCGGCGTGCATGTGCAGCGTGGGAGCCACCCTGTCCGGCCGCAGCAGGACCCAGCCACCATCTAGGAGAACCTTGATCCCCTCGAGGTACGAGACCTCGTGGCCCTGGACCCGCTCGCCAAAGCGCCGCATCACCTCGCCCTTGCGCTCGACCGGGCACGGCACGGTCACCTGCGCCACCGGCAGCCGCGGTGCAAGCTTGGCCACGTCGGCCAGCGGTCGATCCGCCCGCGCGAGCAGCTCGAGCAGCTTGCCCAGGGCGAAAAGGGCGTCGGGAGCGTGGTGGAGGCCTGGAAAGATGAAATCTCCCTCGCCGGAAGAGGCAAACAGCACCTCGCGCTGGCGCGAGGCCTCGGTGAGGGCCCGTGGCGCCGAGAGTGTCTCCCGCAGGCGGTGGCCCGCTTTGGTGAGCGCAGTGCGGAACGTAGAGGGCGTGAATACGGGTAGCACGACTTCTCCGGGGGGCAGTTCGGCCGCGATGACCGCCCCCACCATCAATGCAGCGAGGTCAAACTCCGCCCAGAGACGCTGCTCACGGTCGGCCACGACCATGCGCTCGCAGCTTGGGTACAGCCAGACGCCGAGATCCGCCTCGAGCGAGGCGACGATGGTCGCGAGTCGGCGATGGGCAAGCGCGATTTCGCTCGCGAGCATTGCCTCGTGCACACCCTCGGTGTGCGCGTTCAGCGTGACCACGTCGCAGCCGAGATCGGCAAGCAGCCGTGGCAGGGCCGCCACCGCCGCCGAGTGAGCGTAATCGACTACGATTCGCAGACGGCGGGCGCGGATCTGCTCGACTGCCAGGGCCTTTAGGAACGACTCGGTGTAGAAGTCGACAAGACGCGGATGCTCGAAGATGACCCCGATATCCTGGTGCTGGGCGCGGCGGAATTCCTCGCGCAGGAAGACCCTCTCCACCGACTTGGCGAAACTGGTGGAGATGTCAAGCCCGTGATCGTCGAAGAAGCGGATCGAGGTCATCCCCCGCACCAACTGAACCTGCTGGAACGAAACGCCCCCGACCTCGCCGAATCCCTCGAGCTTGTGGCGCATCACCGGCACCGGCAGCATCCCGAGGTCGACCACGTGGACTCCGGTGGAGCTCATGCCGCCGACGAACGCGCGCCGCAGCATGCGCGAGGCGGGGTGGTCGTCGCGAGCAGTGAGGATCGTGCTGCCCTGGGGCAGGAGCGTGCCGTAGGCGGCGCCCAGGCGAGCCGCGACCTCCGGTGTTAGTTCAAGGTTGGTGAGGCCGGTGACCGCCCCCTCCTCGAATGCCGATGTTCTCCAGCGCTCGGCGTACACCAGATTCGAGTACACGACCGCGTGGTCCTCGACGACCTTCGCGGGCCAGATCTTCACGGCTTCCTTGACTCGCACTTCCTGGCCGAGCACGGTGTCGTCGGCGATGACCGCGCCCTTCTCGATCACCGTTCCTGCCCCGACCTGCACCCGCGCCCCAAGGACCGCATCCTCCGCGCGCGCCCCCTCGCCGATGAGCACCTCGTCCCAGACCACCGTGCGGCGCAGCTCCGCGCGCGAATCGACCACCGTTCCCGGGCCGAGCACCACGTCCTCAAGACGAACGGCTGACCCGATGCGACACCCCGGCCCGATCACCACCGTGCCCCGCACCTCGACGCTCGGATCGAGGTCGGCCTTTCCCTCGATCCACAGCGGCTTGCCGCCGATCTGGCGAAGCTCCCCGGGCGGCATCAGCCGCAGCGTTCCCTCGAAGTAGTCGCGGTGTAAGGCCAAATAGGACTCGGGGTCACCGATGTCCCGCCAGTAACCGCGCAGCACGTGGCCGTAAAGCGGCTCCCCACCGGCGAGCAGGCGGGGAAAGAGGTCACGCGAGAAGTCGGAGGTCTCGGTCCGCGGCACCTGGGCAAGCGCCTTGGCCTGCAGTACGTAGATGCCCGTGTTGACGGTGTCGGAGAAGACCTCACCCCACGTGGGCTTCTCGAGGAACCGCCGCACGCGGGCCTCTCCATCAATGATCACGATGCCGAACTGGAGGGGGTTGGCGACACGGGTGAGACCGATTGTGGCCACCGCCTCGTACTCCTTGTGTGCGGCAACCAGCGCCTTGAGGTCGAAGTCGCAGATCACATCACCGGAGAGCACGAGGTACTCGTCCGCCTTGACGGCATCTGCACCATGGGCGACGGCGCCGGCCGTTCCCCAGTCCTGGTCCGCGTTGTTGTAGTGCAGCTTCATGCCGAGGCGCTTGCCGTCACCGAAGGCGTTGCGGATCTTGTCCGGGTCGAAAAAGGTCAAGAGCACTGCCTCGCGCATGCCGGAGTTTGCAAGGTGGTTGAGCACTCGCTCAAGGATCGGGCGGTTGACCACCGGAAGCATGGGCTTCGGGCGGTTCGCCGAAAGCGGGCGTATCCGGGTCCCGAATCCGCCCGCCATCACGATCGGGATCAAAGCGAGCCCCCCAGACAGCGCCGCACCGCCTGCCTGAGCTCCCCGAGCTCGGACGACTTGACCACGTACGCATCCGCGAGCCACGAGGAGAAGTCGTCTTGGTAGCGCGCGTAGGCGGTCGAGAGCACCACGGGCAGGCTCGAGTCCTTGGCCTTGATCTCGCGAAGGAGAGCGAGGCCGGAAACCTCGCCGAGTCGGATGTCGAGGATCACGAGATCGATGCCTCCCTGTGCCAGCCGTTCGCGGGCGCCCTCGATGGTTGCGGTCGTCTCCACCGCGTACCCGTCGCGGCTGAAGGCGGCCCGGTAGAGCTCAAGGAAGCCCTCTTCGTCATCAACGAAAAGCAACCGCGACGCCGTCACGACCACCTCCGCAGGAACAGAGTGAAGCGCACCCAGCCCGGGTCCACCTCATCGTACTCCACCCTGCCGCCCATTGCTTCCGCCAGCGTGCGGACCGAGGCGAGGCCGAGACCGCTCCCGCCGCGGCGGGTGGTGATGCCACCGGCAAACGGGTCCACGCGCATAGGGGCGGGCAGCGGCAGGCCGTTGTCGGCGACCATCAGGCGCACCCACCCCGAGTCTTCGCGCACCGCCACCTGAATCTCGCCGCCCGATTCACCCAGGGCCTCCAGAGCGTTGGAGAGCAGGTTCTCGAGACAGCGCTCGAGTGACGGGATGGCAGCGGCCGCCATCAACGGGCGCCCGGGGTGGTAGCAGAGCAGCCGCACCTGTCGACCGGTGGCGAGCGGACGGAACGCGTTGGTGACCCTCTCGGCGAGCGCCCCGACCTCGACCGGCCCCAGGGATATTCCGTCCGCACGGCTTGCAAGGCCGGCCACGAGCTCTGCCACCCGTTGCTCGGCGCGGGTGACTGCTGCGGTGACGATGCCGAGCTGACGGGTGAAGCCTTCACGGTCGGACGGCGGTGCGGTCATCATCTCGTGCGCCAGCCCGCCCGCCAGCGCCAGGGGGTTCTTGAGGTCGTGCGCCAGGGTGCGGGCGGTGTCGAGCAGGGCTGTCGCGTGCTCCGCGAGCATGCGCCGCCGCTTCTCCTCCTGGAAGCGGAGCAGCAGCTGGGTGCGCTCGAGGGCGGCGCGCAGGTAGTGGGCGAGCGTCTCGGCCGCCTCGAGCGTGGCGTAATAGATCGGCGCGTGGGTGACGAAGTTGTCCGCGATGACCACGCCCCACGGCCGGTCACCCGCCATCAGCGGCACGACCGCCAGCTCGCGAGTGTCCAGCACCGCGGCCCAATGACGCACGCAGGAGTTGGGGTGATGGCTGCGCGCGATGAAGGCGCGCTGCCACGATCCGCATCCCTTGACCGCATCGTGGGAGAGCGCTGCGAGCGTTGCTGCGTGGCGCCTCCTCTCGGCCTCGACCGCTTCGAGGTCGGGCTCCGTCAGGCGGTCGAGGGGAAGGATCCCGCGCTGCCGGAGGTCTGTCCATAGCTCCCGCGCCTCGTCGCGGCTGCGCGGACCGACCCCGAACCAGCCCCGGATCTGGTCCTCCTCGGCGAGGAGGAGGAACGCCCGGTTGAACCCGAGGCCCTCTCCTGCGGTGTACGCAACGAGAACGCTCCACGCGGCCACCTCGGGGTCCACAACGGTCTCCAGGACTTCGGACACGCGCCGAAGGAGGTCGAGCACGCGTTGCGGGCGGATGCGGCGGAGCACCGGCCCACGCGCGCGGTGGCGTCCCCGCGCCGGATGCCCCCGCGCCTGAGACCGCTTCGGCAGGTTGCGACCGCTCATGTGCGCCGCCTCGGCCCAGGAAAGGTGTGTGAGCTCAGGGCGCCTCCCGCTCACGAGTGTACCGCCGGCAGGCCGGAGCGTGACGAGGCTGGCCTAGGTGGCCGCCGGTCCCCCCTTCCGCTCCAGCGGTAGCTCCTTCCAGCCGGCCTCGTCGAAGAAACCGAACCTGCGCTCCACCTTTGCGAAGAGGCGGATGCCGTCGGGGACCAACTCGACAGGGAGCCGGAGATCTCCGCGTCCGTTCCTCCCGCAAAACTCGGCATCGCCGAGCGTCCTGCCGGTGCAGAGGTCGCACACCTTCACGACATTGCCCTCCTCGGAAAGGTCCACCGCGAGCCGGACCGAGGCGGGGGAGATGCCACCCACGAGGCACAAGGTCCTGGTGCCGAAGGAGCGCACGAGACTGCGCGAGACGAGTGTCAGGTCGAGGGAGCGGGCACTGCGAAACGCGGCACGGACCGGATGCTCGAAGAGCCCGACGGGGGACTCGGCAAGGTAGAACCTCTCCTCCCGCTTCGCGAACGAGAGAAGCCACGTGCTGCGCAGAACCAACTGGGTCTGGTGGCAGGCAATGGCCGACCGCTTGCGGGCTCGCTGCGTGGCGGAAAGCGGGAGGACCAGAGAGCCCTCGCGGCGGGCGAGCAACCGAGGGTTGTGCACCAGGTAACGAACGTGGCTGCGCGGGGCAAGCGTGTCGGCAAGACAATCGAGCGCCATGTGGAGCATTACAGCGAGAGCGCTGTGGTCGGGGTGGAGATCGAGCAGGGAGGGTCCAACCACGACCGTCGGCTTCCAACCCCGAACCACCTCGGTAAGCGTGCCCATCGCGACCTCGTTGCCGTGCAGCACGAGGTCGGTCGTACCTTGATCGGGGAAACCTAGGAATCTGATCGAGGCCTCGGCCACCTCGAGCCGCTCCAGTGCTCGACCAGCTTCGACCCGGCGGCGAGCGGCAAACCGGGCGCGGTCC
>Ga0153915_10002454_pt1 | contig 16917 bp, 22 predicted proteins | sample Opewatmetagenome_2_FD_107003 | JGI IMG/M metagenome (GOLD analysis project Ga0153915, IMG submission 107003) | Freshwater wetland microbial communities from Ohio, USA - Open water 3 Core 3 Depth 3 metaG | ecosystem: Environmental > Aquatic > Freshwater > Wetlands | place: USA: Ohio, Lake Erie...
AGATGAGCCGGGCGTCTTCCAAACCGTCCGGGTCGTACTCGTTGTCCAGCACTCGGTAGACCCCAGGCCCGACCTCGTTCACCACATGGACGAAGAAGTCTGGGTTGATCTCCGTCCCACAGTGCGGGCAGTCGATGAACCAGCGGAAGCGGCACGACTCGTCGAATTCCTTGGAGATCCCGAACTCCGGAATCGTCGGGTTTCCGACCTTGATCTCCCATCGATAGTCCGAGTGAGAAAGCCGCTCTGGAACCATCTCTATGTTGTCAGGGTCGCACTCATTCAGCTCGTCCACGATGGCGATGTCTGCCGGAAACTCGGTGAACGCCGCCTTGGAGTTCGATCCTACGAAGGCTATCACTCCACCGCCAAAGTGCTTTAGGGTCATCGCCTCAGAAGCCTTGCCCTGTATCGCGTGGATCGACTTCTTGTAGAACGAAGTGCGCTCCACCACCGTGTCGACCCGGTTGCGGACGAACCGTCCGATGAGGTTAAGGTCCGGCAGAACGTAGAACACTGACATGCCTTGAATCGCCTGAGTGATCGCATAGCAGATCAGCCACTCCGTGACTCCTGCCTGCGTCGACTTCATGAGCGAGATGTACGGTGATTGGTCGTTATAGACTTGTCTGAGGAACGGGTTACGGATGAAGTCCAACGACTTCCCCCGGTGGGTACGGTGATGCACCAGCGCCGCCCATGCGGTGAGATTGCGGTCATGAATGACGCGCTCTACGGTCGCCGCTTCACGCTGCACCATTCTTTTTTAGGAAGCCGGGATACATAGCCTCGAGATTTTCGAGGATGGTCTTCTCCTCCGCGCTGGACAGCTCCCCGCCCTGCAGAGCGAGCTTTCCTGTCACTTCAGAACTCTCTGTAGCTAGACCCCGGCTTAGTCTCTCCACCTTAACCGCGATGTCGAACCACTTAATCAAGTCTGAAGGTTCAAGCTCCTGGGGCTGTAGCGCCTCCAGCCTTGCCAAGAGCTTCTCCTGGATTTTGACGGCGTTGGCAGCATGGCGCTTCGCCATCTCTTGTACTTCGGTTTCAACGGCAGTTACTCGCAGCTTCTCTAAATGCTCATCGTACGCCGCCGCCCGCTCGTACCACCTTTTGCGTCCTGCGACTAACTGCATCTTCCCACGACCGCCGACAGAAAGCCCCAGCTTCTTCATCATTTCTATGATGTTCCGGCTGGGGCCGAGGGCAAGGAACACCGCAAACTTGTTAAACTGGTCGGCAGTCTCTTTGGGCTGACGCTCCCAGGGAGTGCCTACATATTCCCCGAGTGGGTCGTCCCATCCCATGCCTCCAGGATACACCTTCACGGGCGCTCTGTCAAGTGTGTGTCACCCTCCAAGCGGGAGATCAAGCTGAGGGCTTAGGACCTCCTTCCGTATGAACTCGATCGCCTCCATCAGTCCCAGGTGCGGATGCGCGATCATCGTTCCTGCCAGATGCTCCTTGAGCCGCTCGGCCATCTTGTTCACTCCCTTTGTGAACGCTTCCTCCTGCAGCTCCGTCGCGCTCTGCTCCAGCGCCCGCAGCGCCGCCTTGTATTGACGATTTTGCAATCTGGGCCTCCTTCTTCTTGATCTCCCTGCAGAACTCCTCGGCCTTCTCGATGGTGAACTCCACAGCTTTCAGATGAGCGTGTCCCGATTTGTCAGGATACAGGTTGGCCTTTACCATCCCTGAGTATCCATGCCACAGCTCCGGCAGTGGGATCCGGCGAATGATCCGGTCCCACAGCCGGGTGAGCTTTCCTTTGCGCCCCTCCTCATAGGCCTCCATGAAGTCGTCTGCAACGAACGCATCCACTGGCAGCATGAGCACCTCAGCCTTCATCAGAGCAAAATACTCCTGAAGTTCAGAATCCGTCATCCTGATACGGATTCTCTTGTAGTGATTGCCGCTCCACTCCAGGAACGTCAGATACGCGTTCAGCGATGTCGTGTACTGCTCGATCTTCTTCTGCAGCTCCTTGTTCACTCCCTGCCTCCATCACCCACTTCAGAGGATTCACCAGCTGTCCGTCCACCCGCAATTCGAAATGCAGGTGCTGACGGCCAGTGGTCTTTCCCGTGTTGCCTTGCCTCGCGATCAGTTGCCCTTGAGTCACTCGTTGCTTCTCATGCACGAAAGTCTCCGACAAATGCCCATACAGCGCCTCTGACCCGTCATCATGCCTGATCCTGAGCATTCCTCCGTAGACCCTGTGGCCCGTTCCCCAAGGAACCCAGTGCTCCACCACCTCTCCGTCCGCCACTGACAGGATTCTCGCCTTCCATTTACCAAATAAATCCACCCCGAGATGCTGCGCTGGCCTACCGGTAAATGGGCTCTCCCGCTCGCCAAACGGAGAAGTCGGCATCACGAAGTCATCCGGATGAACCGGGAACAGGTAGCTCCCGATCTCCGCTCCTCCGACGTACTGCTGCGCCCTCACCCATTCCTCCAGTTCGGCGATCCTGTCTTGTCTTTGAGCCAACTGTCCCTGCAGCTCCTTGACTTGCAGGTTTGATGCTGTCCAGAAATCAAGAACCTTGAGGAACAGTGCCCCCAAGAGCACCCACGCAATCAGCTTTCTCGACATCCACATCGACACCTCCTCAGGTCTGCCTGTATTGGCTATATACCTCCATCGCCCTGACGTAAGCGATCAATATGGCGTCTACCTCATCATCCGTGAGGTCTTTTTGCTTGACAAACTGCTTCGTGAGGTCCTCGGCCTGCAGCCGCATCACCCGCTCGCGAGCTTCCTTCCCGCGAGCCGCCCGCCCGATTACCGTAGCCTGCCACGTGGCCGGATTCATCCAAACCACCTTGGTGAACCTCTCGTACCGCAGCGCTCCCTCAAGATTGGCGGCAGACCGGATCAATTCCTTGGCCGTCTTGAAGTTGCGGTACAGATAGGGGTCTTCAATCACCGTCTCATCCGCCCCATTCGCTATGCGTACCATTCTCTCGAACTCCGCGTCTCCGTAGTCCACCACCCGCAAGAGTGGTGAACCCTTGAACTGCAGCTCTATCAGCGCCCAGCCGTAAGGACGGCTTGCATGAGGATCCACCCCAACGATCTTCATAATCCCGCCTTCTTGCGAGCCCGCTCCCACAGAGCCTTAGGGTACATATCGGTCACGTCCTCTCCCCTCAGAAGCCTCTGCTCACATTCTACATGATGGAAACCGCAGAGCGCAAGTATGACGTCAGAATCATCGATGAACTCAGGCCATACCGACTTTTTCAGCATGTGATGAAAGGCCCCCACCGGACGGTCACACCAAGGATGCTCGCACATTCCACCGCAACGCTCCAGAACCTCATCGCGAGTGCGTTTTGCTATTCTGCCCAAACTCCAGCCTCAGATAGACCTGTTCATAGGCCATGTTCATGCCACTACCCATCACCCGATGCGAGCACATGTGCAGGAAGCCAACCTCCACAGGCCCCCATCTCAGGCCTGCCCAGAACGAATACTCCATCCGATGAGGATAGAACCCTCCGATTCTGTAGTCCTCGATGAACTGATAGGACCGCATGGAGCCGCCGATGAAGGCATGGGCGAATAACGTGGCCTCTACCTCCATCAACGCGTAAGTCTCCGGGTGCGTTGCAAACAGCTGGTACTCCGGAACAGCGGTGTTGATCGGCATCCAGCCAGCCTCCAAAGCGAACCACAGAGCCAACCAGCTCATATCAGCCCCCAGCACAGCCGAGCGTAGCTGCAGTAGCGACACTGCCAGTCTCCGTCCCGGTCCGCGATCTTACCATCTGAAGTGATCTTAGGCTTATAATCCGGAGCAGGAGGAGCCTTAGACTTCAAACTCTTCTCCACGCTCTTGAGCCCCTCTAAGATGTGCTTCCACCGATAGGAGCAGGTCCCTCCGGTGTCCGAGTTCAGGAAGTGCACCCTCACCTCCTCGTCCTGCTTGTACAAGTAGAACCCGTACAGGAACCCGGAATCCTTGGCGATGTAGATAAGGTAGATGCCCTCCAGCTTCTCTACTGGATTCTCCAGGTAGCACAGGCACTGGAAGATGTGCTCCTCCTTCATCTCTCCCTTCTGGATCGAGCGAATGCCCTGCCCATAGCTGGACTTCCACTCCACTCCATACTTCTTCCCCTCCTGCTGGAAGATGGTGTCGATCCTCCCGGATATCGGCAGCTTCAATCCTGGAATCTCAAACCGTACCGGAACCTCCCGCCTTACGACCTGCGAATCAAGGACCGCCACCTCCGATCCCTCCGGAGCAGTATACTCCCCAAGAAACTCCAGCAACTCCTCCTCCAGGACAGCCGAGTACATGTCGTGGAACTGGTCTCCCATGTCCATCTTGGCAAAGGCCACCGCATCAGGCGGATCCGACTGCACCTCTCCCTTCAGCTGATACCACAGCTGCCTACGACACTTGCCCATGTGCTTCCCATCGACGATGGCCGGGACGCCGGATGGATAATGCGATTGCGACCGCTCTCGCTCAGTCCTCGGCTTCTCCCAATGGCCGTACAGCACCTTCACCAGATTCAGCATACCAACCTCCTCGCGATCTCAGCATGACTCTCTCCAGTCCAAACTCTTCCTCTACGAACCTCATCATCTCATCAGTCATCTCAATTCTGGCGATCCCGATCCGGTCGACGAACACGTTGGGCTCCCCCACCAGCGACGGAAAGAAGCTCAGGAACTCGTTGCCGTCCAAGACCTGGATCCACAACTCCCCAAGCTCTTCTGGCAAGGCGAACCTCTGCAGGACCTTGCGCGAGTCGATCAGGAATAGGCCGACCGTCCCGACTCGGATCACTTCATGCAACGGCTCCCATAGGTTCGGAAACACCGTGACGTTCATTAATCCGTCACGGTTCTCTACTGACAAGAACGCCATCGGATCCCCGCGTTTGGTCGTGATCTTATGTATGTCAATGACCTCTGCCAGCTGCTCGCAAGACTTCCACCACCAGACCTTTTCGATCAGCCTCTCTTCAATCGAATACCCAAGTGCTTCCCGCATCTTCTCAGAGGTGGTCTGCATGCCGAACTTCAGGAGCGCCCCAGCGTCCTGCAAGCTCTGTATGGCCCGAACGTTAACCTTCGTCCGTTCCTTGAGGTCCAGATCCTCGCCCATCAAAGTCCTCGTCCCGAATGGTCCGTTCTTCTCCCTATCCTTAAGGATCTTCTCAAGGGTCTTTTCCCCTATCTGCCGGATGCCCCGCAGCCCGACCACGAGGTCTCCCTCAGTCACGGCAAAATCGGCCTGCGACAGGTTGATGTCCGGTGGTCTGATCGTTATCTCACGCTGCCGAAGCTCCGACATCAACACTCTCCTCCGCCCAGCGCTTTCAGCCTTGTTTAGAAGCTCGCAGAAGAACTCTGCTGCATGGTGACAAGCGAGGTATGCGGTCCACCAGGAGATTAGCGTATAGGCCACGGCATGAGCCTTGTTCCAGGTATAGCGAGCGAACTTCTCCACCATCTCCCATAGGTGCAGAGCCTCCTCCGGCGTCATGGCGGAGAATCCCATGCATCCCTCGATGAACTGGTTCCGGATCACCACAAACGACTCTTTCTCCTTCTTGCCGATGGCCTTGCGCAGGATGTCCGCTTCCGCGAGCGAGAACCCGGCAAGATCTCGAGCCATCGACATGATGTCTTCCTGGTACAGCGGCAGCCCGTAGTGCTCCATCTTCAGCTTAGGATGGATCTGCGTTATGGGTTGCCTGCCGTGCCGCCGTTCGATGTAAGCAGTCGTCAGTCCGCTCTCCAAAGGACCCGGCCTATACAGCGTGTTCAGGTCCATCAGGTGCTCGAATCCCGTAGGCTCCAACCTCCGGATGACGTTCCGGTACCCGTCCGACTCCCACTGGAACACCCCAGTCGTGCGGCACTCTCTTATCATCCGCATCGTGGGCTCGTCCTCAGGCGGAATGTCGTCCACCTTCAGCCCGATGGCCCTGCACACCCGATCCACGACCTCCAGGTTCGTCACCCCAAGGATGTCGAACTTCACGTACTTCAGATCCTCCAGTGAGTACATGTCCCAAGAAGTGGAGCGCTTGCCCTGGTTTATCCCGCTCCTGGACTCCTTGATCGGCAGCCTGCCGTCCGAGAGCACTATTCCTGCGGGATGGATCGACTCGTTCCGCTTTAGGCCTTCCAGCCGCAGCAGCACCTCGATGAACCGCCTGTTCCCCTCGTACTCCACCTGCTTGCAGAACCCCTTGGAGTTCTTTAGGAGTTCGGCTATCGTAGGAATCGGAGCAGCTTCCGGGACATATCTGTCCAGGGACGTCTGCACTCCCATCGCCTTAGCTGCGGTTTTAATCACCTCGCGGGTGCCGAGAGTCCCATAAGTCCCAACCTGCAGGACGTTCCCGTATTTGCTCATGAACCGGATGGCCTCAGCCCTGTCATCCGGCATGAAGTCCAGATCGATGTCCGGAGGGGTGATCCGGTCCGGGTTGAGGAACCGCTCAAAGAACAGCTTCCACTTCAACGGGTCTATCTTGGTGATCCCATACAGGTAGGCTACCAGACTCCCCGACACCGAGCCCCGGCCCCAGCCTCGGAACCTTCCCAGCGAGTCGATGTGCGCGCACAGTTCTGCAATGATCTTGAAATACGGCAGGAACCCATTCTTGGAGATCACCTCCAGTTCGTACCACAGCCGGTCCTTGTACTCCTGGAGGTCGTACAGCCCGAGGGCGTCCAACCTCCGGAACAGTAGCTCCTGCTCCTCATCCTCATCCAGGTCCACTTGCGGCATGGCCCACTCTGAGTTGCCGATCTCGTACTCCTCGACCATCTCTGCAATCCAGTCGGTCTTGCTCACCGTCAGCGCAGGGAGCACTTGCAGCATCTCTTCCTCAGACTTTAGGTAATAGCCCCCGCCCCTGTACTTGGTCGACGGGTCTGTGATCGGTTTGTTGTACTTCACTCCAAGAGCCACCTGATGGACGGGCTCATCGATCCTTTCCACGTAGTGCACGTCTCCCGTGGCCACGCACCGCCGAGGGTCCAACGTCAGCAGCGCCTTGTTGATCAGCTTCTGCTCCGGCACTCCCGTGTCCATGACCTCCAAGAAGTAGTAGTCCCCGAACGTCTGAACGCACCATCGATGAAACTCCACGTCCAGTGTCCCAGCTACTATCGACTGCGGAAGCCTGCCCTCCAGGCACCCCGACAGCACGATCAACCCCTGCCGGTGCTCCGCAAGATGAGAGGCCCTCATCCTCGGCTTCCTGTAGAAAAAGTCGGCTGCGAGGTTGTTAAGCGCGACAAGGTTTTGGAATCCGGACGCATCTTGACATAGGAGGGTAAGATGGTGGTAGTCCTTGTCACCGGCCTCAACATAGGCCTCGCAGCCGAGTATTGGCTTCACTCTTTGGGCTCGGCACTCCTTCCAGAACTCCACCACGCCTCCCAGCGTACCGTGGTCAGTTATAGCTAAGGAGTGCTGACCCAAAGACTTTGCCTTCGCGACAAGCTCCGGGATCCGGCAGATCGCATCCAGGAGCGAATACTCCGTATGGACGTGAAGGTGCGTCACAGGTAGATCCTCCGCATCATGCGACGTTTACCCCCTCCACTCCGCGTTCCTCCCGGTCCCGAGTGCGCTTGTCCAGCCACATCAAGGCCTCGTCCAGCTTGGTGATGGCGATGGCATTCTCTCGGCAGGAGAACTCGGTAGTCTGGTAAAACTCGATCCGCTGCTTGGCCGCAGCGATCACGGTTTCCACGAAGGCCCCGTTCGGCTTCTTACGGTCGGCCCCCCGTCCGAGAGGCCCCTTCTGCCATTCGATGGACAGCCCCGTTCCTCTGACGAATCCACCCTCCGGATGTCCAATCCCGTTCTTGTCGTTCCCCAGAACACAGTCTTTGATCCCGTTCATGCAACAGCTCCTTTCTTGTGATGCTCGACCCGATATCGTTTCCACTTGCGGGCGCATACCCGGCACAGCGGAACCTTCCACGAGAACCTCCAAACTGCCATCTTCCATACGGCAGGCCGCTTGCCGCATTCCGAACACATCACCCTACGTCTTGCTGCACTCTTTTGTAGATCCTTCTTAGGGCTGACGACTCTTTGAAGCTCAGGTCCCACCCCATCAACAACTTGTGCTTCAGGCTCAGCAGCAGCGACACCTCCCACCCGGCTATCACCGACTGCTTGCTGAACCTCTCCACGAACTGGTATTGCCGGTACCAAGCGTCCCGAGTCGCCTGCTTCACCGGATGCGGCTTCAGCATCCTTCACCCCCAGCCATGAGCGGATGGCCTTCCAGATGATCTTGAGTACGCTTCGTTTCCCCACGCCCACTCCCGTAAACTCGACTTCCTCGATTATCCGCTTCCCGTCTTCCATGCGGCTCTTTTTTATCACGCCTTCGACGTAGGCCTTCATGATCCCGTGCTCCCGAATCCAGACCTTCCCCTGTCTGAGGGCAGTACGCGACCCCAGTGAAATCTCACCGGCAGGAGCAGGTGAGGCACGATCTGGCAGATCCGAGTCCAGGGCTGCAGCGCCACTTCTCCAGGACCTGGGTTGAACACGATAGCGAACATCTCGCCTCGATAACCATGATCAATCACGGCGTCCAGCACCTCCAAGCCCATGTTCCGGAAGGTAGAGGACCTCGCCTTGATCTCAAACCACACCGGAGCTTTCGGCGAGATGGCGATGCCGCTCGGGACTTCCGTCACTCCTCCAGGACGGCAAAGCGTCCAGCGGCTTACGTATAGGTCGTATCCGGCGTCGTCCTCATGACTATGGTGGGGGAACTTGACCGGGAAGTATGCAGGACCATCGGGTTGATGGTAGTCGATCGGAGTAACTATGATGTCCCGTCTGTAGCCCAGCGCCCACTCAACTAATCGGCCTAAGATACTTCGTAGCACGGACCACCTCCTCGATTTTGAATGCAGCGTCATCCTTGATTCCCTCCATCCGGATCAGGATGAACCGTCCGCCATAGGACATCAACGAAAGATCCTTCCATAGCCTCTCAGAAGCCAGGGTCCGGGACTTTACCACCTCCAGCACGTCTCCGTCGCGCTTTCGACCCTGCATCCGCGAGAACTGCATCACCGGATTGACGTAGAAGAAGAACACCAAAAGGTTCCATCCTTCCTCTATGCCCAGCAGGTACTCCATCTGCTCCACGGATCTTGGAAACCCGTCCAACACCACGTCTCCCAGGCTTACCACCCGAGCCACTTCGCGCCGGATCGCATCCTCCAGATCCTCGGCCCGGTCAGACCGCTTGATCGACTCGCGATCTCGGTCTGAGATCCCGTGCAGCCTCGCCACCTCGCCCGTGGACAGATATCCGAAGTTGAACTCGCGGGCCACTTCCAGAGCGAAAGTAGTCTTTCCCGACAGCGGGTTTCCGATCATGCAGATGATCATCACACCTCCCGAATCCTGAGCGTCTGCCGATCGAACATGGCGTCCACCAACACCTGATCCACGTTGTAGCGGTGCTTGTCGACGTAGAATAGGAAGTTGGACCCGTCTCCCTTCACCTCAGTGATGCTCTTCCGCTTTATGGTGATGGCTACGTCCACGTCCGCGAGCATTCCATAACTCCCGGATTGGTCGGAAGCTTCCGGAACGTTGGAAGCCAGAGCCGCCCTCCGGAGCTGCGACACGGCTACCACCGTCACCCCCATCGGACACACGTGCGTCTTCAGCTCCTTGGTGATGTCCATCAATTGCTCCCAGCGGTCCTTCCGGTTTCCGACCTGGATCAGCTGCAGATAGTCCAACACCACCACCCGAGCCTTCTTGCGCAGGACCATCGACTTGATGATGGCTATGATCTTCGACAGCTCATAGGCCTTCCAGACTATGTGCAGCCGGTCCGTCAGGAAGACCTTTGACTCCTTCACCAGCTGGTCGTACTCCGTCTGCTGCAGGCTTCCGGTGGTAATCTTGGTCGAGGAGATACCGGTCCGGATGGCCAGCTGCCGCTCCATAAGCTCCGAGGGGGACATCTCCAGGGAGACGAACAGCACCTGCTCTCCATGCACGAACACCAAATCGTCTACCCAGTTGCAGACCACCGTGGTCTTCCCATGTCCGGTGTTCCCCGACAGCAGGATGAACTTCCCTGGGACGAACCCAAGTAGCACCCGGTTTAGCGTCGGGAACCCCACTCCGAGCGGGATTCCCGTCACGGAGGGATTGAGCACCTTGTGAGCTACGTCCCGCATCACTCCCTTCATGACCTCGGCTCCCGAGTGCACGTGCTCTGAGGAATCGGTCACCTGATACAGCTTCTCTACCAACGCCCCGGTAGCGGTCTCCGGATCCTCATTCAGGAAGCTCGACCGGGAGCGGTCGATCGCCTCCAGTAGCAGCTTCCGCTGCCTCACCTCAAACACCCGGTCAACGTAGCGTCGATAGTTGACGAGATCCGGCTCCACGAAGGCCCGCGTATGAGTTCTTCCGTCCAGGATCTCCGCGAACGCCCTCTGCAGGGCTCCGTGGAAGTGGTCGGGCTTCAGCACCGAAGCAGTCTCAGCCCTCACTTGTTCAGACAGCGCCATGTTGGACAGGACCATCTGCTCGGCCTCAAGGTCCGGCTTCACGTCCGACACCAGAAGCTCCACGTCTTGCGGGTCCAGATACTCTCGCAAGGCCTTGGCATTGATCGCCTTCTCGGAGGGGTCCAGATGCGTCAGGAAGGAAGCCACGTCCCGTAGCAGCCTTTCCCTTCCGGGAGGTGAGGGCACCGGTCCCGAAGCCTTTACGTACCACTCCAGAAGCGACATCCGCTGCCATTCCCTGTACCTGCCGTCCGCGAGCCAATCATCAGGGTCTCCCTCAGGCAGAGCCACCACTTCAAGGCTAAGGCCCCGTGGGTATCCAGAAATGAATAAGCGGCGCAGAAGATCTCGGCCCCCGACATCTCCGTCCGGAACAAGCACCACCCGAGAGATGTTGCGCTCACACAGCTCCTCCCAGTAGACCGGATGAAAGGTCGTTCCCCCGAGGGCCAAGGCCTTCATTCCCACGGTGTCGGCCATCAGCACGTCGTTCATCCCCTCGAATAGGAACACCTCGTCCACTTTAGGCAGCTGCGCGAGCCCCCAGAGAGACTGCCTATGCGCGGGGCTCTTGTGATCCAGGTAGATTTTGGAGTCCACTCCCCGGACCTTTATTCTGAACACGCCCTCCGCGTCCTCAAAAGGATAGACGATCGCCCGAGAGAGCATCGACATCCCGGCTTCTTCAGCTTCCTTCGCTCCGACCCCCAGGATCGCGAGCGTCTTGTCGATGTCCTCCATGTAGCCGATCCTATAGCGCTTCAGGGTCTCCCGAGAGATCCCCCTCTCAAGCAGGAACGGGATCTCGTCTGTCTCCACCGCAGCCACGAACTCCGATAACAGCCGCCTCTCCAGCGGAGGCTCCGGCTCCGGCTCTCCACATATCCTCCTCCAGCGCTTGCGGGCCTCCTCCTTGCTTATCCCACGCAGAGCCGCCAGAAACTCGACCGGCCCTCCGCCCCTCTTGCAAGAGAAGCAATACCAGACCTCGCCGTCTTCCTTCGGCGTGATCGAGAATGACGGATTGCTGTCAGAATGGAACGGGCAGGAGCCCCAAAGCTCCAAACCCCGTCGCTCCAGCTGCACCCCGCTCGATCTGACTAGTTCGCTAAGGCTTGGTCCCATAGTTCTTTATCTCCACGAGGTCTGCAGCCGTCCTCAGCTGCTCACGGGTCAGTGCTCTTTCCGCCGCCGTCTTCCACACCTTCCACACGTACTTGACGATCGGCTTGCTGCGAGGCAGCACCATCCTCATCAGGTCGAAGTTGGTGGCCATCTCATTGATCATCCCCATCTGATGGACGTCAAACGGCTCCACGGCTTGCATCAGGTAGTCATACGCCTGCCAGAACGCCTCGTCGAACCGGACCGGCAGCTCCTCGTCCTGAATGGCCGGAGTCACTGGCAAGTAGTTTCCGGTCAGCAGAGACTCGAACCACTCCCAGTCATGCTCTCCGTCTGGGTCCTTCGACTCTGCCAAGCTGCTTATCTGCTCAAGCGAATGCAGGCACAGCACCTGCTCCATGCTCCGATACCAGCGCTCATCGAAGTCGAAGTAGTCTTTGATCAACTGCTCACACTGTCTTGAATGTCTCATTCCCGCCACTCCACGGCTATCGGCGGCTCCGGCAACATCTTGCGAGCCACGGACCTTAAGATGTTCGTCACGATCTCCCGATACGGGACCTTGTACTTGTCCGGCAGATCACCCCGCCGCTCGATCTCAGAAATGAAGAGCATCACCACTCCGGCCAGCTGCTCCGAATCGAGCATGGCCTGCTGGTGCACGTCCGAATACTGCCTCTGGAACCACACCGGCTGCAGTCCGTAATGCACCGCAAGGTGATTGTACAGCATCTTCATCGCATTGAAGATGTGCCGGGTCTCCATCTCCTCCAGCCGCAGCACCAAGCCGCTCTTGCACCGCCAGCGGAAGTCCAACACCTCAGTCATAGTACAGCCTTTCCCCGCAGTTCGGGCAGAACCGATAGTGCTTCCTCGGCTCCTCCGCCAGAGTGATCGCAGGGGTCCTCTTAGGAACCTTGACCTCATTCCTGTCCAGCCACAACGCCAGCGCCATCCGCAACATCGCTGTCTGCTCAACTCCAAGCCCCCGAGCTTGATCCCTGAGAGCTATCATGATCCCAGGCTCTACGACGGCTCCCCACTTGCGGTTGTTCTTGTTTTTATGCAGCTTCGGGAACATGGAGGCATTCAGCCCTCCGCTGCTGAACAGATAGGACAGAGCATCTCTCGCAACCTCAAGGTTCGGTTTGCGCAAAGCCGCCCCACACTCCCTCAGTCTGCGATCGATGGCAGCAGGCAGCGTGGTCTGCACCGTTCTCTTGTCATATTGCCCTTCTGTCTTGCTCATACTGGTCCCTCCGCCAGAAGCGTTATCTTACGAGACAGTCCTTCGTATTGCAGCTTCAGAGTCTTGAGCACCTGTTCCAGCAGGTCCCGCTTGTCCCGGAACCGATCCAGCTGCATCTTGTCTCCAAGTTCCATGGCCACCCTCACCTTGTTGATCATGAAGGTGAAAAGCTCAGCCACCGTCGCGTACACCGCTGGGTAGTAACCCAATAAGAACGCGAACTTGTCACGGTTCATGCTCAAGTAGTCTACGTGGACATTCACCAGCCCGAAGGCCCAGCGGTGCAGGTCCAGGAACTCCACCTCAGACACGTTGTCTATCGTAATCTCGTCACCCGTCATAGTGTTCTCCGTCATCCATGGATCCACCAGTCATCATCGTCAAGAGGCCCATTCCAGACAGGCAGATCCACCACGGATTCAGGAACATCCCCAGCACGAACCCTACCATGGACATCCCCAAGCCGGAAAACATCACTATCCCGCACACCGTCTTACGCCTGCTCTCTTTCTGTTCTGCGATGCGCAGGTAGATCTCCTCCAGCACTTCCGGGTCCGCTCCAGGGAACTCCCGATCCAGCTGCTTGATGATCCGCTGCAGTTCTCTGGTCAATGACTCATCTCCTCCGGAAGCTCGGCCCGCTCCACCATCTCTATCCCCAGCCGCCCCATCAGGTCGAGGATCTGCGGCCTCTGGGCGAGCATCGAATGGTGCATGATCAGGGTCCAGATCTCTTTCTCGATCCTCGCCAGAACCGTGTTCCCGCTGCGCCGCTCCTCCTGCAGGTACAACTTCGCTTCCAGCTTATCAGCGAGGTCCACCGCCTCCTGGATGCCCGACTCCATGCCAACCATCGGATCCATCAGACCAAGCTCCTTGAAGGCCTCCTTGTCCAGGTCCTCGGCCACCTTCCCGAGCTTACGCTTGACCAGGAACGGCACGTCTCCGGTCACCGCCTCCGAAGCGTCATGCAGCAGCGCCAGCCCCACTCCAAGCATCCGGGCCTCGGTACCCCAACCCATGGCCTCCATGATCGCGATCGTCAGCATCGCCGTGAAGTAGCTATGCTCGGCCACTGACTGATAGTGGTTGCAGTGATGGAAGTTGAACCGCCTGACGTGCTGCAGGTTACGGAGCTTCTTGTAGTCCATGGCTACTACATCCCCGGATACCGAGCGCAAGAATGAATCCACAGCCGGATCAACCTTGACCACAATAGCCGTAGGATCCCTTTGAACGGGAAGGCCACTTTCCACTTTCCATTCCCGATGCAGTCCCATACCCCGAACCAACAAACCGCCCTTCTCACACGATTGGGCAGGCTTCTGTCCGCATAACCATTGGTGATCACTTCTTGATCTCCTGCAGGGCCTCCAGGTATGTCTCGATGTCCTCCCGGATCGTCTTCTTCGTATCCTCCGCCCCCGCCCCGATCTTCTTGTTCTTGAAGTAGAAGAAGCTGGAGCGCTTGGTGACCAGCCCCTCCAGCTGCAGCATCTGTAGAAGCTCCCCGGCCCGGTCGATCCCTCGACCGAACACCAGCGGAATCTCCACCTGACGGAACGGCATCCCGACTTTGTTCTTGGTGATCTTCGCCTTGATGTTCCGTCCCGAGGCCTCGTCGAACTTCTCCCCGCCCCTGACCTCGATGGACAGGCTCGCATAGAACCGCAGCGCTCTGCCTCCAGTGGTCACCTCGGAGGGTCCGAAGAACACCCCGATCTTGGACCTGACCTGATTGATGAAGATGACCACGGCCTTCGCCTCGTAGATTACCCCAGTGAGCTTCCGCATGGCCTGCCCCATCATCCGGGCCTGCAGACCCATGAAAGCCTCGCCAGTGGCCCCTTCGAATTCGGCCTTCGGGACCATGGCAGCCACAGAGTCTATCACGATCATCTGCACTCCCTCGCGGGCGAGCATCTGGATCAGGTCGATGCATTCCTCCCCGGTGTCAGGAGTGAAGTGCAACCAGTCCTTATTTCGTTCGCCCTGGATCCCCAGCGATCTTGCATAGTGCTCGTCCAAGGCCCTCTCCATGTCGATCAAGGCCACCGACATCGAAAGCGCCTGCGCCTGGACCATCGCAGTCAGCCCCAGGGTGGTCTTCCCCGCTCCTTCGGGTCCGTACACCTCCACGACCCGGCCACCGGGATAGCCGCCAACCCCGATCGCCCGGTCAAGGAGGAGTGAGCCGGTGCTCACCACGTACGGCACCGGCTCCCTCTCTTCGAATCCGAACTGCTCACACGCCTTTTGGTACAGCTCAGATACGTTCACTTCTTCACCGTCGCGAGGAACTCTTTAGCCTTGGCCTGTGCTATGCCCGAGGCGTGAGTGACCAGGAACTCGATGTACGCCTGCTCACCCATATCGAACAGTTGCCTGAGCGTCAGACCCTTGTGCGACCCGAACGGCAGAGTGAACTCCCCCGCTGGGCTTCCTGCGGGAGCGGCTTCTTTCCCGCGAGGCGGCAGGCTCTCCCCAGGTATGTCGTCCTTGAAGTCATCCTTCGGAGGGAAGCTGACGTCACCCTTGCCTGGATCATACTTCTTCCATTGGATGTCGCAGGGCTTCACCAGTGACTGCATCTCCACCGGCAGCGGCTCGTCAGTCACCCCGGAGTACACGACCTTGTACTTGGTGTTGAAGCCGGTCCCGGTCCTGTACACGTCGAACAGAACCCCCTTTCCATGGGACGCCGGGTCCTTCATGGCCTTCTCCAGGTAGATCTTGACTTCGTTGAAGAAGTCCTCGGCCTGCTTGACGTACAGCACCATCTTGTGCTCGTAGCTCCAGGCAGGCATGACGTAGCGCTTGCGCACCGGATATGGGAGCAGCTTATTCTCCGTCACGCCCTTGGCCCTAAGCTCCCCGTTCGCAGCGCACAGCGGACAGATGTTCATCCCCATGCAGGTCTGGACCGAGAACAGCCTCTTGCCCGGTACGCTGGGAATCGTGTGCTCCCAAAAGCTGATCGGCATGATCCAGTGCTCTCGGGCATACTTAGTCACCAAGAAGTCCAAGGCCTCTTCCTTGGTGACCTTCTGCGAGGCCATCACATCCTCGACCGTGATCGCCTCCATCAGGAACCGTACGGTGGTCGGATCGGTACCGAAGATCAGCAGGTTGATGTTTCCTTCTTCGGCCCATCCGCGTTTGACCCCCTGGGTCCCATCGGTATAGCCTTCCCAAGCCATAACTCCTCCTCACATGACGATATAGGCTTCAGCCTCTTTGCCAGTCGAGATCCAACGGACTCGCTTCTGCAGCCTTGCCTCAACGTCAGTCACGAACTGTTTTGACTTTGTGCTCAGGTTTATCCACTCATGCGCACCATAGTCTCCGAAGTCCACGTAGTCCAGGAACGTCAGCGCCAGATGGCTTGGCCGGTTCACCCTCATGGCGTGGTCCAGATCCCGGAACGAGATCTCGAAGATCCTGCGCTGCCGGTTGGTCACCGTGGTTCGTTCCGGAATGAGATGAGGATTCCCCGATCTGCGGGCCACCTCCTGCCAGGAAAGCTCCTCAGCCCCGGTGTGCCCGGAGTTGCCTCCGACTCGGATCGGATAGGTGCGCATCACCCCCCACACGTCGGCCACCTCCAGAGGTGAGATCCCGCACTCGGCGATCACCGCCGCAGCCGAACACTCCCGCGAGGTCACGTATGGGTAGTATGGAGAGGTATGCAGTCCCAGAAGCGTTCCCTGGCATCCCTCCACCAGCACCCGGTTCATGTGCGACATGTACTCGATGGTGTCCTTCACCCGAATCCCCCGATCACCGAACCACAGCCGCATCTGGCCTACGTTGGTGATTTGAGTCCTCCACATCTTGCGGATGAGGGAGCTTCCTGCGGCCTCCCCCGTGGACCCGATCTTGTCCTTGATCCCGGCATCGGCCTCAGCCTTGAAATCCTCCGGACGGATGATCCAAGCCCTCGGATCCACCACCAACCTCGGAGTCACGTCTATCGTGAGCATCTTGATCTCCT
>Ga0153915_10002455_pt1 | contig 16912 bp, 18 predicted proteins | sample Opewatmetagenome_2_FD_107003 | JGI IMG/M metagenome (GOLD analysis project Ga0153915, IMG submission 107003) | Freshwater wetland microbial communities from Ohio, USA - Open water 3 Core 3 Depth 3 metaG | ecosystem: Environmental > Aquatic > Freshwater > Wetlands | place: USA: Ohio, Lake Erie...
CTCCGGCGCGCAGGATTTCCCCGAAGCTCCGGATGCGCTCCGGAGCCGAGCGCCGGAATGACGTGTTCGGGAACGGATTGAAGGGGATCAGGTTGAATTTGCAGCGCACGCGCCGCGCGATCCCGAGCAGCTCCCTGGCATGCGCATCGGAGTCGTTTACGCCGTCGAGCATCACGTACTCGAAGGTGATGAAATCGCGCGGCGCCTTGTCCAGATAACGGCTGCACGCTTTGAGCAGCTCGCGAATCGGATACTTGCGGTTTAGCGGCACGAGCTGGTCGCGCAAACGGTCGTTCGGTGCGTGCAACGACACCGCGAGCGCGACAGGACATTCGTCGCGCAGCCGGTCGATGCCCGGGATCACCCCGGAAGTCGACACGGTCACCCGCCGGCGCGAAAGGCCGTAAGCGTTGTCGTCGAGCATGAGGCGCAGCGCGGGCAGCACGTTGTCCAGATTGAGCAGCGGCTCCCCCATGCCCATCATCACGACGTTGCTGATGACCCGCTCGCCCCTCGGATCGCGGCCGAGCTGGCGGTTGGCGATCCACAGTTGCCCGATGATCTCAGCGGTGTCGAGATTGCGATTAAAGCCCTGTTTGCCGGTCGAGCAAAACGCGCAATCGAGCACGCAGCCCGCCTGGCTCGATACGCACAGCGTGCCCCGGCCGTGCTCCGGAATGAACACCGATTCGACCGCGTTCGCGCCGTCCACCTTGAGCAGCCACTTGCGTGTGCCGTCGGGCGCAGTCTCGTCGCCGACGATCTGCGGCACTCGAACATGCGCGTGCTGGGCGAGTTTCGTGCGCAGCGTCTTGGCGAGGTCGCTCATGCGCGCGAAGTCCGACTCGCCGAACTGGTGGATCCAGCGCAGGACCTGGCGCGCACGGAACGGCTTCTCTCCGAGTGCGGCGAAGTACCGGTCCATGGCCGGCGCGTCGAGAGCGAGCAGGTTGTCCATCATCGCGAATAGATTTCGCACGCCGGAAAGAAGTACGCGATCTCGGTGCGCGCCGTGTCCGATCCGTCCGAGCCGTGCACCGCATTCGCGTCGATCGATTCCGCGAAGTCCGCGCGGATCGTGCCTGCTGCCGCCTTCTTCGGGTCGGTGGCGCCCATCAGGTCGCGGTTCTTGGCGATTGCGGCTTCGCCCTCGAGCACCTGCACCAGCACCGGGCCGGAGATCATGAAATCGACCAGCTCGCGAAAGAACGGTCGCTCGCGGTGCACTGCGTAGAAGCCCTCGGCCTGCGCGCGCGACAAATGCATCATGCGCGCCGCCGCGATCCTCAGGCCCGCGGCCTCGAACCGCGCACAGATCTTTCCCACGACGTTCTTTTTCACCGCGTCGGGTTTGATGATGGACAAGGTCCTCTCGACCGCCATTATTCGCTCCGTAACTAAGTCTCGTATATGAAAGCCGAAATTCTATCACGCACCCTGGTCGAATCGCGTAAAAACAAGGGCTTGCGCTTGAGATAGAGGTGCGCCCGGGTGCCACTCCGGGAGCAGGCCGGGCGCTCCTGGCGCGGCGCGGTAGCGCGCATCGATGCCCAGCCCCGGCGCCCAGACCAGCTCGCCATTGCAGTAAAGGAGCGGCAGGCGCTCACGCCACCAGGGCGGCACGCCCGCCTCCTGGAACAGGTTCTTGAGCGTGCGACGCGGCCGCTCGGGATCCGGCTGCAACCGCTCCCCGCCGCGGCGCTGGCACACGCGCACCTCGCCTGCCTCGAGGCGCTCCCTGTCGATGCCAGCGCCGCGCGCCGGCCTCAGCCGCAACTCGCCGGCAAGCGCGGGCAGACGCAGCCTGCGCTCACCCGACCACTTGACCGGCGCGAACTGGATCGGTGGCGCCGCACGCTCAAGCGTGACCTCCCCGCGATACGCCCGCATCACCGCGCCATCGTGGCGGATCGCGGTACGCGCGCCGCGCCCGCTCAGCTGGCGCAGCATGTCCGCCAGGCGTCGTTCCGTCGGCGCACGCAGGCCGTGTGCCGCCAAGTGCTCGCGCAGCGCGAGCGCGGGGGAGGTCGCCGCGCGACGGCGCAGCAGTGCATCGGCCTCAGCGAAGTGGCGCGCGGCCCGCGCCAGCGCCTCGCGCCACCGGGGGTAGCGCTGCTCGAGCAGCGGCAGGATCTGCCGGCGCAGATACCCGCGCGTCAGCGATAAATCGTCGTTCATTTCGTCCTCGACCCACTGCAGACCGTGGGCGCGCGCATAGCGCACGATCACCTTGCGCGGCACTGCGAGCAGGGGTCGCACGACGACCTTGTCGCCGAGCGTGCCGCGCACCGGCATGCCGCTCGCACCGCGCAGACCCGTGCCGCGCAGGAGGTTCATGAGCACCGTCTCGGCCTGGTCGTCGAGCTGGTGCGCGAGCGCCAGCACGTCGGCACGCGCGAGGCCGAGGGCCGCGCGGCGCGCAGCGCGCGCGGCTGCCTCGAGCCCGACGCCGCGCCTCTCGCCTACCTTCACGCGGCGTACTTCGAGCGGCACGCCCCAGTCACGACACAGGCGCCGGCAGAAGCGCGCCCAACTCCCGGAGTTCGCGCTCAGGCCGTGGTCGACGTGAATCGCGCGCAGCGCGTAGCCATGGAGCGGCGCCAGGTGCGCGAGCAGATGCAGCAGGACGACTGAGTCGACGCCCCCCGAGAGCGCCAGCGCGAGGGTCCTGCCCCGCAGGTCGGTCGCCGCCAGCATGCGATCGACCGCCGCGGCCGCGCCGCTCCGCCGCTTGCGCGGCTCAGCTGCGCTCCGCGAGGTCCTTGAACTTGCCATGGTCCATGAGTCTTTCGAGGCGTTCCTCGACGAGCTCTTTCGGCTTTTTCCCCTGGACCTGCTTGAGCGCTTCGACAAGCGCCTTCTTGAGCGACGCAGCGGTGGCCTGCGGGTCGCGGTGCGCGCCGCCGAGCGGTTCGTTGACGATCTTGTCGATCAGGCCGAGCGTCTTCAACCTTCCGGCGGTGATGCCGAGCGCCTCGGCAGCCTCGGGCGCCTTGTCGGCGCTGCGCCAGAGGATCGAGGCGCATCCTTCCGGAGAAATTACCGAGTATGTGGCGTATTGCAGCATCAGTACCACATCGCCAACCGCAATCGCCAAGGCCCCGCCCGAGCCACCCTCGCCAATCACGCTGACGATGACCGGCGTCTTGAGGCCCGCCATGACGTACAGGTTGCGACCGATTGCCTCGGACTGACCTCGTTCCTCGGCGTCGATCCCGGGATAGGCGCCAGGGGTGTCGACGAAGGTGAACACCGGCAAGCGGAACTTCTCCGCGAGGAGCATCAGGCGCAGCGCCTTCCGATAGCCTTCGGGTTTCGGCATGCCGAAGTTGCGCAGGATCTTTTCCTTGGTATCGCGCCCCTTCTGGTGGCCGATCACGACGCACGGTGCGCCATTGAAGCGCGCCAGCCCGCTGACGATCGACGCGTCGTCGGCGAAGCTGCGATCGCCGTGCAGCTCCTCGAAGTGCGTGAACAGCATGCCGACGTAATCCAGCGTGTACGGCCGCTGCGGATGGCGCGCGACCTGCGCCACCTGCCAGGGGCTGAGCTTGGCGTAGATGTCCTTGGTGAGCGCCTGGCTCTTCTTCGTTAGACGGCCGATCTCCTCGGAAATATCGACTGCGGAATCGTCCTGCACGAAGCGCAGTTCCTCGATGCGCTGCTCGAGCTCGGCGATCGGCTGCTCGAAATCGAGAAAGGTCGTTTTCATCGGTGCGGCATTCTACGCTCAAGGCGCACGGCTAGTATTCCACCGGTACCGGGTCCAGCGAGCGCCACAGGTACCAGGTGGCAACCGAGCGCCAAGGCTGCCAGGCCTGCGCGATACGCCGTATACCGCCCGCGCTGACCTCGCGTCCGCGGCGGTAGCTCAGGCTGACTGCGCGTCGCAACCCCAGGTCGTCGAGCGGGAGCACGTCGGGGCGCAGCAGATTGAAGATCAGGAACATCTCGGCGGTCCAGCGCCCTATCCCGCGCACCTCCGTCAACTCGGCGATCACCCGCTCGTCGTCCATGTCCTGCCAGCGCTCGGGGACGATCGCGCCGCAGGAAAAGTGTGCCGCCAGGTCGAGCACGTATTCGACCTTGCGCCGCGAGAGCCCGCACGCGCGCAGCCGCCGCGCTCCCGCATCCGCGGCGCCGCGCGGGCTCACCTGCCCGACTGCGGCAAGCACCCTCTCCCATACCGCCTGCGCGGCCTTCACCGAGATTTGCTGCCCGACGATCGAGCGCGCCAGTGTGGCAAAGGGATCGCCGCGCGCCACGAGGTGCACGCGAGGATGGCGCCGGATGATCTCGCCCACAACGGGGTCGCGGCGCGACAGTTCGCGCTTGGCCCTGTCCCAGTAGATCGGCTTCATGATCGGCTTCATGGTTGGGCGAGCGGGAGATTCAGCAAGAGGTTCTGCGGCTTGAGGCGCACGACGTCATGCTCGTCGCATGACAGCGCGAGGTATACGGGTCGGCCGCGGAGTTCTTCGCGCACGTCCGAAGATTGCGCAAAATCCATGCGCAGCAGCGCGAGTATACGGCGCATGCGCTCCGGCCCGACGTCCGCACCGTGCCAAAGGTCGTTGAGTATGGAAGTCGACTCCGCGTCGAGCCCGATGTGCCACGACCAGCGGCTCTCGTCGATCTCGCGCAGCGCACGGACATGCACGCGTACGCCACGCAAGTGGCTCACCCAAGCTTCGATGACGGCGCACAGCGCTTCGAGCGCTGGGCGTCCGTAAGCGAGACTGATCACCGTATCGAAGCGCGACTCGCACTCCCAGTACTTGCTCGCATTGGCTCGATCGAGCACATCCAGCCCCGCGGCCCCCAGCGCGCCGCGTGCCTCGACAATCAGCCGGCCAAGGCTGCCGTAGCGTTCGCCGGAGGCATGCCGCTGCACGGTTTCAAGGTCCGCCAGGAGGGGCTGACCGTCGTGCAAAGCGACTCTCTGGTCACGAAACAGCAATTCGGCCGCGCGCAGGCGCAATGGGTCGTCGCAGCCGTCGAGCACGTTTCTCAAGATGACGTGCACCAGCTGTTGTACGAAGAGCGGCGGCACGTCCACGCCGCCATCGAACAGGGAAAGGTAGCAGGCCTCCACGCTGCCGGCATCGACTAAACGCTGGCGGAAGCGGAGCAGCACGCGGTAGTTGTGCTGCAGGTCACGATCGGCCAAGGATTCGATTTCGCCGGCAACGACCTCTCGCCGCGGATCGTCCACCAGCGCAGCGTGCAACCGGCGCTCGAATTCGGAGGATTCTTCGGCAGGGCGGATTTCGGGACGCAGGAAGTACGCGCGCAGGAAATCGTCTGTGATCCCCAGGCGACCACGGGCGTCCCGCCGCAGAAGATGAAAGCCGCTGTTGCGCCAGAAATCGGGCACGCGCACGCCGTCCCGCGCGCTCCCGCGCGCCGCCTAGGCGACGGCGGTTACCAGTCTCGAATGCGCCGACACGTGCTGCCTGAGGAACTCCATCTGGTCGGCGTAGATGCGTCGATTGCTCAGGATCAGGTACTCGGCCTTGTTCGGCACGTAGGGGGCGTACAGCAACTCCATGCCTGCCTCCTGCGGCAGGCGGTTGCGCTTCTGCCCATTACACTGACGGCAGGCTGTCACCACGTTCATCCAGCCGTCGCGTCCGCCGCGCGACAAGGGCGTGATGTGGTCGCGGGTCAGACGGAAGAAACTGAACACGCCGCCGCAGTATGCGCACAGGTGGCGGTCGCGCCTGAACAGCTCGCGGTTGTTGAGCGGCGGGACCTGATCAAAGCCGCGCACCGCCAGCGCCTTGCCCTTAACGGCGATGATCGACGCCGCGGTAATAGTCGAGCGTTGGCCGGTCGCACGCGAAATGCCGCCGTAGAACGTGAACGTCCTCTCGCCCATGGTCCATGCCACCAGGTTCTTCGCGTAATAGAAGCAAGCCTGCTGCCAACTGATCCAGCGGTGCGGCACACCGTGGCTGTCGAGTGAGAGGATGAGCGGATTTTCCATGGCTGGAACCTAGTTCGCAACGATTCTGCCAAGCCTTCTTGTGCTTTGCAACGGCGCGTCAATCCGCGGGCTTAGGCGCGGATTTTCGCACACTGCATGATGTCTTCCGCGGCGCGCAGTCAGCGCCGGTCGACCGCGTCCTTGAACCCCTGCCCCGCCGCGAAGGCAGGAATGGTCTTGGCCGAGATCTTGATTTCCTTGCCGTTTACCGGGCTGCGTCCGGCACGCGCCTTGCGCTTGCGCGGCATGAACGTGCCGAAGCCGACCACCGTGACACGATTCCCCTTGGCAACGCCCATGACGATCGCCTCGAACACCGCGTTGACCGCTTCGCCCGCTTCGCTGCGGCTGAGATTGCCCGCCTTGGCGGCGGCTTGAACGAGGTCGGATTTCGTAATCACGGCTGGCATACGTTCTCCATATCTGCCCGATCGCGTGCCGGGCATCTCCCAGTTCTTCCTCGCTGCGCTTGCTCCGCGAGCGAGCACGCATCGTAGCGAATCCGCAACGCGAATAAAACGCGCACGCGTGATTTCGCGCACGACGATTACCAAACAATAATGAACGCATCGAGCTGCGCAGTGAAGCAAGCACGATCAGCACAGTTCCATTTACACGCGTCAGCAGCGCCGCTGATCGTGCGGGGCTGTGCGTTTGTTTTCTTCCGTGAGCTGACTTGCGACTTGCCAGGCAGGGGCAAAAGTCCTGTTCTTCCGCGTGATCTGGTGTTGCGAGCGCGAAGCGCTCAGCGCGCACCCGCAAGCAGCTCGACGAACACGCTCGGCTCTTCGGCGCCCCGGCCCTGCGCGAGCAGCAACCGATAGAGCTCCGCAGCCATACGCGCCATCGGCAGCGGCACGTCTACGCCGCGCGCCACTGCGGCCGCATTCTCCAAGTCCTTCAAGAGCGTGTATGCGGTACCGCTCGGATTGGCGAAGTCGCGCCGCGCCATCCGGGGACCGAACACCTGCAGCGGCAGCGAGTCGGCGAAACCACCCTTCAGGGCCTCCGGGAGCATGCGGGCATCGACCCCCGCCGCCTCGGCGAGCCGCACCGCCTCCGCGATGACTGGAAACAGGCAGCCGACGATCACTTGGTTGCACAGCTTCGTGACCTGGCCGGCGCCGGCCTCCCCCATGCGCGTGACGCGCTGCGCGACCACTTGCAGCACGGGCCGCGCGCGCTCGAGATGCTCCGCCTTGCCGCCCGCCATGACGACAAGCTTCCCCTGCTGCGCCCCGGCCACGCCGCCGGAGACCGGGGCGTCGATCAGACCCATCGCGCATTGGCGCTCGAGGCGCGCGGCAAAAGCGCGCGTGGATTCGGGTGCGATGCTGGAGAAGTCGACCACGAGCTTTCCCGCGCTGCCGCCTTCAGCGACGCCCGACGTCCCGAAGAGCACCACTTCTGCCGCACGCTGGTCGGTCACGCACATCAGGATGATGTCCGAGGCGCGCGCCAGCGCCGCGGGCGATTCCGCCGCGGCCGCACCACGCTCGAGCAGGGGTGCAAGCTTGTCGCGCGTGCGATTCCATACCTGCACGCGATAGCCGGCCTCCAGAAGCCGTACGACCATCGGCGCTCCCATCAGGCCAGTGCCGATGAAACCCACCCTGGGCTTGTCGCTCATTTGTGTGCCGTCCGTTTCTTTGCCCCGCGATGGGTTACGGCGCCTGTGAACGCCGAGCCGACCAGCGCCGCATATTTCTCGAGCGCGCCCGAGAGCGGGGCGCGCGAGGGGCCGCGCCATGCCTTGCGCCGTCGGGCGAGCTCGGCCGCGCCGACTTGAAGGGACAGCTGGCCCTTGCGCGCGTCGATCAGCACGCGGTCGCCGTCCTTCACCAGTGCCAGGGGCCCGCCTACCGCCGCCTCCGGCGACACGTAGCCGATCATCATGCCGCGCGTCGCACCTGAAAAGCGACCGTCGGTGAGCAGCGCGACCTTCTCGCCCATGCCCTGGCCATAGATCAGCGCGGTCACGCCCAGCATCTCGCGCATGCCCGGCCCTCCCTTCGGCCCCTCGTAGCGGATCACGAGCACGTCGCCTTCGCGGTAGGTTCGCTTGCGCACGACCTCCGCGCAGGCTTCTTCCGAATCGAAAACACGAGCGGTACCCTCGAAAGCGAGCGCCCTGAGGCCGGCGACCTTGAGCAGGGCGCCCTCGGGGCTAAGGTTTCCCTTGAGCACGACGATGCCCCCGCTCGCGAGCAGCGGCTCTGTGCGCACCACGTGACCGTCGGCGCCGGGATGATCGGCCAGTTCCTCTTCGAGCGTGGTGCCGAACAACGTGAGGCAGTCCCCATGCAGGGCCCCGCGCCGCAGCAGCTCTCGCAGCACCGCGTACACACCGCCTGCCGCGTGCAGGTCCTTGGCGAGGAATCGTCCGCCTGGCTTCATGTCGGCGATGAGCGGCGTTCGCTTCGACACGCGCGCGAAGTCGTCGAGTGAGAAACGGATACCCGCTTCGTTCGCGATAGCCGGAATGTGCAATCCCGCGTTGGTCGAACCGCCGGTCCCCGCAACGGCGGCGCACGCATTTTCGAGGCTCTTCTTCGTCACCAGGTCGCGTGGCAGCGGACCGCCGCGGGCGAGCAACTGCATTACCACCCTGCCCGCTTCGCGCGCCAGGGCTGGCCGCTCGCCGGCCACCGCTGGCATGGTCGCCGACCCCGGCAGCGCGAGCCCCAGCGTCTCGGACACCATCGCCATGGTGTTGGCGGTGAACTGGCCTGGGCATGCGCCGAGCGTCGGCAGACACACGTGCTCGATTTCGTCCAGCTCGGCGTGCGTCATGTCTCCCGCGAGCACCGCGCCCACCGCCTCATAGGCGTCGAGCACCGTGACCTCGCGCCCCCTCCAGGTGCCCGGCAGCGCCGCGCCCCCGTAAACGAATACCGAGGGCAGGTTCAGGCGCGTCATCGCCATCATCATTCCCGGCAGCGTCTTGTCGCAGCCCGCAAACGTCACCAGCGCGTCATAGGCGTGGCCCCGCGCGACGGCTTCGATGCCGTCGGCGATGATCTCGCGCGACGGCAGCGAGTAACGCATGCCGGCGTGGTTCATCGACATCGAATCGGCGACCGAGATCGAGGCAAAATCGAAAGCTGTGCCACCGGCCTCGCGCACTGCGGCGCAAGCCTCCTGGGCGAACTTGCCGAGCAGAGCGTTGCAGGGCGTCACGCGGCCGTCCGCCGAGACCACGCCAACGAAGGGTTTGCCGATGTCCGCGTCGGAAAGGCCGAGGCCGCGCAGGAACGCCCGATGCGGCGCTCGGTCGAGCCCTTCGACCGTTATGCGGGAAGGCAGCTTGCGGACCTTCATGCGCGCAGTGTAGCGCGCGAGCGCCCGCGGCGCGCTAGGCCGGAGCGCCCTGCTTTGCCGCCGCGCTGCGTGCAGCGCGCGTCGCGCGCGCGCCAAACAATCGCATGAGCACGAGAATCGTCGCCAGCGTCACGACGTAGAAGAGCAGTTCGATGCCGGTCGGCCGGTCGTTGTAGCCGACCAGCACGTGCAGCATGCGGCCGGTCATGCTGTCCATGCTCAACAGGCGCGAAGAGTTCCAAACCTGGTCGATCAGTGTCGGCAGCAGTCCCGCCTGCACCAGGAAGCCCGCTGCGCTCGCGGCGAGCCCGGCGGCCAGCAGAAGCACGATCACGCCCGTCACGGTAAAGAAGTGGCGCAGCGGTACGCGCAGCAGGCCGAAGTAGAGCAGCACGCCGATTCCCGTCCCGCCGGCAAGACCCAGCAGGCCACCGACCGCGAGGCCAGCGCTGCCGCCGCTCGCCACCAGGCCGTAAAGGAACAGCACCGTCTCGGCGCCCTCGCGCAGCACGGCGAGCGCGGTGACCGCCAGCATCGCCGAAAGCGGTCGGGCGCCCACCTGGACGTCGTGGCCCAGGTGGCGCATCTCTTCCACGTGCTTGCGCGCATGCGAGCTCATCCACACGTTGTGCCAGGCGAGCATCGCCACCGCGACGAGCAGCACCGCCGCGTTGAACAGCTCCTGGCCGCGGCCTTCGACCGCCTGAGAGATCGCGCCGGCAAACAGCGCCACCAGGAGCGCGCCGACGATCCCGAGCGCCACGCCCCCCGCGACCCATCGCCCGCGCTGCGCCACGCCGCGCGTCGCACCCATGACGATGGCGACGATCAAAGCCGCTTCGAGCGTTTCGCGAAATACGACGACGGCGGATCCGAGCATGGCGGGTCGCTATTTGGCGTGCAGCTTGCCCTGGGCGGTGGCTTCGTGGAACTCACCGAAAAACGGATAGGTGCCGGGCTTCAGCGGGCCGACGCTCACCGTTCCCTTGGTGCCGCCCGGAATGATTTTCTCCACGCGTAATTCGTGGCTCTCGAATTCCTCCGGCGTGCCATCCTGGTTGTCGATCACCAACTTGATGCGCTTGCCGGAGGGGACGGTCAGCTCCCCCGGCTGAAAGCGATGTTCCTTGATAACAATGGTGTACTCCAGCGTCTGCGCGTATGCCGCGACAGGCAATGCGAGCGGCAGCAGGAAGGCAAAGCGAATCGGATACATCGAGAAATCAGTGTGAAGTAAGCTTTATGAGAGCGACATGCGGATGATAATAGTTCTCACCTAATTTGGCAAGCCCCTGACTATGTAAGGGTCTCAAGATATTCCAGAACGATTTCTTCGAAGTCTGCGTTGTGCGCGAATCCCAGACTGGCGGCGCGCTGCGAGCGCGTGGCGCGCGGCACCGTATCGATGACCGCTTGCACCACGGGATCAGGTTCGAAGCGCAGTTTCCCAAGGGCGCGGCCGCCAGCATGGCGCTGCACCGCGCGCCACATCTCATTCGCCGCGACCGGAATCCCGGTGAGCAGTACCGTGCGGTCCCAGCCGAGTCGCTCGCCGTCGAGTTGCGCCCCGTGCAGCAGCGCCTCCACCGTGCGCCGCAGTGACAGGCAGGCCATGCGCGTATCCGGGCGTACCGGACAGGTGTAGTTCCGTCCGGCGAGCGGCTCGCGCACGATGGCGCTCGCCCAGCCCGAAACGGCAGTGTTGGCGCTGCCCGGTCGGACCATCACCGTCGGCAGCCGCAGCGGCCGCCCATCTACGTACCCGCGCCGCGTATAGTCATTGATCAGCAGCTCGCAAACCAGCTTCTGCACGCCATACGAGATGCGTGGCGCCGCGGGCGTGTCGTCCGTCACCGGGTCGGGCAGCGCGCCGCCGTAAACCGCGATCGACGAGGTGAACACGAAGCGCGGGCAATGACCCGCAAGCCGGCAGGCTTCGAGCAGGTCGCGCGTCGCATCCAAATTAACCTTGCCGCCCAGCTCGAAGTTCTGCTCTGCGCCGCCCGAGACGAGCGACGCGAGATGAAACACGGTATCGACTCTGCGGTCGATGAGCGCGCGCGCGAACTGCGGATAGGCGATATTGCCGATGACCGCCCGCGCCCCGGACACCTCGATCGGCGACTGGTCGGCCGCCAGCACCTCGGCGCCCGGCCTGCGCTCGAGCAACGCGGCGACCAGTGCGCGGCCGATGAATCCGGCCGCGCCGGTCACCACGATGGTCATTTGCGCACGGTACCCAGGTGCTTACCGAAATGCTGCAGCAGCTGCAGCGAACGTTGGGCTTCCGGGTCGCGCAGAACCTGCCATACGCCTCCCAGGCCGCCTTGCGGGGCGGGCAGCCGCGAAGTCTCGGTTACCGCCGCCTCTAGGCTGCCAAGCACGTGCTCAACGGCGTCCAGCCGTTCCATCAGCCTGGGCAGCGTCACGGCGATGCGCTCGAGTGCCCCGGACGCCTGCATCTTTTCCATCATTTCCACCAGACGCAGGACACCTCCGCGGCTCAGGCGGTCCATCAGCGAAAGCCCCTCGGCCACCGTCTCCGCCAGGCGCCCGATCATCTCGTCGCTTAGCGCGTCTTCCGCCGATCCATAGACGCGCGCCAGCTGCACCAGCCGCTCCAGATCGCCGTCGCGAACCATGCGGGCGATGGAAGGCAGCGCCTTCTCCAGCCCGGACCGGTTGACCTGGTCGAGCAGGCTCAGCCCCTCGCCAACGGCCTCGGTCAGCCTGCCGACCATCTCGTCGGTCAGCGCATCGCGCGCGGCCTCGACCACGCGCTGAACTTCGAGGTCCGTCGATACTGCCTCGTTCGGGTTGCTCATGTTCGCCTCCTCTCAGAGCAGGCCGCGCGCCGAGGCCCAGTACAGCTTGTTGTAGGCCATCTTGAACCAGTGCACCGCGCGCGTCGGCGCCTTCGGATCGGGCGGATTCTGGTAATTGAACATCGCGTAGGTGGCGCGGTCCTTGCCAGCCTCTATGAAGCAGAACACCTTGCCGTCGTAGTCGCGCACCGGAGTGCCCATCTTGACCATGGCCGCGATGTTTTCGGCCAGCGCCTCGGCTTCGAAGTGGGCAGTCGAGCCCGCCTTGCTGATCGGCAGGTTGGTCGTATCGCCGACGACGAACACGTTGTCGCGACCCTCCATGTTCAACCGGTGGCGGTGCGTCGGAATGAAGCCGCGCTGACCGAGGCCGTTCTTCTCGATCACCTCCATGCCGCGATGCGCGGGGATCGTGATCAGCAGATCGAAGGCGGCTTCCGAGCCTTCCTCGCTGCGCACCACCTTCTTCGCGCCGTCCACCTCCTTCATGTTGAACAGCGTCTCGTAGGTGATGCCGAGTCGCTCCATTTCCGGCGTCGCCCACTTGGCGACGTTCTCTAGAGAATGTGTGCGCCCGATCGGATAGGTATAGTGAATCTTGGTCTTGTCGAGGATGCCGCGGTCCTTGAAGTAGTCGTACAGCATGAACGTGATCTCGAGCGGCGCCATGGGACACTTGTGCGGCACGCCGACCGCGATTACCACGCGACCGCCCTGGAACTGCTGCAGGCGCTTGAACATCTTGAGCGCCGACTCCTCGGTGTAGAACTGCTCGGCGTTCTCGGCGAGTCCGGGGATCTCATTCGCGACCGGGCGCGAGCCGGTGGCGATCGCGATCACGTCGTAGCCGTAGGACTTGCCGCTCTTCGCCGTGACCTGGTTCTTGTCCAGCTCGAACTTCTCGACCGGATCGACGTGAAATTCGATTCCCGGCTCCAGCAGGCTCCGCTGGTCGCGGTACAGCTCATCGGGCGTCGCGCGCCCGACTGCCAGGTAAAGCAGCCCGGGCTGGTACATGTGCTTGTCGGAGGCCGACAGCATCGTGATGCGCGCCTTGCCGCCGCGCAGCTCGCCCGCAAGCCGACGCGCCAGGTTGTTCGCCAGAATCGTGCCCCCCATCCCCCCGCCTACCACCAGGATCTTCATCGTCTTCTCCTCCGGTTAGCCACCATTCACCGCGCCGTCACTTGGCCTTGCGCACCACCACGTGCCAGACGCCGTTTTCCTCTGTGGTTTCGAGGTGCTCGTGCTTGACCTTGCGGATCCACTCCGGGATCTCGTTGGCCGAGCCCTTGTCGGTCGACAGCACCTCCAGTTCGTCGCCGATCGACGCGGCCTTCATCGCCGCGATCAGCTCCATCAGGGGTCCCGGGCAGAAGCTGCCCCGCGCATCCACCAGTTTCCTGTTCGTCATCGTCTTACGCCTCTCGTCGTGCCAATCTCAGAAGGACCAGACTTGCCCTTCGCTCGCATCGTCTAGGAACTTGGTTAGGCCCATCGCCTCGCCCACATAGGGCTCGAGGTCACTTTGCTCGAGCTCGAGCACGTCCATGGCCATCGAGCAAGGATAGATCTTCGCATCGCCGAGTTCTACCGCGTTGGAGAACAGCTCGGCGAACGGCGGCGCTTTCTTCTGCGCCAGCAGCTCGCCGACCTTGCCTTCGGCTGGCGCGTCCTTGCCCTTGCCTTTGACGAAAAACGGCAACGCGTTCATCGACAGGAACACGCGGACGTCGCTTCCGCCCACCGCCCCCACCGACGCGACCATCGCCGCCATCTGCAGCCGCTCGCGGCTGCCGGATACGACCATGATGCTTAACCGATTCGACATGTCAGCCTCTTGTCATTCGCCCGCCCCAGCCGATTCACTATCCGAGCGGCCCTCCCGCCCGGTTATCAAGCGCGCTGATACGCCCATTCGCAGCCGTTCTGTGGCCGGCGCGCGACAGGCCATCATGGAGCAGCGGCCACTGGTCGCGTTGAGCCAGATCAAATAAATTCCCGGTCATGGACACTTTGCTGCGGGACCGGCTGGCGATCGCCGAGACGGTGCAGAACTGGGCGCTGTGGCGCGACGCGGGCGACTGGGAGCGCTTTCGTACGGTGTGGCACGAGGACGGCTGGATGACCGCGACCTGGTTCCAGGGACCCGCGTCGCGTTTCATCGAGGTCAGCCGCGCTGGATTCGAGAAGGGCGTGAGCATCCTGCATTTCCTCGGCGGCACGAGCATCGACCTGCACGGGGCGCGCGCCGTAGCGCAGACCAAGATGACGATCAGCCAGCGTGCCCCGGTCGACGGGGTGCCGGTGGACGTCGTGTGCACGGGGCGGTTCTTCGATTTCTTCGAGAAGCGCGCCGGGCGCTGGGCGATCGTACGGCGACAGCCGATCTACGAAAAGGACCGTATGGATCCGGTCGATCCCGGCGCGCAGCTGCGTCTCGATACAGCGCTCCTGAACCGTCTTCCGGAAGGCTACCGGCACCTTGCCTACCTGCAGTCGAAGAACGGCTTCACGATCAAGCTCGATCTGCCGCAGCTGAAGGGGCCGGTGGTGGAGCGCCTATACGCCCACGGCCGCGCCTGGCTCGCGGGCGCGCCGTCTGCTTTCCCGGCCGACGATCCGCCGCGCCCGAGCGCGTGAGCGCGGCCGACCGGCCCGCGATCAACGCCCGAGGTGCTTGCCGAATTCCGAATCGAGCCCGAGCGAGTACGTCCCGAGCTGATCCACCAGTTCGTCGGTGAGCGCTTCGGGCACGATGCTCAAGCGCGCGCGGCCGATCTTGCGCACGTTTAGGAGGTCGATCGCGATGCGTAGAGCGGCCAAGTCGGCGCGCAGGGTCACCTCGCAGGGAATCAGGCCGCTCAAGGTGAGGGTCGCGTGCGTGACCTGGCCGAAGTCGTTCCGCTTCGTCTCGCGCAGCTCGTAGGGCACGTTATGCCCGGCCAGGTATTCCTTACAGCGCTGGATGTCCTGGCCCGCCAGGTCGATGGCCGGCGGCGGCGCATAGCGTGCCTTGAATCGCAGCACCACGTAGTCGCAGACGTGCGCGTCGTCGATCTTGTGCGTGCGGTAATCGGCAAACGCGTCCGAAAGCGTGGTGTGCGGCGACTGTCGCAGGTACACCATCTCGAGCGGATGCCCTGAAGTCGGCAGCACTCGATTGAGCTCAGCCGCGAACTCGGTGAAGTACCGGTAGGCGGTACGCAGGCTGCTATCGATACGCGCGACCGTCTCGGCGCGGCGTTGCGCTTGCTCCTCGACCGGACTACGAGTCGCGGCGCGGCTGCGCAGCGTTTCGAGCGCGCCGACGCGCCGCGCTGGGGCCTGCGCGTCGGCGTCACGCCGGCGCTCGAATTCCGCCTGCTTGCGCGCCTCCAACTCGGACCACCGCCGCAATGCCTCCTCCTTGCGCGCGCGCTGCTCGCGCTCGGCGCGCGTGCGCTCCTCCTGGGCCAGCTCGAAGTCGCGTGAGAACGCCTCGAGCTCCTGCAGCAGCTGGGCGCTCGATTCGTTTGGGTCGGGAGCCGGCGCCGTGACGCTGTGCCCGGGGGCGCGGAAATTGCGCAGGTCCTCGGCCATGTCGCCGGCGCGCGAATAGCGCTCGGCCGCGTTCTTGGCCAGCGCGCGCGCGAGGATGCGATCGAACACTGCCGGAATGCGCGGATCGACGCGGGTCACCGGAACGTGCGGCTCGCGCGCGATGCGATTCATGAGGTTCAGCGTCGTCGGCTCTCCGGGCCTTTCAAACGGCGTCTTGCCGGTGAGCATTTCGTACAGCACGGAGCCTAGCGAGAAAATGTCCGAGCGCGGATCGATCGGCAAGCCGAGCACCTGCTCGGGCGACATGTAGCGCGGCGAGCCAAGCGCGGTCCCGACCTGCGTGACGTCCGACGAGGGCACGTAGGCCACGCCAAAATCGGTGAGCTTCGCGCGGCCCGACGGCGAAACCATGACATTGCCGGGCTTCACGTCGCGATGCACGATCGCGAAGCGCTGCGCGTGATCCAGTCCCTCGGCGATCTGCACCGCGAGATCGACCGCGGTCTCGAGCGGCAGGCGCTCTGGCGCGCGCAGCATCTGCTGCAGCGTGCGCCCTTCAATCAGCTCCATCGCGATGTACGCAATCTGGTCCTGCTCGCCGACATCGTAGATAGTGACGACGTTCGGGTGGTTGAGCCGCCCGGCGCTCTTCGCTTCGCGCAGGAAGCGTTCGCGCACCTCGTCCATGACCTCTTCGGGGAGGTCCGGGTTCAGCGTCTTGATTGCGACCTCGCGCTCGATCAGCGGGTCTTCCGCGCGATACACGACCCCCATGGCGCCGCGCCCAAGTACGCCGAGTATGCGATAGCGGCCGAGTCTCCCCTGGTCCATTCAACGCACGTTCTGCGAAAAGCCCGATTCCAGGCTGGTAATTTTTCTCTCCTGGCTGCGGTTAAGCTACTCTGAATTCCCCGGGGTCGGCAAGTGAGAATGCCACGGGACTGCGGGATAATTCCTCAGGCCGGCGCCGCCCGGTACACGACGCACTGCCCTTTGATGCAGATTCGCTCCGCCGCTTCGCCCGGCCCCCTGGCGGTAACCCGCACTTCGAGGCGGCATACCGGCTTGCTGTCGTGCAGCCAGACGACCTCGCCGTGCGCGCTCAGCTCGTCGCCGACGTAGGCCGGACCGACGTATTCCAGCTCCTGCTTGATGAACACGCTTCCAGCTCCGGGCATACGCTCGGCGACGAGCGCATTCAGCGCCCCGGCCGTGATGCCGCCGTGCACGATCA
>Ga0153915_10002456_pt1 | contig 16911 bp, 19 predicted proteins | sample Opewatmetagenome_2_FD_107003 | JGI IMG/M metagenome (GOLD analysis project Ga0153915, IMG submission 107003) | Freshwater wetland microbial communities from Ohio, USA - Open water 3 Core 3 Depth 3 metaG | ecosystem: Environmental > Aquatic > Freshwater > Wetlands | place: USA: Ohio, Lake Erie...
AACAGAAAAAGAATAACAACCATGGGGACAACTGACAATCCTTGCCCCCTCAGGGGGCAAGGCATATTATCCCCTTCCAGGGGTTATTCCAAAACCGGGCCCTCCGGGCTCGGATTTTTATTAATGGCTAAATAAAACTGCCTTTTATCTTATGACAATAGAAATCAGAATTATTTATTCTTATGCCGCATTTTTTTCATTTGTTTTCTATATTTATGCTTCCTAATTTTTTTACGTCGCTTTTTAACAACACTACCCATTAAAATATAACCTCCACATAGATTTCATCCCATAGCTGGTTTTTTTATACTCTTTTTCAGATTTACATGTCAATAGATAATTATCCCAAAAGATATTAATAGCATACGAAAAGACCATTGCAAATAAAAATTAGCTGTACTACTATGCATTATGCGAAAAAAATACACAGGCGAAAAAGCAAAGCACAGAAAAGATAGACAGGCCGAGCGTCAAAAGCATATCCAGGCGCTCAAGGAAAACGAAATATCCGAAGAACTTCCGGAGGTTTTGCTACCCGAAATTTTTTTAGAAATACAAGAAATATATTGGGAAAGTTTAAAATCCATCTCGGACCCGAGGAGCCCGGATAAGCGAGTGTATCCACTCCACTTGATTCTTCACCGCATTATTTCCGGATTTATTGAGGGTAATAAGTATATTGGGGTATTATTTCCCACAAAGCGAATAAATATTGAAGCCGGGAAAAAGAAGTTGGGGGCACTGCCCACGCGGAAAGCTGTTTACAAGTTATTGCGGAGAATCGACTGGGCAAAAACCAATAAAATACTGGCACCTCTCTGGGACCGCCTTGGATACACACCCGCTTTGGTTGTCCGGCGTGAATTCAGAAATCCAAGGGAAATTCTGGATAAATTCCGCGAAGAACAAAAGCGGGCCGAAATGGAGAGACAGAAGCAACTTCGTAAAGAACATGAGGAAAAAGAGCGTTCACAAGGTATGAGTGCCGCCAAAGCGAAGCGGGCCGGGTCAGCAAAGCCAACAGATAAGGACAGTGCCAAAAAGCCGGAATCATCTGAACGTAAGAGTGCTCCTAACCCTATAGCTACTCACCATGATCTGGTGATTAACGGCAAAGTTGTGAAAGCATCGTATAATGCGGGTGTAAAAGAGCGCGTTGTTCATGTGACAGAGATAAAGAAGGACGAAAATGACAATAGAAGCCGTTTTATCATAGGGGCATACCCCACAGTGCTCGATCGAAACGGCGAATGGGGTGCTGCTGTAAGTGTATTGGATGCACTCACGCCTCTTCCGGGCGACAGTGTGATTTTGGTTAGTGGCGACGCAGGATTTTGCGTTGAGGAATTTTGTAAGTGGCTAAACGAAAAAGGTTTTTTTTTACATCTTCCGGATAAAAGAAAACGCCGGTAATATTTTTTTGAGGGTTTTGGACTGGACTTCAGATTTGATGGGGAAAAAACCACAGGGAGATTTTTACCAAAGAGTTCATATTGAAAGTAATGAGATCCACAGCCGAAAACTTTGGAGACTACCAAGACTACACCATGCCGTTTATCCAGGAATTCAGGAAGGTTTTGTTATTCAAAAAACCAATTTGAGGTCATTGGAAGAAGATCTACAATATTTTATCACAAATCGACCACCAAAAGTCTGGGATGCACAAAGTGTTCTTGATAGAATTCTTCTTCATTGGGATACCGAGACGGGTGTTTTTGGTATCAAAGACAATACATTCCATGAGGATAAAGTGCGCTACAAATCCATCAGCGGGGCAATGTCTCATGTGTCATTGCTCAATATTGCCTGGGACTGCCTCTCCGCTCCCGTTTTTGAACAATGCTGGAGAGGTGATCCTATGAATTATAGGATACAATTCTGGAAAGACCATCCGGAATATAATCCGTTGAAAATTATAAAATAGCAATGGTCTTTTCGGGTGGCATTAATAGGGAATACTATTGAGTAGATGTTATAAGGTGACCGCAGAGCTCTGGTTGACATAATATATATTATCAGAAGTTATATTATTCGTTTTTCATATTTGATTTAGTCTTATAAAGATCCTTATCAGCAGCTAAAACTAGATCCTTTGTTGACATCCCGTTAGAGAACTTGGCATACCCAATACTTATAGTGACTCTCCCTGAATCTTCAAATGCCTTTTCAATACGCAAACCGATATCTTGGGCAATATCTATGTCAGCATCAATAAGGATGATTGCGAATTCATCACCACCATAACGATAACCGGAATCAACCCCTTCTCGGATACAACTCATGATTATCTTACCGGCACTTTTAAGAATGTCATCACCGGCTAAATGACCATACTTATCATTATATATTTTAAAATCATTGATATCCAACAATATTAATGATAGTGTATGTCTTTGCCGGTTTGCCCTTATCACTTCGTCATCAAGCCGGTCATAGAAATGTCTTTGATTATATAGCTCTGTTAACGAATCCGTTATTGAGAGTCTATTGAGTTCCTTCCTTAAGTTTCTTTCAGTGATGATCCTTCTAATTTTTGCCTCTAATTCCTCTGTTCCAAAAGGTTTTTTAATAAAATCACTTGCGCCTGCATTAATAACATCTACATATGTATAACCCTCAGCGTATCCTGTCATAGCGATAGTACTTACATCAAATTCCTCGATGACTTGTCTAATAAGATCTATCCCATCAATCCCTGGCATTTTCATGTCAGTCAATAAAATTGTATATTTATTTTCGCTAAGCCTTTTTAATGCATCAATGCCATTAGAAACAGAATCGGAAGGAAAACCTAATTTTTGCAGCAGGTTTTCCAGTGTCTCCCTTAGATATGGATCATCATCAACTATTAAAATATTTTCATTAGAATAATCTATATTAAATTTATCCTTTGGCAGCATATGATCATCTATAATATTTAAAAGATTACTATTTAATAAAAACACCTTGAAGAGAATTTATAAAAGATCTTTTAATAAAAACTCTAACTAATTTACCTAATATATTCTTTTCACAGCTAAAATTAACTACTTTGTTGCTTAACGTCCTGCCTGTAAATTGCCCTCCTTTTTTACTTAACCCGTCCACCAGAATCTCTTCTTCTTTTCCTTCAAGCATTTTATTTTTTTTAAGAGTAATGCTTTTTTGTTTCTCTTGTAGTATATTTAATCGGTATAATTTGATATCTTCTGAAATTTTTTCATTCATTTTATCTGCAATTGTCCCTATTCTGTCAGAATACATAAATGAAAACAGGTTATCAAATTCTATTTTTTCGATAAGGTCAAGGGTCATACTAAAATCATCTTCAGTCTCCCCAGGAAATCCGACAATAGCATCGCTAGTAATTGCAAAATCCGGCCTTATCTCTTTTAATTTATTTGCCAGATTAATATATATTTCTCTTGAATACCTCCGATTCATCATGTTTAATATCTTATTAGAACCGGACTGAAAAGGAAGATGGATATGCGGACATAGATTGTGTAGATATTTAAAACAATTAAGAAGATCCTCAGATAAGTCTTTGGGATGAGATGTAGTAAATCTAATTCGAGTAAGACCGGTAAGATCACTTAACATCCTGATAAGCATAGGGAAACTAACGCCCCCATCTTCAAATGAAAAGTATGAGTTAACATTCTGACCTAAAAGAGTGATCTCCTTCACACCCTGTGATATCAAATCGTTAGCCTTTCCTAAAATATATTGTGGGGAATGGCTTCTCTCCCTCCCCCGAACATAAGGGACAATACAATAGCTGCAGAAATTATTACAGCCATCCATAATAGATATATAACCTTTTACCCTGCCATGAAAATATCCATCACGTATAACGGGAATATGATGATTTATTGACAGGTCTGTCGCAACAACCCTTTCACCTTTATTTTCAATTCGATCCAATATCTTAGATATATTAACTATTTCTCTAGTACCAAGGACAAGATCAATTTCAGGATACCTTTTAATCAGGTTTGCGCCTTCCTGTTGTGCAATACACCCCATGATGCCAAGGATAACATTTGGACGTTTTTTCTTTAGAGATATCATACGCCCAAGGAGGCTGAATGCCTTTTGTTGTGCCTTTTCCCTGATAGTGCATGTATTAATCATTATCAAATCAGCTTTGTCCTGATTATCAATTGGATCGAAACCCAAATTCGTCAGATATTGAGCCAGAGTATCAGAGTCATTTTCATTCATCTGACAACCCATTGTGGCTAAATAATAGAAACGTTTCACCAGAAAATTACTCCCGCTAATAGGCCACCTATGCTGCCATGATGTTCAAAATTTAAGAAAGTTGTTTTATGGAATATGATAGCTCACTGGAGAAAATATTAAATATCAGCATGCTGCCAAATCCATCAAGGCATAATAATATTTTAAGTATACTTATACTCGGATACAATTCCGATGCCGGTTTGGAAAATCTTCCACCATTTCAATCGGAGACAATAGGATCTGTTCATTTTTTCTTAGGGAATCAATTAATTCAAGAACCAGTGTCTCACAACCGGGTGATATCTCTAATTCTATGACAGCTTCATAAGGTTCAATGGTTTTTAAAAAGGCCATGCCATCATAAGATTCAACAACCCAACGAAGATAGCTGATTTCCTTTCGTTTCACATGAAAATATAATTTAGTCATCTCCATTTTTATTATAATGAACCCCGCCCCACATCATTTTTGTCCTCAATATTTCAAAATATGTCTGATCAGGAGATTTGAAAAGCTTTATTTTTGATTCGGATTTATAAATAAGAATCTTATCTCCATGCAAGAGTTCAAAACCTACCTGACCATCAAATGTAAGGCTTACCTTATCTTCGCTTTCCTTGCCCATCATTATTGAGACAGTCACTGAATCCGGAAGAATAAGCGGTCGGTTTGTTAATGTGAAAGGACAAATAGGGGTTAAGATTACATTCGACATAGTAGGATAGAGTATCGGGCCGCCTGCAGATAGGTTGTATCCCGTCGAACCTGTAGGAGTTGATATGACGAGGCCATCAGCCCTAAAAGTTGTGAGAAACTCATTGTTGATATATACATCCAGATCGATAATCCTTGCAAGAGCCCCTTTGTTTATAACTACATCATTCAAGGTCGGGAATCTGCATACTTCAATATCCTCTCTCAATACTTTTGTTTCCAGTATTAATCTATATTCTATTTCCAGATGATCATTAAGCATCATTTCAATACAGGGATATAATCTGTTTAGAGGTATACCTGTTAAAAAACCGAGCCCGCCTAGGTTGACACCAAGTATGGGGACGCCGTGTCTTCCTACTTTGCGGGCAGCGCCAAGCATTGTCCCATCTCCCCCTAACACGATAAGACATTTAATATTATCGTGTGTTATGGAAGAATCTTCAGAGAATTCATTCATCCTTCCCTTGGGGCTCATTTCTTCAGAATAGACTTTTACTCCCCTGCCTTCTAACCATCCTTGGAGTTTCTCGGCTTCTAATCTGGCAGGTTCATAACTGTGCTTATATACTATACCTATCGAGACATCCGACATCAAAAATCCTCTGACAATAGATAAAATCTATATATTCGTTATCTCAACCACAATCCACATCTGTAAGTAGATCAATAAAAAATGTTTTTGCTAAAATTTCTGCATGTCAAGACCTGATAAAAATTATATCTTATTTAAATTTATTCCGAATTGTTGAGCCACATAATAAGGGACTTTTACATTACCCATGATTACCGGTTGCTGATGACAGTCGGATCCGCCTGTAACCATCATATCCAGATTCATCGCAAAGGCCAGATATGAATCAGAAGTTTTTTTATCATGAGAAGGATGCCAGCATTCCACGCCGTCTATATATTTTATCATTGATTCTTTAATTATTTGCTGTTGCTTACTGATGTCATTGGTTAGTCCGACAAGGGAAGTGCCTCTGGGGTTATTAGGATGAGCAAGGATCAACCTGCCGCCTGCTCCTTTTATAAGTTCAGATGCCTATTTAAGAGAGAGCGGCATTTTAGGCACATTACATTTTATAAGGTATTTATCAAATGCCCTTTGCCTGTTGGAGACTATTCCTTTTTTCACCATGTAATCGGCAATATGAGGACGGCCAAAGACGCCATCAACAGAACTTTCTATCTCTTCCATGTCCTTGTGGGTGAATTCAACAATGTTTTCGCACCTAAATTCGAGATTGATTTTTTCAAGGATCATCTCAGCCCTTTTTTTCCTGAACTCTGTCAAACTGCCCAGCTTTTCAATTAGAGGCTGATAATGAATATCATATTGATAGGCCAAAAAATCCAGAGAAATAAATTGCGAACCATTATAATCCGGATACGAAAAGGATATATTTAATTCTAGGCCATATATGTATTGAATCCGATATTTATCAGCTAAAATATTTGCATGTTCCTGACAATCCATCGAGTCATGGTCGGTTACGGAAAGAAAACTTATTCCCCTTCGAGAAGCTTCTTTAAATATCTCCTCGATAGTCATTTTCCCGTCAGAACAATTTGAATGAATATGCAAATCAATGCTCATCAAAGACAACTCGATTTTTTCTCTTAAGACCTTAAAAGATATTTAAATTATGCGCCCTGATAATATCTATAATACTCAAATACCTTTTTAACAAAATGTCTTGTTGTCTCGTAGGGCGGTATGCCTTGATATTCGCGCACCTTGCTACTGCCAGCATTATATGCAGCTATTGTCAGTTCCAGATCACCCCCAAATTGATTCAACAATATTTTAAGGTATTCAACACCAGCGTCAATATTATGGATAGGATTATACATATCCTCCGGACTAAGGGATGTAGCTGTATAAGGCATAATCTGCATAAGTCCGACTGCGCCTTTTTCCGATGTAGCCATTGGGTTATAATCCGACTCAGCCAAAATAATAGCCTTTATCAGCGCTGGATCAATATTATGTTTATTAGCTGCTTTAATTATAATGGGGGAAAATAGGGATTCTCTTTTACTGACTTGATAATTCAGATATGGCTTTGAAGAATTCATGTCAGTACAATCCAACTTATAAGGTCTAGATCCCTTCATAATAGGACAGACTTTTTCATGAGTACCCAGTGTAGACAAACCGATAAAAAAGAAAATCATCATTATAGAAAATATCCCACAGGCAATAGAACCTGCGGAATTTATTAATATTGACTCACTATTCACCTGTAATCTCCTGATGTTTATTATTCAATTTACATTTATTAAATAATTTATTATTTCTTAGGATATGTTACTGAATGGGTGATGTCAAGCGAAGTTGTTTAACATATTGACTTTTAATAAAAATTAACCTATTTAATGAAATATTTATATTACCTCAAAAAAAGGGGGTTTTGTCCTCTTCATAAGAGCTTTCATCAATTTCTCTTTTTTAAAAATATATTTTTACAGGATAATATCAATTGTATTTAAAAGATTATCTTAACATAAAACAAATGGCTATCTCGATCATTATGGGGTTGGATTATCTAAATCGATAAAGTACAGAGGGAGACCAAATGTTAAATGAGATTCAGGCTGCAACTAATTTTCTTGCTGAAAGACTAAACATTTTACCTGATATAGGTTTGATTACCGGGACAGGCCTTGGGAATCTTACACAAAAGATGGATATAGATCTTCGGATACCCTATGGAGAGATCCCCCATTTCCCTATCTCAACAATAGCCGGTCATAAGGGAACTCTTGTCTCAGGAAAACTCGCAAACAGATCTGTAATAGCTATGGAGGGACGTTTTCATTCATACGAAGGTTATACACCTTATGAAATAACCTTCCCGGTAAGAATAATGTCGAAACTTGGGATAAAATACCTGTTGATATCCAGTGCTGCAGGAGGTCTCAATCATAATTTCAACCCTGGTGATCTTATGATAGTCACAGACCATATCAATCTTACAGGAGCCAATCCGTTAACAGGTCCCAATATGGATGAATTCGGGCCAAGGTTTCCCGATATGTCGAGTGTATATGATCCTGATTTGATAGATATGGCCCTGAAAAAGGCTATGAATAAGGGGATATATCTTCGACAAGGTGTTTATATCGGGGTCAGCGGACCCAGCTTAGAGACTCCTTCGGAAACCAGGTTTTTTAAAATGATTGGCGCTGATGCAATCGGGATGTCGACGGTCCATGAGGTTATAGCCGCTGTTCACTGTGGTTTGAAGATAATTGCCATCGTTGTAATAACAAATGTCAATTTACCTGATTCCATGAAAAAAACCTCTATCGATGATGTAATAGCTACGGCCGATTCAACCAGCCATCTTCTTTCATCTCTTTGGGAAGATATAATTGCCGGATTACCTAAGTAAGGGAGCAGTTCATGCAATCATTTGATATAGTAATAAAAAATGGAACTATTTTAACTATGGACCCGGCAAATTCCGTAATTATTAACGGTATTGTCGGTATCAATGGCGAATCCATCTCATTTATCGGCAAAGATAATGGGGATACAATTGATGCAAAAAAAGTGATAAATGCTCAACATGGGATAATACTTCCTGGGTTGATAAACGGTCATACTCATGCGGCAATGACCCTGTTTAGAGGACTTGCCGATGACCTCCCTCTGATGGAATGGCTTAATAATTACATCTTTCCGGCTGAAGGCAGGATAGATTCTGATTTTGTCTTTACAGGAACATTACTTGCATGTGCGGAGATGATTCTGTCCGGAACAACCACATTTTGTGATATGTATCTTTTTGAAGAAGATGCTGCTTGCGCTTGCAAAGAGGCCGGCATGAGATCTCTTATGGGCGAGGTATTATATGACTTTAATTCTCCCAATTACGGAGCAATTGAAAATGGGCTTATATATTCAGAATCACTTATAGAAAAATGGCGTGATGATCCCCTTATATCTATTGCTGTTGAACCTCACTCATTATTCACATGCTCGCCTAATCTCCTTCTTGCCGCAAATGAATTATCTTTAAAACATGGAGTGCCTTTAATCATCCATCTCGCGGAGACAGAGGATGAGACGAAGCATGTCCAAAAAATATATGGGGAAAGACCTGTCCAGCATCTAAATTCACTCGGTATCCTCGGTCCTAACCTTATCGCTTGTCATTGTGTTCATATAAATACTGAGGAGATAAAAATATTAAATGAAAAGGGTGTAAAGATTATTCATAATCCCGAAAGCAATATGAAGCTCGCATCCGGGATTGCACCCGTTCATAAAATGATATCCTCAGGCATTACCGTCGGCATCGGTACAGATGGATGCGCTTCCAATAACGACCTTGATCTTTTTAGTGAAATGGATACCGCTGCTAAGCTTCATAAAATAAGGGAGATGGATACTACAGTGATGGATGCCAGGACAGTCTTGAAAATGGCCACTATAGACGGTGCGAAGGCTTTAGGCATAGAGAAAATCACAGGTTCAATTGAGATTGGTAAAAAAGCGGATATCATTGTTGTTGATATAAATAAACCTCATCTTACGCCTATGTATAATCCATATTCTCATCTTGTATATTCAGCAAGGGGATCGGATGTTATCCATTCAATAATTAACGGACGGTTAGTCATGTCTGAAAGGGAATTATTGACGACTGATGTGAGAAAGGTAATGGAAAAGGCTGATGCTATATCTAAAAAGATTCTGTTAAACAGGAAGTGATAACATTTGAATTATGCTATTTTTTCAAAGGCCACTTAAATAAAGTGGCCTTTAGTATTTATAGATGGTAGGCACGATTGGATTTGAACCAACGACCCCTACCGTGTCGGGGTAGTGCTCTCCCCCTGAGCTACGTGCCTGAATACAACCTCAAGTATCAAATTAAGCAAACTCCTGTCAAGAAATAATCTTTAAAAGCTTCATGAATTCCAGGAATGCCGCCGCTCCGCTGGCTATTCTTCAGTCAGATCCTTTGTATCCCATTGCAATTTAAGCCAATGATACGTATACTGCAGGAATGAAAGAATTGTAAACAAAGCGGTCAGATAAAAAAGATAGGGATAATATTTTTCAAAGTTCGCAATGTAATCCTTTGATAGTACTAAAATTAAGGTAATAAACTGAAGACAAGTGGTTATCTTGCTTGAAACAGCAGGCTTGATGCTAATCTTCATCCCGTGCAAAAAAAGTATCAATACCCCCATAAGGATCATTATGTCCCTGCTGATAACCAAAACTGTCAACCAGGATGGCAGTAAATCTCTGATGCTGAGGGTTACAAATGCGGATATCAAAATTATCTTGTCTGCCAATGGATCCAAATACGCGCCAAGTTTACTCTTCTGATTAAACACCCTTGCCACAAATCCATCAACGCCATCGCTTAGACCTGATATAATGAGTACAATCAGGCCTGAAATTAATTCATCATTAATGATATATATGACAAATATCGGCGTTAAAATGATTCTTATGATCGTAATGAAATTAGGAATAGTCATTTACATTAATCCTATTGAATCGTGACGTCTTGGTTAGCCATGGAATCAATAATTTCCTGCTCGATCTTGACAACAATATCTCCTCCCTCTGCAGTTAAATCCGCCTGAAAGGGAAATTTATTATGGCTTTTGAGCTTGTTGATAAACGTATCTTTTGTGCCGAAAAACTCAACCAAAACACTCATTGATTGCCCTTTAACCCTTGATTGAGTAATCGATTTTATCCCGCCAATTTCTTCCTCAAGAAATTTTTTAAAAAGTTGGAACTCCTTTAAATTATTTATGTCCTTCAGTGTTATTTGGACTTTGTTTGACTCTCCATTGTTTTTTCTAAATGACTTTATTATCTCAGGGCCGAATTGAATTGCAATACTATTAATGGCTGTCTCAAGGGCGTTCATAAACCGGGCCTCGCCTGTATCACCAGGATTCATCTCCTCTGACCGGCTGGCCCTGCTGATCGATTTGCTGCCGTCAGCAATATTTATTGCTTCAATATCGACAACGACCATATTATCAGCCGATACGCTGGTCTTGCCCTTAATGACAACATCGGCAGAAAAGATCCTTCCCCATTCTATCGCGTCTTTGTTGGAGAGTTCTAACTTTTTCATATCTTCTGAATATTTTTCCACAGTAGGACTCAATAACCTGTTTATTGGTTCCATGCCTTGCTCCTGAAAGAGATTATACAATTTCAGTTCCGTTGTTGTCAGGGCTGGATTGCTATCAGGCTTATTCCACCAGAATGATATCTCTTTTGCGGCATCCTTTTCCTGGGAGACTAAAAACAGGACCTTTATCGAAGTATCTTCAATGCTGACGATACCCATTTCCCTTAATCGTTGCTCCATTAATTTTTCATTAACCTTAACTCTCATGAGGATGCTGTACTTCTCACCCTTCTTTTCTTCTGCCAGTATATGAAAATTTTCAATCTCTTCTCCTGCGATCGGCGTTACATCATTTATCAACATGGAAAAATTACTGATCATTCCCTGACTTCCAAGGTATAGGGATAAATATTCCTCCATCCCTTTTTTCAATGCATCTGAGATTGCCTCCTTTCGTGCATCTGCTATATTATTTCCTTTTATCCGGCCTTCACCAATGGTCAGGATATCTATTTTCCCATTGCTTAATGCGATTCCGGTATAAAATAAATTTAAGGAAAAAACAGCAATTATAAAAAGCAATCTGAATACGATACGCAAAATATATTTTTTATTCATATAAATACTCCAGCTTCATGTCCCTATATTTATTTTAGTCACTCATTATCATATGATCAGTCAATAAATTCTTGTATTTTAAGCTTTATAAATTCATTATTATTTGGTTCAATCCATATCATTTCAGTATCCGCCCTTAACCAGGTCAATTGTCTCTTGGCATATCTCCTGGTATCCTGCTTGAGGTTATTTATCATATCTTCAGCAGTCCATTCATCTTTCAGATAAGAGATGGCGTGTCTGTATCCAAGGGACTTCATAGATCTTATCTCAGAAGAATATCCCTTTGCAAGCAATGCCTGCGTCTCGTCAAGAAGACCGGATACTATCATACGGTCGCACCGCGAATTAATCCTTTCATACAATTGATCTCTCTCAACATTGAGACATATTTTCAGCACCCGAAATGGTCTTTCATTAAAACCATGTTCCATTATAATAGATGAGAGCCGTTTGTCTGTTAATCTGATAACCTCCAGCGCGCGTATCACCCTGGTCTTGTCATTGGGGTGTATCTTACCGGCGGCTTCAGGGTCAAGGCCCTTCAATCTTTGATGTAAAAAAGGCGTGCCTTTCTCTTTGCATTCATTAATCAAATCCTCTCTGAGATCTGGATCTGATGCCGGACATTCCATCAGACCGCCTAATAAAGTCTTTATATAAAGGCCGGTCCCTCCAACAATAAAACAGGTTCTACCATTTTCGATTATTTTGTTTATCAATGGAATTGCTGATGTTCGATATATTGAGGCATTAAACTCTTCATCAGGATCGACAACATCGATCATATGATGAATAATTCCCTTTCTTTCACTGAGCAGAGGCTTTGCCGTGCCGATATCCATATAGCGATATACCTGCATGGAGTCGGCATTAACGATCTCTGCAAAAAATTGAAGAGCCATATCAACAGCTAAGGCAGTCTTGCCTGATGCCGTTGGTCCGGTAATAATAACTAATTTTGGTCTTAGATCTTTCATGATCAGGGGGACACCGAATTACTGTAAAGCAGTTTTTACCGAAAGGTATTCTCTTTATACTATCCGCTTAAACATCTTTTCAATATCATTATATTTGATTTTTTTGAAGACAGGCCTTCCATGGGGACAATTTGTGGGAAGATTCAATTTATCAAGATCTTCCAAAAGCAATGTAATCTCCCTCTGAGACAATCTCTGCCCGGCCTTGATGGCGCCATGACAGGCCATAGTGATCAACAATTCATCCACGGTCTTATCTTCGGTCAGCGGACCATCCTTTTCCAAAACAGGGATAATATCCGATAAAAAAACCTCCCAGTTAATATTAACAAGGATTGACGGGACCGCCCTTAACAGGAATGTGTTTCCTCCAAAGTATTCAAGATCAAATCCTAATCCTGTCAGTTGATCAATCTTTTCAAGCAGGACCCTACCCTCTTTCAGTGAAGTCTCGATTTTAACAGGGATCAGGAACGGTTGAACGTCTAGCCTTGAAGATGCGCGGTTCCTCTTAAGCTTCTCGTAGAGGATCCTTTCATGGGCTGCATGCTGATCAATCATTAACAACCCATCTTCGGCCTGAAAGAGCAGATAAGTATCTCTGAGTTGACCTATTAACCTGGGTGAATCCTTTATCAAACATTTTTGAGGGGCTTCGTCTATATCAAATAAGGTCGCTTTTTTTTCATCCCCGGAATATTCCCATGCCGGTTCAGAGATATTATGCTGAGTGAGAGTCTGTTTGTTTTCTATCTTTTCTCTGGGATATGCTATGCCGATAAACGGGGTGAATTGATCCTTTAATGCCTTATTAACCATTAAGGAGATAGTCTGATATAAAAGATGACCCTGTTGAAAACGGACCTCCTGTTTTGCAGGATGGACATTGATATCAATCAGAGATGGATCAATTTCCAAAAAAATAATAGCCTGGGGGTAACGGCCTTTCATCAGACGCTGTCCATAGCCATCCATAATCGAACGGGCGACAAGCTTGTCTCTGATACTCCTGTTATTTATGTATATATAGATCCTGTCGGCCTTGGTCCTGGCGTTATCAGCAGGGGTCAAATATAGCCTTATCTTGACTCCATTTGCATTTACGTTTGTATCTATAAGAGATGATGCCGCATTGCGTCCAAGAAGCACTGAAAACCTGTTTATTTCATCTTCTGATGCCGGAAGGTTCAACAAGGTCTTTTCACCGTCATCCAGTTTCAGATGGATATTATTAAAGGGAAGGGCGATTCTGGAGACTGTGTCCATTATATAGGCTGTCTCGGTCTTTTCTCCCTTCAGAAACTTGAGTCTTGCAGGTGTGTTGAAAAAAAGGTCGCGAATCGTGACGCTTGTACCGACAGCCGAACCGGTCTCGTCAATAGATATAAGCTTGCCGCCGGATGTATTAAGACGATGTCCTACCATCTGTTCTGCGGTACGTGAGATGATTTCGGTTCTGGAAACGGAGCATATACTGGGAATGGCCTCCCCCCTGAACCCTAATGTTCTTATGGAATAAAGATCGGATGTAGCATGAATCTTGCTTGTAGCATGCCTTTCCAGCGATAAAAGGATATCATCCCTGTCCATGCCTATCCCATTATCGCTCACCCTGATAAATCTTTTGCCGCTGTCTTCTATCTTGATATTTATCCTGTCCGCACCGGCGTCTATGCTGTTATCAATCAATTCACGGACAACGGAGGCAGGTCTCTCAATGACTTCGCCGGCGGCTATCTGATTAGCTACATTCTCAGGGAGTATCCTGATATTGCTCATAATATTTTTATAATTCCAGGAGGTCCTGGTCTATTGGGAATTGATAAGCAGGTTGTCGGTTATTGAATAACTTGGAAAAAATGCCGTTCTGACTGGCAAGACGAAGATTCTCGCTCCCAATAGGATCATGGGATAAACAAGTAGACGAATCAGGGTATGACAACAGGTCCTTAACCAGTCTGAATGACAGCCCTATCATATAGTCCATATACTCATCCTCAACATTATATGCTGAGTTTCTGTCTCTATCGGAAAACGCAGGCAGGCAGAAAAGGTAATCCGATATTTTTACTGATTGAGTGTAAATATGCTTTTTTGCCATGAGTCCGTAACTGTTTCTGACTACCATTGACTGAAGCAATTTGTCGCAATCAAGATGATCCATGTTCAACACATCTTTTGCAATCTTTATATATAAAGGATCAACATATTTATCGGCAACCGCCTCTGAATAAATGTGACCTATCCTCTTCCAATTTGAAACGCGATGAATCATGCCAGGCACAAAATAATTATGGGCCACTACATCGGCAGCGAGGTGAGATAAAAATCCATAGGCATAAGACGCCTCTTTCTCATTATTCACTTCACCCAGGAATTTAAAGCCTGTCTCCCAGTTATGGGAATGCCCCTTTTTCTTTTTTTGTCCCTTCCCGATAAAAAAATCTGCAGAAATCCCACCGTAAATATATTCATGAGGAAATGCCTGGATAATAGAGGCGATACCAGGCAGAATCTGACTGCATGACCCAATGATATTACATGACATTACAGTATGAATCGCAGGCCCCCATGCCCAGGCGCCATCGGAAAAAATCAATTCTTTTATGGCAATAATAAAAAAGATAAACAGTGTTTTAGGTAAAGACATCTTAAGTTTAAAACTCTCCTCTGCCATTTATCAGGGCTTAATTATCAGTTATAATCCGATTATCCAACTGTGGCCTACTTAAGGAAATAAATTTCCCATAGCATTTTTTTTGTGGCCATATATAACTTTAATCATTTTATAACTAAACGCCACAGATAGTGAAAAGGTTATTTCAAATCTTTAAATCATCAATGGCCGTTTTCCTCAAAAAGATCCTGAACATACTGTAAATTCAGTCTGATTATTATTTTAGAATTTTCATCTAATGATTTAATGTTGTATCCCATATCAGATACATCAATAATAGACCAGAGATTTATTTTTTCATTGATTGACTGTGAAAAGTGTCTGTGATAATTTTCAGATAACACGATATACAAAACCTATTTTAATTAATATATTATCAATTAATATATATTTAAGGTAACCCGTTAACCAGCATCAATGTTCTTACATCGGGATTGTTCATCAATATCTTAAATGTTTTTGTTTCCGGATCATCTTCAAATTATTTGTTAGGATTAACAGGCTTTTTCATATTTTTTGCTGATAAAGGAATGTGATGGAAGATGATGAACTGAAAAAAAGAGGCATAGGCCACCGAAACAGATTAAGAGAAAAATTTCTTGAAGGCGGCATTGACAGATTTTCAGATGAGGAGGTAGTTGAGTTTCTTCTTACCTTGGGGACACCAAGGAAAGATGTAAAAATCCAGGCAAGACAGGCTATGAAAAAATTCGGAACCCTCTCTGGAACCCTTTCAGCGCCTATCTCCGAACTTATAAAGATCAACGGCATGGGTCCCAAAAATGCGCTTTATCTACGTCTTATCCATCAGGTTGCGGGGAGATACCTGAGGGATAGAATAAAGGGAAATGAATTTTTCAGTTCATCAAAGGCAGTCTTTGATTTTCTATTCCATTCCATGCGCGATCTCAAAAGAGAGGTTTTTAAGGTGCTATTACTTAGCCGCAAGAATGAACTTATTATGGATAAAGATGTCTTTCTTGGCAGCCTCACAGGAAGCGCGGTCTATCCCAGGGAGATCATGGCCCTGGCACTGGAACATAAGGCCGCTTCCCTGGTTTTTGTGCACAACCACCCGTCGGGAGATCCAAGCCCATCTCCGGAGGATCGGGACTTGACCAGGAGTCTTGTGTGGAGTGCAAGGCTTCTTATGATACAGGTTCTTGATCATATTATTATCGGCAATAACAGTTATTACAGTTTTGCCGACGAAGGTCTTATAAATTTATTTATAAAGGAATACGAACAACGACTCCTATCATCGATTAAACCTTGACACTTTCTTCAAAATCATGAAAATAAGCAAATCATGCGAGAGTGGCGGAATTGGTAGACGCGCTGGACTTAGGATCCAGTGGCTCAAGCTGTAGGGGTTCGAGTCCCCTCTCTCGCACCACCGGATATCTGCAGGGGCTATGTATCATTTGATGATAAAGGACGCCTTACAGGATGGCTGTTGATTTTCACATTAAATGAGCATTCATTTTCTGATTATTTTGAGCTGATTGAAGGATTTTCAGATTTAGTTAACCGGGATTATTTACTGATATCATAATCCCGGTTTGGCAAG